>Ga0265340_10002686_pt1 | contig 10111 bp, 10 predicted proteins | sample 4CB225metaG_FD_202082 | JGI IMG/M metagenome (GOLD analysis project Ga0265340, IMG submission 202082) | Rhizosphere microbial communities from Carex aquatilis grown in University of Washington, Seatle, WA, United States - 4-CB2-25 metaG | ecosystem: Host-associated > Plants > Roots >...
AAAGCAGATCTACGGTTTCGCGCTGACCGGCAACGAGGAAATGTCGCGCGCTGAATTTCGCGATTCACTGCAAAAGCCGCTCGTGAACAAGCTGGAGGCGGACGGCCTGTGGAAATTTGCCAGGACCGTTGTCACCGCTTCCAACGGTCTGATGCACGTTGATTACCGGGTCGCCAGGTCCAAAATCCGTTACGCCGTCCTGTGCTACGGCGTGCCGCTGAAAATCGCGCCCGACCCCGATCTGCACGAGCTGGCGGCGGACAATCTGCCGCCGGACTTCCGCCGCAATGAGGCCGCGGTGGATTCCGAACTGGCCTGGCTGCCACTGAGCAAAAATGACGTGGCACTCTCCGGCCCGCTGCCGAACCCGACTTATGGCGCCACCAACACGGCCCTGCTCAATCCCACCAATGGCATTCTGCTGGTCGCGCGGCTCGACGGCCCGTCGCCGGAAATTGCGCGTGGTCTCGTGGACAAGGCGCTGGCGGCGGAACGCGACGGACTTTGGGGGCGCGCCTATTTTGACATGCGCAGCATCAGCGATCCCGGCTACAAACTGGGCGATGAATGGATCCTGGCCGCGGCGCTAATCAGCCGTGAAATCGGCCTGGAAACGACCGTGGACAAAAACCCCGGCACGTTCCCCGCCGATTTTCCGATGAGCCAGATCGCCATTTACGCCGGCTGGTATGCCAACGATGCCGACGGCCCATTTGCCCAGCCCAAGGTTGAATTCATGCCCGGCGCGTTTGCGTATCATTTGCATTCCTACAGCGCGGCGACGTTGCGCAGCACGACCCAAAACTGGTGCGGCCCGCTGCTCGCCAAAGGCGCGGCCTGCACGATGGGCTGTGTGTATGAGCCGTATTTGTCCTGCACACCAAATGTGCCGGCGTTTCTGGGGCGATTCGCCAACGGTTTCACTTTCGGCGAGGCGGCTTGGGCGGCACAGCCGGTGTTGTCCTGGCAAACCACGGTCATCGGCGACCCGCTCTACCGGCCGTTCGGCAAACCGCCCGCGGCATTGCATGCCGAACTGGCTCGCGCCCACAACCCGCTCATCGAATGGTCCTTTTTGCGGCTCGTGGATTTGGATCTGGTCCGTGGCGTGCGCGCGGCGCAACTCGCAAGCTTTGTTGAAAACCTTCCCGTCACCACCAACAGCGCCGTGCTCAGTGAAAAACTCGCCGACCTTTGCGAACAGGAGGGCAAACCGTCCTCGGCCATTGACGCTTACGAACTCGCCCTCACCCGCCATCCGTCGCCGGAACAGCGCATCCGCATCCGCCTCACCCTCAGCGATAAACTGGTCGCCGCCGGACGCGAAAGCGACGCGATTAAAAATTACAAACAACTTCTCACGGAATCGCCCGATTACCCCGGCAAACCGTCCGTCGAGGCAAAAATGACGGCGCTTGAACAAAAACTTTCCAGCGCGGCCGCACCGGCCAATTGAATCGAACCACGGAGCGCAGAGCATTGCATTGCTCCGCGCTCCACTCGCCCAAATCTGGACACTGCCATTTTTCGTGTATTTCGCGGATACCGCGGCTAGATTGTTCCCATGGCGATGTTTTACGACACGCACGCGCACCTTGATTTTCCCGATTACGAAAAGGATTTGCCGGAGGTCGTCGCCCGGGCCCAGGCCGCCGGCATCGCCAAAATGATTTCCATCGGCACGAGCCTCGGCAGCAGCGAGCGCGCCCTGCGCCTGGCCGAAAGGTTCCCGGCCGTTTACGCCGCCGTCGGCTGGCACCCGTCCGAGGCGATGAAAGCGCCGTCGGACCTGCGCCCCGCCCTGCGTGAATTCGCCCGGCATCCCAAGATTGTCGCCATTGGTGAAACCGGCCTGGATTATCACCATTTGCCCTGTTCGCAAGGCGGCACCGCCGAGGACGACGACCACTACAAACAAAGGCAGGCGGATATTTTCCAACAGCAACTCGAAGTCGCCGCCGAGTTCGGATTGAACTGCATCATCCATCAGCGCAATGCGTTTGACGACACGCTGGCGCAAATCAAGCCGTTCGCCGGCAGGGTGCGCGGCGTTTTCCATTGCTTCGGCGAGAGCGCCGACCGGATGCGCCAGGTTTTGGACCTCGGCTCGCTGGTCAGCTTCACCGGCATTGTCACGTTCAAGAACGGCCAGAACGTCCGCGACACCGTGGCCGCCACGCCGCTCGACCGGTTCATGTTGGAGACCGATTGTCCCTACCTCGCGCCGGTGCCGTATCGCGGCAAACGCTGCGAACCCGCCTACGTGAAGGAAATTTCCGAGGTCGTCGCGCAGATCAAAGGCTGCCCGCCCGATGAATTGAGCGCCGCGACGTGCAAGACGGCCCGGGAATTTTTCCCAAAGCTAAAGTAGCGACGGACCTGGCTGCCAGGTCACTCCGAAGCGGGCTGCATATTGGTAGTCGCCTAATTTCAAAATTTGGGCAGGGCGGGCAGTCCTCTGGCCGCCGCAAACACGGAGAACGGCGCGCACCCGTCCTCTCCATCCTCCGTAGCAGGGCTACTGCGGAGGACGGGCGTAGCAGCACTGCGGAGGGTGGACGGAGTGACGCTCCCTACCGTAACTCGGACACCGTCTGGACATTTAGCGACTCGCCAACGTCCGGTCCTTGTTGTATCCATTTCGGAGAAATGAACCCCTTGAAAGGCTCGCAGCAGCCCTTAAGCTGGGGAAAATCCTCGCTCTTCGCCGCGCTGGCGGTGGTTTGTTTTCATGTGGCCTACGCCCCGCTGCAACATCCTGCGTTTGGCTGGTTCATTTTCGGCTACGCCATCTTCCTGGTGCAACTGACAAATCAGAAAACCGTTCGCCGCGCGTTTTATTTCGGCCTGGCCGTCGGATTTTTGTGTGTCGCACCGCAGTTGAATTTTTTTTGGAAAGTTTTCAGTGCCGCCGCGATTGCGCTTTGGCTGATCCTGGCATTTTGGATCGGACTGTTTGTGGCGATTGCCTGCGCCTGCATCCGGCGGTGGGGAAAGGCCAGGGCGATGTGGCTGGTTCCGTTCATCTGGACCGGGCTGGAGTATTTCCGGAGCGAACTGTATTTCCTGAAATTTTCGTGGCTGAACGTCGGCTACGCGCTGCCAGCGCCGTTCAGTTGTTTTGGAATGGGAATGTATGGCATCGGCTTCATCGCCTTTGGACTGATTGTTGTCGTTTGCCACTGGCGGCCATTCAAAGTGACCTGGTTGGAAACAGTTTTGGTTCCCGGAATTTTGTTTATTGTTTTGGTGTTGTGTCTTTCGACCCTGGCCAAACCGAAATGGAACACAACTCCACTGTCGCTTGCCGGGGTCCAGATGGAATTCCCGGGCGCAGGCATCCTACCCAAAGCCCTGGACAACGTGGTCAAGAAACATCCGGAAGCGCAGTTGCTGGTCCTGAGCGAATACACCCTCGACGGCCCGGTTCCCGAATCGTTGAAACAATGGTGCCGCGCCCATTCGCGGTACCTGATTGTCGGCGGCGAGGACCCGACGACGAATGGCAATTATTATAACACCGCGTTTGTGGTTGGAACAAATGGGGAGGTGATTTTCAAGCAAGCGAAGAGTGTGCCGATTCAATTTTTCAAGGACGGCCTTCCCGCGCCGAAACAGGAAGTTTGGAATTCGCCCTGGGGAAAAATCGGCATCTGCATTTGTTACGATTTGAGTTATGCCCGCGTCACCGACCGGCTCGTGAAGGAAGGCGCGCAACTGCTCATCGTTCCGACCATGGATGTTGAAGACTGGGGCCGGCGTGAACATGAATTACATGCGCAGGTCGCCCCCGTTCGAGCGGCGGAATACGGCATCCCGATATTCCGCCTGGCGAGCTCCGGCATTTCGCAAGCTGTTTCAGGGGATGGCCGCGTTGTCGCTCATGCTTCTTTTCCCGGCAGCGCTGACATCCTGTCCGCAGAACTCCGGCTGCCAATGCGGGGTTCACTTCCGTTGGACAGATTTCTCGCGCCGTTTTGTGTCATTGTGGTCGCCGTCATTTTGATTTTGCTCACAACCATTTCGCTTCGGGAAAATCATCTGAAGGCGCGCGCCGGTCCTTCGAAGTGATGCAAGGCGAACCGTAACTGCGGTGACCGTGCATCCGCGGCGAGTCATTTCCCCCCATTCTTGAGGGCCCTGAAACCTCCCGATTCAGCGCAGAACAGCCGGCGGATGCCGCATTTTCCCGGAAATTGATGCCGCTGGTGGCTCCCTGCCGGAAAACCGCTGGCATCAAACCTGCGTCACATTGCGCTAATAACTGAAGTTGTAACAAACAGTTAGTTCGCATGAACAATTCGCAATATCCCGGCAAGGAGGGATGTAATCTATGAAAATCAGCACTCCGTTCGCCCTGGCCGCACTGGCCATCTCGTTGACCTCTTGCGCGACTCCGAGGCCGCCGCAGGCATTTCACAAAACCGACAATTCCGCGGTGGTTATTGAGTCTTTGGATGACAAGACCGGCCAGATGCTCCAACCTGCTGTCTCTGCCCCGGCGGAAAACGATGCCGTTCTGGCAAAAGCCGTGGGTCTGCCCCAACACCAGACGGCCGTGGTGATTCTCGAGAATTACACCGAGCCAAGAATCGGTTCGCAATATCGTGACCGCGGCACACCCTGGTTTCTGGGATTGCGGAGTCTTGGATATCAACACATTGTCTTCCTTCGAGGCACAGGGGTCACCGACCCCGAGGGCTTGATAACCCTCGTCGAATACTTTTGAAATAGCGGGAGCGGCCCCAACCCGCCCGAAAGCAGCCAATCAAGGCGTCGCCACCGTTCTTTATTGGACGACCGGCTCCGGCTGATGGATAATCGCCGAAATGACGGCAGAGGAACTGCAATTGCGCATTCACGGCGACGCTTCGCTGCCAGCATTGATTTATCTGCCCGGCTTGCATGGCGATTGGACACTCATCGGCGGCTTCCGCCACGCCCTCGCCGGCCGGGTGCGCTTCGTGGAAATCACTTTCCCGCGCACGCTGTCCTGGTCGCTGGATGATTACGCGGCGGCGATTGAAACCGCACTGGCACAACAAGGCGTCACCCGCGGCTGGCTGCTCGGCGAATCATACGGTTCGCAGCCGTTGTGGGCATTGATCGGGCGCGGGAGATTTGCGGCGCAGGGCGTGATTCTGGCGGGCGGCTTTGTAAAACATCCCATGCGCTGGGCGGTGCGCCTGGCGGAAAAGCTGACCGGCAGGGTTTCGAACGCATTTTTCGTCTGGATCATCTTCAGCTACGCGAAGGTTGCGCGGTTCCGGTTTCGCCGTTCACCGGAGGTGCTGGCAACGATTGACGAATTTGTCGCCCGCCGGGCGGAGGGACTGGACCGCCGTTCGGCGCAACATCGCCTGCATTTGATTGCCGAAAACGATCCGCGCCACATTGCCAGCCGGACGCGGTTGCCGGTCTTCGGTTTGAGTGGCTGGCTTGATCCCATCGTGCCGTGGCCGTGGGTGGGGCGCTGGCTCAGGAAAAATTGTCCGTCCCTGCGCGATTACAAAATCCTGTGGAGCGCGGACCACAATGTTCTGAGCACCGCACCGAAGGAAGCGGCGGAGCAGGTCCTGGAATGGATGTCTTAGCCATTTACCATTTGCGGTTTTCGAATTACGATTTGACCTGTGAATTTTAAGCGCCGGCGTCAATCGCCCATCGTTAATCGCCAACAAATATGAAACGACAACAGGTTCTCGACCTCTATTTTCTCGACGCGCGGCACAAACTGATTGAAGTCGCCGCCTTTCTCGACCGCGTGGAGCGCGCCGCCGGCGGGGACGATTTCAGGATCAAAGCCTTTCGCTCGGCCGTCGGCAAGCTCGGCAACAAGAAAAAGGAAAAGGTAAAAAGCGTTCTGCTGGCTTTCAGTGATCCGACGACGAAACCCATCGCCGCCGCCACGACCAAGGCGGCCTGCGGTGCCTGGAAGGGTTGATGGTTGATTGAACGCAAGCGATAATAGTCCGACCGTCAAATATCCACTCTCAACCATCAACCACCGTGCGCTACATCGAGCCCCACGCCCACATGGTCAGCCGTGTCACGGACGATTATGAACGCATGGCCATCGCCGGCTGCGAAGCGGTTTGTGAGCCGGCATTCTGGGCGGGCTTCGACCGCAGTTCTCCCGCCGGCTTTTATGATTACTTCTGCCAGCTCACCGAACACGAGCCACGGCGCGCGGCCAGGTTCGGCCTCAGGCATTTCTGCTGGCTCTGCATAAACCCCAAGGAATCCGAAGACGTGAAGCTGGCCGGGGAGGTGATTGCGTTGATCCCGAAATTCCTCAACCGTCCGAACGTGCTCGGCATCGGCGAAATCGGCCTGAACAAAAATTCGCGGAACGAACTAAAGGTCCTGGAAATGCAGGTTGACCTTGCGGCCCGGCACAACCAGTTGATTCTGGTCCACACGCCGCACCTGGAGGACAAGTTGAAAGGCACGCGGCTGATTCTGGATGTGCTGAAGGCCGACAAACGCATACGGCCGGAACGCGTCATCATAGACCACGTCGAGGAACACACCGTGGGGCTGGTTCTGGACGCGGGCCATTGGGCGGGCATGACGCTGTATCCCGAAACAAAATGCACGCCGGCGCGGGCGGTTGACATCCTGGAGACTTATGGCAACGAACGCCTCTGGCTGAACAGCGCATGCGATTGGGGGGTGAGCGATCCGCTGGCAGTGCCGAAAACGGCCTTGGAAATGAAAAAACGCGGGCACCCGGCTGCCGCGATTGACGAGGTGGTTTTCCGGAACCCGAAAAAGTTTCTGGGCCAGTGCGCGAAGTTCAAAATTTAAGAACCGGATAGCAGCCGATCCCGGACGGCCCGGAAATTTCAGCGGTCTCAGCCCCGCGTCCGCAACATTTTCAAAAAGCCCAAATACTGCCCGCGGAACTGACCGGCATGAACTGGCCATTGCCGATGTATTGCAATTCCACCGCGGTGCCCTGCCCGCCGGCAATGCCGCCGGTAACGCCGGCGGTCGAGAGGGTTTGAATGGAAGCCTGCATGTAATAAATTCCGCTGCTGGTGGTGTTATTGATCGTCGCGGCCAGTCTGCTCCCGTCCGCCGAGGAAGCAATGCCAGACCAGATGGCGTTGGGTTCGCCGGATTGCTGCGTCCAGCTTGCGCCCCAGTTGAGCGAGGTGTAAATGCCACCGCCGCTCACCGTCGCGGCGAGTTTGCCGCCGTCTGCCGACGAAGCCACCGCCGTCCAGGCTGCGGTGCCGGGCAGGCCGGTGGTTTGGTGCGTCCAGGAACCCCCGGAGTCGGCGGAAGTGTAGATGCCCCCGCCGTTCACGACCCCCACCAGTTTCGTCCCGTCCGCCGAGGAAGCAACGGAAGACCCAGACCCGCCGGAGGTTCCCGACCAGGATGCGCCGGAACTGGACGAAACATAAATCACCCCGCCACCCGCCACCGCCAATTTGGTCCCGTCAGACGACGACGCAACGGAAGTCCAGGCCGCCACCCCGCTGTTGGGCAGGCCGGAAGTTCGTTGCGCCCATGTGTTTCCGGAATCGGTGGAAGTGTAAACGCCGCCACCGTTCACCACCGCCACCAATTTGGCGCCGTCAGCGGAAGAGGCAATGGAAGACCAGGTTGCGCTGGCGGGCAGGCCGGACGTTCGTTGCACCCAGGTGCTGCCGGCATTGGTGGATGTGTAAATCAAGTCGTTGTTCACCACCGCGGCCAGTTTGATGCCGTCCGCCGATGAGGCGACGCCGCGCCATTGGCGGGAAGTTGAATTGGCTTGGCCCCAGGTTTTTCCTGAATCAGTTGAAGTATAGACCCCGCCGGCACTGAACACAGCGGCCATCTTGGCCCCATCCGCCGACGAAGCGATGCCATACCAGTTCAGGGTGTTCGGCGCGGTGCTGACCGTCCAGGAGGCGCTGGCAACGCCGGAAAAATTGCCAAGGATGGACTGGCCGGCGTTTTGCGCGACTTTCCACCCGCCCGCGCCCGCGCCGGAGATGCGCACGATGTCCTCCACGTTCGGCGATGCCGGCAATGTCACCGTCGTCAACTGCGAACCGGTCAGGAGATACCCGGCGTCCGACATCGCCTGGGTGGAAGTTCCCGACACCACGATCCAGCCCACGAGGCCGTTGCCGAAGAAACTGCCGACAAAACTGTTTCCCAAATTGGTGATGGTATTGGCGCCGTTGAAAATATTGTTGCCGGTGAAAGTCTGGTTGCGGTTGAGCAACGCCACGTTGGCAGTCAGGCGCGCGTCAGCCACCGTGCCAACGCCGATTTGTGACCCGTTCAGATTGGTCAGGTTGATGCCATTGCCGCTGAACGCGCCATTGAAGCCGTTGGTCGGCCCGCTGAAAATGTTGAAGCCGGTGAAGAAATTCGTGCCGGTGAAAGTGTTGAAACCGGCAAACGTCTGGTTGCTGTTCACAAACGCGGCGTTGGACGGCAATTGACTGTCCGCCAGAACCCCGGTCAAATTAGCCACATTCACATTCGTCACTCCGCCGCCGTTGCCGAAGAACGCTCCGGTGAACGCGCCATTGAAAGCTCCGCTGAAGGTTCCGCCGAAAATGTTCCCGTTGTTGGTCAAGGCCACCGTGTTGGCGTAACCCGCAAACGCGCTCGCCGGCAGTGTGCCGGACAACTGGGTCGCCGACAAACTGCCCGACAAATTGCTCGCGGTGTTGGCGAAGATGGCATACGGCACCGGTGTCAGATGCTGGCGGGGGACAAGCCCGGTGTAGGCGTTGAGGCTGCCGTTGGTCCGCACACCGATGTCCAGCCAGCGGTCCGCGCCGGTGAAAACGCCCGGACCAAAATCCAGATTCACCGTGAACAATCCGTTGCTCACGGCGGTGGCGGAATTGGTCAGCGGCCCGGCGATGACGGTGCCGGGAAGGTTGGTGGAATCGTAAATCGTAAATCGTAAATCGTATATTCCTCCAGCCGGATTGCCACCGGCATTGAGGCGGCCTTGATACATGAACGCCGTGCCCTGGGCAAAGACGGTTGAAAATTGGAGGCTGAGGGTTGAGAGGAAAGCCAGGCCGATCAATAAATGCCGGCAAGAGAGCGCGACATTCCCATAACGCCATGCCGCCGCCCATGACAGCACTGAATTAAGACTTCGTTTCACAGGGAGGTTCATTATGAACCAACATCCACGACCGTTCAATCTCAAACCCTCGGGAATTCGAGGCAGGGAATTCTACAAAGTTTCGGAGGGAAACGCTCTGCAAGCCCCATTTTTAACGACAAAGCAGGGCATCGTAAAACGCCACCACCTGAAAATGGCCGCCTGAGCGCGAGTTACTGTTTCAACCGGAAGAACAAATTTCCCGCGGGCGGCGTATTGGTGACGGTTTTAATTGTGCCGTCGTCGCCCACAATCCCTCCGTAATTGACCCAACTGGACGTGGCGAGATTGCCGTTGGTCTGGAGCGTGAAACCCGTCGAAAGCGACGGCCACGAGACAATGGCTTTATTGCCGGAATGAGTGATGGTGAGCAATGGCGCGCCGGGCGTCTGGACGGCGGCGATGAGGCTCCAGAACCCGCCCGTGAGCGAATAATTGCCGCCGGTCATTGCGCCCGCATCCGGCTGGCCAATGGTGCCGCTGACCTGATACGTCCCGCCGGTGCTCGTGCCGCCGCCCCCGGCGATTTTATACCAGTCAATCGAGTAGCTTTGCCCCCATGCCCGAAGGCAGAAGGATGAAGGCAGAAGGATGAAACAAAGCAGCAGCTTTAGGACTGCGCGGACTTCGGCATCATGGCTGATTTTCATGCCTCAAAAGAATTTACGAACCGTATTTCTTCGCGGGCTTTTCGTGCAATGCCAACGCCGCGCCGGTGTGGGGGGAACGGTATCTTTGCACTTTGGACGCTTTGGACTTTGGGGTGCGCTTCGAGAGATAAAGCACTTCCACACCCACAATAGCGTTCTTGCGGTCATAATCCACAATCACGCCGGGGGCGATTTCCTCCGACTCGATGATTTTGGAATCGTCGAGCCGCAAATAAAGCGCGTCGGCGTCTTTGTCCAGGTGCATTCTCACAACTTGCCTTTCATCTTCCGGTCAAAGAATACACTCACCACCCGGTTTGGTTCAACT
>Ga0265340_10002688_pt1 | contig 10109 bp, 8 predicted proteins | sample 4CB225metaG_FD_202082 | JGI IMG/M metagenome (GOLD analysis project Ga0265340, IMG submission 202082) | Rhizosphere microbial communities from Carex aquatilis grown in University of Washington, Seatle, WA, United States - 4-CB2-25 metaG | ecosystem: Host-associated > Plants > Roots > Rhizosphere...
CTCGGCCTCGACATCCTCGCTGACATCCTCACCGAGCCGACCTTCGAACAGGCCGAGCTGGAGCGCGAACGGCAGGTCGTGTTGCAGGAACTTGGCCAATCGCGCGACACGCCGGACGACATCATCTTCGATCATCTACAAGGGGTCGCGTATCCCGATCAACCGATGGGCTGGCCAATCCTCGGCGAAGACGAAACGGTTTCGAAATTCTCCCAAACACAACTGCGCGAATACATGCGCGCGAATTATCGCGCCGGTTCGATGGTACTGGTCGCGTCTGGGGCGGTCGATCACAAGCAGATCGTCGCGATGGCGGAAGAGAAGTTCGCGTCGCTGCCGACCGGCACAGGCAGCGCGCCTCTGGCGGCGCGTTACAAGGGCGGCGACAAACGTGCGGGCGACGATCTCGAACAGGTTCACGTCACTTACGCATTCCCCGGCGTGTCGAATGTCGATCCGGATTTCTATGTCGCGCAGGCTTATGTGACAGCGCTCGGCGGCGGAATGTCGTCGCGTCTGTTCCAGGAAGTGCGCGAAAAGCGCGGGCTTTGCTACTCGGTATATTCGTTTGCGCAATCGGCGGCCGATAGCGGATTGATCGGCATCTATGCCGGCACCGGCGAGAAAGAAGCAGAAGAAATCTCTGCCGTAATCGCGGGTGAGATGGCGGCGCTGGCGATGACGGCGAGCGAGCAGGAAGTCGCGCGCGCCAAGGCGCAGCTCAAATCGGGCTTGCTGATGGGGCTTGAGCGTCCAAGTTCTCGTGCGGAGATGATCGCGTCGCACATGTTCACTTATGGCCGCGTTATCCCCATCGCGGAATTGAGCGCGAAGCTCGATGCGATCGACGCAGCATCGGTGCGCCGGTTCGGCGAATGCATCATGGCGAGCGACTATCCATCGACAGCGGCACTGGGTCCGATCGACAAGCTCGAAAGTCATGCGCGGTTCGCGCAGAGATATGGCGCGGCGCGCGCGGCGGCCGAATGAACAACAGTCCCATGGCCTTCATGCGGGGACTGACGTTCCCGGGTGGCCAGCAGCCCGTGATCCGCGGCAAGCGCGTTTATCTGCGCTATCCGCGCGTCACCGATTATCTGCAATGGGCAAAGCTGCGCGGCGAGAGCAGGGCGTTTCTCGAACCTTGGGAGCCGGTGTGGGCACGCGATGAGTTGACGCGAGGCGCCTTTCGCCGCCGCCTGAAGCGTTATCAGAAAGAGACACGGCAGGATTCTGCCTATGGCTTCTTCGTCTTCCGCAGTGAAGATGACGCGCTGCTCGGCGGCTGCACGCTCTCCAATGTCCGCCGTGGTGTCACGCAATGCTGCGCGCTGGGTTATTGGGTCGGGGAACGCTTCGCACGGCAGGGTTATATGCTCGATGCGGTTCGCGCGCTGATTCCTTTCATATTCTCGACGCTTGGTTTGCATCGGATCGAAGCGGCGACATTGCCGTTCAACGGCCCATCGAAGAGCCTCCTCGCGAAATGCGGATTCCGAGAGGAAGGACTGGCGAAAGCCTATATCCAGATCAACGGCGAGTGGCAGGATCATGTCCTGTTCGCTTTGCTGGAACACGAAGCGCGGCTAGCGTGACGGCGTTGTCGATTCGGCGGATTGCTGTGCTGCGTTGGTTCTTCCGGGCCTATCTTGTGTTGATGCTGGCAAGCATTGCGATGAACGCAGCGCAGGCAGCCGACAAGGCTGCGGTCAATTTCGCCAGCCCACAGGTTCGTCTCGAACTGCAAGGTCTTCTCAAACCCTATCGCGCGCCGTCGGGTCCGGAGAAGGACGGATCGGTATGGTTCACGACCACGATCTCCAACGATGCGGAGCATACAATCTCGCGCGTGCTGCTCGCTGCGCAGCCTGCCGATTCGAGCATCCATTTCTTCCCGCGCCGGGGCCATGCCGCGATCCTGCAAGTAGCAAGTTCCGACGCCGGTGTTATGGCGGAAAGCACACGGGCATTCGGGCGTCATGCTTTCCTCGTGACCATCCCGCCGGCGACGAGTGCAACACTGGCGATCCGCGTACTCAACACCGACGCACAGCCATCGATCGTTGCGTGGACCGTTCCGGCGTTGGTCTCGCATGACAAGCAGATCGCGATTTTTCTCGCCGCCGTTGCAGGACTGATCGCGGCTTCCATTGTCATCACACTCGGTGTTGCAGTGATGACGGAGCATCTCGCATCGCGTTGGGGCGCCATCGTTCTCGCGATCCTGTTCGTGAGCCAGTTGAACGCGATGGGTATCTTCGAAGGCGGGTGGTTCACTGCCGCAGGCGGTCCGGACGGTTTCTCGGTCGCTATCGCCGGCTTCGCGCTCGTCGCCGGATCTCGGCTGATGGACGTCATCGTTCCCATCGGCGATGAGTGGCCAACCGCGCCACGTTATCTCTTATTGGCACAGCGCATCGGTTTGGGCATTTGCTTTCTGGCGTTCGTCGGGTTTCCGGGCGCGATGCTACTGGCACAGGTACTGGTGCTTGTCGGTAGCGCCGCGATCACCGGCTATCTCGTGCATCGCGGCGTTGGTGGTGCGCAAGCCGCACGTGTGGTCGCGCCGAGTGCTGCGATCTTCTCTCTGGTTGCACTTGCAGCCGCGGTCGTCGCGCTTGGCGGTTTCAGAGACAATCCGGCGGCTTTGCCGATTATCGGCGGCTTTGCCGCAGCCGGTGCGGTCGTGTTGGCGCTGGCGATTTCGGCGGGCGAAGGCATCGCTATTCTTTCCGGACCGGCCGCAAAGAAAGCGCCATCGATTGTTCCCAGTGTGGCGGCGGCTGCGCCGTCATTCGGCAAACAGAAAGTTGCGCCGCCATCGCGCGAAACGGTTGCTGCGATAGAAGCCATCGGTGCCTCACATCAGGGTATTTTCGATCTCGATTTTACCGCCAAGGCCGTGCGGCTTTCTGCCGAAGCATCTGCGCTCATCGGTTTTGCTGGTGGCCCACAGGCGTTCGAACACGAAGCCTGGATGGCGCGCATCCATACAGACGATCGCGAGATCTATCGCAACGCGATTTCCAGCTTTCAAAGCCAGGCCGGGCTCGCATTCCGCATCGAATTTCGTGTGCGTAGCGAAAGCGGCCGCTATCCATGGTTCGAATTGCGGGCTACGATGATGGGCGAGGGCAGCCGCGTAACTCGGTGTCTCGGTCTTTTGGCTGACATCACCACGCGCAAGGAAAGTGAAACAGCGGCGACGTATCGCGCGTTGCGCGATCCGCTGACACATCTCGGCAATCGCGTGGCGTTAATGGAAGCGCTCGAACAATACGGCGATGGATTGAGTGGCATCGGATTTGTGTTGCTCGATGTCGATCGCTTCAAGTCCATTCACGCCAGCCTCGGTGACACTGGCGGCGATGCCATTCTCGACGAGGTCGCGAAGCGGCTGATCGCGAGATTCAGCGAACCGCGCGTCTTCCGCGTCGGCGGCGATGCATTTGCGGTTTTGACGGAAGGGCAGTCCGATCCGCTCGAAACCGGAACGGCGGCCATCAGTCTCTGCCGCAAACCGTTCCGGGTCGGCGAACGGGACATCTTCGTCACTGCGAGCGCCGGCACTGTGCGCGGCGCCGATGCATTCGATCCGCTGGAGCTTCTCAAGAATGCCGAGCTGGCGCTGCTACAAGCGAAGCGACAGGGCGGGGCCTGTGCCAGGAAATACACAAACGAGCTTGCCGAGTTCGCACCGGGCGACGCGGTTGTGCTCGAAGCAGGTCTGCGCCGCGCGCTCGATGACGGACAATTCGAGCTTTATTACCAGCCAATCGTTCGCCTCGCCGATGGCAGCATCGCGGGTTTCGAGGCGCTTCTACGCTGGAATCACCCGACGAAAGGCGTTCTGCTGCCGTCGGAGTTCGTGAGTCATGCCGAAGAGACCGGCTTGATCGTGCCTATCGGACGATTTGCTTTGGAGCGTGCCGGCCGCGATGTCGCCGACTGGCAGCGTTACTTCCCGATCGATCCGCCATTGTTTGTCAGCGTGAATGTTTCGCGGCGGCAGTTCCATGATGCAGAATTCGAATCCGAGATTCGGAACATTCTTGATACCAACGCGATCTTGCCCGGCACCTTTAATCTAGAGGTCACCGAGTCCGCCGTTTCAACAGCGGAGGACGCGATCGCTATCCTGGACCGGTTGAAGGCGTTGCATGTCGGTCTTGCGATCGACGATTTCGGCACGGGGCTTTCGACACTGGGGCAACTCAAGGATATTCCATTCGACACGCTCAAGCTCGACAAGAGCTTCCTCGACGGCGCGTCCGAGAAGGGTGAGGGCGCAGTAATCGTCAATTCAATCGTGTCAATGGCCCGGGAATTGAAGCGGAGCGTGGTCATCGAAGGCATCGAAACCGAAGAAGATGCTGTGCGCCTGCGCGACATTGGGTGCGAGTTCGGGCAAGGCTTTTTCTTCAGCACGCCGCTGCCATCCGCCGAGGCGCTGAAATTCGTCGCGATGCATTTTACGCATAAGGAAGCTCAGGCGCGTCCGGCCTGAGAGGACAGTAGCGTAACGTCGATGCCGAGACGCAACAGCGCGTTGCGCCATTTGCCTTCGAAATCGGTATCGAAAACGATCCCGCCGTCGGCGTCGCAGTGCACCCAACCATTCAGACGGATTTCGCTTTCGATCTGCCCTGGTCCCCAGCCGGCGTAGCCAAGCGCAAACAACGCGCGGGTCGGTCCGTTGCCGTCCGCCAATTGCCGCAGAATGTCCATTGTCGCCGTCAACGAAACATCTTGGAGAACCGGCACTGTGGCGCTTGCATCCGCATAGTCCGGGCTGTGGAGTACAAAGCCCCGGCTATTCTCGACCGGCCCACCGAAAAACACAGGCGTATCGGGCGTGTTGTCCCGTAGTGTCAGATTGAGCCGTTGCACGAGCTCGCGAAATCGGAGCTGCTCAATGGGTTTGTTGACGATGATACCCATCGCACCGTCCGCGGAATGCGCGCACATGAAGATGACGCTCTTCTCGAAACGCGGATCACCCATGCCGGGCATTGCGATCAGGAGTTTTCCCTCCAGAAAGTTTGCCTTTTCAGTGTCCCTGCTCGCCATAGGGAGAAAATATCACGCAAGACGGGCCGCAAACAAACGATGCTTTGCCCGGAAGGCGACGCTGAGCTAAAACCCGCCCGGCGAAACATAAAGGAGTTCTCTATGACCGTGAAAGTTGGCGACAAGGTTCCCTCTGCAACATTGATGACTATGAAGAACGGCACACCCGGTCCAGTGAAAACGGACGATCTTTTTTCGGGTAAGAAGGTAGTGCTGTTCGCGCTTCCTGGTGCATTTACGCCGACCTGCTCGGCGAAACATCTCCCCGGCTTCGTTCAGCATGCGGACGATCTCAAGAAAAAGGGTGTGGATGCGATCGCCTGCATGTCCGTCAATGACGCGTTCGTGATGAACGCCTGGGGTCAGCAGCAGCACGCCGATGACAAGGTTATGATGCTGGCCGATGGCAATGGCGATTTCACCCGAGCGCTGGGTCTCGAGATGGACGCCACCAAGTTCGGTATGGGAAGGCGCAGTCAACGTTTCGCGATGATCGTAGACAATGGCGTCGTCAAAGTTCTCGATGTCGAAGAGCCTGGCGCTTTCGGTGTCTCGAGTGCCGAAAACATTTTGAAGCAGCTTTAACGGTAATGATCGATGGCCGCGCGGGCGAGGCTGTCCGCGCGGCCATTTTCGACATGGTCAGAATGACCTTTCACCCAGCGCCATTGAACACTATGGCGCTCAGTTGCTTCCTCGAGCGCGACCCATAGATCGGCATTTTTGACCGGCTTTTTGTCCGCGGTTTTCCAACCGTTGACCTTCCATTTCTTGAGCCAGGACGTAGCGCCGTCCATCAGGTAGCGGGAATCCGTGTGGATCGTGACTTCGGCGGCCTTAGTCAACGACCGCAACGCCATGATCGCCGCCATGATCTCCATTCGGTTGTTGGTCGTGGACGCTTCACCGCCAGAGATTTCCTTTTCTTTGCCGTTCGCGCGCAAAATCGCCCCCCAACCGCCCGGACCGGGGTTTCCGGAACAGGCGCCGTCGGTGAAGATGTCCACGCGCGGAGTATTCATAGCCCATACTCCGCTGCGGTCTGTATATTGCGATGAAATCGCAGCCGCTTGATATAATCGCGCGGATCTTTTGGCCGCACGAATGCCGAAGGATCGGGATTGAGCCAATCGTAGAGGCGCGTAAGCAGGAATCTCAGCGCCGCGCCACGCGCCAAGAGTGGTAGTGCTTCAATCTCTTTCTTCGTCAGCGAACGGCGTGCCTGGTATGCCGAAAGCAACGCTTTGCTCTTTGTCATGTTAAATGCGCCGTCGCCTTCAAAACACCAGGCGTTCAGCATGATGGCGATATCGTACGCGAGTGCATCGTTACACGCGAAATAGAAATCGATTAGTCCGGAAACTTTGCCGTCTAGAAACAACACGTTATCGGGAAAGAGATCGGCGTGGATCACCCCTTCGGGCAGATCGTGAGGCCACGCGGACAATTCCGACAGCGTTTCCAATATCAATTTCTCTAAATCGCTTTGGACGGTGCTGGCTTTTTCACGCGTCTGTTCCGCAAGGCTCTGCCAGCCCGCGAGGCTGAGCGCGTTTTTTCGTTTGAGCGCGAAATTTTTTGAAGCTGCGTGCACGCGGGCCAGTGCGTCGCCGGCCGCACGGCAATTCTCGACCTCAGGTTTGCGCAGCGACACCCCATTCAAAAACGTGAGGAGCGCGGCTGGGCGGCCGCGCAATTCTGTCGAATAGGCGCCAGACTTGCTGCGCACCGGCAAGGGACAAGCGATGCCGTGTTCGGCAAGATGCGTCATGAGCCCGAGAAAGTAGGGCAGGTCTTCCGCATGCACACGTTTCTCATAAAGTGTGAGGATGTAAGCGCCACGATCTGTCTGCAGATAAAAGTTCGAATTCTCCACGCCTTCGGCGATTCCTTTGAAGGTTTGCGGCTCGCCGATGTCATAGTCGGCGAGCAACGAATTCAGTTCTTCGAACGAAACATCGGTATAGACGGCCATTCAGGACGCCAATTCGCGCGGAAGATTGAAGGCGATGTCCTCCCGCGTGACGGACGCCTCTTCGAGATTCACGTCATAGCGCGTCCGAAACGCAGCGAGTACTTCATCGACAAGGACCTCAGGCGCGGATGCCCCAGCGGACAAGCCGACTATTCGAGCGCCCGATACCAGGGACCAATCGATATCGCTCGCACGCTGGATAAGCGAGGCTTGCGTGGCGCCGGCGCGTTCGGCCACTTCCACCAGACGAACGGAGTTTGACGAATTCGGTGCGCCAATGACGAAAACAATATCGGCGCGGGGCGCGATGGCTTTCATCGCGTCCTGGCGATTGGTTGTCGCATAGCAGATATCTTCCTTGTGCGGTAACGCGATCGACGGGAAGCGTTTGCGCAAGGCGGAGACGATCTCTGCCGTGTCGTCTACCGACAACGTTGTCTGCGTGATATATGCGATTTGCTTGCCCTCGGGGGCGACAAAGTTTTCGGCTTCGCGCACGTTTTCGATCAGCGAGATCGTGCCGGCAGGCAACTGGCCCATGGTGCCTTCGACTTCGGGGTGACCAGCATGACCGATTAGAATGATGTGCCGCCCGGCTTTGAATTGCCGCTCGGCTTCGACATGCACTTTGGACACGAGCGGACAGGTTGCATCCAGATAATAAAGCGAACGCCGTTCGGCCTCTGCCGGAACGGATTTTGGCACGCCATGTGCCGAGAAGATCACCCGCGCGCCTTCAGGCGCTTGGTCAAGCTCGTCGATAAACACCGCGCCCATCTTCTCCAGCCGTTCGACGACGAAGCGATTGTGCACAATCTCGTGGCGCACATAGATCGGCGGCCCGAACTTCTCGATGGCGAGCTCTACGATGCGTATCGCGCGATCCACCCCCGCGCAGAACCCACGAGGCGCCGCCAGCACAACGGTCAGATGCGGCTTATTGCCGATCTTAACGCTTGCATCTGGGCTTCCCATGAATTGCCTGCTTGTCTAGAGTCGCGCACTGCACTGAGCATCGAAAAAGGCCGTTGGAGCGCGGAAAGTCAAGTTTCGCTGTGCAGCCAATCGCTCAACTAGCAAGATCATACAGCCATGAAATTCCCGATATTTTGCATACTGCCGATCACCGGTTTCGCCGTGCTGCTGTCGTCCTGCCATCCAGCGAGCAAGATGGCCTTCTGTCCGGGCTTCTCCAGCGTTCTGGATGCTGTAGTCGCGAGCGAATTCAACCCCGGCGCGACACAAGATCCATCGAATGTCTTGTTCACCGTGAAGATCGCCAATGTCTCTGGCGTCTGCGACTTCGATAAAAAAGGCGAGACCGCGAGTTCCCGTGTGGACATCACATTTGTCGCGACTCGGGCGCAAACAGGGGCCGATGCGTCTTACAAAGTGCCGTACTTCGTTGCCGTCTCGCAGGCCGATCGCGTCATCACCAAACAGATACGCTCGCTGATTGTGTCATTCCCAGCTGGACAGACCTCCGTCTCGATCGATGAGTCCGTGAACGATATCGATCTGAAGACCGACCGCGACAAGAAGCCTTACGATTACCAAATTCTTGTTGGCTTGCAGCTCACCAAGGAGCAGCTGGACTACAACCGCAAGGTTGGGATCTACGCCCAATGACATCATTGAGTGCGGAGCTGTCCGCGGTCGCGGGCTCCGCGTTCGCTGCCGAGGGGCTGTCGCCGGAGCTGGGCGGCGTCCAGATTTCGGACCGGCCCGATCTCGCTCAGTTTCAGTGCAATGGCGCATTACCGGCTGCGAAAGCCGCGAAGCAGAACCCACGTTTCATTGCCGAGAAGATAGCGGTGCGGCTGAGGGCAAATCCGATTTTTGCCAAGGTCGAAATCGCCGGCCCCGGCTTCATCAATCTCGATGTCGCCGACACTGCGCTTGCCGAGCGCGCCGGCGCGATGGCGAAAAATGCGCATCTCGCGGCGCCCGAAACCGGCAAAGGCAAAACCGCTGTCATCGACTTCGGCGGCGCGAATGTCGCCAAGCCTATGCATGTCGGTCATCTGCGCTCGTCGGTGATCGGTGACTCCCTGCAGCGTCTGTTCCGTGCGAACGGCTGGCATGTCGTAAGTGATGTGCATCTGGGCGATTGGGGCCTGCAGATGGGCCAGCTTATTTCGGAGATCGGCCATCGTGGCATCGCGCCTATCTATTTTGACGAGAAATTCACTGGCCCGTATCCTAAAGAATCTCCGGTGACGATGGATGATCTCGAAAAGATATATCCGGCAGCGTCTGCCGCGTGCAAAGCCGATCCCGCGCGGCTGGATGAAGCGCGCAAGGCGACAGCGGAATTGCAGTCCGGCCGTCCCGGGTATCGCGCATTGTGGGAACATTTCTTCACGGTCTCCAAGGTTGGACTTGAACGGGAATGGGACAGCCTCGGTATCCATTTCGATCTCTGGAAAGGCGAGGCGAGTGTCGAGCCGCTGATCGCCCCGATGATCGCCGACCTGAAAGCGCGCCACATTGCGATAGAGAGCGAAGGCGCGCTTGTCATTCCGGTCGAACGGGATACCGACAAGAAAGCCATGCCGCCGCTCATCCTCGTGAAATCGGATGGCGCGGTGCTGTATGGCACCACCGATCTTGCGACGATCGTCGATCGCGTGAAGGAGCAGAACCCGGATCTCATCCTTTATGTTGTCGATCAGCGACAGCACCTCCATTTCGAGCAGGTCTATCGCGCCGCCGAAAAGGCAGGCCTGAATGGCAAAGCAACGCTCGAACATTCCGGCTTCGGGACCATGAACGGTCCTGACGGCAAGCCGTTCAAGACGCGCGCTGGTGGCGTGATGAAGCTTTTCGATCTCATCACCATGGTGACGGAAGAGGCTGATAAGCGCCTCACAGAAGCCGGTCTTGCTGCGGACTATCCGCCTGATGAACGCACGGCCGCTGCGAAGATAATTGGCATTGCCACGCTGAAGTTCGCCGATCTCTCCAATCACCGGCTCACCGATTACATCTTCGATCTCGCTCGTTTCTCAAAATTTGAAGGCAAGACAGGACCGTATCTGCAATACGCGGCGGTGCGTATCCA
>Ga0265340_10002689_pt1 | contig 10109 bp, 9 predicted proteins | sample 4CB225metaG_FD_202082 | JGI IMG/M metagenome (GOLD analysis project Ga0265340, IMG submission 202082) | Rhizosphere microbial communities from Carex aquatilis grown in University of Washington, Seatle, WA, United States - 4-CB2-25 metaG | ecosystem: Host-associated > Plants > Roots > Rhizosphere...
GCCGGCTTTTTTCTTGTGGCCTTCCGGATTTTCTTCGCGGATGATTTGGCTAATCTGTTTGCCCCGCAGGGTTCGAATGAACCAAGGTGCAACTAGAAACGATATGAGCATCGCCGTTATCGTTGCCATGATGGCGCGGAAAGGCAGATAGCGAAGCACATTGAGCACACCAGCCCAGCCGAACTGTTTGCTCAATGGGTAGAGCCATTCATAGATCACGAGGCGAACCCTTTCTGCGCGATTACCGACTCAACGACGATCTCGAGCCGAACACCTCGAGAGCCTTTCACGAGCACGATGTCACCCGGCTGAATCACTCGCAAGAGATGTCGAGCAGCAGCCTCAGCATTCGGCACCAACTCACTTTTCTTCGAGTTGGCCTCGGCACTTCGATGCAGTAGTTCTGCCTGCTCCCCCACCGCAATCAGCTGCGCAACCCGACCAAGTTGTGTCCCGAGTTGGGTGTGCTCGCGCTCACTGTGTTGCCCGAGTTCCAGCATTTCGCCCAATACCAGGATCAATCGTGACGAACGACGCCGGGCGAGCTCATTGGCGAGCGCTATCGAACTGAGCATGCTGGGCGGGTTGGCATTGTAAGAATCATCGAGCACCACAGTCCCATCAGGGAACGAGTGCGCCTTGAGTCGGCCCGTTTCACCGAGGTCGCTGCGCATGAGAGCCGCATTGGTGCGCTCAACGTCAATAGAAACACCAAATACATCCGCAACTGCGACGGCTGCGGTTACTGCCATTGCACCAGGCAGCCCGAGCAACCGAGTCTCGAGTGCTACCGTGCTTCCTCCCACCCGTTCGCGGCGGTGAACCGTCACCAAGGTGCGGTCCAGCGCGTCAGCGACACGGTGTTCCGTGCGGTAGTCCAAATCGGAATGACACCCAAACGTCACGCTTCGAACAGCGTGCATGGCTTGTGACAACTGAGAGTTTACTCGCGGATCGTCACCATTTCCGACGGCAATGCCTCCAGCTTCCAGTGCCTTGAATACTTGGCCTTCTTCCTGTTCCACACCGTCGAGATCCCCAAGTCCTTCAGTGTGCTCAAGGCCGATCAACGTGAGGACGGCTGCGTTGGGCGAGCAAATGGCCGACAATCGAGCCACCTCCCCCGGAAAGTTCGTGCCCACTTCGACCACAGCGTACTCGTGTTGCTCAGTGAGGCCGAGCAGCGTCATCGGTACCCCGACCAGATTGTTGAGGTTGCCTGGCGTCGCGTGAACTCGGTCACCCAAGACTGAGCGGAGCACGGTTTCGATGGCAACTCGCGTCGTGGTTTTTCCCGCTGACCCCGCCACTGCAACCAAACGTCCCGGCCATTTTTGCCGATGCAGCTGCGCAATGTCGCCAAGCGCGCACAGTGAAGACGGCGCTCGAAGCACAGGTACCGGCAACTCGGGTAGTTCCCCACGTTCCACGAGCACCGCCGCCGCGCCATTCGCTACTGCGTCCTGCACAAATGCATGCCCGTCAAAACGCTCACCGCTCAAAGCAATAAACAGCTTTCCTTCGACCCCAATGCGCGAATCCGTCGAGATGCCACGGATCGTTCGGTCTTGAGAACTCTCGAAGACTGCCCCCGTAGCCACTGCAAGTTCACGCAATGTGAAACGAGCCTCGTTGGGCGGGATCGCGGTGGCCATTAACTGCAAGCCCCTTCACGTCCTGAATGGTCCCCGCGCCGAACGACCAGTGCTTCACGGGCCTGAGCACGGTCATCGAATGGCCGTTTGACGGTCCCAACGATCTGATAGGTCTCATGGCCCTTACCAGCGATGACAACCACATCGCCTGCCCTGGCTGCCAGAATTGCTGCGCGGATCGCAACTGCGCGATCGAGCTCGACGCTGTAATGAATATCAGTTTGCCGCAGGCCCGGTTCGATGGCTAACGCGATCAAGTCGGGTGACTCAGTGCGTGGGTTATCGTTGGTCACGGTTGCGCGATCAGCCCACCTGCCCACCGCTAGTCCCATCAGGGGCCGCTTCTTCGGGTCGCGATCCCCGCCACAACCGAAGACGCAGTGAACGCTTCCTTTGGCGAAGCGCTTGACTGCTTGCAGTGCTCGTTCAAGCGCATCAGGCGTGTGCGCGTAGTCCACTAACACGACGATGTCGTCATCGGTACCATCACACCGCTCGAGACGGCCGGGTACTCCAAAATCGCCCGCGAAGGCTCGGACGGCAGATTGCAGGTCGGCCCCAAGTGCGTGCAGGATTCCGAGGGCGAGCAGAATGTTCTCAAGGTTATGATCGCCAACAAGACGTGTTTGCAGATTGACTCGCATGTCATCAACGCGAATCTCACCGCTCATTCCTTGTGCGTTCAGCGTGACGTCGAGCGGCTGCACATTACAGTGGGACGTTCTCCCCACGCGCACCAGTTGCTGCACTCGCGCACTCTGTGCGAATCGCTGACCCGCAGGGTCGTCGACGTTGATGACCGCTTTGGTTGGAGCAAGATCAGTGAAAAGCCGCTGTTTTGCTGCCTCGTACGCGGCCATGCTGCCGTGGTGATCCAAGTGGTCCTGGGTCAGATTCGAAAATGCGGCCACTGCGAAGTGCAATGCGTCAACTCGACCTTGATCGAGAGCATGGCTCGACGCTTCCATGATGAAGTGAGTTCCGCCCTGCCTGACCACCTGAGCTATGAGTCGCGTAATCTGGTCAGCCTCGGGAGTCGTGAGGTTGCTCTCTTGCTCAAAGCCGCCAAACGCAAATCCGGTCGTCCCAAGGCGGGCCGGTCGAGCTCCGGCGGCTGAAAGGCCGCGCTCTACCAGAGCCACGGTCGTGGTCTTTCCGTTCGTACCCGTAATGCCGACCAGCCCGAGTTGCTTCGACGGATATCCATGCACGGCCTCGGCAGCGAATGCCAATGCACGACGCGCTTCGGAAATGTAGATCACGGGTACGGGCAGTGGCAGCAACTCGCCTATATCACTGTCTACGAGTACCGCTGCGGCACCATTGTCGATTGCAGCCTGGACAAATTGTCGTCCGTTTGCACTCGCGCCCGAGCGCGCCACGAACAGATCCCCTGGCTCGATGCGTCGAGAATCCTGCTGAACACCTAGGATGCGTGCGTCGCTCGAACCAATGAGTTCGGGTTGAAACGACACCAGCACATCTAGTAGACGCTTGATGCTCAGACCGCCCGATGATGGGTCGCGATGCACTGTAGTGCTGGTCATGATGCTGGCTCGAATTGAAGTTTCAACGCCGCCCCCTTTTCGAGGGACTGTCCGGGAGCTGGGTCTTGTTTGGACAGAAGTCCAGTGCCCTGCACTTGAGGCGAGAGTCCGAGTTCACTGACCTGGTGAATCACGTCACGCATGGACCAACCAATCATGTTTGGTACGCGAACCAGACCGTGGCGCGTAGGACCAGTATTGGCGATCTCTTGCACGGTTGAATGATCGCCTTGCGCTTGACGAATCATTTCGTAGGCAACGTGGGCCGGGTCAGGACGTGCACCAAGGTCTGCCGCGCTCGCGCGTTTCGTGTTCGGCGGTGTCATTCCCTTGTGTTCGAGAACCATTTGCGCAACGCGGCGGAATACCGGCGCCGCCACCACACCTCCAGCATGCTCGACCATGGGTTCATCGATAACGACAGCAATGAGCACCACGGGGTTGTTGGCCGGCACGAACCCGACGAAAGAGGCAACGAATTTGTCCTCGGAATAATGGCCGGTGCGTGGATTGGCTTTCTGCGCAGTTGCAGTCTTGCCGGCCACTCGATACCCTGCAATGGTCGCTTCGGTGCCCGTGCCTTCGCCTTCGGTAACGCCCACCATGAGCTCGGTGACTTGGGAGGCAACGCTGCGCGGAATCACACGCCGACGCAGCGTGGGCGCAGCTTCGCGAATCAATTCCCCCGTCGCAGCATTTACGCGCTTGAGGAGAGTGGGCTCCATCAGCTCACCACCGTTCGCGATGGCTGCTGTAGCAATCGCCAGCTGCAGCGTGCTTACGGTAATGCCTTGGCCGAATGAAGCTGCGGCAGTCTCGATATCGACCCAACTGCGCCCGCGCGGTCGAAGCGTCCCTGTAGCTTCACCGGTAACCGATAGTCCTGTAGTCTGGCCAAAGCCAAACTTGCGCAAGTACTCATAGAGACGCTCTGAACCAAGGCTTAGCCCAATCTTGGCAGCGCAGATGTTCGACGAGAGCGCAAGTATCTTGGGGACGGTCAACCACTCTGACGGGTGGGTGTCGCGGATCGTGACTTTGTCAATCCTCATCGCGCCTTTTTCGCAATAGAGCTGCTGAGTCGGCGTGATGACTCCCGTAGCCAGGCCCGCGGAGATGGTGAAGATCTTCATCGACGAACCTGGCTCGAACGTATCCGTTACAGGTCGCGCGCGACGGGCTTCAATGTCACTGGTTTCGTAATCATTGGGGTTGTACGTTGGAAAGCTCGCCAACGCGAGAATTTCTCCAGTTTTTGGGTCCAGCGCAACCAGCGAACCGTCTCTGGCCTCGAAGGTCTGAATTGCCATCGCCAATTCGCGCTCAGCGGTGAACTGAATCGCCTGATCGATGGTGAGCGCAACGTCATGTCCCGCAAGTGCCGCATCATCTTCCACGGCATCAGCAAACAGCAAACGGCCCGAGCGATCCCGCAGCCCCGCCAATTGTTCAGGCCGCCCTTGAAGCTCCGACTCGAGGGCGAGCTCCAAGCCGTCCTTGCCTTTGCCGTCCGGTGCCACGAAGCCTAGCAACGATCCCGCCAGTTCTCGCCGCGGGTAGTAGCGGTGGCTCTCGCCTTGCACGTTGAGCCCGAGCAACCTTCGGTTGGGGTCACCGTTACCGCAGGCGATCAAGCGAATTGCCTCGACCTCTTCCGCGCTTGCCCTACGTTTGAGCCATGCAAAGCGTCGCTTCTGAATAATCTTTCGCTCAACAGTGACCGGGTCGAGACTGAGTGCAGCAGCAATGCGATTGGCAGCATCGCGTACAACGAAGGAAAGCCGACCTGCAGGGACGTCGCGCAACATCTCCTGTGCGTCCATGCTCACACTCGGTACCTCAATGCTGACCGCCAATGCGGTCCCATTACGGTCGTAGAGCGAGCCCCGCTTGGGTTGAACACTGAGGCGCCGCTGACGCTGACGTTCCGCCAGTTCACGCCACTCGCCTCCGTGACCCACCATGAGCTCCCAACCAGAGGACAGGATGATCCCAAGCCCCAATGCCAGCAGTCCGCAGAGGATCCCCATGCGCAGTCGAATCCAACGGCCACGGGGGCCCTTCAATTCGTTGCTGGGCACGGGTTCCATTAGTCAGCGTCTCCCGTCTGGTTCGGCAAACTCGTGCTGGTGACCTCTCCCTCAGGACCCGAATTGGGCAACGGCCCCATGGTGATGATGCGATCGGCCGTCGGGGGCGCCATTTTGAATAGCGCCTGAGCTATCAAGTCAACGCGAGCGGGCGTGCCATTGCTAGCTAGTTCAAGTTCGAGCACTCGCTTGACTTCTCGCAGTCGCGCAACACGGGCCTGGGACCGCCCGAGACCATAGCCGAGCTCGAGTTCACGGTTTCTGAGCGCTAGATGCACGATAAATGCAGAGGTCGCCCCGGTCACCGCCAGCGTCCAAAGCACCAAGAACGTCCGCGGACGTTTCACCGCTCGCACTCCACGGTTGGCGGTAAATCGGAATCGGAAGCTTCGTCGATATCGTATTCATCAACCTCAGAGTCCGCCACGCGACGAGCAATCCTTAGTTTCGCACTTCGTGATCGCGGGTTCTCGGCCCTTTCTTCCTCGCTGGCCAACATGGGCTTGGAAGAGAGACGTTGCCACACCGAGCGGTTCAGCAGCGCGCGCTTGACTTTGCGATCTTCCAATGAGTGAAAGCTAATGACGGCAAGGATGCCCCCAATTCGGACATGTGCCGCAGCGGCCAGCAACAAGTTGTCGAGCTGCTGCAGCTCGTTGTTCACGGCAATGCGCAAAGCCTGAAACGTCCGCGTTGCTGGGTCTACACCCCCGATCCGACGCGGACCAACCGCTCGCACGACCGCACGCCTCACGTCGAGTGTCGTTTGCAGTTCTCCGCGTTCAAGAGCCTGCTTGATACACCGCGCAATGCGCCGCGATGCGCGCTCTTCGCCGTACTCATAGATGACGTTAGCGAGTTCGTCTTGATCGAGACGCTCGATCATCTCGAGCGCCGTCTCGTCGCTCCCACGATCCATACGCATATCAATCGGACCTGCCTGCCGAAAACTCATGCTCGGCTCGGTCCAGCTGCGGAGTGCTCACACCCAGGTCTGCCATGAGTCCGTCGATGAATTCGATATTGCGAACCCCAAGCACTTCCGGCAATTGGTCGAAAGTTGCGTGAACGAATTCAATTCGCTCACTGTAGGCCTCGAGCCGGCAGGCCGCAGCATTGAGCGCTTCTTCGTCCCGGTCAAACGCCAGAACCCGCGCTGTCGGGTGCATTTGCAGTAGGGCCTCAGTGTGGCCACCACCACCCACGGTTGCATCCACGTAAACGCCACCCTGCAGCGGCGAAAACGCGGAGACTACTTCGCGCGACATCACGGTGATGTGCTCGAACGGTTCAGGACCATCGATACGAAGAGCTGCCATGGTCATATCCGAATCGTCTCCATTGCGACCTGCTTGAAGGCCTCGTTTTGTTCTTCTGTCATTGAAAGTGCTGCGTCCCAACGTGCTTTGGTCCACATCTCGAAGTTCCGCCCCATACCCGCGAGAAATACTTCTTTCTCGAGCCCGGCTTGCTCGCGCAGGTTTTGGGGCACCACGATGCGACCATTGCGATCGAGCTCACATTCCACCGCCGCAGAAAGGTAGAGCCGTTTGAATCGGACCGCGTTGGTTTCCAAGATTGAGTATTCGGAGATTTTGCTTTCCAGACGTTCCCACTCGCGTAGCGGGTATGCGTGCAAGCACGGTTCGAATGGTGCGGGAGTGATGACTAGTGTCTGACAGTTGTCAACTGTAATCACATCACGAAAGCGCGCAGGGAGACTCATTCTCCCTTTGGTATCGATGCTGTGCAGAAACTGTCCTCGGAACATAGGCACTCGCGGGAATTCAATCCATTACGATCCACTTCAGTCCATTCAGTGCCTGAAAGTACGGGGCCGACTCGAATATGTCAACTACTGAACAGCAGCCCGAAGCACTTAAGTTGGCCTATTGCGTGTAGATGATCCAACTACAGGTAAACGTGTGTTCAGTATCGAAGGCAGCTTTCTGCAAAGGACTGGCGACCTGTGCGCCCGACCCACTAGCTCGCCGAATGCAGGGACTCGAACGAGTTGGCACCTAATGGCTACAACGCACCGCCATCACGATGCTCAGTCACGCACCGCCATAACGATACTCAGCGCAACTACTGTTGCGACTTCCGTTCGCAACACGCGCGGGCCCAAGCGCACTTCTTGAAATCCGTGTTCGATCGAGAGCTCACGTTCCCGATCGGCAAGCCCACCTTCGGGCCCAATGAGCAGTGCCACACTGCCAGCGTTGCCGGGTTCGATGGCATCCCAAAGCGCCACGCTTGCGCTTGGCGTTAGCGCGCAGCGCGCGCCCTGGATCGCATTGAGTTCAAGAAAAACTGCATCGAGCGGAACCACCCCTTCAATTCGAGGCACGTTACCGCGCCCGCACTGTCGAGCTGACTCCAGAGCGATCTTGCGCCAACGTTCAATTCGTCCGCGCATCTCGACGGCGTTAGCAACCGCGCTGTGCTGGGTTGCCACGACCCAAATCTCCGTGGCATCGAGCGCGGTGGCATCGCGGATTACTTGGTCCACCCTCGAGCCCTTACCGAATGCCTGCACGACGACCAGAGGATGTTCGGGTGTGGCTTGAGTCGCGTGAACGCTATCGACGCGACAGGTTGCGCCTCGCTGGCTCGCCACCACTATCGTCGCCAACGCTTGCGATGCAGCCTCCGCGTCGAACGCAATGAATTCGGTACCGGGACGCGCCCGATGCACATCCACCAAGTAGTGCGAGGTGGCTTTGTCGAGTTGGAGCAGACCTTCCCGCAATGGCGATACTGGAACACGCAGCATTCGAGACTCGTGTGCCATAGACGGTGGGAAAAGTCTCATCAATGAGCAGTAAAGTGCGCGGCGTGAGCGGTAACGCTGACCAATGCTGCGCGGCGCGTGGACACGGGCGGGACCGGTTCGCCTTCTTGGAGCATCAAGCCGGTCAGACTGCCCCCGTATACGCAGCCGCTGTCAAGTCCGGTTGCAAACTCGTACAACTGCAGTCCACGCTGTGCGCTGTGCCCAAACACGACATGCACGGGTCCACCCATGGAAAGAGCCCATGAAACTTCTCCCAGTTCTGCGCTGGGGCGGCCCAGTGCGTCGAGTGAGCGCATGTTGGTCACCGCCCACGGATCTTGCTCGGCCAAGCTTACCCCCGGAACGACGCCCGCATGGACCACACACGCACTGTGTTGCATAAGTTCTAGATAGAGGGGCATCGCTCGCAGAAACTGCACGTGACGGGGCTCGAGGAGCTCGATAAGTCGCCATCGACTCTCATGAACGCCGGTGCCAGCCGAGTCGCGACCATTGTCGATCAGCTGAAGCAGTTGCCGTTCGTGGTTACCTTGCACGGAACGAGCCTGAAGTTCCGCAACACGGTCCAGCACTCCAATGGAGTTTGGGCCACGCCCAATCAGATCACCCACGAAGATGATCCGATCACTCGAAGTGATTGCCGCTCTGTCGAGCAGCTGATCGAGTTCATCAAGACATCCGTGAACGTCTCCTATGACGAGTGTTCGACCCACGGCGCGACAACTATTGCTCAACGCGGCGCCTTCGCACGGCTTGGCACACCCATTCCTGGCAGTCGAACCGACAATTGAGCCACGAGGCCGATTACCACACGCACTTAAATATTCGATTTTTGTCGTACACCCACTGGGCCGTTGAGTAGATTCCGTGGCCCCGACCCACGCCGAAACCAGTTCGACGGACAATTTCTGAGCGATTCGATGACGAAAACGCGCGGTGAGCTTGAGACTTTGCCTCCAAGCGTGTTACTCGTGGCAACGTGAATTGGTCCGATAGAGGAGACATTCGAATGCCGCTCAGCAGTCGTTCCGTGAGCCCGTTGCTCGTTGCAGCCCTACTTGCCTCCGTCGTCGCCTGCGGGCGCGAGGAAATCAAGTACAAGCCACGTCCGGCCCCTAAAGTTCAGATTACTCTGCCCCCCGTTGCCAACGTTCCTCAAACGCCACTCAAGCGCGGTGACGTCTACACGGTGTGGGGAGCCAGCTACTCGCTGCGCAGCCGCGTATTGCACAAGGACATTGCCGACAAGCCATTGACGCTCGAAGGCTATATCGTCGACACCAATCTTGCAGAAGCTCCTGAGTGTGCCGTGCACAAGGGCGGCAAAGCCGATCCCGAAAGCTGCAAGCCGGCAGTCCCCACGTTCTGGCTCGCCGACGACAAGAGCGCCTCGCGCAAAGACTCGATCCGCGTCATGGGTTGGGCATCGAACTATGCTCAGATCTTCGACGCGATTAAAGAACTCGATGAAAAAGGCGTAGAGAAGGCAGATCCAAAAGACACGTTCTGGGGCAAAGACATTCCCAAGCCGCTGCCAGCCAAGGGTGCCAAGGTGCGCGTCACCGGTCCCTATTCAACGACGTTTACCGGAGCTTCAACCGGTGCGGAAGCAGATCCCATTATGGGCATCTTGACGTACTCGAAGATCGAGACGCTTGAAGAAGCGCCCGAACTCGCAACACTGCCCGGCATAGAGCGCAAACCGAAGAAATAATGGTATCGAGACCCCTGACAAGGGCGGTGCCCTATGCGCACCGCCCTTCGGATCACACGTGGCGTGTGTCCTCTAGAGGTTGATGAGGGGTAGACTTGCAATTCGACGTCACTAGACGTTGTCGCAGAAGCCGTAGCGAGGCCCCCGAGGCTAAAGCGGTATCTTGGGCATCTGCTGAGCCATTCCCTCATTTTGGATTGCACGGGACAGAAGAGCGGAGGGCCTGGGGTGATTGTTCGGAGTCCATCGGGGCTCACGTGAGCCCCCGGAAGGACTTTGAAGTCGTCGTGGTGGCTCACGTGAGCC
>Ga0265340_10002691_pt1 | contig 10100 bp, 9 predicted proteins | sample 4CB225metaG_FD_202082 | JGI IMG/M metagenome (GOLD analysis project Ga0265340, IMG submission 202082) | Rhizosphere microbial communities from Carex aquatilis grown in University of Washington, Seatle, WA, United States - 4-CB2-25 metaG | ecosystem: Host-associated > Plants > Roots > Rhizosphere...
TTGATTCTCACGGTCTGCTCGGTTTGTTGGTCGACTCGGTGCTCCAGGCCGGAAGCGATCTTGATTTCACGCGCATTGAATTTGCGGAGCAACGTGAGCTTGTCGAGCGGCTCTTGGACGATTGTCTTTCTCGACTCATCTCTGACGGACACGTTCCTGCGGGTGCACAGGCAGAGCGACTAAGACTCATTGCGCGCAACGAGCTTCTCGACCTGGGACCACTGACTCGTTTGCTTGAGGATCCGTCGGTTTCCGAGATTATCGTGCCCAGGTATGATCAGGTCTTGGCTCGAAAGGGCGGTCTCCTCGAGACGGCAGATCTGGGATTTGCTTCACCTCATTCGCTGGAGGTGATCATTTATAGGCTATGCCAGCACTCCGAGAGTCCGATTCGGGCGGATGAAGCGCAGATCGAACGACGGCTCACTGGCGGAGCTTACTTGTGTGCCGCCTTGCCCCCGTTAGGAGCCGATGGGCCATCGCTCATCCTTCGCCGACCACGGCCAGCAGCCACATCAATGCAGTCGCTCGTGCGCATGGGCACCGTGAGTCGCGCCATTGCAACCTGCTTCCAACAATCCATGGCCGCGCGCCTAAGAGTATTGGTGGTAGGGCCCCGGGATGCGGAAATTGGCATCATTGTGGGCGCGTTGATATCCGCAATTTCCGAAGGCCCATTGCTAGTTCTCGAAGGGGCGGAGGACCTCGGCGTTGCTGCAGCCACTGTATCCTGCGTGCGTTGGTCAATTCTTGGATGCAAGGATGCACAATCAATCGTGCACGCAGCCACACGAATGTCGACGCCGTACGTCGTCATATCACTTGAGCAGTCTGACATGACGGCCCCGACGATCGAGCTATTCGGCTCCGGCGGAACGGGTGGCGTCATTGCTTGCCCGGGCCGTTCCATTGAGTCGGGATTGGCTCGTTTGACGCTCGATGTGTGCGCAAGCCGACCAGGCCTGACCATAGACACTGCTCGCCGTCTAGTCGCAGGCGCATTTGACTTGGTGATCGAGGTGATTCGGTATCGGGACGGGCGGCAACGAGTCGTTCGTCTTGCTCAAGTTGGACGCGTGTCAAACGAAGAGATCGAGGTCGACGACGTCTTCACATTCGTAACGACCTCGGGAGGAAGCAGCGAAGTCGTTGAAGGCACTTTCAAGGGTCTCGGTACGGTGCCGCGTGTGATTGAAGAGATGGTTGCTCGCGGTGTTCCTTTTGACACCAATATTTTCGGTCGTGCCCCGAATCGGTAGGGCTGAGTGTCGCGAATCGTTCAGCCAACTGCTTGTGATTGACAAAGGTGCCTAGCAGACTGTCGCGCAGAATCGAGACCCGCATTGTTCGGCGAGAACTAGTTAAGCCTCAGTATCTGCCGTTCGAGTCTGGTCTGCCAACTTGCGACCAATACGTCTGCGCGCAAACGCGCTCACTTGGTCTATCATCAACACACCATCGAGATGGTCATTTTCATGCTGGACGGCCACGGCAAGTAGGTCGTGCGCCACCAAGTCGAACGGTCTCCCATCGAGATCCAATGCACGAACAGTGACCTGTTTCGCTCGTTTGACGTCCTCGGCTACGCCCGGAAATGACAAGCAGCCTTCTTTCCAGAGATGCTTGCCAACACGCTCTGTGATTTCTGGATTGATAAATATCTGCAACTGACTGGGTTCTCCGTCAGCCGCCACGTCAATTACAAAAATCCGCAGTGGAATACCGACTTGGGTAGCCGCTAGCCCAACCCCAGGTGCCGCATACATCGTCTCGGCCATGTCACTGACTATCTTGCGAATAGAATCGTCTACAGTGAGCACCGGACGAGCAACCTCTCGGAGTTTTGGGTCGGGATATTTGAGTACCTCGAGCAACGCCATAGGATGAACTCTCAGAAACTGGTTAGCCCTGACCGTTGAACCGGTCTTGCTGTCACTGGAAGTGTGGCCCGCCATTCATGCCGGCGCACCTGTCACGTGCTGCTCGGACGCACAACTCGCTTTGGATACAGGAGTGGGCCGGACACATAGGCATCTTCCCCACATAGCTCCCAATGAGGATTCTCAATACGTGGGGCTTCGCCCGGTGATTCAGGACCGGCCCAGTCTACTGCGCCCGCTCTGCCTCGAGGGCCAAGCAAAATGGGTGCAACGAATACGTGCATCTCATCAACGAGACCAGCAGCCAGCAGGCTACCAGCCAGCTCCGCTCCCCCTTCACAGAGTACACTCACCACCTCGCGTGCTGCAAGTTCAGCCAATGCCACTTGCATGTCACACCGCCCTTCGGCGGTAGGTGGCACGCGAATTACGCTGACACCAGCAGACTCGAGTGCGTCACTTGCCGCGCGCGATGCTTCAGTGGTCGAGACGACACACGTCGGGATGTCCCTAGCCGATGTAACCAAGTGACTGGTAACGGGCAATCTCAAATTTGAATCGACGACCACGCGAATCGGATTGCGTCCTGGTACGTCACGAACGGTGAGCCTGGGATCGTCCGAGCTAACCGTGTTGATGCCAACCATCACGGCATCATGGCTAGTTCGCAGTTCCTGCACACGAGCCCTGGACTCCGGGCACGTGATCCACTTGGATGCTCCCGTGCGTGTTGCAATGCGCCCATCCAATGACACCGCCAACTTCAACGACAAATAGGATTGGCCAGTCAGGACAAACTTGGACCAAGGTCGAATTAGAAATCGTGCTTCGTGATCGAGGACACCCGTGATGACCTCCACCCCGGCTTCCTTTAGTCGTTCGATCCCGCCCCCACGTACATTTGGATTCGGATCGCGGCAGCCGATAACGACACGAGCAATACCCGCAGAGAGAATTGCTTCAACACAGGGCGCCGTCTTTCCCTGATGATTGCAGGGTTCAAGCGTCACGTAGAGCGTCGCACCGCGGGAATTTTGCCCAGCTGCGCGGAGCGCCGCAACCTCAGCGTGGTCGTACCCGGCGGTCTCGTGAAAGCCTTCCCCCAAGATAACGTCGGCTTTTGCAACCACGCATCCGACATGCGGGTTAGGCGAAGGGTCACCAAACTTCGCCAGTTGGATGGCTCGCGCCATCATCTGGGCATGCAGTTCGGCCATTCAGCTAATCCGTGTTACGAGCCCGCACAAGTTCACTCATCTCAGCCATGAATTCATCAATGTCGCGAAAAGAACGATACACGCTCGAAAAACGTACGTATGCTACTTCATCGAGGTGCTTTAAGCGATCCATTACGCGCTCGCCAATTGCAAGCGAGCTTACCTCTTTTTCCCCTGATGCTGCCAGCTCCCGTTCCACAGATGCTGCGTGTTCCTCAAGCGCGTCAGCGGTCACCGGTCGCTTGTTGCAGGCAATTTGCAGGCTGCGAAGAATCTTCTGCCTATCAAATGGCTGACGCTGTCCATTCTTCTTCACCACGGTCGGCAGGACGTGTTCGACTCTCTCGTAGGTTGTGAACCGACGGTTACATCCATCGCATTCTCGCCTCCGCCAAGTGGCAGTGCCGCCAGCAGCCAAACGAGAGTCAATCACGCGGCTCTCAAGCCTTCGACAGTACGGACATTCCATTCAACGCCAGTTGCCCCAATAGCAGCATCGGCTGGTGTCACGCAACAGGGGCCTGTGGCGCGGGCGGCGTCACCCTACTCTAGCCTTCAAATTCCGACAGGATGAGAGCAACGTTGGTGCCACCAAATCCAAATGAATTGGACATGGCTCGACGAACGACCCGACTGCGCGCTTGGTTAGCTACAAACTCAAGGGGGCACTCCGGATCCTGATCGTCCAAATTGATCGTGGGCGGCACGATACTCGTCTCCATCGTCTTGAGGCAAACTGCAGCTTCCGCAGCGCCAGCCGCACCAAGCAAGTGTCCCATCATCGATTTGGTCGAGCTCACCCAGAGTTTCTTGGACAGGGCGTGGTCTTTGAATATCTCTATGATGGCCTTGGCCTCTTCCACGTCGCCTGTTGGAGTCGATGTGCCATGGGCATTGACGTAGTCAATTGCATCGGGAGATAATTTGGCATCATCGAGCGCAAGTTTCATAGCTCGAACAGCACCCACACCGTTCGGAACCGGTTTAGTAATGTGATAAGCATCACATGAGGTCCCGTACCCAACGATTTCGCCGAGGATCTTGGCGCCCCGGGCACGAGCATGGGTTAGCGACTCAAGTACCAGCGTTGCTCCACCCTCTCCGCATACGAATCCATCACGTCCACGGTCCCAAGGGCGGCTGGCGCGCTCAGGATCATCGTTGCGGCGACTCAGCGCAAACATTGCAGAAAATCCGGCGATGCCAATCCGAGTAATGGTGGCCTCAGCGCCACCCGCCAGCATGATGGGGGTACGACCATACTGAATCCAACGGAATGCTTCACCGATCGCATGACCACTCGATGCACAAGCGCTGGTATGCGCCAAACTTGGGCCGCGAAGCCCGTACTTGATCGAAACTTGGCCAGCAGCCATGTTCGCAATCAGAGAAGGTATGAAATAGGGGCTGACCCGCTTCGGGCCTTTGGTGTGGCACAACACCGAGACTTCCTCGAGGCCTTCCAAACCGCCTAGGCCAACCCCAATAAAGACACCCATTTGCTCTTTAACAGTATCCGTCAGCTCCAGCCCGGAATTCTCAAGAGCCATTTGCGATGCTGCCATCGCAAATGGGATGAAACGCGTCATTTCCTTGAGTTTTTTCTTCTCAACATAACGGGTTGGTTCGAAGTTCTTAACTTCGCCCGCTATTCGAGTGGGATACTCGTCATTAATCGGAAATAGCGTAATGCCCGCAATGCCGCTCTTGCCCGATACTAAAGACTGCCAAGTCGAGTCTAAATCCAGACCCACTGGCGTGACCATGCCTATTCCGGTAACGACAACGCGTTCCATACCAATCCTGCTAACGCAAAAGGACTAATGTTCTTAAAGGTCTTCCGTCTCACCCTCCAGAGTGCTTCTGGATGTAAGACACAGCGTCCTGAACGGTCTTGATTTTCTCGGTGTCTTCGTCAGGAATATCGAGCTCGAACGCTTCTTCAAACGCCAACACAAGCTCCACCAATCCAAGGGAATCCGCTCCTAGATCGTCAATGAACGATGATTCGAGCTTGATGTCCGCCTCGTCCACATCAAGTTGCTCCTTGATAATCTTTCTTACTTCAGCCTCTACGTTGCGCCCTTCCACCATGGTACCTCCGTGAACCCCGTGAAAACCGGGGTATACAATCTTCAAGCAATCGCCTAACCGCAGGCGATGATTTGAATGATTCGATTGCTATTGACCCTTGATAAATTTTTGGACGATTGACTTTCGAGTAACCGGGCGCTGTTTAGCACGGACCGAGCGCGAATCATCCCTAAATCGCCCTAACTCAACCCGGATTGGGGCAAATTCCGCCTGCGAACGCCCATTCGCAGGCCCAATTAGGCAAAAAGCTGCGGCTCCGTGGTGATCTGCTGGGCTGCGCGCTTCAAAGTCTCGCCCTCGAAGTTAAGAAATTCGCGAGCCTTTTCGATCCCTTCTGGTGAGTTCACCCCATGCACGGAAATTCGCTTGTCCGTGCGATGAACGAGCCCGGCCAGGACGTTGCCGGGACCAATTTCAAGTGCCTTCACCACGCCGTCATTCGCCAAATGCCGCACGGTCTGCTCCCAAAGCACCGGCGCATCAACCTGTTTCACGAGCAAGTCGGCAAGCCGCCTCCCCTCGGAGTGGGGTTTGGCTTCGACATTGGAGATTACAGGCACCCGAGCATCCGCTAACGTCATGCTTGACAGCGCGTCGCGCACGGCTTGGGCAGCAGGGGCCATGAGCATGCAGTGGAAAGGAGCACTCACTTTGAGTGGAATGACCTTGAGACCCAATTCGGCGGCAAGGCTTCGTGCACGTGCCACGGCTGATGCATGCCCCGCGATCACTACTTGACCTGGAGCATTGAAATTGGCACACGAGAGGACTTGGTTCTCCGCAGCGCGCTCACACAGCGTCACTACTTGCTCCACCGTGCCGCCCATCACAGCCGCCATCGCGCCCAGCCCAACAGGAACAGCGTCCTGCATTGCTTTGCCGCGAAGATGCACCAATCTGACCGCATCCTCAAAGGCTAGCGCTCCAGCCGCCACCAAGGCACTGTATTCACCCAAAGAATGCCCAGCAACGTAGCTGGGCGCCTGCAAGTGCGGGTATGCTTCACGCAGGGCTGCAAGTGCAGCGATGCTGATCGTGAGAATTGCGGGCTGAGCATTGGCGGTACGGAGCAATTGGTCGCTGGGACCCTCGAAACACAATTTCGATATGGACCAGCCAAGGGTGTCGTCGGCACGCTGGAAAACCTCTCTGGCCTGCGCAGAGTATTCGCAGAGTGCCTTCCCCATACCTACCGTTTGAGAGCCCTGGCCCGGAAATAACCATGCAGTCGCCACGATACCGTTCTCCTCCAATTGATTTAGATGCGGACTAAAGCGCTACCCCAAGATATTCCCCCACCCAACGCGCACATCAATACGGTATTGCCACGTTTGATGCGGCCATCCAGAATTGCCTCATTGAGGGCGATCGGAACTGATGCGCTCGAAGTATTGCCGCGATTCTCGATGTTTAATACAAATCGTTCGTACGGAATGCCGAGACGCGCCGCAATTTGGTTCAAGATTCTCAAATTTGCTTGATGGGGCACGACCCAATCAATCTGCTCGGGGGTCAGACCAGCAAGTTGCATGCAGGCCTGCGAAGCGCTGGTAAGCCGGCGCACCGCAACCTTGAACACTTCCTGACCATTCATGAAGACCTTGTTCCGACGTGCGTCGAGCCCCTCGTGAGTGAGCGGCTCCTTACTTCCACCAGCTGGTATTTGAAGCATGTCCGACTGAGTCCCGTCGGTACTAATGTTGGTGCTGAGCAACAGTCCGTCATCTGCGTTCTCGACGCAGCTCAAGATTGCCGCGCCAGCGCCATCCCCAAAAAGAACACAAGTGTTTCGGTCATCGAAGTTTGTGATCCTGGTTAGCGTCTCGACACCGATAACTAGCACGTTGCGTGCCGCACCCGAGCGAATGAACGAGTCGCCGGTCGATAATGCAAAAATGAAACCCGCACAGGCGGCTGCAACATCGAACGCGGGTATCTCGCGACACCCCAACTTGCGCTGAATGAACACAGCACAAGCAGGAAGTGGCATATCCCCGGTGATGGTGCCCACGATAATCATATCGAGGTCCTCGGGGTTCATTTGTGCGGCGGCAAGAGCGCGACGTGCGGCTTCGGCCGCCATGTCGCTACTTGTTTCACCCTCTGCCGCGTAGCGTCGTTCGCGAATGCCGACACGCTTGCGAATCCATTCGTCCGATGTGTCGACGAACTTAGCCAGGTCGTCATTAGTCACGACCCGAGCAGGAACATACGAACCTGTGCCTTTGATGCGACTTCTTGGCCAGGAGTCGATAGTATTGGACATAGTGCAATTTACTCAACGAGCCTTGAACTTCGTTGGCAGCATGGGCACGCGTGCCCGGCACTTGATCGACTCAAAAGCCCTGCCGCCGACGTCACTCGAGTAGCAAGAACTGATTCAATTCTCACCAAATGGTTACGAAAAATATTCGCCCAAGTGGTTAGCTCTCAGCGGTCTTGGCTGGCTTTACTTCTCTGCCCTTGTATTGGCCGCACGCAGGACAGACGCGATGCGAAATCATTGGGGCAGAGCAGTTAGGACAAGGGACAACATTGGGTGCCACAACTTTGTCGTGTTGTGAGCGCCGCATATCACGTTTGCTGCTCGACTTGCGTCGCTTGGGAACTGCCACCTGGCTCTACTCCTTCTCGTGCTTCAACCGAACCGCAACTGCCGCAAGCGGAGCCAAACGCGGGTCGATCTGCTTTCCGGCATCTGCAATAGCATCTTCCGGTGGCGCGGGGATAGCGGGCTTATCCTGCGCGCGCAAGTCGGATCTCATGGGCGCCATGGGAAGTTCGAGAATGATGTACTCCCTCACGAAGTTGTCGAGCACGATTTCAGTACCCGCATAGACGTCTTCCGCGGCTTCTTCTGCGGAGATCTCTCGCTCTTTGGTCGCCCGGTCTACTTCGGCCTTGTGACCTTTTGCCGCGAATCCACCCGGTGACTGCTCCGATTTTTTTCTACCTTTCTTGCGCTGAGGGGACGCGATTGCGCCGCAAGCCGGCGACAGCACGAGCATCAGCTCGGCATCGACGTCAACCTCCACCGGGTCCAACGTGCGAGCACAAGGCATCGAAAGCGGCGCCGTAATGCGTCCGCGTACGACGACTCGCATCCCATTTTTGGATATGGTTGCGTCCACGCTACCCTCACCGCGACTCGTTGCTTCCGTGTCGCGCAGAGCGTCGTTGAGCCATTTCTGATCGAGCACCCAGGTCTTTTGCCTAGGACCCTTCTCAAGGTCAGCCAGCAGAACAATGAGGGAATTCACGTTAGATCGGCGCAAAGGCTATCGTAGCCGAGCTCGAAGCGCAAACGAGAACCAACCCCCCCGCCGTCAGGTAGCGTCTTCATGGTGAAAATATTGCGGAGAGGCAACGGTAACGCCGTATTGCAGAAACTATGTGGGCAGTTTCGCCTTTGGCCGTGATAAGGGACGGCATGCCTGGGGCGAAGTGGTCAACAAGACATCGCACGGCTGCTTGGTCCGCCGCCATTTATGTATTCGTAACCATTGTGTACGCGCTGTGCGCCGCACCAGAAACGTGGAGCGGGCACACTCGATACAATCACTTCGCGTGGCTCGCGGACGCCTTCTTGCACGGACGTTCGTATCTAGCGGGTCAGCCTCCGATCTACGCCGGGGGCAACGATTTCGCCCGCTTCGAAGGTCGGTGGTACGTCGTCTTTCCTCCATTTCCAGCACTGCTACTCATGCCGCTGGTAGCTATTTCGAGAAGCGTCGACACGGTGCGAGATGGGGCATTCTTCGTGCTGCTAGCAGGACTCGCCCCTGTAGCTCAGTTCTGGACGCTCGAACGGCTAAGCAAACTGAACGTCATCGCCCTGAGTGAGCGAGCCAGACTCTCTCTATCGCTGTCGTTTGCCCTAGGCTCAGTCTACTTCTTTACCGCAGTCCAGGGCACGGTCTGGTTTGCGGCCCACGTGGTATCCGCATCGGCGCTGTCGCTGTACTTGGCAGCCTCGATTGGAGCCAAGTACCCTACCCTCGCGGGACTAGCCCTATTCGCGGTGATCGGAACGCGAACCCATCTTGGCGTCGCGGGGATATTTTTTGCCATGGAAACCATGCGCGTCTCGCGGCGTCCAGGCAAGAGCGGACTGCAGGCGTTCCATTGGCATAAAGCACTGCAGCGATTGCTCCCTGTGCTCTTGCTCGCGGCCTTCGCCTATGGGTCTTTGCTTTGGTACAATTGGACGCGTTTTCACGATGCCTTCGAGGTGGGTTATCGGTTCCTGCAGATTGCGTGGCGGCAGCGGATTGAACGCTGGGGCATGTTCAGTTATCACTACCTGGCGCGGAATCTCGGCATCATACTGACGAGCTTGCCGTACCTCGGCGTGGCACCAAAAGTTGCACCATTTCAAATTAACGGGCACGGCCTAGCGCTCTGGCTCACGACTCCACTCTACTTGTGGCTCCTGTGGCCACAACGGCGCACGCAACTTCACGCCGCTTGCTATGCGACCCTAGTCGTGACGGCGGTCCCTAGTTTGCTTTATCAAAACAGCGGGTGGCTTCAGTTCGGGCAGCGTTTTTCCAACGACTACTCACCGATTCTGTTTCTGCTGCTTGCGCTGAGCGTCCAACGTATCAGCGTGCTCTTCAAGGCCGCGGCACTCTGGAGCGTGATGGTGAATCTTTTCGGCGCCCTCACGTTCCAACGCCCGCTGGCTCGCGAGTACTACTATGTCGATGGGACCCAACGAGTGATCTACGAGCCTGATTAGAAGCCTGGACGGTACCTTCCATTCTCCTTACCTCCTCTGGCGCTCCTTCGATATTGCCACGATATTACGTCGTTGTCGAGTAGGGGCCCCCGTCGCTGAGGGCCCCTCTCAGGGAACCGTACTTGTGCTGTTCACATACGGCTCTTCGGGACATCGGGTTGTTACCCC
>Ga0265340_10002692_pt1 | contig 10098 bp, 5 predicted proteins | sample 4CB225metaG_FD_202082 | JGI IMG/M metagenome (GOLD analysis project Ga0265340, IMG submission 202082) | Rhizosphere microbial communities from Carex aquatilis grown in University of Washington, Seatle, WA, United States - 4-CB2-25 metaG | ecosystem: Host-associated > Plants > Roots > Rhizosphere...
ACAAGCACCTTGCCGATCTGCGGCACAATATTGCCGGACCCAGCATTGTCAGACCCAGCACTGTCAGACCCAGAATTGTCGGGCCCGGCTTTACCGGACCCGGTCTTTTTCGGGCCGACCTGGCCAGTCGTCGGCTTCTTCGGCGCCGCCTTACTCGGCCCGGCTTTACTCGGCCCGGCTTTACTCGGCCCAGCCTTGTCCGGCCCAGCCTTGTCCGGCCCAGCCTTGTCCGGCCCAGCCTTGTCCGGCCCAGCCTTGTCCGGCCCGGCCTTGTCCGGCCCGGCCTTGTCCGGCCCGGCACCATCCGGAACAGTCGTGCCCGAAGTAGCCTGGACCGGTTCAACGTTTTCCGGGGCAGCGTCCACAAGTAGACTCTCCAGCAATGAAGTAAGCTCGCTGAGATCGGTTTCGGGTTCGACGCCGGCCCGCTCGATTCCGGTGAGCAGTCCGCGAACGGCGTCCACCAGTTGAAGCATCGCACCGGCCCGAGCCTCGGTGAGATCGATCTTGCCGTCGCGCAGTCGGCTGAGCAGACTCTCGCCGACATGAGTCACGGACTCCAGCACATGAAAACCCAGGAACCCGCTGGTTCCCTTGATCGTATGAATGGTCCGGAAAATGCTGGCCAGAAGCTGGGGTGATTGCCCGTCATGCTCGAGTGCCAGCAGATCGGTGTCGAGCTGGTCGAGGTTTTCGTGCGATTCCACCAGAAATTCGGCGACGATCTCGTCGATGGCGTCCATCTTTCAGCACACTCCTCCGTCAACCCGTAGCCAACGCAACTAAAGGTTGCATCGGCTCAGCCCCGGCCTTCTTGACGGCGCATCAGAGTGGTTGACGATCAGGCCGGCCCTGATGGGCAGGACGCTTCCTGACGAACCGGGCCGAAGCAGCCGAAGCAGGCAATGCGGAGGTGACTGCTCTCACCCCCGCTGCGGGGTCAGACCTGGTTCATACCTGGTTTGACGAGAGGTGGACGCTCCATTTTTCCTCGATCCGGGCGAACTTCCAGACCAGCAGAGCCACCGCCCAGGAGAGCACAAAGAAGGCAACGATGACGTAACCGACGTCATTGAGGTTGATGTTGCCGAGGGCCGCCAGTGGGCCGGTGGTGACGTGTAGCCGGTCCGTTATCACGGACAGCAACTCAACCGTGCCGATCACCAGCGCTACCGCGACCGACAGCCCGGTGATGATGAGGTTGTAGTACACCTTGCGCACCGGCTTGGAGAATGCCCAGCCGTAGGCAAAATTCATGAAGCAGCCATCAATAGTGTCTAGCAAACTCATTCCGGCTGCGAACAATACCGGCAACGTCAGAATCGCGTACCAAGGCAGGGTGAAGGCCGCGACACCCCCGGCCAGCACCAGCAGCGAGACTTCGGTGGCGGTATCGAAACCCAGCCCGAAGAGCAACCCGATCGGATACATCTGCCAGGGCCGGGTCACCGCCCTGGTGGCACCGCCGAGAATTCGATTCATCAGGCCACGCCTGTTCAAGTGTTCCTCGAGGGCCTGCTCGTCGAAGGAGCCGGACCGCATCTGCCGGAACACTCTGAGAATACCCGCCAGCACTACCAGGTTGACGATTCCGATCAGGTAAAGGAAAACACCGGAGACGGTGGTGCCGATCAGACCGGTGACATTCTGCAGAGTCGAGGACGAATTCTCGACCTGCCCGGCCAGCGCCCGGACCCCCAAGGCCATCAGCACGCACAGACCGAACACCACGCTGGAGTGACCGAGCGAGAACCAGAACCCGACGGAAACCGGTCGCTTGCCGTCGGCCATCAGCTTGCGCGTGGTGTTGTCGATGGCCGCGATGTGGTCGGCGTCGAACGCGTGACGCATGCCCAGGGTGTAGGCCGTCACCCCCAGACCGACCCCGAAAACTCCGCTGGAACCAACCGCATAGTGTTTTGGATTGACGACGGCAACGAGGGTGAACCAGCCGATCACATGCAAGGCCACGATCGCGGTCGCCATCGCGGCGATGGTTACCCATTCGGCCCGGGTCAAGTGGCCGCCGAGCCGCTGAGCCAGGGATGGGCGGGAGGCCACACTGAGGTCTGCAGTCACCGTCCGCATGTTATTGCAAAACTATCGCAATAGCATGCGGACGCCGTCGGCCGCTCCGACCTGACTTGGGCCGGACCGAACCGCCGACCTGACCCGGCCCGAACCGACGACCTACGTCAGGGTTATGCCCAGGATGATCACAAGGACGAGCCCGAGGACGGCGACGACCGCCACCGCGTGCCCGTTCAGCGCGTTCCAACTGGAAAGTTCCATCACCTGCGTGGTTCGGGGCACAGCCTGCGCGGCTGTGACCGGCTCTAACGCCGGAACCGATGCCGACGCCGACGCCGTACCCGACGACGAAACGGGAGCCGACGCCGAAACCGGAGCCGACCCCGACACCGAAGCCGGAACCGGAGCCACCGGGGTCGGAGCGGGAACCGCCACCACGGGAGCCGACACCCCCGGAACCGACACCCCCGGAACCGAACCCGCCGGAACCGACACCGAATCCGACCGCTGACCAATCGTCGTCTGATAAGCGGGGTTCTCGGCGAGCGTGGTTTCCGGCCGGCAACGGGCCACGATGGTGTCCGGGCTGGGACGCCGACGGCGATCCCGGACCACGCAGGCCGAGATCAGGGCGGCCAGCTCCTCCTCGACGCCCTTGAGATCGATGTCGCCATGAATGCTGCGATAACTGACGGTGGTCACGCTGCCTTCCCCGAAGGGAGGCCGGCCGGTAGCCGCGAAGGCGATGGTGGCGCCCAGGGCAAAGACATCGGCCGCCGGGCCGACCTCGTTACGCGTCAGCATCTCGGGGGCCGCGAAGCCGGGGGTGCCGACCGTCTTGCCCACCTGCGTCAGACCAGCCTGCTCAGGACGGCGAGCGATACCGAAATCGATGAGTTGCGGACCGGTGGCCGACAGGATGACGTTCTGCGGCTTGATATCCCGATGGCACACACCATGAATGTGGATATCCGTGAGGGCCTCGGCCAGGGCAGCCAGCAGATCGCGGCAGACCGCCGCGGGAAGGGCCCCACTCTTGACGATCGTGGCGGAGAGGGTCGGCCCGGGAACATACTCGGTGGCCAGCCAGTAGGGCGGGGTGGACAACTCGCAATCGATCAGCGCCGCGGTGTACGCGCTACGCACCGTACGCAACGTGTCCACCTCACGCCGGAACCGCGCGAGCGCCTCCGGATGCTGCTGAAACTGCTCGCCGATCACTTTGATGGCGGCCGGCCGGCCGCCGGGGGTACGGCCGAGATAGACGCTTCCCATCCCGCCGGAGCCGAGCCGAGCAGCAAGACGGTAACGACCGATGGTCTTCGGATCAGATGCTTTGAGCGAGTCCAAGAAACGGATCTTACCGCTTCATATCGCCGTTGCGCCGACCGCGATCTTCGAGAACGATTCGCCCATCTTTGGGAGTGATCACCGTCGAGGGATCGAGGCTCATAAACTCCACGAATGACCAGCATCAAGAAGGTGGCCGCGGCCGCCGGAGTCTCGGTCGGAACGGTAAGCAACGTGCTCAACCGGCCCGACCGGGTCTCCATCAGCACCCGCGAACGGGTCCGGGCCGCGATCGACGACCTCGGCTTCGTCCGGAACGAGTCAGCCCGCCAGCTACGGGCCGGGCAGAGCAACACCCTGGCCCTGATCGTGCTCGACACCGCCAACCCGTTCTTCACCGACGTGGCCCGGGGGGCCGAGGCCGAGGCGGAGGACCAGCTCGTATTCGTCTGCAACAGCCACGACGACGTCGCCCGCGAGCGACGCTACCTGCGGATGCTGGAGGAACAGCGGGTCCAGGGCATCCTGATCACCCCGATCGGCGACGGGCCGCACGAGCAACTCGACCGGCTGGTGGCCCGGGGCACGCCGGTGGTACTGGTTGATCATCGGGCCGACAACGGCGGCCAGTGCTCGGTGGCGGTGAACGACGTTCTGGGCGGTCGGCTGGCCGCCGAGCATTTGATCTCCCTCGGTCACCGCCGGATCGTCTTCATCGGCGGACCGTTCACACTCCGGCAGGTCCGTGACCGGCAGGCCGGCGCGGCGGCGGCGATCGCGGCGGCTGGAGGCGAGCTGACCGTGCTGCGAACCCCCTCGATGACGGTGGAGCAGGGCCGGGTGGCGAGCCTGCGGATCATCGAGCAGTTCCTCGGCGAGCAGCATCAAGACGCCCCCGACCAGGAACCGACGGCCGAACCAGGCCCCCCGACGGCGGTGTTCTGCGCCAACGACCTGATCTCGCTGGGGGTGCTCCAGACGATGACCGCGCACGACATCGCCATCCCCAAGAAACTGGCCATCATCGGCTACGACGACATCGGCTACGCCGCCTCCGCGGCAATCCCGCTCTCCTCTATCCGGCAGCCGCGCGAGCAGCTCGGCCGGGCCGCGACCCGGATGCTGCTGGAGGAGATCCACGAGCCGGACGCCCATCAGCATCGCCAGGTGGTGTTCGAGCCCGAGCTGGTGGTCCGCGAGTCGACCGCCGGTCGCCCGGCTCCCTCACGGACTGCTGTGCCCCCGAAGAGCCGGTAACTGGGCCCGGATCGGCGTCGTTCTACCAGTGTTTGAGGGCACGCTCAGACCCTTGCTGGCCAATTCCCATCTTGTCGTGATCATGCACCTTTGCACGCGGGCGAGGTGTGCAGGAGGAGCGAAAGACTAAACCACGCTCGTGGCATGCAGCCGGTAGATGCTCCAGGTGCGCTGCCGCTGGGCGGCGATCACCGTCACCAGGAAGCCGAACACCAGCCAGACCAGCAGGACCATGACCTCGGGCCCGACCCCCGAACCACCGCCGGCGATGCAGTCACGCATCCCCTGAACCGCGTAACTCATCGGCAGGATGACGTGCACGGCCTGGAAAAAGGCCGGTGCCGTCGCGATCGGATAGGTTCCGCCGGCCGAACTGAGCTGCAGGCTGACGAAGATCAGCGCAATGAACCGGCCGACTCCGCCGAAGGTGGCGATCAGCGCCTGGTTGACCGCCGTGAAGGTCAGCGCGACCAGCACCGCGAACATGACCAGCAACGGCAATCGGACCGCATCGACTCCGACCACGAACTCCAGGACGGCGACCAGCAGCACCGCCTGGATGATCGACAGCACCGCGCCCGGGATCAACCCGGACGCCGCGACCCGCCAGGACGACGCCGTGGACGCCAGCGCCCGGACCGAAAGCGCCCGCAGCAACATGTAGATCGCCATCGCCCCGACCCAGAGCGCCAGCGACATGAAGTACGGCGCCAGCCCGGCCCCGTTACCCACCACCGCGTTCACCCGCTGGATGTCGCTGAGCACCGGCGTCGCCGCCACCTTGCTCAGGGTCTGCCGTTCTTCCGGGGTGTAGCTGGGGATCTTCTTCGCGCCCTCGGCCAGGCCGGTGGAAAGCTTGGTCGCGCCGTCGTCCAGCTTCTTGGCACCGGTGGCGAGCTTCGCGGTGCCGGTGCTGAGCTGGTCGGCGCCGCTGGCCGCACTGGCAATGCCGGAAGAGAGCGCCGGCGTCTTCGAGGCGAGCTGAGCATTACCGGCCGCGACCTTGGCGGAGCCGGTGGCCAAGGTGTGCTCGTGGGTGTTGATCGTCGCGGCTCCCATGGCCGACTTGGCAATGCCGGCCTTCAATTGCGGCGCCTTCGCGGCGAGCTGGGCCGCGCCGGAGTGCAACTTCTTGGCCCCCGCACTGAGCTGGGCCGCCTTGGTGCTGAGCTTCGTGGCACCCGCACCGAGCTTCGTAGCGCCGCCGCTGAGTTCCGCAGCCTTGTTACTCAGCTCAGCGGCCCCGTCGCCGAGCGGTGCACCGGCAGCAGCCACCTTAGCCAGTTTCGCGCAGTAATCCGCTGAGGCACCAGCAGCGGCACAATTGGCTGACAGTCCCGTAACGCTGGAGCTGTAGTCATTCAGCTTGGTGGCGAGCGACTTCGCGCCGTCGGATAGATCGCTGGCCCCGGTCGATAGATCGCCAATCTTGCTCGACAGCGAACCCGCGCCAGTGGCGAGCTTCGCCGCACCGCTGCTGACCTGGGCCGCGCCGGCAGCAAGTTTCCGGCTGTCCGACGGCAGGCTCGCCGTCCCCTGCTGGAGCTGTTTCAGACCCGAACTCAACTGCGAGGTTCCGGCGGCCAGTCGATCAGCGCCACTCGAGACCTGTTGTGCTCCCTGGCTGAGCTGGGACGTCTGGCTCGGCAGGGCACTCGTCCCGGCCTTGAGCTGGTCCAGACCGGATACGAGTTTCAGCACGCCGTTGTGCGCCGTGCTGGCGCCGGAGGCCAGCGGGCCGGTCCCGTTGGAAAGGGTGGTCGCGCCGGCGGCCGCTTGGCCCATCTGGGTGTGCAGGTCGCTGGTGCTGATGTACACGTTGTCCAGGTAGGTCCCGGTGACCTGTGCGTTCAGGGTGTCGGTGGCGGCGCTGCCGACCGAGCGGGCGATCGTGCCGACCAGGTAGTTCTGGGCGTCGTTGGTGCTCACGTCCAGCCGGGCCTGCTGGGCCTTGGTGCCGTCGGTGCCACCGGTAGAGGTGGCCGCGGCGGAGAAGTTCTTCGGGATCGTGACCACAGCGCCGTAGTCGCCGTTGGCCAGGCCGATCGCGGCGTCGTGCGCATCGGTGAGTTCCCAGTCGAAGTTCTTCTTCGACTTGTCACCGGTCAGTTTTCCGGCCAGGCTCCGGCCGAGCGGCACGACCTGTTTCTTGCCGGTGCTGGCGTTGGTCGTCGTCACCGGCTGGTCGAGGTTGACCACGGCGGCGTGCACCCGGTCGAGGTTGCCGGTCGGGTTCCAGTTCGCCCAGACGTACAGCACGCCGTAGAAGAGCGGCACGATCGCGACCGCGACCAGGGCCGCCATGGAGAGCCGGTTGCGCCGGAAACGAGCCAGTTCGAACCAGGGTAGGGAGGGGAAGGGAAGCATCAGCGCGCCTTTTCAAGCATGGAGGGGACGACGGCGGTCAGGTGCAGGAGGGTGAGCCGTTCGTAGGGGATGGCCTGGATCGCCTCGGCCGGATCCTGGCAACTGGCAATCACGGTCAGGCCGCGGGAACCACCGATCGTGCCTTCCGCCAGTAGGGCCAGGGCCTGCCAGAGGGCCCGCCGGTCGGCGGGAGAATTCAGCTCATCCACGTTGTCGATCACCAGGAGCTTCGGCGATCCGATCAGCGCGAGCGCGATTCCGAGCACCTCACGTTCCAGCGGTGACAGGTCGGCCACCAGGGTGGTCCGCCGCAGCGATTCGTGCCGGCCGGTGACCGCGAACACGGAGGCGTCCATGGAGTCGAGCACCCGGGCCACCGACTTGCGGGAGACCCACAACCGGATCGACTGGGTGGCGATCCGCTCGGCGACGTGCTGCTCGACGGTCAGCGATTCCTCGAGGTCATTGATCCCCGGGGTCTCGGCCAGACCGGCCTGGGCGCGAACGGCGCGGGCCGATCCGCTGTGACCGGACAGGCCGTGCCCGACCACCTTCAGCCTTCCGCTGCCGACCGCCATCCGGCCCGAGAGAGCCAGCAGAAGTGCCGTTTTGCCGCTTCCGGGCGGACCGTGCACGACCAGCACGTGGTTCGGCGGGACGGCCAGGTTGACGCCGGAGAACACGGTGCCCTCGGGGCCGGTCACCCCGAGGTCCTCGGCGTCGATGACGTCGGCGCTGGTCGGAGTGGGCCATTGCGACATCTCAAGTCGCTCGCGCAACCCGTCGCCCTCGATATCGACCACCGGCAGCAACCGGTCCAGCCAGCCGGGAATCCACCAGGCGGCGTCACCGAGCAGAGCCAGTACCGCCGGCACGAACATCATCCGGACCACGAACGCGTCGATGAACACCCCCACCGACAGCGACAGGGCCATCGGTTTGATGTTGACGTCGCCCTCGGGGACGAACGCGGCGAACACCGACACCATGATCAGGGCGGCCGCGGTGACCACCCGGGCGCCGGAGACATAGCCGACCCTCAGCGCCTGCCGTGAGTCGTGGCTGTGCACGTACTCCTCGCGCATCCGCGACACCAGGAAGACCTCGTAGTCCATGGCCAGGCCGAACAGCACGCCCATCAGGATGATCGGCATGAAACTGATCACCGGCCCGACTTTGGCCACGCCGATCGGCCCGGCGAGCCAGCCCCATTCAAAGACGGCGGACACCACGCCGAAGGCGGCGCCCACCGAGAGCAGGTAGCCGATGGTGGCCTTCAGCGGCACCGCGATCGAGCGGAAGACCGCTCCCAGCAGCAGCAAGGACAGGCCGACGACGAGGATCCCGAACGGCAGCAGGGCACCGGCCAGCCGGTCGGAGACGTCGATCGCCAGGGCGGTCTGCCCGGTGACGCCGATCCCCACGCCGAACTCGTGCTCGAAGTGACCGTGCAGGCCCCGGATGGTGGTGACCAGATCCTTGGTCTGCTGCGAGGTGGCCGAGTGCCGGGGGATCAGCACGATGATGCCGGTGTCGGCGCTCCGGTTCGGGGTGGCCTCGGTGACGCCGTCCACACCGGGCAGGTGGGACAGTTCGGCCGCGATCTTGTTCACCACCCCGACCGGATCGGTGGTCTGGATGATGTCGGCGGTGACCAGCAGCGGGGCGTTGTAGCCGGGACCGAAATGCTGATCGATCAGGTCGAAGGCCTGACGCTGGGTGGTGCCGGCCGCGGCGCTGCCGTTGTCCGAGAGCGCGAGTTTCAGGTCCTTGGCCGGGATCATCAGGGTGCCCAGGGCCAGCACCACCAGGATGATGGTGACGATCGGCCAGCGGGTCACGATCCGGACCCAATGGCTGGCGAACCGCCGCTGCTGAACCCGGCCGGCCGAGGCGGCCCCGCTGGTCCGGTGGGAGAAACGAGAGAACCGGGAGAAGGGGGAGAACCGGGAGAACCACTGGCGACGGGAGGATTTCCCGGCCCGGGAACGGGGCTTGAGCTTGAGACCGGAGAAGCCGAAGATCGCCGGTAGCAGAGTCAGCGCGACCAGGACGGCGACCAGCACGGCACCGGCGGCGGCCAGGCCCATCGTGGTCAGGAACGGGATCCGGGCCACGGACAGACCGACCAGCGCGATGATCACGGTGAGGCCGGCGAACACCACCGCCGAACCGGAGGTGGCAATGGCCCGGGCCGCGGATTCTTCCGGTTCCAGTCCGTCACCGAGCTGGTCTCGATGCCGGGACAGGATGAACAGGGCGTAGTCGATCCCGACGGCCAGGCCGATCATCAGGGCCAGCAGCGGCACCGTGGAGGAGATGGCCATGAAGTGAGTCATCGCCATCACCACCGACATCGTGACCGCTACCCCGGACAGGGCGGTGAGCAACGGCATTCCGGCCGCGCGCAGCGATCCGAAGGTGACGATCAGGACGAGCAGGGCGATGACGACCCCCAGCCCTTCGCTCGGGCTGAGCGTGGGCGGGCTGGTGTTGAAGACCTGACCACCGAACTTGAGGGTGGCTCCGACGGCGCGGATCGGCTGACCGGCGGCCACCAACTGGCTGCGCTGGGCATCGGTAACGTCCACCCAGGCCGATTTCATCTGGATGGTGACCAGTGCCGCCCGGCCATCGCGGGATAGCGCCCCGCTGACCGACTTGTCGTACGGATCGACCACCGCGGTCACGGTGCTCAGGTGCTTCAGCGTGCTGACGCTCGCCTGCACGGCGTTGACGATCCGGGTGTCGGTGATCTGCGTACCGGCCGGAGCTATCACGATCATCTGCGCCTGACCCCCGCTGACCTCCGGGAACCGGGTGGACAGGGAGTCCAGCGCGGTCTGCGAGGGGGTACCGGGGATGGCGAAGGAATTGCTGGTGCCGGTGTCGAGCAGGCCGGCGGCGGAACCGGCCAGAATGAGGACGGCGATCCAGACCGCCACGACGATCCGGCGGGATCGGAACGCCGCGCGTCCAACCGAGTACAGCAGCGAGGACATCCTTCTCCTTGATTTCGCGAGCACACAGCACTTTCGCCGGCCCTCAGCGGATACACTCCCGTATCCAGTACAGTAATGCATCGGATACGTTAGTGCATCCGATACGAAGACGTATCGAGGGTGTGGATCGGTTGCGGCCCTTGGATGATCG
>Ga0265340_10002694_pt1 | contig 10096 bp, 11 predicted proteins | sample 4CB225metaG_FD_202082 | JGI IMG/M metagenome (GOLD analysis project Ga0265340, IMG submission 202082) | Rhizosphere microbial communities from Carex aquatilis grown in University of Washington, Seatle, WA, United States - 4-CB2-25 metaG | ecosystem: Host-associated > Plants > Roots >...
ATGGCGATGATGGTGATGGCGAAGGTGTGAGCGCTCGTGCGCGAGCATCACCGTGCACTCTTCATGGCTGAGCAGCGCGAGCATGCCCTGGGTAACGAAGATCCGGCCCGGCCGCCCGGGCACGGCGTACGCATCGGTCGTGGCGTCGGGCAGCACGACCAGGTCGCTGCCGGTGTCTGGCATTCGATGGCTGAGCCGGTGTGCCGCTGAGATGGACTGCACCCGCCGCACCGAGATCCAGGTGAAGCGGCAGAGGCCGATCGCCAGAAGGGCGATCGCCACGACCGCGATCGGCCAGCCCACCGGATCCGAGCGGCGGAACGAGCTGATCGACCAGTGGCCAGCCGAGGCGAATGAGGGGTTGTCGCCGACGAGGGTCATCCCCAGCGCGCTGAGGGCGGCGACTCCGCTCAGCGCCGCGACCATGCCGCCGGCCGAGAGCAGCCAGGCTGCGATCGCCGGCGAAAGCCGGCGCGCGACCACCGGCCCGATCGCGCCGAACAGCGTGGCGAAGGCCAGTCCGGCGTACACCGAGTAGTGCATCTACGGCCGCCGGCGCGCGCCACGGCGCAGCAGTGTCGTCAATGTGCGCTCGTCATCGGTGGTCAGCGATCCGACGAAGTGGGCCAGGATCGCGCCGCGGTCGTGCCCGCGATCGAGCTGCTCGCGCATCCGTGAGGCGGCGAGCTCGGCCTGCGGGAACGCCGGCGTGTAGACGAAGGCGCGCCCGGCCCGGGTCCGGGTCACTGATCCCTTGGCGTGCAGCCGGCTCAGGATGGTCATCACGGTGGTGTAGGCCAGATCTGCTCCGAGCGCCTCGCGCACCTGCCCGGGCGACATCGGCTCGCCGGACCGCCACAGGGCCGCGAGGACATCAGCCTCGAGCTCACCAGATGCGCGTCGCGCCTGCGGTGCCATCACCACTCCCAGACCGCTAACTACGACCCACTGTAGTTGACCCGCGTGCCCCGCGAATAGCGTAAATACAACAGGTCCTCGCGGGTGAGGACGTGTCGCAATGCGAGCCGGGTCGGGATGACCAGGGCCGACGGCGGCTGCATGGTGGTCGGCTGCGAACCCGTGAGGTACGGCGACAAGGTCAGGCACATGTCCTCGACCAGGTCGGATTCGACGAGGCGGCTGAGCAGGTAAGGACCGCCCTCGCACAGGACTCGACGGAGGCCGCGTTCGGTGAGCTCGGCCAGGATCCGGGCCGGGTCGATCTCGTCCTCACCGACCACCACCACGTCGGCGACCTCGCGCAGCTCGGCGTTGTGCTCGGCGCTGGCGGCGAGAGTGGCGACGATCGTGCGTGGCCCGTCCGGATCGAAGATCGGCAGCGAGGTCGGGAGCTCGGCGCGCCCCGTCACGACGACGAGCGGCGGAGCCGCGCTCTGCCCGGCCTGCTCGCGGCGGGCCCGGCTCGCCGGGTTGAGCCGGACCGTGCCGTACTGCTCGGCCTGCACTGTCGCCGAGCCGACCATGATCGCGTCGGCCAGGCCGCGCAGATAGCCGAGCAGGGCCTGGTCGTGGGAATCGGTGATGGCCTTGGTCCGGCCGTGGAACGCGCCGCCGCCGTCCGGGGTCAGGACCATGTTCGCCCGGACCCCGATCGGGGCATCTCCGTAGAAGCGGTCGAGCTCGGCAGTGTCCTCGGGGAGCAGCGCGACGCCGTCGAGGGATGCCATGACTACAGCCTTGCAGGTGGAGCCAGCGTGGCTCGGCCTGGCCCGGTGCGGTCGGTTTGCGCTCGATTCGGTGCTTGGCGCGGGTGCGGTTCGCTGCCATCCTCAATGGTGATGGCTGTGCCGCCGATACCTATGGTGACCGCTCGATCGCGAACTGCCAGAGGATCTGTGTCTTGACTGCTCCGTCGATGTCGGCCCGGATCACCCGATCGTGGCTGGCTCGCTCGATCGTGACGATCGCAACCGCCGCCGCCTGTATCGCTGGTGCATCGACCGCCTCGGCGGCCGGCTCGCGCCCCGCGGTGACGCTTCCGCCGCCACCGCCCACGCCCACTGAAAGCGCGGCGATCGAGGGATTGGCGCCGTACCAGGCCCAGTTCTTCTGCCGGCACAAGGTTGAGCCGGGCGTGTCGGCGTTCGAGAAGCTCGTGCTGGCCGCTTATCCCGGCACTGCCTCCGACGGCGACATGCGAGCGTGCGACGACGGTGGCACCAGCGAGCACAAGGACGGCCGGGCCTGGGACTGGGGTGCCGATCACCGCAATGCGGCCCAGCGTGCAGATGGCAAGTCCTTGCTGAAGTGGTTGTTCGCGACCGACTCGAACGGCAACAAGGACGCGATGTTCCGCCGGCTCGGCCTGATGTACGTGATCTGGGACAAGCGGATCTGGGGAACCTGGTCGCAGAAGTGGGAGCCATACGCATGCTCCGGCGCAACCGCGTGCCACGTCAATCACATCCACTTCTCGTTCGGCTGGGCCGGCGCGGAGCAGAAGACGTCGTTCTGGACCGACAAGGTGTCGCCGGTGGTCGAGCCGCCGCTGCCGAGGTTCACGACGCTGCACGGGCACCGCACGCTCCGGGTTGCCGCTAAGACCGGCAGCAAGGCCGCGATGTGGCTGGTGAAGGGGCACGACACCTACCGCGCCGTCGCGAGCGGCGTGTGGCGCAGCGGGAGCACTCGCGCCGATGCGGTCTGCACGAAGACGTCCGACGGTTGGGTGCCGTCGAGATCGACCGGTCTTGGTGTGAGCGGCGACCAGCTTCAGGGTTGGGGCGAGCAATGGGTGCCGACCCACGACAACGGCAAGGGCTGCAACCCGACCGATCACACCTACCGCTTGGTCCTCGCGCCTGCCTCGTCGAGCACCGTGATTGCCACCCTCGACGGCGCCGGCAGCAGCAAGGACTCAGGCACGCTCCGCGTGCGCTTCACCCGCACCGCGTAACCGATCGCACGCGCGAACCGCAGGCCGTTGACGCGCGGGCCCGGCGCCTGCGTCTACGCCTCGACAAGGTCGAGGTCGCGGACGCAGAAGCCGTGGTGTGCCCACTCCTCGTAGAGCACGGTGCCGAGGCACTGTCGCGTCGAACGGCCGCGCGCATAGGGCGGCCAGCCATCGCCTTCTGGGATGGGCGCGGGGGCAGCGAGTTGCGCGGGTGTCACGGTCTTGAGCCATTCGTCGAGTTCTGCCGCCTGCTTGAGGCGTACTGCAGCCACCTCGTCCAAGCTGGGGTCGGCGGTCAGGTCAATTCCTTGCTCCTCGCGGTCAGGGACATACTCGGGCGCGAGCCCGATCGGCGTGAACAGATCGGTCGACCCGAGAACACACCGGCGGAACCACGAGTCGTGGACGAAGACCAGGTGACGCAAGGTCTGAAGCGCCGACCACTCGTCGTTCACGGTGCGGTGCTCGATCCCCGGAGCGGCCCGCAGCCGGTTGATGGTGGCCGACCAGTCGGCCTGCAGTAGCCGCCATCCTTCGAGGAGATCGGCCGGGACGTCGGAACGGATCAGCAGCCGCACCGGATAGCGGCGATCGAGTTCAGCCTCGACGTAGGCCGTGACCTCAACACCATTCACCACGAGGTTCGTGACGAGACCATCAATCTCCGCATCCTGCATGACAACCCCGATGAGCCTCGAGCCGCTCAGCGTGCACTCACGGAACTCCGCTGCGCTGAAGTCTTCGTCCACGAAGCGTCTCATCGGGTCAGGCTACGCAGCGGACGTAACGTCGCGTTCGACGCCGCACGGATGGCTGAGCCCCGGCATGGTCCACCCGAATTCGACAAGTAACGCTCTGTAGCGCCGGATCGAGTGCGCTGGGGCGGTACCTCGGCGCTGCGTTCACGCCCATGGCGACATGAGGGTGCTCTATAACCCTTAATCGGCCATCGCGCTGACGATAAACGATGCTCACACGCAATGGCTCGACCGCGCCGAGCCGCCTACGACCGCTTCTGCTCCATATTTGCTCCACGGAAGGCTCGTGGACGCATCGTCGCGGGGGGAGTGAACAAACCGGCTCATCGGATCCTGGCGGGGTCTGGTGGGTCACTGGACGACGATCGAGCCGAGGACGCGCCAGTTGGGTTTGCCGGCGTAGAGCAGTGCTCGGATGCGGTAGTTGTCGAAGTTGCGGAACCCGAACCCGATTCGTTTGATCCGTTTGATCAGGTTGTTCAGCGCTTCGGTGGGTCCGTTGCTGACTCGGGCGAGGTGGTAGTTGCAGATCTTGTCGAACCAGGCGTGCAGGGTCCGGCCGAGCTTCTGCAGTTCTGGCGGCATGGTGCGCCGGCGGCAGTGCTCGACGAGCTCGTCGAGCATCGTTCGAGCGGTTGATGGGTCGCGGGTGCGGTAGAACTCGCGGAGTCGTTCTTTGATCCGGTAGGCGATCGCGACCTCGGCGTTCGGGTCACCGAGAGCCAGCAGCGAGTTCAGACGCTGCGCGGCCTTGTCGGTGAGGCGTTCCTCGCCGACCAGCAGGGCGCGCCGGGCCCGGTAGAGCGGGTCATGGCGGCGGCCGCGGTGACCGGTCTGCTCGTTCTGCACCCGTCGGCGGACGCTGTCCAGCGCTCGGTTGGCCAGGGCGATCACGTGGAAGGAGTCGACGACCTGCGCGGCCTTGGGCAGCACGACGGTGTAGACCGCGGCGTAGGTGTTGGACATGTCCAACGCACCGAATCCGATCCGTGTCTTCCATGCCTCGGGCTGCTTGTCGAGAAACCCTGCGACGTCAACGAAATGCCGGCTGGGCAGGATGTCGATGATCTGATGATGCTCCACGTCGCAGACCGTCGTGGCGTAGCTGGTGTGTTGATCGGCCAGCCGCACGAACGACGTCTCGTCCAGCCCGATCGCGACGGTGTGGTTGAGCCGTCGGCGGTCCGCCGCGAGCAGCGCGCTGCCGTAGGTGGTGACCGCGTCGTTGACCGTGTGCCAGTCACACGCCAGCTCGACGGCGACCTCAGACACGGTCCGGCCGGTGCCGACCTGGACCGTCGCCCACTTCGCGGCCCGGGTCGTAAGCAGGCAGTTCTTCGCCGCGATCCGATGATCGCCCAGCACCCAGCTGCGCCGCGGACACCCCGAATCAGGGCAGCGCAACCGATGCTTACGCCAGCCCAGCCGCATCGGAGTGCCGTAGACCGGCAGATCCACATAACGGACCAGCGGGCGTTCCTTCACCCGAGCCCGACCCTCGCAGGTCGGACACCGCGGATCGGTCACGACCTGCTCGATCACCAGATCAACCCGCGGCCCACGCCGCTCGTAGTACAAGACGCGGACGTCCTTCAACCCGATCAGCGCCTGGACGATCTCGCTAGGCTCGGACACGACGAAGGCGCCTCGTACTTGTTGGGTCACACCTCAAGCGTGAAGCGCCTTCGTCCCATTTCCGGGCAACGGCGCCCCGCTCAGATCCGAAGACCCGGTAAAACCGCAGGTCAACGACCTGCGTCTTTGGCGGTGGAGGTGGGATTTGAACCCACGGAGGAGTTGCCCCCTCACACGCTTTCGAGGCGTGCTCCTTCGACCGCTCGGACACTCCACCGGCGTCGAGCCTAGCCGAGGGCTAGGCCCGCTTGGCGTCGAACCAGGAGCGCAACAGCTCGCCGCACTCCACGTCGAGTACGCCGCCCACGACTTCCGGCCGGTGGTTAAGCCGCCGGTCGCGGACCACGTCCCACAGCGATCCGACCGCGCCGGCCTTGGGATCGATCGCGCCGTACACGAGCCGGTCGAGGCGGGCGAGCACGATCGCACCAGCGCACATCGTGCAGGGCTCCAACGTCACGAACAGGGTGGCGCCCTCGAGTCGCCAGGTGCCGAGCCGTTCGCCGGCCGCGCGGATCGCCAGCACCTCCGCGTGCGCGGTCGGGTCCGACCTCGACTCGCGCTGGTTGTGACCCGCGCCGATGACCTCGCCCGCGGCGTCGACGACGACCGCACCGATCGGGACCTCGCCCGCGGCCTCCGCCTGCCGGGCCTCGTCGAGCGCCAAGCGCATCGACGTCTCGTCGCCAGTCACCCGGACGTCTCGACGGCACTCACACGCCGCGAAGCTTCTCCAGGACGTCGAGGCAGCCGGCCGCCTCGCAGAGCGTCGTAATGACGTCGGCGGGCAACTGGCCTTCCTCGGCGCACAGCTCGAGGAGCCGGTGCGCGGGCGTCCCGAGATCGGCGAGCAGGGTCGCGTCGCCGGTCGGGTCGCCGTCCGCCCGGGTGCCTTCGTCTTCGTCGTCTTCGTCGTCCGCGTCGCCGTCGTCCGCCTCGTCATCGTCGTCGACGTTGACCTCGACCGCCGCCTCGGCGAACAGCGCCGCCGTGTCACTCGACGCGATCACCCTGGCGTCGGAGACGAACACCCGCGGCTCGTTGTCGGCGTCGACCCGGAGTACGGCGAACCACTCGTCGTCTTCCTCGACGAACAGCAACGCGGTGGTCGCGTCGTCGCCGACCACCTCGCGAAGCAGTTCGACCACGCCGTCAAGGTCCTCGACGCCCTCCAGGTCGAGCTCGTCGCCGAACCACGCGCCATCGACGCGGGCAAGAGCCGCCGCGGCGTAGGTCACGAGTCACTCCTCAAGTCGTTACAGACCTTAGAAAATACTCAACGCGGTAGCGCCTCCAGCGCGCGGTCATAGACCTCGGCGAAACCGAGCCGGTCCGCCACCGACAACAGCATCTCGTCGGCGTACGCATCGAGATCCCCCAGCATGGTGCTGAGCTCCATCTCGTCCAGCCCGAGATCGGCGAAGATCGCGATATCGCCGACCGGCCACACCTCCTCGAGGCCGTCGTCGGTAGGCGCCGCGATGCCGAGCCGCTCGACCACCTGACGGGCGAGATCCCACTCGACCGCGGCAGTCACGTCCGACAGCATCAGGCGCACGTCGTCACCGCGCATCCGCACCGCGACGAAGAACTCGTCGGCGACGTTGACCAGCGCGATGGCGACGCTCTCCGCCGGTTGCTGGCGCAGCACCTGGATCAGGCCATCGAGATCGCTTCCGACCCGGTCCGGCAGGACGCTCGACTGCCAGACGCCGTTTTCGCGGTACACGACGACGGCGATGCACTCCCCTGCCTCGCCGCTCATCCGCCACCTCACTCACGCCCGTTGCGCGCATCGTGACAGATCTGTCCGGCCGCGCCAATAGGCCGACCTACCGGAATCGTGCCGGCCCGCTCACGGTCGGACTACTCGGCGTCGTCGGCGACCTGGGCCGCGATCTGGCTCGGGGTGCCGGTGCCGATCATCGACAGCGACCAAGCCCGTCGGCACGACTGGCACCACCAGGCGCCGTGGTGGTCGGCATAGGGCTGCAGGTCCTCGTCACCGCAGTAGGGGCAGTAGAACGGGACGGCCCGCTGGGTCACTGGACCAGGGCCTCGTCGGCGCGCCGGACCCAGGTGGCAAACCGCTCGCCGTCAGTCCGGTCCGTCAGGTAGTTGCGGAGCACCCGTTCGACGTAGTCCGGCAGCTCGTCGGCGGTGACCTTCAACCCACGCAGCTTGCGGCCGAACCCGGCATCCATCCCGATCGCGCCCCCGAGGTGCACCTGGAAGCCTTCGCGGTCGTCGACGATCATGCCCTTGAGCCCGATGTCGCCGATCTGGAAGCGCGCGCAGGAGTTCGGGCAGCCGTTGACGTTGATCGTGATCGGGGTGTCGAATCCCGGGAGCCGCCGGTCGAGCTCGGCGTACAGATCGATCGCCCGAGCCTTCGTCTCGACGATCGCGAGCTTGCAGAACTCGATCCCGGTGCAGGCCATCATCCCGCGGCGGAACGCCGACGGGCGGACCGCAATGTCGCGCGCCTCGAGCGCCGCGACCAGGGCGTCCACCTGGTCGTCCGCTACGTCGAGGATGACCATCTTCTGCTCGACCGTCGCGGCCACCCGGCCACTGCCGTGCTGGTCCGCCAGGTCCGCGATCGCGGCCAGGTCGGTGCCGCTGGTCCGGCCGGTGCGGAACGCGAAGCCGACGTAGTTGCGACCGTCCTTCTGCCGGCGTACGCCGACATGGTCGCGGTCGCCGGCGAGCTCGACCGGCGCGGGCCCGTCCTCGAGTCGCCGGCCGAGGTATTCGGGGCTTTCGAGCATCTCCCGGAAGCGCTCAGGACCCCAGTCGGCGACCAGGAACTTCAGCCGGGCCCGGTTGCGCGAGCGCCGATAGCCGTAGTCGCGGAAGATCCGGGTGACCCCGACCCAGGCCTCGAGGGTCTCGCCGGGCGGGATGAAGACCCCGAGTCGCTGCGCGAGCTTCGGGTTGGTCGAAAGCCCGCCGCCGACCCACAGGTCATAGCCGACCCGGCCGTCGTCGTGGCGGACCCCGACGAAGGACACGCAGTTGATCTCGTGCGCCGTGCACTGGACCGGGCAGCCGCTGATCGCCGTCTTGTACTTGCGCGGCAGGTTGGAGAACTCCTTGTTGCCAAGGGCGTGCTCGTTGATCTCGATCAGGGCCTTGGTGGCGTCGAGGATCTCGTCGGCATCGACGCCGGCCAGCGGGCAACCGAGGATGTTGCGCGGGGTGTCGCCGCACGCCTCGCCGGTGCTCAGACCGACCTCCTCGAGCCGCCGCCAGATCTCGGGCACGTCCTCGATCCGGATGTAGTGCAGCTGGACGTTCTGCCGGTCGGTCACGTCGGCGAAGTCGCGGCCGAACTCCGACGCGATCCCGGCCACGACCCGCAGCTGCTCGCTGGTCAGGGCACCGCCCGGGATCCGGATCCGCAGCATGAAGAACTCGTCGTCAAGCTCCTCGGGCTCGAGGATGGCGGTCTGACCGCCTTCGATCCCCGGCCGCCGCTGGGTGTAGAGCCCCCACCAGCGCATCCGGCCACGCAGGTCAGAAGGGTCGATCGAGGCGAATCCGGCCTTGGAATAGATGTTCTCTATCCGCGCACGGACATTGAGGCCGTCGTCGTCCTTCTTCATCCGCTCCTGAGGCGTGAGCGGCTCGAGGTGACCGAGCGCCCACTGGCCCTGACCTGGGCTGCGGCGTGGTGGTGGCATCAGACGAGCTTTCCGATCGGGCGACGGAGTGAGACGCCGTTGTCTCGCGTGACGAGACGGGGTCACTGCGCTGGGCAGGCCTTCCCGTCGTATGGCAGACTACCTGTATGTCCTCGCAGCTGCTCCTGGTAGCGCGCCTGCACATTGACCTGCAGCGCGTTCAGAGCTCGGTGTGTTGCGCGCGTTGAACCTACGCGCCCGCACCATTTCCACTGCCTTGAGGACATCAGGTGAACACCACAACTGCCACGGCAGCAGCGTCGCAAACGGCACCGTCGCTGTCGTTTCTGCACGACGAGGCCACCGTGCTTCAAGATCTGTACGACAGCTCTGACGGCCTCGCCCATCTAGCGGCACACGCCGGGGCGGCCCTCGAAGGCGCGACCGCCGAAGAAGTGCTGCGCTGGGCCGTCGACCGGTTCGGCCAGCGCCTCGTCGTCACGTCGTCGATGGCCGACGGGGTGGTCGCGCACATGGCCGCCGCGGTCCGGCCGGGCATTCGCGTGCTCTTCCTCGACACCGGCTATCACTTCGCCGAGACGATCGGCACCGCGGACGCGCTCGAGGCCACCTTGCCGATCGAGCTGGTCCGGGTCCGGCCGCACCTTTCGGTTGCCAGCCAGGACGCCGCGTTCGGCCAGGATCTGTTCGCCCGCGACCCGGACTTGTGCTGCGCCATGCGCAAGGTCGCGCCGCTCGCCAAGGCCCTCGCTCCGTACGTCGCCTGGATCTCGGGGATCCGGCGTGACGAGACGAGCACGCGGTCCGACGTCGGCGTGGTCGAGTGGGACGAGCGACACCAGATGGTGAAGGTCAACCCGCTCGCGACCTGGACGCACGACGACGTTCAGCGCTACATCGTCGACAACGACATCCTGGTCAACCCGCTGATGTCGGAGGGTTACGGCTCGATCGGCTGCGCGCCCTGCACCCATCGCGGCGAGGGCCGGACCGGCCGGTGGCTCGGACTCCCGAAAGTGGAGTGCGGACTGCACGGATGACGCGCGCCACGGCGCCGCTCGTGCTTGCTGCGCACGGGAGCGCCGACCCGGGGTTCCACGCGGTCATCACCACCTTGGCGTCGACCGTCGCGTCCGCGC
>Ga0265340_10002696_pt1 | contig 10095 bp, 13 predicted proteins | sample 4CB225metaG_FD_202082 | JGI IMG/M metagenome (GOLD analysis project Ga0265340, IMG submission 202082) | Rhizosphere microbial communities from Carex aquatilis grown in University of Washington, Seatle, WA, United States - 4-CB2-25 metaG | ecosystem: Host-associated > Plants > Roots >...
GAATGCGACGGTTGTGCCGCCGGGCGCGTTGACCTATCTGACGTTGTGGGCCGATGGCGATGTCCAGCCGATGGTCTCGACCTTGAATGCCACCGACGGCGCGGTCACCTCGAATATGGCAGTGGTACCGACGGTCAATGGTTTGATCAACGCCTACGCTTCTGATCGGACGCAGTTGATTCTGGACCTCTCGGGCTACTTCGCGCCGTGATTTTCACGCCCTGGGACTTTGCAAGGCGGCGGCGCAAGGCGACACAAGCGCCGCTCGCGAGCTTCGCGAAACGACCGAGGGTCGCGTTAATTTACCAAATGCTTTAGTGAGCGACCGAATCGATCAATCTTCCAAACGAGCACGGCGTCAAACCTGCGCCGGTGAGCATCGACCATGAGCTGGTTCAGTTGAGGTCGCGATTCCTTTGAGCCGGAGACGCCTTGATCGACATACTCGCTGGTGATGGTCCAGCCGCGGCGGGAAGCGTATTCCCGGAGTTCGGAGAGCTGCATTTCAGGATCTTGCCCATTGTGGGTTGAAACGCGCGCGTACACTGCGACGCGAGCAATTGAAAGTGGTGGTTCTTGAGTGGGTGAAGATGCGGTGTTACGTTGATGTACAGCCATGGGTGCCTCCTTACTAGGCGTCTTGGTTAGCGTCGTGTCGGTGTCGATAGCACTGGCACGGCGCGTTTCGCTTCTTCAGGTCCTTTTCTTTCGGCCCCTGCCTTTGAGGTAATTCTGTTCCTTGTACTTCCGCAGTTGCTGTATGTCGCGTTCGTTCCACAGCCGCGAAATGATTCCCGGGTACTCGATTCGCTTTGGTTCGGCGATTTTCCCATCTCGGAGCCAGCGAACAAGCGTTCTCTTGCTAACGCCTATCTGGAACGCCACCTCAGATGTGGAATAAGTGGCCTGCATATATGTCACTACCAATGACACATTATCCAAGGAAAATCCACAGGAATCCACATGGCTGTCCCAGAAACAGGTATTGCGTCGCGAATTAGATTCAATCAGCATTAGAAGCAGGGAGGCTGCTTTTGGGTGGGGTTCTCTGGAAGTCGACAATCCCTGGCCCGCATTCAGACGCCGGGAAGCGGCAGGCAGCCTGCCGGCTGCGCCTACCAGGTTTTCTGCAAAAGCGGGATGTCATCGGAAAAGGTAACTAAATGCGTATCTCGGACACTTGGCGGGCGAGCACTCCAGAACCGCTACAAAAGGCCATTGAGCACATTCGGAAGACCTTTGACGACAGTCTTTGGAACGCAACACAATCGGAAGACGATTGCCACGGAGCGATCACCGCGCAAAATAGGACCTTGCCGGAACCTGAGATTTTTCAGAGCCACTGGAACTCCTTGGCAAAATCAATACAGCAACTGGTCGAGGGGACATTCACAGTTCTCCTTGCGATCGCTTCCAAGAACAATCTGGAAGATCCCATCGAGTGGGCAACCTCACAAGTAAGGCTAATGCTTGAGGATGAGCAACTCGTGGAGGAAATCCAAGTTCCCCGCGGAGCAACAAGGTTGAGGAACTGGATCGTAACTGCGTGCGATGGAGATCGTCCCAGTCCGCCCATTGGAGACAAAGCGGCTTACGAGGCGTGGCTTTTTTGCCGCGACTGGCAATCGCCAACGTGGCTACATATGAAGCCACTTGGAAACACTGCCTATGATTCTGATAGGGCTTGGATCCGGGACACCCTGGATGTTTCACAGAGCACGCTCGCCTACCATTGCGAGTGCATGTGGTTTGCTATCCGGAAAAAGTTACAGAACCTTGCAGGGTCAGCCCATACGCGGATCGCTCTAACAGGGGACGTGAGCAAAGCTGAACCAAGGGAGCCTGCGGCCAAAGAGGAGGGAGAGGAGACTGAGCCGGCGCCGGTAGCGCAACGCGAAGCCGATTTAGAGTCCAAGTTCCCGCCGGCGGCCAAGCCGCTCCCACGCGCGCGGGCCTATCTCAGCGACTTAATGGACGACGCTAAACTCACGGAGAGACAGCGTGAATGTTACTCCCTAAAGTGGGAGCACGGACTCAAAGAAGCGGATATAGCCCCGCGCTTAGGAATCAGCCGCCAAGCCGTTTATGATCGCCTCGCGGCAGGGCAGAAGAGGATGGACCGAAATAAGGCAAATCAGAAAGCTCGCAAGGCGGCAGGGAGGCGACCGCAAGAATAACCCGACATAAGCCCGACAGAGTTTGGGCCTAAAGTCGCGTTGTAAGACTTGCACGCCCTTCATGTTTAAGCACATAGACACCCGACACCCGACATGTAACCCCTTAGAGTGAAGGCGGTCAGCATCGGTGCTGAACCTTGGTGAATCGTGAGGTTTGTCGCTATGGAACATCCTGGTAAACAACTAAAGCGACTCCGTGAGCTTGCCGGATTGTCGCAGTACGAACTGTCCAATCTCTGCCGCGTCCCCCGTAACCGGCTTTCGCTTTTCGAGTGCGGATACTGTGAATTGGGGGACGAAGACTACGAAAGAGCCGAGAGGGCTCTGCAGCAGTTGATAGCGGAGAAACACAAAGACCTTGAATCGATTTTGTCGCTGGGCCGAGCTCAGCCTGGCAGGATGTAGCAACATGCCGAGACCGCTGAGCACAGTCCGCCCTCGCAAGCCGGCCGATGCAGTCGAAGTGTACCGGCTCACTGACAATCTTTCTGGCAAACCACGCTGCCATTTTAGACGCGATATTGCTACAGAGTTAGTGGAGCAGTATCGGGCACGCTGGTGCAAGGATGGTAAAGCCGTGCAGCTGACCGAAACTGTCGCGGAACCATCTGGCATAGAGTCTGCAATAACACATTCAGAGTGCGCGGCGAATGCGGGCGCAGCCAGAAAAGACAGCAGCATCGCAGCCGCATGTTGCAAGGTTAAGGCTTGGTTGTTGGTGGGCGCAGATCCTACCTATGGGGAGCCGACCAGATCGCCCTTACCGATAGAACCAGGTGGGGTGAGAGCAATGGGCCGCGAAGAACTTGAGAGATTTCCAGTCTTTCAACTTTATAGACCGCCGGCCTCCAGGTCAGACCCTCATCCAGTGGACGCCGTATACCGTCAGAGGAGAACGCACTTCTTCGACGATGACTTGCTGCAGCAACGGTACGAGGACGACGACCAGGAGTCCCCGGAGGAAGAACAGGAGCGCTTACCTGGTGTGCCTGCGGGCTGTCGCGAGGGCGACGTTAGTGAGTTAGAAACGTAAAGATTTGAAACTGGCAACAGGAATCCACGCCATAGGCGTGGATTTTTGTTTGGATGCCATACCGCTAGTAGGAAACAGATTCCGTGTTTGGTGATGCCGCTTCGGAGACAGTTATATCGAGGTCCACGCATGGTCATTGCTTTTATCGCCCAGGAGAGTGGCTGCTGGACTGGCGAGGACGAGATCATTGTCGCCAAGAAGCGCGAGGGACTCGTGGGCTATGAGCCTCTGCGGCAAGCTCCAATTCGTGATCGTGACGTAAGCGTTCCTAAATCCCCTGAAGACGGGGGTGCGTAAGGCGTTGGCTGGCTTGGTGTGGGATGCGCAGGTTCCTGCGTTCCGCAAACAGGTGATTCTGGAACTAAGAAACGACTAAGTAACAAATGCAAGAACTCGAGTACAGCCCGCAGATAACCACCGGCGCTCGAAATCAACCCCAGTCTGGGCAATCTCGTTCGGGAGGTAAGTCCATGAACGCCGCCATCGAACCGCTAATTGATGCCACGCAAGCCGCACGGATGCTAAAGCTCCATCCGGTCACGGTTCGCGAGATGGCCTCGCGCGGCGCTATTCCCGGGCTGAAGATTGGCAAGGTCTGGCGCTTCCGTGCATCTTCCCTGGATGAATGGGTGACTCGGCAGCTAGAATCATCGTGCTACCCGCTCTCGCATCAACGGGAGGAACGATGAAGCGAGTGCGCTATCAGAACGGGAGTATTTTCTTGGATCGCCGGAGAAACATTTGGTACTTCAAGTGGTGGGATGGGGCCACACGGAGAACCACACCACTCGGTCCCTTATCCGAGGTCCCGACCAAAGCCAAGGCTTGTCGTGAGGCGGAGAGTCACCGCTTGGCCGCCAATAACAAGACCAAACCCGCTGGACCTGTCGCGACGTTCGGGGATGCCGCCCAGAAGTACATGGCTGAGCGGATGCCGAAGAGATTCACGACCGGCGGCGGATACCGCAACAATCTTGCAAAGCATGTCCTGCCGAAGTGGGGTTCCCTCGATCTCGACGCAGTGAAACCGCTGGCCGGCGATCGTTGGTTCCTCACCCTACCCCTAGCGCAGAAGACCAAGTCGCACATCAAGAGCGTCATGCGGCAGGTGTTCGAGTATGCCATGCTGTGCGAGATATTTGAAACGCAGCGCAATCCGATGGACCTGGTGCGAATAACCGGAGGGACGTTGCGCGAGGAAGACCCGATTGTAGCGCACTCGCTTCATCGTTCCTCCCGTTGATGCGAGAGCGGGTAGTGAGACTGGTAATCCAGTAACGGAGTGCTAGCTAACGGAGTGCGAGCCCGGTCTATTGCTTACAAGTTGTTGAAATTAAGTAACTTATGGCGGAGAGACAGGGATTCGAACCCTGGGTACCCTTTCGAGTACACACGCTTTCCAAGCGTGCGCCTTCAGCCACTCGGCCATCTCTCCGCTGGGGAAAGCGTATTGCGGAACGCCGCGGTTGCGGCGCAGTTCTCTATTGTAACGGATTGCGGCTTGCGGCAACGCGCGATGGCAAGCACTGGGCCTGCCATCGTACGGCGATCACTCGTCTTTCTTCAGTTGCTCCGCCAGGTAGTTGCCGATACCCATCTCGCCGATGGCATGCAGCTGCGCCTCGAGCCAGTCGATGTGATGCTCTTCGTCCATCAGGATCTTTTCCGCCAGCTCGCGCGAGGCATTGTCGCCCTGGGCCACGCACAGCTTGATGCCGTCGTTCAGCCGCTTCACCGCGTCGTACTCGAGCTGTAGATCGTTCTTGAACTGCTGTTCGACGGTGGCGCCGATGTTGATCTTGAAATAGTCGGTCATGTTCGGCGTGCCATCGAGAAACAGGATGCGCTCCATGCACTTTTCCGCATGCACCATCTCTTCGATCGACTCTTTCTTCACCTGCTTGCCCAGCCGATAGTAGCCCCAGTTATCGCACATCTCGGCATGAAGAAAATACTGGTTGATGGCCGTCAACTCCGCTTTCAATACCTGATTAAGAAACGCAATGACTTTTGGATCGCCTTTCATTTCGCCTCACAAACCACAGAGATAAACAAAGTAATTCAAGACCGTTCGGCTCCAGCATCGCAAACTACGCGCACCCGCCTCAGGCCTGCGCGAACGAGGCCACGGCTGCGGACTCGTCGTCGACCACCTCGAAGATGGTATACAGCTTGGTGATCTGCAGCAGGTTGTGCACGTTCTTGCTCAGGTTCATCAGCTTCAGCTGGCCGCCGTTGTTGCGCACGGAAGTGTAGCAACTCATCAGTTCGCCCACCCCAGCGCTGTCGATGTGGCGGACATCGCGAAGATTCAACAGAATGCTCTTGTAGTCCTGGCCGATCAATTCGCTGATAACCTGGCGCAGCACATTCGTACCTTCGCCCAGCCGTAATTCGCCAATGGTGTCGACGATGACCACAGTGTCGATCATGCGCGTGCTCGTCTTGATTGCCAAAACTGACCCGCCCCTGTCGGTCGCCGGCTGCGCTCAGTCGAGCCTTCCGGGCCAAATACCTATCCTATAACGCATTCTTCCTCCCTCGAAGCAAAAAGCGGGCGCATGGCCCGCCCTCGCTCCCTTTTGGGGAAAGTCCTGCACTCTTATTGGAACTTGAAAATCGACACCAGCAGGAACACGGCTTCCGCGACCGCGAGCGAGATCCATATTTTCCGGCGAAAACGCGTCCGCCCTATGTCCCGCACCAATTGCGACCGCGTAGCCAGCGATACGGGATCGACCGGAGGTGCTTCCGGGACGCCGGCTTCGGGCTCCCGTTCAAAGCTCACCGCACCCGGCCCGGCTTGTTGCGGCGCATCCGGATGAAAGATCCTTGGCCCGGCAATCAGATTGGACCAGTCCAGGATTTGCAGGCTCGACTCGGCTCCAAATGCCGCCAGCGGCCGGGAAGTCAGCTGCAGCGGTGGGAAGCGTTCGGGCGAAAGCCGGTCGCGAATGTTTTGCAGCAGAGAGTTCCACCAGCCATGGCTGAGTTCGTCACCCAGCAACTCGCCGACATCGACGGGGCGCGATTCCAGTTGTAACGGCGGCAATGTCTCCGGCGCGAGTACGTCGCCGATGTTGGAGAAGATCGTGCGATACCACGGCAACTCAAGCAGGTCGCCTTGCAGAATACCGACGTCCACCGGCTTCGACGTCAGCTCCAAAGGCGGCAGGCGCTCGGGCGCAAAACGGTCGGCTAAGTTGATCAGCAAGGAGCGCCACAAAGGGACAACCAGTCCCTCCGGCGGCGAAAAGTCTGGTTCGTACATCAAGTGTTTGCCTTCTCCGCCCCGTGCGCAGGCCGAGTTCGGCCCTGTAAGCGAGCCGGCACTGTCGCCTTATTGCGGCCGCGCAGATTGCAAGTGCGCCCTGCGCGGCCTTCTAGTAGCTTCTCATACTCAGGCCGAGTGCGCCATGCCAACCCCAGCCGCCGCTCCACGGACCATGTAGTGCTGCTCGGGCACAGCGTAGCCGGCTTCCGTGAAAGTCTCTTTGATCAGCCGGTTGGTGTCGAAGTACACCTGCCAGTAGTCCTTGTTGTTGCAGTAGGGACGGACCGCCAGCACCGGCCCCGCCAGGTTGAAGGTCAGGATCTCGACGTCGGGCGCCGGGGCGGTCATCACGTTCGGAATGCCGGCCAGTGCCTTCTTGAGCAGCGCCATGGCGGCGTGCACGTCGACACCATGTGCAAGTTGCGCGGTTAGCTCCACCCTGCGATAAGGGTTGGTGGAGTAATTCTGAATCACCTCGCCAAAGATCTTGGCATTTCCCACAATCGTCCGGACATTGTCTGGCGTATCGAGCGAACTGGCGAACAATCCGACTTCGTGGACCGTGCCGGTGATTCCACCCGCAGTTACAAAATCGCCCACCTTCAGTGGCTGCAGGATCACCAGGAACACTCCTGCGGCGAAGTTGGAGAGCAAACCACTCCAAGCCAGGCCGACGGCCACGCCGGCGGCGGCAATCAAAGCTGCCAGGCTGGTCGTCTGCACCCCAAAAAAGCCCAGGATCGCAACCACCAGCACGATGTTCAGAATTGCCGCTACCGCGTTCTGGATGTAGCGGATCAGGGTGGGATCGATCTTCTGTTTCGTCATGCCGCTGCCGATCATGCGCAGCGCCAATCCGATCAGCCAGCGGCCTACAATCCACAGTACGATTGCTTCCAATACGCGAATGCCCAGCTGTACGGCGAGGGCCCAACCCGACTGCACTAATCCATTGATTTTGTCTTGCATGTGGTTCCTCCCGGAAGCAGAACTGGCGACGGCGAGTCGCTGCCGCAGCCGCCCTTCTAACGCGCGATCTGTAGCAGTTTTGTTCCCGACAATTAAACAATGGCTTTCGCTTATAAGCAACCAACGCCTCGTCTTTGCAGGCTTTTCCTTCTGAACGACACAGCCGCAAGCGGTAAGTATTGCGCGACACTTTATCCACGAAGGTTCCACAGGCCCATGACATTTCCACGACAACTCCCTTCCCCATCCCAACTACATTCAGGAAAGCTTGACGCGGCGGTAGGAAATCGCCGCAGTCCAAGCAAATTCAGATGTTGCTTGACGAAAGGAACTCCCCATGAAGAAAGTAACGATGTTCGCATTCCTGCTGACCCTGGCCATCGGCGCCAGCGCCCAGTCTGTTCTCACCGTCGGTCCCACCGCTCACGGCAAGAAGGTCGGTGGCAGCGCGCTACCGGGGCCGACGGCGACCAACTCCACCGTCAATGTTCCGCCGGTGGCCGTTTCTCCGGTCGCCGTCCGCGGCAAAAAGAAGTAATCGTCTCCTCCGGTTCTCGGCAAGCGAGTAACGAGAGTCCATTGGAAATGATGGGGCGGTAACACCCTGCTTCCGCCCATCCTTCCAAATCCCCGAGACAACCGTCCGTCCCGCGACGCACTGAGGCATCCACCCCCGCTTACTCTCCTTGCACAGAACAGGTTCGACCTCTGTAAACGGATGGATTGCCGGCCCCTGCCCGCTTGCTGCGCGTGATATTCTTGACTCAAGAGAGCTGACAGGACGACCGAGGTGTATCTGGTCGCGCCTTAACATTCATTCTTTTTCCCAGAGCAGCTCTTTTGCTCTGAAGGACAAGGGGTTATTCGTGACTCAGCGCGAGAAATTCGAGACCAAGAAGCTTCCCATGATGCCGATTCGTGACGTCGTCATCTTTCCTTTCATGATGACGCCTTTCGTGGTCGGCCGGGAGTCCAGTGTTCGCGCCCTGGAAGAAGCCTTGGCAGGCGACAAAAAGATCTTTCTCGCGACCCAGCACGACGCCTCCATCGACGAGCCCAAACCCAACGAGATCTATCAGGTAGGCACGATCGTCAACATCGTGCAGAGCCTCAAGCTGCCTGACGGCAACATCAAAGTCCTGGTCGAGGGTCTGGAGCGCGGCAAGGTCCTCCAGATCGTCGACACCGACGGCTACTTCGAAGCCACCGTCCGCACCGCCAAGTACCTCGCTGAGCCCGGCCCGCAGGTCGAGACCGCCATGCAGCGCGTCACCGGCCTCTTCGAGCAATACGTCAAGCTGTGCCAGTCGCTGAACTACGAGACCATGATCGCCGCCGTCCGCAACGACGATCCCTCCAAGCTCACCGACACCATCGCCGCCAACCTCCAACTCTCCATCGAGGACAAGCAGGAGCTGCTCGAGATCTTCGATCCTGCCGAGCGCCTGAACCGCATCGGCGACGTGCTTGATGTCGAGATCGAAAAGCTCAATATGGACCGCACCATCCAGTCGCGCGTGAAGCGGCAGATGGAACGCGCGCAAAAAGAGTACTACCTCAACGAGAAGATCAAGGCGATCCAGAAAGAGCTTGGCCGCGGCGAAAAGAGCGAGTTCGACGAGCTGAAGAAAAAGGTCGACGCCGCCGGTATGCCGCGCGAGGTCCACGAAAAAGCGCTGCAGGAGCTGAAGAAGCTGGAGGCGATGCCGCCCATGTCGGCGGAGTCGACCGTCTCGCGCAATTATCTCGACTGGCTGCTCGCGGTGCCGTGGAAGAAGCGCTCGAAGGAAATCCGCAACATCGACGTCGCCGAGAAGACGCTCAACGAAGATCACTATGGGCTGGAGAAGATCAAGGAGCGCATCCTTGAATTCCTGGCGGTTCGCCAGCTCGTCAAGAATCCCAAAGGCTCGATTCTCTGCTTCGTCGGACCTCCGGGAGTCGGCAAGACTTCGCTGGGCATGAGCATCGCCAAAGCCACCGGACGGAAGTTCGTCCGCATGTCGCTGGGCGGCGTGCGCGACGAAGCCGAAGTCCGCGGCCATCGCCGCACCTACATCGGCGCGCTACCCGGGCAGATCATCCAGATGATGAAGAAGGCCGGCACCAAGAACCCGGTCTTCATGCTCGACGAAGTCGACAAGATGTCGATGGACTTCCGCGGCGATCCGTCCGCGGCCCTGCTCGAAGTGCTCGATCCCGAGCAGAACTTCATGTTCGTCGACCACTATCTCGACGTCGAGTACGACCTCTCGCAGGTTTTCTTCATCGCCACGGCGAATGTTCTCCACACCATTCCGGCGGCGTTGCAGGACCGCATGGAGGTTCTCCGCCTGCACGGCTACACCGAGCCCGAGAAGGTGGAGATCGCCAAGCAGTATCTGGTCCGCAAGCAGCGCCAGCAGACCGGCCTGACCGAAGAGAACATCGCGTTCGCCGACGAAGCGCTCACCACCGTCATCCGCAGCTACACCCGCGAGGCTGGCGTGCGCAACCTGGAACGCGAGATCGGCAACATCTGCCGCAAGGTCGCGCGCAAGGTGGTTAAGGAAGGCAACAAGTTCTCCGTCGCTCTAACTGCGGAGAGCGTTGCCGACTATCTCGGCGTAACCAAGTTCCGCGACAGCGAAATCCACGAGCGC
>Ga0265340_10002697_pt1 | contig 10094 bp, 6 predicted proteins | sample 4CB225metaG_FD_202082 | JGI IMG/M metagenome (GOLD analysis project Ga0265340, IMG submission 202082) | Rhizosphere microbial communities from Carex aquatilis grown in University of Washington, Seatle, WA, United States - 4-CB2-25 metaG | ecosystem: Host-associated > Plants > Roots > Rhizosphere...
ATGCGCACCAGTGTGCAACGGATGGTGAAGCTGAAGTACGAGCAGAAGGGCGCGCCGGTTTATGCGTATCAGTTTACCTGGCAGTCTCCGATGCTGGAAGATGCGGGGGCGTGGCATACGGCCGAACTGGCTTTCTGCTTCGACAACGCGAAGCGCTGCGAGCAGGCAACGGGCAATACGACGGAGGCACAGGCGCTGGCGAAAAAGATGGCTACGGCGTGGGCGAATTTTGCCAAGACCGGGAATCCGAGCCAGCCGGGGTTGAGCTGGCCGGCGGCCGATCCGGTTCGCTGCCAGACTATGGTTTTCGACAACGATTGCCGGATGGTCGACGACCCTGACGGCGAGGCTCGGAAGATTCTGCAGGGCTAATTGAGTTAATTGACTGACCGCAGGCGCGGAATCCAGGCAGTTAAACAACATCCGAAGGGAGATGGAATGTCGAAATCGAATTCTGAGAATAGCGTTCTTCTGAATCGGCGCGAGGCGCTGCTGATGTCTGCGACTGCGGGCCTGGGTCTGGCAATGAGTGGGGAGGCCGGCGCTTCAGACAGCATCAAGACCGGAGTTCACCAACAAGAGCCCGGTAATTGCTCAACGCCGCGCAGTGCTGTTGCCAACACGCAATACGGAAAGGTGCGCGGGTTCGTGGATGGAGGTGTGTTCACGTTCAAAGGTGTTCCGTACGGCCAGAATACGGCCGGTGAAAATCGCTGGCTGCCCGCCCAGCCTCCGGTGCCGTGGAAGGACGAGTACCCGGCGCTGATCTACGGAGCGAACTGCCCACAGCATAACCATGACTGGACAGGCATTGAACAGTGCTTCATCCAGGATTGGGACGACGGCTATCAAAGCGAAGACATGCTGAAGTTGAACATCTGGACGCCGAGCCTGACCGGGAAGCGTCCGGTGATGTTTTACATTCACGGCGGAATCTTCGAATTCGGGTCGTCGTATGAGCTGCCTTCACATGAAGGCGCGCAGATGGCGCGGCATCACGACGTGGTGCAGGTTTCGGTGAATCACAGGTTGAACGCGCTTGGATTCCTGGATGTTTCTGAAGTGGGCGGCTCTGCCTATACGGATTCAGTCAACGTCGGCATGACGGATCTGGTTGCTGCACTGCGGTGGGTGCGTGAAAACATCGCCAACTTTGGCGGCGACCCGGGCAACGTGATGATTTACGGGCAATCGGGCGGCGGCTCCAAGGTGACAACTCTGCTGGGCATGCCTTCAGCGGAGGGGCTGATTCATCGCGCCTCTGCGCAATCAGGCGGCGGCGGCAACCCTCCCAGCGGCGAGGAGTCAAAAGAATTTGCGCGCCAGGTAATGAAGGAGCTCGGCGTTGGCGCAGGCGACATAGGCCCGCTGCAGAAGATGGAGTGGTCCAGGCTGCTTGCTGCCGGAAGGGCGGCGGCGGCCAAGATGAACACCACCACGAACGGCTCGACGGGGCGTTTCCTTTGGGGCCCGACTGTGGATGGCCGGATCATCAACGTCAAATCCTTTACCGACGTGGCACCCGAGGTTTCAAAGAATGTACCGATGCTGATGGGTTCGGTAAGCGAAGAGGGCAACCACATGCTGTCCCGCCCGACCGAGGAAGAGTGGCGTGCGAGCCTGGCCAAAGCCTACGGGGAAGCCAAGGCAACCGCGCTGGTGGCTGGCCTGAAGAAGGCGCATCCGGAGAAGAGCATTCGCACGCTGTCTTATATGTGCAGCAGTACCAGCCCGCTGAATACCCTCAGCATGCGCAACAATGTTGTGAAGATGTCGCGGTTGAAGTATGAACTGAAGGCTGCGCCAGTCTACACGTACTACTTCACTTGGCAATCGCCGATGCTGGAGGATGCGGGCGCCTGGCATACGGCGGAGCTTGCGTTCTGCTTCGACAATACCAAGCGGTGCGAGCAGGGCACGGGCAACACGCCCGAGGCTCAGGCGCTGGCAAAGAAGATGGCGACAGCGTGGGCGAACTTCGCGCGCACGGGGAATCCGAGCCAGCCAGGGTTAATGTGGGAGCCGACTGATCCGGTCAGCTGCAAGACGATGGTTTTCGACAACGAATGCCGGATGGTCAACGATCCTGAAGGCGAAGTGCGGAAGATACTGCTGAGTTGAAAGGATCCCGTCGGCGGAGAGATCGGTTTGCTTGCGGGTTGGGGGTTGCCGATTTCTGGAAGGCAGTAACCGAAGGACAATAGAGGCGCGGAATTTCTCGTCTTGACATTGAGAATGTGGTTCAACTATCGTGCTGTCCGAGAATACGTTTTCTCATTGGCTGCACCTGAAATGACTGCTGCAATGAAGCGAGCTAACCTTTCGGCAGGTAACCTCAACAAAAAACAACGAATTATAAGGAATTTGGAGGTATGAGGAATGTCGCAATCAGATTCTGAGAATCACATCCTTTTGAACCGCCGCGAGGCGCTGCTGATGTCAGCGACGGCGGGACTCGGCCTGGCCATGAGCAAGCAAGCAGGCGCTTCTGACAGCATTAAAACCGGAGTCCACCAGCAGGAGCCGGGGAATTGCTCGACGCCGCGCAGTGCGATCACGAACACGCAATACGGCAAGGTGCGCGGCTATGTCGATGGCGGCGTGCTGACGTTCAAGGGCGTACCTTATGGACAAAACACGGGCGGGGAAAACCGCTGGCTGCCGGCGAAGCCCCCTATTCCGTGGAAGGACGAGTATCCCGCGTTGATTTACGGCGGCAACTGTCCGCAAAACCTGCATGACTGGACGGGGATTGAGCAGACGTTCCTGCAGGACTGGGACGACGGCTATCAAAGCGAGGACATGCTGAAGTTGAATGTCTGGACGCCGAGCCTGACGGGCAAGCGCCCGGTGATGTTTTATATTCACGGCGGCGGATTCAGCTTCGGGTCGTCGTATGAACTGCCCTCGCACGAAGGGGCGCAGATGGCGCGGCACCATGATGTGGTGCAGGTGTCAGTGAACCACCGGTTGAATGCGCTTGGTTTCCTGGATGTATCAGAGGTTGGTGGGTCTGCGTATGAGGATTCGGTCAACGTGGGCATGACTGACCTGGTTGCCGCTCTGAAGTGGGTTCAGGAGAACATATCGAACTTTGGCGGCGATCCGGACAAGGTGATGATCTACGGCCAGTCGGGTGGCGGGTCGAAGGTGACAACGTTGCTGGGCATGCCATCGGCGGCAGGGTTGATCCATCGTGCGTCGGCGCAGTCGGGCGGCGGCGGCAACAACCCGACGAGCGATGTGCAGAAGGAATATGCGCGGCAGATTTTCAAGGAACTGGGGATCGGCGCCAATGACATCGGGGCGCTGCAGAAGATGGATTGGGCCACGCTGATCAAGGCGGGAAGTGCGACGTCAGCGAAAATGTATCCACGCGGGGCGAGCCCAGCAGGGCCGTTTGGACCACCGCGCGCGGGGTGGAGCCCAAGCGTCGACGGAAAGGTGATTACGATGAGATCGTTCACCGACGCTGCGCCTGAGGTCTCGAAAAATGTGCCGATGCTGATGGGGTCAGTGAGCGAAGAGGGCAACCGTATGCTTTCACGGCCGACGGAGGCAGAGTGGCATGCGACCCTCGCGAGATTCTACGGCGAAGAGAAGGCAACCGCGCTGGTTACGGGTCTGAAGAAGGCGCATCCGGAGAAGAGCATTCGGACGCTGTCATACATGTGCGGCGGCCCTGGTTTAAACGCGCTCGTCATGCGCAACAACGTGGTGAAGATGTCGAAATTGAAGCACGATCTGAAGGCTGCTCCGGTTTACACGTATTACTTTACGTGGCAATCGCCGATGCTGGAGGATGCGGGCGCGTGGCATACGGCCGAGCTTGCGTTCTGCTTCGACAATACCAAGCGGTGCGAGCAGGGCACGGGCAACACGCCCGAGGCTCAGGCGCTGGCAAAGAAGATGGCGACAGCGTGGGCGAACTTCGCGCGCACGGGAAATCCCAGCCAGCCCGGGTTGCCCTGGGAACCGACTGACCCGGATAGCTGCAAGACGATGGTGTTCGACAACGAATGCAGGATGGTGAACGATCCTGAAGGGGAAGTGCGGAAGATTCTGCTGAGCTGACGGATCGTCAACGGGGCAACCGCAACTGACACAACTGGAAACTGCTTGTACGCGGGTGCAAGCAGTTTCTTTTGAATTTCAACGCAGCAGGTGAGGTTGATCAAGTTGAGCAGTGCGTCTCGCCGACTCCTGAAGCGAGGCTCAGGGCTCGGGACCGAGGCGAGAGAATTCTCGCCATGACAGGGAGAGTGGGGGTAGGGAGGCTAGCGGTCCGGGAATACGTTTTCCAACCTGCCACATCTGAATGGAGCACTATAACGAGGCGATCGGATCCTTGGGCACTTAACGGCAATTAACCAAACGGGTTCGATGGAAAGAGAAGGCGAAGAGAATGTCGCAATCAGAATCTGAGAATCACATCCTTTTGAACCGCCGCGAGGCACTGCTCATGTCAGCGACGGCGGGCCTGGGCCTGGCGATGAGCAAACAAGCCAGCGCTTCCGACAGTATTAAGACGGGAGTTCACCAGCAGGAGCCGGGCAACTGCGCGACGCCGCGCAGCGCAATTGCCAACACCCAATACGGGAAGGTTCGTGGGTATGTCGATGGTGGCGTGCTGACATTCAAGGGCGTGCCCTATGGACAAAACACAGGCGGAGAGAATCGCTGGCTGCCGGCAAAGCCTCCAGTGCCGTGGAAGGATGAGTATCCGGCACTGATCTATGGGGCGAACTGTCCGCAGACCCTGCATGACTGGACGGGAATTGAGCAGACGTTTATTCAGGACTGGGACGATGGTTACCAGAACGAGGACATGCTGAAGCTGAACATCTGGACGCCGAGCCTGACTGGCAGCCGCGCGGTGATGTTCTATATCCATGGCGGCGGATTCCAGTTTGGCTCTTCGTATGAACTGCCTTCGCATGAAGGCGCACAGATGGCTCGACACCATGATGTGGTGCAGATATCGGTGAATCATCGGCTTAATGGGCTCGGATTCCTGGACGTATCGGAGATTGGCGGGTCGGCTTATGAGGATTCGGTCAATGTTGGCATGACCGACCTGGTGGCGGCGCTGAAGTGGGTGCAGGAAAACATTTCGAATTTCGGTGGCGATCCGAACAAGGTGATGATCTATGGGCAGTCGGGCGGCGGTGGCAAGGTTGCCGGTCTGATGGGGATGCCGTCGGCACAGGGACTGTTCCATCGTGCATCGATCCAATCGGGCGGCGGAGGGGCTGGCCCGAAAGAGGAAGCGAAGGAGTTCGCGCGGCAGCTAATGAAGCAACTGGGCCTTGGGCCGAACGATATTGGCGCGTTGCAGAAGCTGGACTGGGCAACACTGAATGCCGCGACGGATGCGACGCAGGGGAAGATGCCTGCGCGGACTGACCTGCCGTTTCGCGGGATGCCAGGGCCTCCGCGGCGATTCTGGATGCCGACTCTGGACGGAAAGATCATCAATATGAGATCTTTCACCGATGCTGCGCCTGAAATCTCGAAGGATGTGCCGATGCTGATCGGCTCGGTGAGCGAAGAGGGCAATCGTATGCTTTCGCGACCGACCGAGGCGGAGTGGCGGGCCACCTTAGCCAAGCAATACGGCGAGGCCAAAGGAAACGCCCTTGCCGACGCGATGAAGAAGGCACATCCGGAGAAGAGTATTCGGACGCTGTCGTATGGTGTAGGTGGAGTGGGCGGGCGCAATAACGTGGTTAAGATGGCGAAGTTGAAGCACGATCTGAAGGCGGCGCCAGTTTACACGTACTACTTCACGTGGCAATCGCCGATGCTGGAGGATGCGGGGGCATGGCACACAGCTGAGCTTGCCTTCTGCTTCGACAACACGAAGCGCTGCGAGCAGGGCACGGGGAACACGCCCGAGGCGCAGGCACTGGCCAAGAAGATGGCTAACGCATGGGCCAACTTTGCGCGCACGGGGAATCCGAGCCAGCCTGGGCTGACCTGGGAGCCGTCTGACCCAGATACCTGCAAGACGATGGTGTTCGACAACGAGTGCCGCATGGTGAATGACCCAGAAGGCGAAGTTCGGAAGATTATTCTGGGCTGATTGACTGACCGCGTTTTAGCGTAATGGCGGAACGCAAACAAGAAGCTGCTTGTACCTGGGTGGAGTTCGCGCCGGGGTGCAGGCAGCTTCTTTTTTGTGTCGACCAGGGTACGTTTTGGGGCGAGAGGGAAAACTGCGAGCAGGAATCCAAGCGAGGGTTGGCGCTGGTGTTTTACGGCTGGGCGGACGGGGATAGATTTCAGTGCAGACAATGCGATAAGTCAACTATCCTGAGTTAGCCCCGTCTAAAGGGACGAAGGTGGAATCCTCCTAAACACCATGAAAAAGCGAACAATACTTCTCTTAGCATTGTCCACGGCGGGTTTGGTGTACTGGCCAGTTACATCGCCTGCCCAGCAGTCAGATGCGGACCACCCCGTCGCGACCCTGAAGGTAAAGGCGCGTGAGGTGTTGCTGCCCGTGACCGTGCGCGACAAGAAGGGTGCGCTGGCATCCAATCTGACAGCAGCCGATTTTACGCTGACCGAAGATGGGCAGCCGCAGGTGATCAAGAGCTTTTCGCGGGAGAGCGATCTACCGTTCCTGTTGGGTCTGCTTGTGGATACGAGCCGGAGCATCTCGTCGGCGATGGAAAACGAGCGGAAGGCGAGCGGGAAGTTTGTTGACCTGATGCTGTCAGCGGACCCGAAAGATGAGGCGAAAGGGAACGAGGCGTTCCTGATTCATTTTGACCGCGAGGTTGAGCTGCTGGAGGAGTTCACCAACTCGCGCGATAAGCTACACCACGAAATCGACGCGATGGGACCTACATCGCGGGAGCGTGATAGCACCAGCGGCCCAGAGACGAGCGACGACGACCGAGGAAGCCAGTCGCGCGGCAATCGCGGTGGTACGCAGCTTTACGACGCGATTTTTCTTGCCTCCGATGAGCTGATGAAGCCCAAAGACGGGCGCAAGGCGCTGGTGATTTTTTCAGATGGAGAAGACAGGGGCAGCAAGGAGAATTTGAACGACGCGATAGATGCAGCGGACCACGCCAATGTGGCCGTTTACACGGTTTACTTCAAGGGTGTTCAGGATCGTGATCGCCTGTTGAGGGAAGGCTTTCCTGGCGGCGGACAGCGAGGCGGCGGGGGCTGGCCAGGCGGGGGCGGGGGTTATCCCGGTGGGGGCGGTGGCTACCCAGGCGGCGGAGGGTATCCCGGAGGTGGCGGCGGACGGCGTCCAAGTTCGGGCGGGTCGTCGATAGACGGCAAGAAGATCATGGAACAGATTGCTACCCGGACCGGGGGGCGCTACTTCGAGGCCAAGAAGAAAGACAGCCTGGAGGAGATCTACAACTCGATTGCCGAAGAGCTACGCGGGCAATACCTACTGAGCTATACGCCGGACAAACCAGGTGCCGACAGCGAGTTTCATAAGGTCGCGGTTAAGGCGAAGAATGGCGACCTGGTGGTGACCACGAGGGAAGGGTATTTCTCGGGGGAGAAGTAGAGCGGTCATTGGTTGAATTGAAGGCGTCCTGAGTTCCCCTCTAAAAGATCGGCAAAGGTAGGCGTCTCTCCGGGCTGCAGTGTACCAGGCCGAACCGGCTGCAACTGTGAGGCGTCTGGTCGCCGCACTCTTGGTCTTTTGGTGCGCGCTGTAAGAAAGCTGACCCCCGTGGAGACTATTCCTTACGAAGAGCCAAATAAGACCAGATGACTCGAACCCAACAAGACGCAACGTACGCCGAGGCAAGCTCGATGTACGGTTCTACGATCCGGCGTCTCGCCCGAGCCTATGAAGTGGACCCGGACAAGCAACGGGACCTGCTCCAGGACATTCATCTGGAACTATGGCAGAGCCTGGCGTCGTTCAATGGCCGCTGCAGTTTGAGAACTTGGGTATACCGCATCGCACACAACGTCGCTGCCACGCATGTGGGACGAAACCGGCGCATTAGTTCGCGCCTGGTTGACCTCGAGACCATTAAAGCCGAGGTAACTTTGGCCGAAGCCCGCGTAAATGGTCAGAGATGCTCGGCAGACAGTCTCCTCGATTTAATTCGCCGGCTCAAGCCACTGGATCGCCAGATCATGATGCTTCATCTCGAGGGGGAGTCGGCAGCATCGATCGCGGAGGTGACCGGACTCTCTGCGGCCAATGTGGCTACGAAGATCCATCGAATTAAGAAGTTACTGAAGCAGATCTACCTGGAAGGAGCACCGCATGCGACAAGATGAGAAATTCTCTGCGGAGGACCTTCCGCAAACCGCATGGTTATCGCAAAAAGAGGAGGAGCACAGCGAAATGCAAACAACACTCACCCCCACCGATCTCGCCCGCATGGCGCGAAACCGCGAAGAGTTGAATACCTGGTTAGTCCGAGGCATTGTGGCTGTGACACTCGCTCTTGCGGCAGCACTTCTTTATAACGTGTACAGAATCGAGCAGCCGTGGATAAGAGTTGGACAAGCCTGGACTCTGGGCGTGCTCGTCTATCTGTTTCTCGCAGGATTCAAACACGGCCAACAGCGAAGAGGGATGAGCGAACCATGCGCGCAGTTTCTCGAACGTCAACATGAGGAAAGACGGAACGGTTACCTGCAACTTAGGCGCCGATTGTTCCTTTTCGCTCCCGGCATTATGGCTTGCTGGTGGGGCAACGGATCGCGGACTGGAGGTCACGCCTGGCATATTGACTTATCACGTCGGGCGTTTGAACTTCACTCGGGTTTGTGGCTATTCATACTGAGCGTAGTGGGATTGGTTATTGCGTGGATCGCATTTGGGAAGGCGGCCGAGAAGGCAGCGCGCGACAAAGAGGAGCTTCTCCGAATCACGGGAGCTGCAACCTCCTGAGTCGAGACGATCGATCTTGCGCAAGCGGGAGGTCAATCTAACGAACCACAGAGCGGCACGAATTGGCTCAAACGCACCGAGGGCGCAGCCAACTGGCTGCGCCCTCGGTGCGTTTGAGTTGTGCGGCGATTACTTGCTGCCGTGGAACTCGGTACCTTTTTCTTCCAGCGATGCCTGCGCCGCTGCGAGCCTTGCCGTCAAGAGACGGAAGGGCGAGCAGGAGACGTAGTTGAGGCCAATCTTGTGGCAGAACTTGACGGACTCTGGATCGCCGCCATGCTCGCCGCAGATGCCGACCTTGAGGGCGGCGCGGGTGTTGCGCCCCTTAGCAGTGGCCATCTTCACCAGTTGCCCGACGCCAGCCTGATCAAGGGAGGCGAAGGGGTCCTGTTTGAAGATGCCGAGGCGCATATACGCAGGCAGGAAGTTGTTGATGTCGTCGCGTGAGATGCCGTAGGTGGTCTGGGTCAGATCGTTGGTGCCGAAGCTGAAGAACTCGGCTTCTTCGGCGATCTGATCGGCGGTGAGGGCGGCGCGGGGCAACTCAATCATGGTGCCCACCATGTAGTCGACCTTGGTCTTCTTTTCTTCGAAGACTTCAGAGGCTACGCGGCGGATGATGGCGGCCTGGTTGCGCATTTCCTCGATGGATCCGATGAGCGGAACCATGATTTCGACATGCGGGTTGCCGCCCTTGGCCTTGACTGCGACCGCGGCTTCGATGATGGCGCGCACCTGCATTTCGGTGATCTCGGGGAAGGTGATGCCGAGACGGCAACCACGAAGCCCGAGCATGGGGTTCTGCTCATGAAGTTCTTCCACACGAGCCAGGAGCGAGCGCAGGTCCTTCAGTTTCGGGGAGCGAGGCTTTGACTCTTCCAAGCGTGCGATCTGAACGAGCAGATCTTCGCGCTTGGGGAGGAACTCGTGCAGCGGCGGATCGAGCAAGCGGATGGTGACCGGCAGCGATTCCATGGCCTTGAGCAGACCGGCAAAGTCTGCGCGCTGCATGGGCAGGAGCTTTTTGAGGGCGGCGCGGCGGGTCTTTTCGTCGTTGGCCAGGATCATGGTGCGCATGTGTCCGATGCGGTCTTCTGCAAAGAACATATGCTCCGTGCGGCAGAGGCCGATGCCTTCAGCCCCGAACATGCGGGCCAGCTTGGCGTCGCGGGGGATGTCGGCGTTGGCGCGCACCTTGAGCTTG
>Ga0265340_10002700_pt1 | contig 10092 bp, 8 predicted proteins | sample 4CB225metaG_FD_202082 | JGI IMG/M metagenome (GOLD analysis project Ga0265340, IMG submission 202082) | Rhizosphere microbial communities from Carex aquatilis grown in University of Washington, Seatle, WA, United States - 4-CB2-25 metaG | ecosystem: Host-associated > Plants > Roots > Rhizosphere...
GCCAAGCTTATTGTTGATGCCCAGCGCCTCGCCAAAGAGACTCCCGAAAACCACCACGGCTAACGCCCCAAGAAGTATCAAGACACCGAGTTTTTGCCCTTTCGCTTCGGCGCCGCCAACGATCGGCGCCAAAAATAGACCACCTGCAACCCATGAGGTAGCAATCCAAAAGATCGCGAGCTGCAGGTGCCAGGTGCGCGCCAAGTTGTAAGGCAACAACTTGGCCAGATCGAATCCGTAGAATGCGCCGGGCTCGACACGATAGTGAGCCAGAACGCCTCCCATTGCCGTTTGCGCCAAGAAGAGCAATGCAACTACCGCAAAATAGAGCCCAAGGGCTTTTTGGCTTGGAGTCATCGTCCATTTGTGAAGCGGTCCTTCGTGAGCATGCTTGTGACCGGACGCGCCGCCCCAACCCAGGTAGTCGAATTTCCCGAACACAAACAGCACAAGCCCCAACCCGCCGAACAAGCTCACCAAACTCAGCGCACTCCAAAGGTACGTGGACGACGTGGGCGTGTTGCCGGCAAGCGGCTCGTACGGCCAATTGTTGGTGTAGGAGTCGTGAGTGCCCGGTCGAAGCGCTACTGTGGCCCAAGTTGCCCAGGCAAAATAGGCATTCAATGGCAAGATATCTTGGTCATCTTGAATGAAATTCGCCGGGAGACCCGGCGCCGGATGCTCACCTGAAAAGTAGTTTCTCCACTCTTGTTGCTGAGCAACGAAAGATGCCTGTTCGGCAGGAGTAAACATCAAAGTATTAGAGCTCGGGTCGTAGCGGTTCTGTTTCAAGGAACTCTTCACCGCCTCGCTCACCGCGTAGCTCTGGTCGGCTGAGAGTGCTCCGAATGGCTTGCAGTAATGAATGGTCGCCTCCGTGTCTCGCGCAATTTCCGCCAAGCGATGCAGATACTCAGCGGTGTAATCGGGTCCGAGATAAGCGCCGTGTCCCCAGAGTGTACCGTGTTCCATTAATCCATACTTGAGAAATACCTCCTGCCCTTTGTTTACATCGTCACTTGTAAACAGAACTTGACCCACCGAATTCACCACCCGCGCAGGGATGGGAGGAGCGCCGTTATAGGTCTTCACGGTAACGATAGTCAGGAACGTAAAGCCAAAAATCATGACCAGGATCACGGCCTTTTGCCACCAGGGAGAGAGCCGATCATTATCGAGAGACGGGGTTTTCATTGTCATTGCCTTGGCTGATTGAACGGCGACCGAATGTGTGACGCGCTTGCGGGAAAACTGCACAACGTCATTTTTCCGGGGCTTCGGCGCCCCGATGACACGTTGTTACGTTACGCGCAAAAAAGGGGCATGTCGATGTGACATTTATCAATCGCAACCTGTGACGGCTGCGCAAATGCGATGCAGAACTGGACGCGACAGCGTGCACGGATTATGTCGTGGAACGATATAACCGTGCCAACGCTTTCACCAATCACTGCGCAGGAATACCGAGCATTAGCTGCGCTTCGCTATGTCGTTCGTAAATTCCTTAGCTTTAGTACCGAGGCTGCGCGCGCCGCGGGCGTCGAGCCGCAACAACACCAACTTTTGTTGGCAATCAAGGGGTTACCGCCGGAGCTTCGCCCAACCATCAGCGTTACGGCCGAGCGTTTGCAGTTGCAGCACAACAGCGCCGTCGAACTGGTCAAGCGTTCGATCGAGCATGGCTTGGTTGAACGCCGAGGCAACAAAGATGATCGCCGCGAGGTTCTGCTTCACATCACACCGTCGGGGGAACGCCTGCTTCGGCGCCTAAGCCTGACGCACCGTAGTGAGCTGCGCGCCGTAGCGCCCGCTTTATTGCAGGCCCTTGAAGAGGTAGTGGGCCAACCACAGAAAGGCAGAAAACGCCGATGACTTGCGCTTTGTTTCGCATGCAACCTGACCGCGACTCTTGGAAAATCACGTATGGGCCTCGTATGCAAGGTTCAAATGCAATTACATAGAACCCCCAAAGGTCTGGGCGACTTCACGACTAGTACGCGAGTATTACCGATTACTGTACTAGCAGTCGCCATCGGCGTATTGGCCTCCTTCGTCGCACTCGCGCTGCTGCGCATGATCGGACTTTCCACGAACCTGTTCTTTTACCAGCGCTTTAGCACATTGATGACCTCACCTGGCGGCAACCATCTCGGCTACTAAGCTGTCCTGGTGCCGGTGGCAGGAGGGCTAGTCATTGGACTTATGGCGCGCTACGGGTCTGAGCGCATCCGCGGACACGGCATTCCCGAGGCGATCGAATCGATTTTGCTGAAAGGAAGCCGTATTGAGCCTCGCGTCGCCTTGCTGAAACCGATCTCATCGGCAATCTCGATTGGATCCGGTAGACCCTTTGGTGCCGAGGGTCCGATTATCATGACCGGTGGTGCGCTTGGATCGATGATTGGGCAGTTATTCCACGTGACGAACGCCGAGCGTAAGACGCTGCTCGTCGCGGGCGCGGCTGCAGGTATGTCGGCCACTTTCGGCTCGCCCGTGGCCGCGGCGCTCCTGGCAGTGGAACTTCTGTTGTTTGAGTGGAAGTCACGCAGTTACATTCCTGTTGCGCTCGCAAGCGCGACCGCGGCCATCGTAAGAGCACCGCTGCTCGGTCCAGGCCCACTATTCCCGGTTCCTGTCCATGCGGCCACACTCAGCACTTCAGCCGTCAGCGCTTGCATTGCGTGTGGGTTGCTCGCTGGCGGACTTTCGGCATTGCTTACACTGAGTGTCTATGCGTTCGAAGATCTCTTCGGCAAGCTGCCAGTCCATTGGATGTGGTGGCCTGCGCTTGGCGGCATTATTATCGGCATTGGTGGACTCATTTATCCGCCAGCGCTCGGCGTCGGCTACGATGTCATCGGAGTACTACTACGCGGCGAGTTGGTGGGTCCTGTACTGCTCCTTCTACTTGCGGTGAAATGGACGACTTGGTCAGCATCCCTCGGGTCGGACACGTCTGGTGGAGTGCTGGCGCCTCTGCTCATTATGGGCGCTGCGCTAGGCGGTCTCGAAGCTCATTGGTTTCCCCATGAAGGCTTGGGGTTCTGGCAAGTCGTCAGCGTGGGCGCCATCCTGGGTGGAACGATGCGGTCGCCCTTCACGGGCATCGTCTTCGTCCTCGAGCTTACACACGATGTAAACCTCTTGCTGCCCCTGCTGCTGGCGGTTACCTGTGCGCACGCGTTCACGGTGCTCCTCCTCAAGCGTTCTATTCTTACTGAGAAAGTCAGTCGTCGGGGCTATCACCTGACCCTGGAGTACGAGATCGAACCGCTAGAAATCATCTTTGCACGCGAGGTCATGGCGTCAGAGATCGCGGCAATACCGAGCACACTGACGCGGCAAGAAATCTCGCAGGCGATGCGAGGCAAGCACCGCACGCAGTACCTTTTGGCAACCGTCGACAAGGCAGGTGAGTTGATGGGCACGGTTGCGGGCTCAGTTCTGGAGCGCTGGGCTGAAGCGTCGGCGGACATGGACACATCGTCGGTTGAATCAATCATGCGAAGGCCAGTCATTGCATACCCCGATGAACCGCTACGCGTCGTCATCAATCGTATGGCAGCTACCGGCCTGACTGCGCTACCCATAGTCGACCGCAACAACCCGTGTAAGCTTCTAGGAAACATCACGTTGCGCGACATGCTCAAGGCGCGGGTTCGGCATTTAGAGGAAGAACAGCGCCGTGAACGCGCGCTTCCCATACACCTCATAGTGCCGTCCTTTCTTCGCGCGATAGCCAGTCGGCGAGAGCCCTCGTAGGGTTGGCCTATTTCAAACGCAAATGGCTGTGGCGGTTTCGTTTGCCGGAGTAGAAACGGATAGCCGAGCTCCACACCAGCGCCATTGAGCGTGGACGTACAGACACCATTGCAGCTATCAGAACTCCCTCCCTCGCCACTGAGATAATCATAGTGGGCAGTAACGATGAGCCCCTGATTCAGCACGGGCTGATATTCGAAGTTAAACCCGTAGCGACCAATGAGGAGATTGAGCGGGTTGAACGTGAATGCGAATTGCTTGGGCAGGGGCCTGGGCTCGGTCACGCCAACGGCGTAGGCCGGCTTCGCCGCCCCGTCTGGCATGGGCACCACTACCTACGCAATACTGACTCTTGAAACGATTGGCCTATTTACCGCGATCTACCCACTGCCAACGAGTGGTTTCAACCTGCACGCGCTAGTCGGCTACGGCCAATTCGCTCGAATTCAGAGGGTAACAAGACGCCCAACGGTCTGGGTGCAACTTGCACCAAGGACACCGACTGTACGGGCAAGCTAACTTGTCACATCGACACGTCGACCTACATAGCTCACGAGCTTTGCACCCAGTCCTGCGCTGCGAATACTGACTGCACGACGGCGTATGGCAGCAACACGATGTGCATTGGCGCCAATCTCTGTGTCGTGAAGTGCAACACTTCAAGTGATTGTGCGACTGGTACGACTTGTAATGACTTTGGGTCGTGCGAGCGAGGTGGCCCAGGGTCTGGTGTGCCCACCTGTTCGGGTACGGTCGCTTCCTGCTCAACGGTCGCCAGTGACACGGCCTGCGCGCTAGCTGGATGCACCTGGAACTCCACCTGTACCGGAGTTCCCGAGCTTTGCTCTGCACAACACGACTCCGCGACTTGCTCATTTGTCGACGGTTGCTATTGGAGCAGTTCCAGCTCGACTTGTTCGGGCTCGGCAACCCCATGTGGCGCCCTGCTGACATACGCAGATTGCGTGCTCCAAACCGGGTGCTCGTCTTCCGGTACTTGCGGTGGAGCGAGCGCATTCGACACCTGTGCCTCAGCAGGTCGTGATTTTTGCACTTCAGTTCCCGGTTGCCAATTAGTCACTCAGTAGGTCGCCTGCTCGTAGCTGAGCGCCCGCAATCTCACGTGCGTGGGCGTTCAGCTCGGGTGGCTCACTGCCGCCCCCAATTCCGCTTTTAGTACACAGTTGTCGCAGATTGGGTCTTACGTCACTGCGAACACCGACCCCAAGCGCGAAGTTCGCTTGTGGGCAGTAGTGCGCGACAACAGAAATGTCGTAGCTTGGTCATGACGCGACGTTTGGGTAAGCTTAGGCTAGTTCGCCATAAAGCCCCTGGACACGGGAGGTAAAATCCATATCTTTATACATTGGCCCAATTTGGGTTTTTGCCGAGAGCACGGAAGGAAGCTGCGATGAGATCAATGACCCCTGCAACCCCGTTCCTTCAGTGGTGTGCACTTTGCGCATTGGTTGCTGGTTGTTCCTCGTCTTCTGATGCTGAGTCCCGCGTACAGATTCAGACATCGGTGCTGAGTCTCGCAGAAGCAGGTGATCTGGTACCACACACCTACCAGTTACAGCTGCGCAGCCTTTCCGAAAACGTAGTGAGCACAGGTTTGGGGTTGACGCTCGAAGGAGTCATTGCTGCTCCGGTTCGTAATGGAATTACGCTGCAGGCAACGGATGTGGTCTGGATCGACGATACAGTCTATGCCAGCTACAACGTTGCTGGTGACACGTTCCTTGGGGCCTTGCAGGTCATTGATGTAAGTACACCCACCGACCCCACGGTAGTTGCGGAAGCGACGTACCTCAATGCCGATATCTCGAAGATTCAGGTTTCCGGAAACAAGATTTTTGCCGCTGCGGCCGATGCCCAGTACGGTGGAACGCTCGAATTCTTCTCCTACGATAACAAGACACTGTCGTACGATGGGTATTCGATTGTTGGAAGCTATGCTGCCACGTTCATAGACCAAGACCAGTATCAGATTCTAGTCTCGTCTGGCGATCGGCATGGCGCCGTGAATCGCTTTGACATGTCCTCTGGTTCAGCCGAACTTGCAGGTACGCTCCCGCTCGATGACGTGCGATGGGTGGGCTCCCTTGATGATAACGGGGTTCTGGCGGTGTCCGGTTCGCCCAGCGCGCTGGTTCGCTATGTTCCCAATGCAGCGGGCTCCTACGATGTCAACACCACGCCAATCGATGCCATGAAACAAGGAGCACCCAGTTGGGCAGGCCGGCGGCATGATCTGTTTTATTTGGCGTCCAACGACAACGGACTCGAAATCTACGATCTGCGAACGATGCAGCGCGTCGGGCAACTGGTGACTCCTGGTAGCGCGAATGGGCTGGCAATTGGTCCTGACGAGAAGCTCGCCTTCGTTGCGGATGGAGAAGCCGGCGTTCGGGTAGTCGATATTCTCGACCCGGCTAAGCCGGTCGAGCTCGCTTCTCTCGATGTGGACGATTCTGGAAGTGCCAATGCGGTGGCCCTGCACGCAGAGCATTTGGCACTGGCGGATGGGCTCGGTGGCGTAAAATTGCTCTTTTACCAGCGCAGCACTGACGTGCCCAACGATTGCGATGGCGACGGGACGCCCGATGACCAAGACACCGATGACGATGACGACGGTGTACTCGACGTTGACGACTATGCGCCCTGCAACCCGGATGTTGTCTGTGCTCCAGGTAAACTCGACGTGACTGCGCAGTTTGTTGGCGACATGTACAATTTGCCCTGCAATCACCCGGACGTCGAAGGGCCCGTTACTGGCGTGATCAAAGGGCACCTGCCGACGGACTACGATTGGTACAGTTCGAAGTACTACGTATTTACCACTCAGCGCGATACGCTGCTCATCAACTATTCAGAGGATTACTTTCCCGTAGACACGGGGCTATGTGGCGATCCCTTCTATTTCGCAACGCACTGGTATACGACAGCTCGCGCCACCGAGTCGGGTACGTATCGATTCGAAATGGGCAGCGATGACGACAGCTGGCTATTCGTTGACGGCAAGCTAGTTCTGGATCTCGGCGGTATTCACGCGATCGTGCGGGCACCGGTGGACGTACAGTTGTTAGCCGGAGCTCACAAGATTGACGTCTACTTTGCCGAACGCCACAAGGTTCAAAGTGGTCTAGTCTTTCAGCCAGTATCCTATCCATCCCCGACTGCGCGGCTCGAGTTTGAACAACACTTGTGCCTGGACAAGACTGGTGACGCCGACAAAGACGGCGTGAACAATGCTATGGACATGGCCCCGGTGGAAAAGCCCTAGGTGAGTGCAGGCGGGCGGGTCAGAGCCGTCGAACTCTACGGCGTCAGCGTGCTACTTTGGTCTTGACCATACGGGTTTGCTTGCCAGGCGGTAAAGGCCAGCTCGATACTCGTATCATGAGCGACGAAGCGCCAAGGCCCATAGTACTGGTTTTTGGCGAAGACGTTGTTTTGGTTGAAAGTAATGGCATTTTCGATGACCTCACCCATGTAGGGGGACCAACTTGGGTCCCGTGTCGTTATGGACAACCTCGTTATGGTCGATGGTTAGATTGAGACCACTGCCGCCCCCTCCAGGCCCAATGCCCTGGAAGCCGTATTGGCCGTTGTCCCGAATACAATTGTAGCGAAGAACGTTGTTCGTACTGACGAAGGCCGCGGCCCCTTGGTTGTCGTGCATGTAATTGTACTCCATCAACCACCCTAGCCCGCCGTCGTGGTTGACGACACCTTCGTCGTTGGGTGACACGAAATTGCGAATCTCGAGATACGCGACACGAACTCCGGTCGCATGCTGCGTGAACGCATACCTATTGATACCTTGCCCATCGATGATCGCTCCGGGAGCGCCAATGAACGTCGCGTTATTCCCGGGGATAATCTGCGAAAATTGGTCGTTGCCCAGGGTGTGCACACCGGGCGCGAACCAGAAAGTCTCGTTCGGCGTACCGAATGTCAAGGTGCTGTTGTCGCCTGCCGGAACCGTAGTGGCACCCGTGGGTGCCGCGACTGGGCCGGAGAGCAGCTTCGTGTTATCGCAAATGGGTGCCGGGGGCGCACTTGGAGCACCCGCCGCGCTCGTACTCCCGCCGGCTGCGCTCGTACTCGCGCCGGTTGAATCCGTGCCACCCGCGAGCGCGCCACCCGTAGCACTCTCACCTCCCGCGTTCGACGTGCCGCCAGTTGCCGGATGACCACCCGTGCTCAGCGCGCCGCCGATGTTCGCTCCGCCACCCAGTCCAGCACTGCCACCAGTGTTATCGCCGCCGTTCGTTCCGCTATGTCCAGCCGTGTTCGAGATTGTGCCGCTCGTCGGGGCTCCGCCAGCAGTGGTAACCGGGCTACCACCCGTGCCCGTTGCACCCGCCACGTTTGCACCGCCGCCCGCCGAAGGGCTGGAGCTGGTCCCGCTACATCCAGCCAAGCATATCAGAGCGAAATACGGCATCCAGCTTACATCATGCGCACGATTCAGCATGGTTCTTTTCCTTGGAAAGGAGTGGTTTCAATCGGTACCGGATTACGTCGATCGAAGGTGGACAATCGGCTCAACACCGCGGTGATTTTTGCGACCGCCAATTTAGGTGTGAACGTGCGGCACTAGGGAGTCAAAGTACTTCCATTATCCTGCCCGTAGGGAGACGCTTGCCAAGCCGAAAGACTCACTTCTACGCCTGTATCGTGGGGCATGAATCGCCAAGGGCCAAAGTACATGTTGTCGGCAAACTGGTTGCTTTGACTAAACGCAATGGCATCTTCGATCACAGACCCTTGGTACGGTGACCCGCTCAAAGTGCCCGTGTTGGAAATGAGCGCCTGACGTGCGCAATAACTATTGCTGCAGCCAATATTCCCTGGCGCTACGTGAAATTCATTGCCCTTGACACTGACATTTTGGGTGTTCCAACGACAATCATCGTAGAGCGGCGTTGATGCGATGCCCGGCTGCACACAGGTAGTAAGCGTGGCGCTGCTGCTCAACAGAGTGCAGTAGCCCGTACTCGTATTGCCGCTGGAACCACAGTATCGGTTAGCATCCTCCCAAAGCGTAACTCCACTCCAGTTGTCTTCGAAGAAATTGCTCAAGATTTCGACGGTTGGCGTTCCAGGCAAACGCGCGTCACCGCCAGACTCCGAAATGTAGACTGCGGCAACGGGAAATTCATCGCCGCGCGCCGCAAACTCACTACCCTTGCCAATGGCGTTTCGCTCGAAAGTGTTATTGCGAATCTGAACATTGTAGGAGATTTCGTAAATGACAGCTTCGGAATAGTTATTCTCGAAGTAGTTGCCCTCGAATACGAAATGTCGGTCGTTCGTATCTGCCCACAGCCCAACATTGAGATTGTCGTGCACCCAATTGTTCGTGATGACGGCACCCTCCACGTCCCAAAATTTCGCGCCGCCACTGCAGCCACAACCCGAACCTACGTGCTCGAGATCGCTCGTGTCATTGTGCGCGATTTCGTTGTGGTCAATCGTAAGGTTGTGGGCGCTGCCTCCGCCACCGGGACCAATTCCCTGAAAGCCGTATTGGCCGTTGTCACGGATACAGCTATATCGAAGCACGTTATCATCACTGACGAATACGCCGGCGCCAGTGTTATCGTGGACGTAGTTGTATTCCATGGTCCAGCCGGCTCCGCCATCGTGATTGACGACCCCTTCATCGTTCGGTGAAACGAAATTCCGAATCTCCAAGTACGCGATGCGCACTCCGGTGGCGTGCTGAGTGAACGCATAGCGATTCAGTCCTTGACCATCGAGTATGGCCCCCGCTGCCCCAAGGAAAGTGGCGTCATTTCCAGGAATGATCTGCGCATATTCATCGGTGCCAAGGGTGTGCACACCCGGCGCAAACCAGAACGTCGTGCTCGCGGTGCCGAGCGTTTGGCTAAGTGAGCTATTGTCCCCGGCAGGAATGGTGACGGCTCGCCTGATCAGATTATGGGCCAAAGTGCTCCACGCCGGGAAAGTAGATCGGAAGGGGGATATTGGCTCAATCAATCTTCACTAGTTGCTCTTCACACTCGGAGCCGCGTAATGGCTCATGATTTGGTGCCTGACCAGGGATTACCGGCGCCTACTCGCTCGGGCCGCGACAGCCTCGAGCGGCTCAGAATACCAAAGCCGAGCACATCAAATTGCCATGCCAGCTTTCGGACTTGTTGAAAAACGCACCTTGTTCGCCGAACGTCGCAATACCGATAAAAGGCGCGCCCTCGAGTTTGGCTGCAAACTCCGAGGAAATCTTGCCCGCCTGATCAAGCATTCCCCCGAGGCTCCCCCCACAGTAAACCAGTAGAGCTCCCCGGGGTGGAGTTT
>Ga0265340_10002701_pt1 | contig 10090 bp, 9 predicted proteins | sample 4CB225metaG_FD_202082 | JGI IMG/M metagenome (GOLD analysis project Ga0265340, IMG submission 202082) | Rhizosphere microbial communities from Carex aquatilis grown in University of Washington, Seatle, WA, United States - 4-CB2-25 metaG | ecosystem: Host-associated > Plants > Roots > Rhizosphere...
GGGGATGCCGGGTGATTTCCGGTGCGACCGCTGTGAATACTCGTGTGCATTCTACACTACCACTTCGCACACGAGGCTGCGGGTGCACTGGGCACCCGGCATTCCCCACGCCCTCCCGGGGGCGGAAATTACATCAACGCCTCGGGCGCATCGCGCCGCGGGATCGCCGAGTTATGTCAGGAGCGTCGATTCCATGAACAGGCCTTCGCTGGTCACGCGCCCCAGGCGCGCCTGGCCTTGCCACACCGAAATTTTCCGATTAATGCGTTGCCGACATCAAGAGTTGAGCTGACGCTCGACGCCAACCTGCTCCCGAGCAAGGTGGCATCCCTGCAAATCCGGGGAGATGCGGCCGATCCGGCAACAAACGGGACAGCGCCGCAAGCTTTCGTCAGCTTTGCCCGGGATGGCCGGGACCTGATGAACCAGAGGCGGTGCGGAATGAGCGATCCCCAGCAATTTGCCAGCGACAATTATTCGGGAATCTGTCCCGAAGCCTGGGCGGCGATGGCAGCCGCGAACCAGGGCCAGGCGCCCGCTTACGGCGAGGACGATTGGACCGCGCGGGCCTCGGATGCCTTTCGCGCGCAGTTCGAAACCGAATGCGAGGTGTTCTTCGTCTTCAACGGCACCGCCGCCAACTCGCTGGCGCTGGCCTCGCTCTGCCAGTCCTATCACAGCGTGATCTGTACGGCTTCGTCGCATGTCGAGACCGACGAGTGCGGCGCGCCGGAGTTCTTCTCCAACGGCTCAAAATTGCTGGTGGCGCCATCGTTGGACGGCAAGCTGACACCGGAGGCAATCCGCGCCATCGCGACCAACCGCAACGACATCCACTTTCCCAAGCCGCGCGTCGTCACCATCACCCAGCCGACCGAGACCGGACAGGTCTACAGCCTCGCCGAGTTGCGGATGATTTCGGCGTGCTGCCGCGAACTGGGCTTAAGCCTGCACATGGACGGCGCGCGGTTTGCCAACGCCTGCGCCAGTCTCGGCTGCAGCTCGGCCGACACAACATGGCGCGCCGGCGTTGACGTGCTCTGCTACGGCGGCACCAAGAACGGCATGGCCGTCGGTGAAGCGATCCTGTTCTTCAACGCCAAACTCGCGGAGGATTTCGATTATCGCTGCAAGCAGGCCGGACAGTTGGCGTCGAAGATGCGGTTTCTGTCGGCGCCCTGGGTCGGCATGTTCGAAACCGGCGCGTGGCTGCGCAATGCCGCGCACGGCAATGCCTGCGCGACGCGACTGGCGCGAGAGATCAGCGGGTTGTCCGGCATCGAGATCCTGTTTCCCGTCGAAGCCAACGCGGTGTTCGTCCGCATGAGCGATTCAAGGCTCGCCGCGCTGCGCGACCGCGGCTGGCGATTTTACACGTTTATCGGCGGCGGAGCCCGCTTCATGTTTGCGTGGGATTCGTCGCCGCATCGGGTGGACGAACTGGCCGCCGATATTCGCCAGATTGCATCAGGCGCCGATGCGGCGCGGGCATGAATTCGCGCCCTAGTTCGACGTCCTGCGGGAATCTTCGCTGTCCCGCCTGCGCAATTCGTCCATCAGGTGCTGGAGGCGAGGGGACAGGCTGGAAATTTCGGGGCGCAGGCTTTGCTGCAGCCTTTCGCCGACCGCGTCGCAGATCGACCGGCTGGTCCTGTAATCGAAGGTTTCGCTGTCAGTGATTCGGCCCATGACGGGTTCCGCCTTGCTTGCATCTCGATGAAGTGATGCTGGGGCAAGTCATGGCGGCGGCGATTGTTTCGAGGTGAAGGCGGATTGCATGCTTTTAGGTAAAATTTGCATGAATGGGAACCGGGAACGGGAACCGGACCGTCCCGACTCGAGGCGAGAGCCCCGGCGTGGCGCGCCGGGGCTTGCGTCATCGGCGATCGCGCGAGTGCGTTCAATAGCAGCGATTGATCAGGCGCCAGCGGGGACCCCACGGCGTCGGGACCAGTTGGCGCACGTAGCAGCCGCCATAGCCATAAGAGACGGGGCCGCCGGCATAGAAGCGGGGACCGCCCCAGCCCCCACCGCGATGCCAGCCGCCGCCGTGCCAGCCTCCGTGCCAACCGCCCCAGGCAGAGGCGGAGGTCGGCGCCAACGCAGCCGCCGCCAGCGAAGCCGCGGCCACCGCAACAAGCGAAAGTTTGCGTAACATGATCGTCTCCTCGGGGTTCGGCGCAGTCAGCGCCATCGATGAGGTTTCCCGTTAACGTCCCGTCAAGCGGGAACGTACGGTGGATCGCAGCCTAGGCTCGCCAGGCTGAACGAAGCCCGCACGGCCGTGTCAGGGTGGGTTAATCTTCGTGAAATTGTTGTAATTCATCTGGCCCGCGGGGATCGCCCGGCACGGCGCTGCGCCGGGTCGCTTGCCGTTCGCCTGCGGCGCCGATATAAGCCCCGCAACTTCCCATCAGCTTTGCAAGGACGAAATCATGGCGATTGAACGCACCTTTTCGATTATCAAGCCCGACGCGACCGAGCGCAATCTGACCGGCGCGATCAACGCGCTGATCGAGAAGGCCGGACTGCGCATCGTCGCCCAGAAGCGCATCCAGATGACCCGCGCCCAGGCCGAAGCCTTCTACGCCGTCCACAAGGCGCGTCCGTTCTTCGGCGAACTGGTGGAGTTCATGATTTCCGCGCCGGTCGTGGTCCAGGTTCTCGAAGGCGAGGGCGCCGTGCTGAAGTACCGCGATGTCATGGGCGCGACCGATCCTTCCAAGGCGGCCGAGGGCACCATCCGCAAGGTGCATGCGAAATCGATCGGCGAGAACTCGGTGCATGGTTCGGATGCGCCGGAGACGGCTGCCATCGAGATCGCGCAGTTCTTCTCGGGCAACGAGATCGTCGGCTGATTGCGGCCGACGCGCGCATGCCGGCCGGCGATCGCCGCCGGCGGCGGCCGCTTGCGCCAGGGGGGTAGGCTGTGAACTGGCTGTTGCAGGTCGTCGATCCCGCCACGCTCGGCGGGTTTTTCGCCCAGCTTCGAACCGACATGCAGACGGCGGTATTCTGGCTGGCGGTCGGCAAGATCATCTGGATCAACGTGCTGTTGTCCGGCGACAACGCGCTGGTGATCGCGATGGCCTGCCGCGGCCTGGCGGGGCGGCAGCGCGTGTGGGGCATGGTGATCGGCGCCGGCATCGCGGTGGTGCTCCTGATCGCCTTCACCGGCATCGTCGCCAAGCTGATGGCGCTGCCCTATTTGAAGCTGGTCGGCGGCATCGCGCTGCTCCTGATCGCGGCCAAGCTCCTGGTGCCGGAAGAGGAAGGCGACGGTGTCGCCGCGGGCACAAGCCTTTGGCATGCGATCCGGATCGTCGTGATCGCCGACATCGTCATGAGCCTCGACAACGTCATCGCGGTCGCCGCCGCCGCCAACGGGCAGCTTTCGCTGTTGATCCTCGGCCTTGCCATCAGTATTCCCATGATCATCGCAGGCGCCGCGCTGATCATGATGGTGCTCGACCGCTTTCCGATTCTGATCTGGCTAGGGGCGACGCTGCTCGGCTGGATCGCGGGCGACGTGATCGAGACCGATCCGGCGGTCCAGCCGTTGCTGCAACGGCTGCTCGACGGCCAGATCGCGCTCAATTTCGACGCGACCTCGACGATCTTCGGCGTATCGCAACACTTTCGCGTCGACGCGGACCTGGTCGAATACATCTGCTCGATCCTTGGCGCGATCGTGGTGCTGGCCGTTGGATCGATCTGGCGGAAGCGCAAGCTGCGCGAGCTCGACCGTCTCGCGCTGGCGGAGACCGGCGAGACGGCCGGGCCGGCGGACCGGCCGTAATTGGTTATAGCGTTTTTGAGCGAAGTGCCGGTTCGCGTGAAGAAAACGCGTCAAAACAAGAATCTGGAGCTTCGGTTCTGATTCAATCAGAACCGATCATGCTCTAGGTCAGCGCCGCACGATCGACCCGGAGCGGCCGACCAGCCTTGCCAGCTGCTTGAAACGGCTGCCGACGCGATCGGCGACCAGATCGACCAGGCGGTGCTCGAACACCAGCATCAGCTTGCGGCCCTGGCTACGGAAGTGGGTTGCGGGCAACACGCCCGGCCGCGCCGCCGAGATCAGATGGGCGACACGAAAGGCGGCGCCCAGCAGCCGCGCGCGTTCGTCCATCGCCGGCGGCACCAGCGCCCTGATCCGCGCCGGCGGTTCGTTCTGCTCGCTCAACCCCGCATAGCGGTAGAACACCGACAGCGCGACGAACGCCCGGCCCTGATGGCTGATCGAGCCGAAATTGCCGTTGGTGATCAGATTGAGCGTTTCCTCGCCGCGGTGGTCCGGATGCACCCGCCAGCCGATGTCCGACAGCAGGCAGGCGGCGTGGCGCAGGCGGCGATCTTCATCGGTCTCACGCAACTTGAGCACCCGCACCAGGCGATCGGACCATTCGGTCAATTGCTGGGCATGGCGCGCGGATCGCGACAGCAGCTCGTTCAACTCCTGGGCGGCGCAGATCAGTCCGTCCCGGGAGCGCTCGGCATCCGGCAGCTTCTCGTAAAGCAGGCCTTCCCGCACGCCGAAGGTCGAAAACACGATGGTCTTCGGCTGCGCGACGCGGATGATGTGTTCGAGCACCAGCGCCGCGTAGGCCAGCAGCGGACGCCGAGCATCGGCGACGACTTCGATATTGGCCAGCATGTTGGTCGCTACCAGGCGGCGCAGGCGTCGCGCGAAATCGAGCGCCTCCTGCGCCGATATCGAATAGCCGTGCATCACGCCGAGCGGATATTCGCTCTGGATGATGTGGATGCGCGCCAGCGCGCGCCAGGTTCCTCCGACCGCGTAAAAGGTGCGGCCGCGGCCAGCCTTGAGCTGGCTGACGTCGGAAAGCTCGGTCCTGACGATGCGCTCGGCGCGCTTCAGCGATTTATGCGACAAGTCCTGCAGCGCCAGGCTTCCGAGCGGCAGCGTCACGCCGCCGCGAACGCGGTTGCCATGCACGTCGATCAGTTCCAGCGAACCGCCGCCGAGATCGCCGACGATGCCGTCCGGCCTGTGAACGCCGGAGACCACGCCGAGCGCGGACAGTTTCGCCTCGCGCGGGCCCGACAGGATTTCGATCTTGCCGCCGCAGATGCGCTCGGCCCTGGCGATGAAATCCGGGCCGTTACTGGCGTCGCGGCAGGCGGCGGTGGCGATCGCGTGCACGCGACCGACCTTCATCACCCGGCACAGCGCACGAAAGCGCCGCAACGCCGTCAGCGCCTTGGCGACGGCGTCGGGCGCCAGAATGCCCGTGGTCTGGACCTCGCGGCCGAGTCCGCACAGCGCCTTCTCGTTGAAAATCGTGATCAGACTGCGCGCCATCGATTCATAGACGACGAGGCGCACCGAATTGGAGCCGATGTCGATGACCGCGACGCTGGATGCGCGCTTGCGCGGCCGTTTCACCGCTGGGATCCCTTATGATGAATGCTGACGCTCGGTACGGCGCGTGAGGCGGCGCGGCGAAGATTCCTTGAGAGACTTTCCACGGCCTGACAGACTCGGATTCGTCATGAAGTAGTTATGCAGGTTGAAAGGCTCTTCGCCTTTCGCGGCCTTCATACGCGTTGACGACCCGTCCGGCAACAACTGCCAGCTCTGCTCGTTATCCTTGAGGTTCGCCACCATGATCTGCTCGAGAACCTGCTGATGCACCGTGGGATTTTGCAACGGACAGAGCACTTCGACACGGCGGTCGAGGTTGCGCGGCATCATGTCGGCGGACGAGATATACACAGCCGCTTTTGCGCTCGGCAGGCCCTGACCCATACCGAAGCAGTAGATTCGGCCATGTTCCAGGAACCGACCGATGATCGACTTGACGCGGATGTTGTCGGAAAGCCCAGGAATGCCCGGCCGCAGGCAGCAAATGCCTCGCACGACCAACTCGATCGGCACGCCGGCCTGCGAGGCCTCGTACAGCGCGTCGATGATGTCGGGATCGACCAGCGAGTTCATCTTCATCCAGATCGCGGCCGGCCTGCCGTGACGGGCATGGCTGGTCTCGCCGTGGATATGTTCGATCATCCGCTTGCGCAGCGTGAGTGGGGATACCGCCATCTTCTCGATGTCGCTCGGCTCGGCATAGCCGGTGATGTAGTTGAACACCCGCGCGGCGTCGCGTCCGATGATCGGATCGGAGGTGAAATAGGACAGATCGGTGTAAATGCGCGCGGTGACCGGATGATAGTTGCCGGTGCCGGTGTGCACATAGGTCGTGAGGCTGCCGCCCTCGCGACGCACGATCAGCGACAGTTTGGCGTGGGTCTTCAGTTCGAGGAATCCGTACACCACCTGGACGCCGGCGCGTTCGAGATCGCGCGCCCAGCGGATATTGGCTTCCTCGTCGAACCGCGCCTTGAGCTCGATCAGCGCCGTCACCGACTTGCCGGCTTCCGCGGCTTCCGCCAGCGCGCGCACGATCGGCGAGTTGTTGGAGGTGCGATAAAGCGTCTGCTTGATGGCGACGACATCGGGGTCGCGCGCGGCCTGCTGCAGGAACTGCACCACGACGTCGAAGGATTCGTAAGGGTGGTGGACGATCAGATCCTTTTGCCGGATCGCCGCGAAGATGTCGCCGCCATGATCGCGCACGCGCTCGGGATGACGGGGCACAAAGGGTACGAATTCGAGATCGGGCCGGTCGAGCCGGGTCAGTTGCGACAGCTCGTTCATCGCCAGCACGCCGTCAACCAGGAGAACCTCGTCGTCGGCCGTGGAAAGGGCGCGCTGCACGAACGCGCGCAGTTCTTCCGGCATCTTGGCCTCGATTTCGAGCCGGATCACCGATCCCCGCCGACGCCGCTTCAGCGCGGTTTCGAACAACCGCACCAGATCTTCCGCCTCTTCCTCGATTTCGAGTTCGGAATCCCGGATGACGCGGAACGCGCCCTGGCCCTTGACGGTATAGCCGGGGAACAGACGGCCGATGAACAGGCCGGTGGCCTGCTCCAGCGTGATCAGCCGCACCGCGCCATCCTTGCCGGCGGGCAGGCGAATGAAACGGTCGATCTTGCCGGGCATGCGGATCAGGGCGTTCATCGGCTTGCCGTCGGACACCCGGGCCAAATGCAGCGCGATGGTGAAGCCCAGGCTCGGAATGAACGGGAAGGGGTGCGCCGGATCGATCGCCAGTGGCGTCAGCAACGGGAAGATATTGTGGAGGAAATGATCCTCGATCCAGCTTCGCTCGGTCTTGGTGACATCGCGGCCGTCGACCAGAACCACGCCGACTTCGGCCAGGACGCTGCGCAGATCGCGCCAGATCGCCTGCTGGTCGCTGGCGAGCTTTGAGACGGTCTCGTTGATGAGGACGAGCTGCTCGGCGGGCGTGAGCCCGTCGGGACTGCGCTCGGTAATGCCCTCCCGCACCTGGGCCTTGATGCCGGCGACGCGGACCATGAAGAATTCATCAAGGTTATTGGCGGAAATCGACAGGAATCGCACCCGTTCCAGCGCGGGGTGGCCGGCATTGACCGATTCCTCGAGTACCCGGCGGTTGAAATGCAGCCAGGAAAGCTCACGGTTGATGAAGCGTTCGGGGCTATGGGCTATCGTCGGAACAGCCTCGGGCTCCGATTTTTTTTCTTCAATTACAATAGCTTGCGCGGGTTCCATGAAGTTTCAATCTATCCTGGGGCAGACACCCACGCGATTCTAGGCACGGATGCAGCAAAGCATGTGTTACCGCGATGACGTTTCAATGACATTGACGTTCCCCACGCCCTTGCCGTCAAGATGTGAGTGGGCCATGCGGCAATCAGGTATTTCGCAGTAATTCCGCCGCCAGCGCCCGGGTCACCGGCCGGCCCAGGCGCAGGGCTTCGCTGTCCAGCATCTCCACCGCTCGCCTTGCGGCGGCGTAGGACCGCTCGATCCGGGTTGCCAAATAGCTGACCACGCTTTCATCGATCGCCATTTGCCGGTCGGCGCAAAACTTGACGATCAGGGCGCGAAATAGCGCATCGTCGGGTGGCAGCAGCGATACCGTCGGCACCGCGCGCAGGCGCGAGCGCAGGTCGCGCAGTTCGATCTGAAACGCCGAGGGCGGCATCCGCGCGGTGATCAGCACGAAAGCCTCGTCTTCCCGCGCCAGATTCATCAGATGAAACAGCGCGCGTTCGTCGATCTCCGCCGGATTCAAATCCTCCACGACCAGCGCCCCGGTTGCCAGCGCGGCGGGCACGGAAGCCGGGGTCAGCGCATGCGCCGACGTTGAGCGCGCGCCCGCCTGTTCCGCCCAGATCGCGGCCAGATGGCTCTTGCCGGAACCCTCGGGCCCAATCAGCAGCATGATCCGGTTAGGCCATTCGGGCCAGCTGTCGACCAGTGCCAGCCCTGCGGCGTTGGCCGGTCCCTCCAGGAAATTGTCGCGCGTCAGGCTCTCCGCATGCGGCAGCGCAAATGCGAGCTGACGGGGTTCAACGCGGCCTGGCACCTGAATTACTCCATGCCGGAATCGGCCGGCGCATGACTTATTTGGCTTCGATCGTGCTCATGTGCCGCATCCACTCCACGAGATAGAGCGACACAGAAGCCAAAGTAAAGACAGTGACAAGGCCCATCAGGATCAGATCGTACGGCGTCGGATTGAAGCCAAATCCAAGCGCTGCCAGCACCAAGGCCGCGAACGCGACCTGCGCCACGGTATTGAGCTTCGACACCATCAGCGGCTTCATCGGAATCGGCTTGCCGAACAACCATGACACAATCACGGCGGAGACGATCATGATGTCGCGCGAGACCACCAGGATGACGATCCAGCGCGGTACGGCACCCCAGATTCCGAGCGCCACATAGATCGAGACCAGCAGCGCCTTGTCGGCCAGCGGATCGAGCAGGGCGCCCAGTTCGCTCGCCATATTGAACCGCTTGGCGAGAAAGCCGTCGACCGCGTCGCTGACGCCAGCGATGATGAAGATCGCAAATGCGATCTCCATCTGGCTGGAGGCGATCGCCCAGACGATAATCGGGACCAGCAGGATGCGGCCCAGGGTAATGATGTTGGGGATACTCAAACGGCGCTTCCCGGCTACCGGCCTGATTTTACGAAAGATCCGGCCCTTTGCGGGGTGAGCCGGTTCCTGTCTACATAGTACATGCGCGCAGCGCTTGCGAGCCATTGCACATCAGCGGAATCCGACGTAACCAGCCGCCATCATCTGGAATAGGCCATGGTCGACCGCAAAAACGGGCTCACTTACGCAGATTCGGGCGTCGATATCGATGCGGGCAATCGTCTGGTCGATCTCATCAAGCCGATGGTTCGCGCCACGGCCCGCGCCGGCGCGGATGCCGAAATCGGCGGGTTCGGCGGGCTGTTCGATCTCAAGGCCGCAGGCTTCAAGGACCCGGTTCTGGTGGCCGCCACCGACGGCGTCGGCACCAAGGTCAAGATCGCGATCGAGACCGGCCTGCATGGCGGCATCGGCATCGACCTCGTCGCGATGTCGGTCAACGACCTCGTCGTTCAGGGTGCAGAGCCCTTGTTCTTTCTGGATTATTTTGCCTGCGGCAAACTCGATCCGGAGGCCGCCGCGGCCATCGTCGCCGGCGTCGCGGAAGGCTGCCGGGAATCCGGCTGCGCGCTGATCGGCGGCGAGACCGCCGAAATGCCCGGCCTCTACAAGGATGGCGATTACGATCTGGCGGGCTTTGCGGTGGGGGCGGCCGAGCGCGGTACGCTGCTGCCGCGACCCGATATCGCCGCGGGCGATGCGGTGATCGGTCTGGCCTCGTCGGGGGTTCACTCCAACGGATTTTCGCTGGTGCGAAAGATCGTCGAAACCTCGGGTCTGCCGTTCGATGCGCCGGCGCCGTTTTCGCCGGTCATGACGCTCGGCGGAGCGCTGCTGGCGCCGACGCGGCTCTATGTCAAATCATGCCTGCGCGCGATCCGCGAGACCGGGGCGGTCAAGGGGCTTGCCCATATCACCGGCGGCGGGTTCACCGACAACATTCCGCGCGTGCTGCCCAAGCATCTCGGCGTCGGCATCGACCTGGCGCGCCTGCCGGTGCTGCCGGTGTTCAAGTGGCTGGCGGAGCAGGGCGGTATCGCCGAACTCGAGTTGCTGCGCACCTTCAACT
>Ga0265340_10002703_pt1 | contig 10087 bp, 9 predicted proteins | sample 4CB225metaG_FD_202082 | JGI IMG/M metagenome (GOLD analysis project Ga0265340, IMG submission 202082) | Rhizosphere microbial communities from Carex aquatilis grown in University of Washington, Seatle, WA, United States - 4-CB2-25 metaG | ecosystem: Host-associated > Plants > Roots > Rhizosphere...
GCGGCGACCCGCAGGTCGCCCAGCTCCGGCCCCGGATCGGCGGGCTGATCGTCGGGCGGTTCCGGGAGGCCCTGGGTGAGCAGGCCGATCCCCGGGTGCTGGAGACCGTGTCGCTGGCCTTCTTCGGTGCCCTGTTACAGGTCGGCATGGGCCTGGGCAGCTATGAGGAGTTCGGGCGGCGGCTGCAGAACGCCATCGACGTGATCCTGGAGGGACCCGGATGAGCCCGCTGACCACCCCAGCCCCGGGGGTCCGCTCGCCCCTCACGTTCGACCCCTGGGATCACGCCCTGATGGACGATCCCTACCCCACGTACGCCCGGCTGCGCGCCGAGCAGCCGCTCTACCACAACACCGAGCACGACTTCTGGATGCTGTCCCGGCACGCCGACCTCACCGAGGCCCTGCACACGGACGACGGGTTCAGCAACGCGATGGGCGTGTCCCTGGACCGGTCGGCCTGGGGGCCGCACGCCAGCACGGTGATGTCGTTCCTGGCCATGGACCCGCCCCGGCACCAGCGGCTGCGCGGGCTGGTCTCGAAGGGCTTCACCCCCAAGCGGGTGGCCCAGATCGAACCGCAGGTCCAGGCCCTCGCCGACCGCTACCTCGACGCGGCCCTGACCGGCCGCGGACCGGACGAGGAGTTCGACTGGATCGGCGAGTTCGCCGGCCGGCTGCCGATGGACGTGATCTCCGAGATGATCGGCGTCCCCGAGTCCGACCGGGCCGAGGTCCGCCGGCTCGCCGACCTCCTGGTCTCGCGCGAGGACGGCCTGCGCGACGTGCCCCCGGCCGGGATCGACGCCTCGCTGACCCTCTTCCATTACTACACCGACCACGTCAGCGCCCGGCGGCGCCGGCCCACCGACGACCTGACCTCGGCGCTGCTGCGGGCCCGGGTCGACGGCGACCAGATGAATCCGGACGAGGTTATCGCCTTCCTGTTCCTGCTGGTGGTGGCCGGAAACGAGACCACGACCAAGCTGCTCGGCAACACGATGTACCACCTGAGTGCCCGGCCGGCCCTGCTGGAGCGGGTTTTCGCCGACCTTTCCCTGGTGCCGGCCTGGATCGAGGAGACCCTGCGCTACGACAACTCCACCCAGCTCGTGGCCCGGCACCTGACCCGCGACCTCACCCGGTACGGCGTGACCGCCCCGGCCGGCGCGAAACTGCTGCTGGCCTACGGTTCGGCCAACCGCGACGAGTCCGTCTTCCCCGACCCGGACCGCTACGACCTCGACCGGCCGCGCGAGCAGCTCGGCCGGATCCTGAGTTTCGGCGGCGGGCGGCACTTCTGCCTGGGATCCAACCTGGCCAAGCTCGAGGCCCGGGTGACGCTGGCCGAGGTGATCCGCCGGGCCCGGCGGGTCCAGGTCGACCACGAGCGTTGCGTGCGCTTCTACTCCTGCAACGTCAGGGGTTTCGAGCACGTGCCGATGACGGTGGAGGTTCGCTGATGGCCGGACCGGACCGCCGGAGCAGGTACCACCAGCCCGACCGGCGGCCGGCAGTGGTCGCCGGAGCATCGTCGGGCATCGGCGCGGCGACCGCGTTGGCGCTGGCGGCCGCCGGCTTTCCGGTGGCGCTGGGCGCCCGGCGGGTGGAGCGCTGCCAGGAGCTGGCCGGGCAGATCCGCGATCGCGGCGGTGAGGCGAGCGCGGCCGCCCTGGACGTCACCGACCCGGCTTCCGTGACGGCCTTCGCCAAGCACGTGCGGGCCACGCTGGGCGAGGTCGAGGTGCTGATCTCGAACGTCGGCCGGACCTCCCCGGGAGTGATCCACGAGGCCGACACCGAGAGCTTCGCGGCCGAACTCGACCTGAGCATCCTGGGCACGCACCGGCTGGTCCGGGCGTTCGTGCCGGGCATGGTCGCCCGGCGCCGCGGCGACATCGTCTTCGTCTCCTCCGACGTCGCGGTCCGGGCCCGGCCGTTCATGACCGCCTACGCCGCGAGCAAGTGGGGGCTGGAGGGCCTGGCCCACGCCATGCAGATGGAACTGGAGGGCACCGGCGTGCGGGCCAGCATCGTGCGCCCGGGCCCGACCTGGAGTGAGATGGGCTCGGGCTGGGATCCGGAGGCCGGTGCCCGCACGATCGAGCAGTGGGTCCGTTTCGGGCTGGCCCGGCATTCGCACTTCCTCAAGCCGGGTGCCCTCGCCGACGCCATCACCACCGTGGTCACCGCGCCGCGCGGCGTCCACCTGAACCTGATCGAGGTCTCTCCCGAAGCACCGCTGGAGGACAAATGACCACCGTTTCCACCACTTCGGGCCCGTCCCTGGACGCCGTCCCGGAGGTTTCCGGCCGCGCCGACGACGAGTTCGGCCACCTGGAGGAACTGCGGGCCGACCCGATCGCCCTGTTGCAGCGGCTGCGCGCGGAGTGCGGGGAGGTCGGCCGGTTCCGGCTCGTCGACCACGACGTCGTGCTGGTCAGCGGGGCCGACGTGAACGAGGCCTTTTTCCGGGCCCCCGACGACGTGCTCGACCAGGCCCAGGCCTACCCGTTCATGACGCCGGTGTTCGGCCGGGGCGTGGTTTTCGACGCCAGCCCGCAGCGGCGCCAGGAGATGCTGAAGAACCAGGCGCTGCGCGGTGAGCACCTGAAAGCTCACGCCGGCACGATCGAGCGCGAGATCCGCCGGATGGTGGCGAACTGGGGCGAGCAGGGTGAGATCGACCTGCTCGGGTTCTTCGCCGAGCTGACCATTTACACCACCACGGCCTGCCTGATCGGCGACCGGTTCCGCGAGCAGATCGACCGCCGGTTCGCCGACCACTACCACGACCTGGAGCGCGGCACCGACGCCTGGGCGTTCGTGGACCCGTACGCTGATATCGAATCTTTCCGCCGCCGCGACGCCGCCCGGCTCGGCCTGGTCGAACTGGTGCAGGGCATCATCGACGCCCGCGCGGGCGAACCCCGGGTCAGCCGGGAGGAGCGGGACCTGCTCGACGTCCTGGTGTCGCTGAAGAACGACGACGGGACCGCCCATTTCAGTGCTGACGAGATCACCGGAATGTTCATCTCGATGATGTTCGCCGGTCACCACACGAGTTCGGGGACGGCGGCCTGGACCCTGATCGAGCTGCTGCGTCACCCGGAGGAGATCGACCAGGTGGTGGCCGAGCTGGACGAGCTGTACGCCGACGGCTCGAAGGTGAGTTTCCAGGCCCTGCGGGCAATCCCGCGACTGGAGGCCGTGCTCAAAGAGACCCTGCGCCTGCACCCGCCGCTGATCCTGCTGCTGCGGGTGGCCCAGGAGGACTTCCCGATCGGCGGCTACCTGCTGCCGGCCGGAACCATGGTCGGTACCTCCCCGCGGGTGTCGAACCGGCTGGGTGAGGACTTCCCGGACCCGGACGCGTTCGACCCGGGCCGGTACATCGATCCGCGCCAGGAGGACCTGACCAACCGCTGGACCTGGATCCCGTTCGGCGCCGGCCGGCACCGCTGCGTGGGCAACGCCTTCGCGATGATCCAGTTGAAGGCGATCTTCTCGGTACTGCTGCGCGACTACGAGTTCGAGATGGCCCAGCCCCCGGAGAGTTATCGCGACGACTGCTCGAAAATGGTGATCCAGCTCGAACGCCCCTGCCAGGTGCGCTACCGGCGCCGGGCCGGGCGATGAGCGGCCGGCGGGTGGTGGCCGAGGCCGACCTGTGCCAGGCCCACCAGCTCTGCCAGCCGGAGGCACCCGGGGTCTTCGGCTTCGATCCGGTCCAGGACAAGGTCGTGGTCCTGAACGAGCACCCGGACGACGAGCAGCGCGAATCCGTGCGCCGGGCGGTGCGGTACTGCCCCGCGATGGCGCTGTCACTGGTCGAGGAGGGCCGAGATGGCTGAGACGACTGAGACGGCTGGAACGACTGGGACGACGCCGAGGTCGCTGACCCGAGCCGCACTGGAGGAGTTCTGGCAGCGGTGGCTGGTCGCCAACCGGCAGGCCGAGGCCGACCGCGACTGGGAGCCGATCGCCGACTTCTACGCCGAGGACGCCACCTACGGCTGGATGTACACGCCGGACGAGTATTTCATGGCGATGGGCCGCGAGCAGATCCGCCGCTACGCGCTCGGCACCGAGATGGCCGGGCTGGACGGCTGGCACTACGACTACCAGGCCACGGTGATGGACGAGGTGAGCGGCATGGTCGTCGGTTTCTGGCGGCAGCGGGCCGGCATCCTGGACAACCGCGGGCAGGAGTACGAGATCGCCGGGATCGGCGGTAGCTGGTTCGGGGTGGAGGCCGGGGCCGGCGGCCGGCTGCACTTCGGCTGGCAGCGCGACTGGTTCGACCTCGGCTCCACCGCGCACACCTTCCTGAGCATCCTGTCCGAGGGCAAGGCGCCACCGGCTCTGCAGGACCGGATGAAGCTGGACAGCACGACCCAGCCCGGCCACTACCGGCCCGGGGACCTGCCCTCCACCGTCTGGCCGCCGCCGGTGGCGGCCGGGAAGTTTCTCACCCAGGCGGCTTTTCCGCGGGCCCAGGCGTGAGCCCGGGAGCGGAGCCGGCCTGGCCACCGGCCCGGATGCTGATCGGCGGCCGGCTGGTCGAGGCCACCGGGGGCCGGACGTACCCGGTGCTGAACCCGGCCACCGGCGCCGAGATCGGCTCGGCCCCGGACGCCGGGCCCGCGGACCTGGAGGCGGCCATCGCCGCGGCCCGTCAGGCGTTCGACGGCAGCACCTGGCCGATCGACGTCGAACTGCGGGTGCGCTGCCTGCGCGAACTGCACCAGGCCCTGGTGGACGCGGGGCCGGCGATGCGGGCGCTGACCACCGCGGAGGTGGGCGCGCCGGTGTTCCTGACCACCGGGCCGCAGTACGACGTACCGGTCCAGGCGCTGAGTTGGACCATCGACCTGGCCGAAAAATACTCCTGGGAAACCGATCTCGGCGAGGCCACGATGATGGGCCTGCGCTCACGGCGCAGGCTGCGGCGGGAGGCCACCGGCGTCGTCGCGGCGATCACCCCGTGGAACTTCCCGAACCAGATCACCCTGGCCAAGATCGGGCCGGCCCTGGCCGCCGGCAACACCGTGGTGCTCAAGCCGGCGCCGGACACGCCCTGGCTCGCCTGCGAGCTGGGCCGGCTGGTGGCCGAGCGGACCGGCCTGCCGCCCGGCGTGCTGAACGTCGTCACCCCCCGCGACAATGCGACCGCCGCCGGTCTGGTCACCGATCCGCGGGTGGATCAGATCTCGTTCACCGGCTCGACCGCGACCGGGCGGGCGATCATGGCGGCGGCCGCGCCGTCCCTGAAGAGAGTGTTCCTGGAGCTCGGCGGCAAGTCGGCGGCGATCGTGCTGGACGACGCCGACCTCAGGTCCGCGGTCGGCGCGGCCGCTTTCGCGGTCTGCGTGCACGCCGGCCAGGGCTGCGCGCTGACCACCCGGCTGCTGGTGCCGCGCGAAAGCTACGACCAGGCGGTCGAGATCGCCGCCGCGACGATGGCCGGGCTGCCACCGTCCGACCCCACCGACCCGGGAACCGTATGCGGGCCGGTCATCTCGGCCGCCCAGCGCGACCGGGTACTGGGCTACCTCGGCCTGGCCCGGGCCGAGGGCGGCCGCTTCGCCGCCGGCGGCGGGACCGACGAGACCAAGGACGGCGGGTTCTGGATCCGCCCGACCGTGATCGCCGGGCTGGACAACAGCGCCCGGGTGGCCCGGGAGGAGATCTTCGGCCCGGTCCTGACGGTGATCGGGCACGACGGCGACGACGATGCCGTCGCGATCGCGAACGACTCCGAGTACGGCCTGTCCGGCTCGGTCGACGGCTCGCCCGAGCGGGCCGCCGCGGTTGCCGCCCGGATCCGCACCGGCACGATCGCCGTCAACGGTGGCCTCTGGTACCACCCGGACGCCCCGTTCGGCGGGTACAAGCAGTCCGGGATCGGCCGCGAGATGGGCCTGGCCGGCTTCGAGGAGTACCTGGAGACCAAACTGGTCGCCGAATCGGTGCCGAGGAGGAGATCATGAACCGGTTCACCGGCAAGGTGGCGATCGTGACCGGAGCCGCCCAGGGGATCGGCGAGGCCTACGCGACCGCGCTGGCCGCGCAGGGTGCCGCCGTGGTGATCGCCGACCTCAACCAGGCCGGGGGCGAGGCGGTCGCGGCCAAGATCGGGGCCGACGGCGGCCGGGCGCTGTTCGTGCGCACGGATGTCGCCGACGCCGGCTCGGCCCGGGATCTGGCCGAGCGCACGGTGGCCGAGTTCGGGGGCATCGACCACCTGGTCAACAACGCCGCGATCTACGGCGACATGGCCTTCGACCTGCTGATCACGGTCGACTGGGACTACTACCGTCGGTTCATGTCGGTGAACCTGGACGGCGCGCTCGTCCTCACCCGGGCCGTCTACCCGCACCTGCAGGCGCGCGGCGGCGGATCGATCGTGAACCAGAGCTCCACCGCGGCCTGGCTCTACTCCGGTTTCTACGGCCTGGCCAAGGCCGCGGTGAACAGCCTGACCCAGCAGCTCGCGCACGAGCTGGGCGGGATGAACATCCGGGTCAACGCGATCGCTCCCGGGCCGACCGACACCGCGGCCACCCGCAAGCAGGCCGGCGCCGCCGCCGCGCAGCTCGTCAAAGGACTGGCCCTCAAGCGCCTGGGCCAGCCGCAGGACCTGGTCGGCGCCTGCCTGTACCTGCTCAGCGACGAGTCGGCCTGGGTCACCGGGCAGATCCTCAACGTGGACGGCGGGCAGGTGTTCCGCTCTTGACCGGCCACGGGCCCGGGTAAGCGGGCGGAACCAGTCGTGACGGGCAACGAAGCCACCGTTCAGGCCTACCTGCGAGCGCGGGCCGGCCAGGACACGCCCGGGCTGAGGTCCGGGGAACGGGTCTGGACCTGGCGTGAGGTGGTGGCCGAGTCGGGACAACGGGCCAACGCCGTGCGCTCGCTGCTGCGACCGGGGCGGCCGGGCCACGTCGGCCTCCTGCTGGAGAACACCCCGGAAATGGCGTTCGCACTGAACGCCGGGGCCCTGGCCGGATACGTCACGGTCGGGGTCAACCGCACCCGCCGCGGCTCCGGCCTGGCCCGGGACATCCTGCTGGCCGACTGCCAGCTCCTGCTGACCACGTCCACCCACCGTTCGGCCCTGGCCGGCCTGGAACTGCCCGGGGTCCGGGTGATCGAGACCGACTCGGTGACCTGGACCGCCCGGCTGGCCGGGCAACCGGCCGAAGTGACCGGGGCCCGGGAGGTCGTCGGCGACGACCTGTTCATGTTGATCTTCACCTCGGGCACCAGCGGGCCGCCCAAGGCGGTGCGGGTGACCAACCGGATGGTCGTGGACTCCGGACGGCACCTGGCCGGCCGGTTCGGGCTCGGGCCGGACGACGTCTGCTATCAGGCGATGCCGATGTTCCACAGCAACGCCGTCGTCGCCGGGTACGCCGTCGCGCTCTGCGCCGGCGCGACCCTGGCGCTGGCTCCCCGGTTCTCGGCCCACGGGTTCCTGCCCGACCTGCGCCGCTACGGCGCCACCTACCTGAACTACGTCGGCAAGCCGCTGGCCTACGTGCTGCGCACCCCCCGGCGCAGCGACGACGCCGACAACCCGCTGCGGATCGCCTTCGGCAACGAGGCTTCCGACCGCGACATCGCCGAGTTCTCGGCCCGGTTCGGCGCCCGGGTGGTCGACGGTTTCGGCTCGACCGAGGGCGGAGTGCTGATCTCGCGGGACGAGGGCACTCCCCCGGGCTCGATCGGCACGCCCTGGGCCGGGGTGGCGGTGTACGACCGGGCCGGCGGGCGGGAGTGCCCGCGGGCGGTCTTCGACGCCGCCGGCCGGGTGAGCAACCTCCAGGAGTGTGTCGGCGAGCTGGTGAACACCACCGGCGCCGGGCATTTCGCGGGCTACTACCGCGACCCGGAGGCGACCGCGGCCCGGCTGGCCGGCGGCCGGTTCTGGTCCGGTGACCTGGCCTACCGGGACGATCGCGGGTACGTCTACCTGGCCGGCCGGGCCGGGGACTGGCTGCGGGTGGACGGGGAGAACCTCGCCGCCGGCCTGGTCGAGCAGATCCTGCTGCGGCACCCGGCGATCAGCCAGGCGGCGGTGTACGGCGTCCCCGACCCGGACTGCGGTGACCAGCTCGTGGCCGCCCTGGTGCTGCGGGACGAGCTGGACCCGGCCCGCTTCGAAGCCTTCCTGGCCGGTCAGGAGGATCTGTCGGAACCGAGCCGGCCCCGGTACGTGCGGTTGTGCCGGGAGCTGCCGAGCACGGCCACGAACAAGGTCCTCAAACGCGAACTGATTCGCCAGGGAACCAATTTCACCGATGATTGCTGGATCCGGGCCGAGCGCGGCACCGGCTACACGCTGAGGGAGCGAGCATGATGGATGTGACGCGGGACGTCCTGGTCGTGGTCGGATCCGGAGGGCTGGGCCGGGCGATCGCGGCCGAGCTGGGTCCGGGCCGGACTACGCTGCTGGCCGACATCGACCCCGACACCCTGGAGGTCACCAGCCTCGAACTGGCCGACCAGGGGCTGGACGTGGTCACCCGGACGGTCGACATCGGCGAGACCGGCGCCGTCCGCCGGCTGGCCGCCGAGGCCGCCGGCCTGGGCCCGGTCCGGCACCTGGTCCACACCGCCGGGGTGATGCCGGGCCAGGCCGACATCGACACCATCCTGCGGGTCGACCTGGCCGGCCCGGCCCGGGTGCTGGAGGAGTTCGGCCCGGTGATCCAGCCCGGTGGCTCGGCCGTCGTCGTCGCGGGCATGGCCGCCTACCTGGGACTGGACCGGGTGACGCCGGACCAGGGCATCGCCCTCGGCCTGGTGCCGGCCGACGAGCTGCTCGAGATGTCCTGCACCCATCCCTCGATGTTCGCCTCGCCGCTGCGGGCCTACGGTTTCGCCAAGCACGCCAACGTGCTGCGGGTGCAGGCAACGGCCACGGCCTGGCGCGAGCGGGGAGTGCGGGTGAACTCGGTCAGCCCGGGGATCGTGGCGACCCCGGTCACGCACCAGGAGCTGATCGGTGAGCACGGTGCCTACCTGCGCAAGCTGGCCGAGAACTCGCCGGTCGGCCGGGTCGGCACGGTCCGGGAGGTGACCCGGGCGATCGAGTTCCTGCTCGATCCCCGCTCCTCCTACATCACCGGTACCGACCTGCTGGTGGACGGCGGGGTGACCGCGACCCTGCAGATGGAGGGCAGCCCGGCCTGAACCGGCCCCGACCCGATTGGACACGGTCCTTCGCTCAGCTGTGAACGGCCGCGGCTAAGTGTCGACGTCGGGATCGCACCAGGTAGAAGGCGACTGCGGCGCCGGCGAGGGTGAGCCCCAGCCCCAGCACCGTGGTCGGGTCGCTCCAAGTGTGATGGCCTGAGTTCACGCTGGCGATCGGCCCGCCGCCCCCGACCGGCGCCTCGAGCCCTGCATCAGCTTTGTTGCCGGCAGCGATGCGGGCTGCGACCACCGTCTGCAACGCAGAAATCGGTGCCGCCGCAGGAAGTTCAACCCGGGCTCGGGCATTCAAGGGCCGGACCGTCGTCCCTTGCAGGGCGAACCATTCCTCGGTGCGCTCGTCCTGGATGAACAGTTCGTCTGGCTTGACCCCACGTAGTGCCGACGCCATGTCGACATCGCCGTCGAAGTGGGCAAGTTCCGGTGCACCACCGTTCGGCTTCCAGACGATCATGCTGCCCAGCGGCTGAGAGTTGCGTTCGATCCCAGAGATCCATTCCCCGGTTGAGGTCACCGGGTTACTCGTTGCCCGGCCGGCCAGGAAATCGGCGGAGAAGGCGAACACCTCGTGAGTAGAGGCAGCCTGGATGGCTCCGGAGAAGTCTGGTGCCTGCGCGAAAATCGTGGTGTCTTTTCCCGGCACGGTCCGGGCCGCGGAGCTCTGGGCGGTGGCGGTGTGCGACGCCGCTGCCGCGTCCGCAGCCCGAGCTTGGGCCGCCGACTTCTGCGCATCCAGGAGCGCTGGGCCCTCGATCATCTTCTGGACGTCGGGTGGTGTCGTGGGAGTCGGCGTGGCGCAGGCCGGAATTGCCGTCGCAACGATCGCCAGGAAGCCGATCGAGACCGCAGCCAAGGCGAGAGCTCGT
>Ga0265340_10002704_pt1 | contig 10084 bp, 8 predicted proteins | sample 4CB225metaG_FD_202082 | JGI IMG/M metagenome (GOLD analysis project Ga0265340, IMG submission 202082) | Rhizosphere microbial communities from Carex aquatilis grown in University of Washington, Seatle, WA, United States - 4-CB2-25 metaG | ecosystem: Host-associated > Plants > Roots > Rhizosphere...
GGCCTCCTGGGCCAGTCCGGACTCGCCGATCACCTCGATGTCGCCGGCGGTCTCGAGCAGCGCGACAAGGCCACGGCGGACGACCTCGTGGTCGTCGAGCAGATATACGCGGATCACCGTCTCGTTCTACAGCACGATGGGAGCGCCCCGGTAGCCGACCGTGCCCGGATTGCCCGCCGGACCCGGTCCCTGACCCGACCGATCCGGGCGAATCGGGACCAACGGCCCGACGGTGGAGGGCCAGCGACCGTGACGCCGTCAATCATTGAGTGGTGTCGTAAAGTTACGTCTTCAATCCTCGAGGAGCCTCCGATGTCCCAGGACTCGCTGTTGCGCCCGCACGTCGGCGCCGTCCCCCGCGTTCGGGTTCCGCTCGGATGAGCGGCCCGATCGAACCTTCCTCGCCGGCCCGGGGAGTGCTCACGCCCCTCGACCGGGCCGAATGCCTCACCTTGCTGGCCACCCGTCCGATCGGCCGGCTGGTCTTCACCTACCGGGCCCTGCCGGACGTGCTGCCGGTCAACTACGTCCTCGACGGCGAAAGCGTCATCATCCGGCTGGGTAGCGGTTCCACTGCGGCCACGGCGACCCGGGACTCGGTGGTCGCCTTCGAGGTCGATGACGTCGACGTCTCCGCCCGGATCGGCTGGAGCGTGATCATCGTCGGCCGCGCCGAGGAGATCACCGATCTGGTCGAGCTGCGGGCGGCCCAGGTGCTCGGCCTGGTTCCCTGGGCCGGTGACTGGCGTGACCACTTCATCCGGATTTCGATGGAAAAGCTCACCGGCCGGCGCCTGGACCGGTCCACCGACCGGATTGAATCCCCCGACGCGAGCGTGTTTTCCGATTCGGCGGGAGCGCTGCCGCCCCTAGGATGATCCGAATGGGCGATCCGCTGGACGAGCAGAAGCTGCGCCGATTGCTGGACGCCGTGATGTCGGTGGCCGGCGAGCTGTCCCTGCCCGAGACGCTGCGCCGGATCACCGAGCTGGCCACCCAACTGGCCGACGCCCGATTCGGGGCGCTCGGCGTGATCGGGCCGGCCGGCCGGCTGGCCGAGTTCGTCAGCGTCGGGGCCGATGCGCACACCCAGGCTCAGATCGGCGACCCGCCGAGCGGGCGGGGGATCCTCGGCCTGCTGATCACCCATCCGGAGACCCTGCGGCTGACCGATCTGCGCCGGCATCCGGCGTCCTTCGGTTTCCCCCCGGGCCACCCGCCGATGGGCACCTTTCTCGGGGTACCGATCCGGGTTCGGAATGTGGTTTTCGGCAATCTCTACCTGACCGAGAAACGTGGTGGTGGGGATTTCAGCGATCAGGACGAGGATCTGGTCGTCGCCCTCGCGACCGCGGCCGGAATCGCGGTGGAGAATGCCCGGCTCTACGATCTGGCCCGCCGCCGGGAGCGCTGGCTGGTCGCCTCGACCGAGGTCACCAGCCTGCTGCTGAGGGGTGCGGATGCGGCCGAGACCACCGCGCTGGTGGTGGACAAGGCCGGTGAGACGATGGCCGCCGATGCCGCGTTCCTGCTGCTGGGAGATGGGCCGGCCGCGGACCGGCTGACGGTCCGGGCCGGTTATGGAGATGGCGCCGCCGGCTACGTCGGGCACGACTACACGCTGGCCGGCGGCCCCGCGGCCCAGCTCTTCCAGGACGGAGCGCCGCTTTCGTTCGCGGGCGGGGCGCGGATCCTGCAGGCGCTGTCGGGCTCGGCTCCGCATTCGTACTTCACCGGCCCGGGGGTGCTCGTGCCGCTGTTCGCCGGCCGCCAGGCCCTGGGCGTGCTGTGCGTCGTCCGTCATCCGCGGTCGGCGCCCTCGGAAGACTCGGTGCCCTCAGAAGACTCGGTGCCCCCAGAAGACTCGGCGGCCTTTGAAGACGCCGACCTTGAGATGCTGGCCACCTTCGCCGGGCAGGCCGCGCTCGTGGTGGAGTTCAGCCGGGTGGTGGCCGACCGGCAGCGGCTGGCCGTCTACGAGGATCGGGACCGGATCGCCCGCGATCTGCACGACCTGATCATCCAGCGGCTGTTCGCCACCGGGCTGGGCCTGCAGGCCCTGATGCCGCTGCTGGATCGACCCGACGTGCTGCAGAAGATCACCGGGTACGTCGACGACCTGGACCTGACCATTCACGACGTCCGTAAAACGATCTTCTCGCTGCAGGAGCCCGAGGACCGTCCCAGCGGGCTGCGCGGAGAGATCCTGCTCGCGGTCACGGCGGCCGCGGCCGTGCTGGCGTTCGAGCCCCAGTTGAGCATGCGGGGCCCGCTGGACTCGGCCGTGCCGGCGGCGATCCGGCCGGACCTGCTGGCCGTGCTCGGGGAGGCGCTGACCAACATCGCCCGGCATGCGCGGGCGGGTTTCGCCGACGTGCTGGTGCTGGTCGACACCTCGGCCCGGACCCTCACCCTCACGGTCGAGGACGACGGCATCGGCCCCGGCTCGGACGATGTGCCGGGTCAGGGGACGGTCAACCTGGCGGCCCGGGCCCGCCGGCTGGGCGGAACCTTCGCACTGGCCCGCCGCCCCGAAGGCGGCGCCCGCCTGACCTGGCAGGTCCCGCTGAGTTGAGCGACGTCAGTGGACGATCGCCACCGGGCACGGCGCGGCGTGAATCAGGGCGTGGCTGACCGAACCGAGCTTCAGCCCGGCGAAGCCGCCGTGTCCCCGGGAACCGACGACCAGAATCCCGGCCTGATCGGCCGCGCGGATCAGGGCCCGGGCCGGCACACCTTCCAGTATCTGCTCCCGGATTTTGAGTTCCGGGTGCGCGGTGCGGGCGGTCCGGGCCGCCGAGATCACCGCGTTCTGGGCCGATTCGCGGGCCACGGTGGTGAAGTTCGGGCGCCCGCCGGACTCCAGATCGTAGTAGGCCGCTTCGGTCCAGGCCGGTGAGGCGACGATCCGGTAACCGCAGACAATGATCAGCGGTGCCGGTGCCGCCGCGGCCAGGTCCGCGGCGTACCGGACAGCGGTTTCGGAACCCGAGGAGCAGTCGACGCCGACCATTACCGGCCGATCGGACCCGGGGGCACCGACCCGGCCCCGAACCACCACCACCGGGCAGGAGGCATGCCCACCGACCGCGAAGGCCACCGAGCCCAGCACCGACCCGGCCAGATCGCCGTGGCCGCGGGTGCCGACCACCAGCATCTCGGCCGAGCCAGCGAATTCGATCAGGGCGCCGGCCACCGGCGCGACCCGGGTGACCGCGCTGATGTCGATCGACCCGGCCTGCTTGCGCGCCAGCTCGGCCCCGGCCCGGGCGATCGCGGCCACCTTTTCGTCGTGCACGTCCGGCCATCCGAACGGGCCCAGTGGGCTCGCGATCATCCCGGCATAGTCGACCACGTGCAGCACGGTCAGCGGCCGGTCCCGGTGCTGAGCGTGGACCGCCGCCCACTCCAGTGCGGCCGCGGAATGTTCCGTCCCGTCATATCCGACGACGATTCGCCCGGCCTGGCTGTTCATGGTCAGCTCCCGAAAGATATTCAAATTCAGTGCTTTTCGATGGTCAGACCGGTTCCGATTTCGCCACCGACACCAGTGTCAGCCCGGTCAGCGGGGCCGGTGGTCCCGCGGTCAGATCGCGGGGAACGGCCAGCACCGGGCAGGGCACCGCCGCCAGCACGGCATGGCTCACCGAGCCGCGAACCAGGGCGGCCGCGGGACCGCTGCGACCACCGATCACCAGCAACGTGGCCTCGGTCGCGAGCCGGAACAAGGCCGCCGCCGGATCGTCCTCGATCAGGGCTACCGATACCCGGGTGCCGGCCGGAGCCATGGCCGCGAACCCGTCCAGCAGCACCTGGGCGCGGTCTCGTCCCTGCTGCCCGCTCTCACCTTCGCGCCGCGAGTACGCGTGCAGGAGAAGGACCTCGCAACCGCGGCCGACGGAGCCGGCGTACGCGGCCCGGACCACCGCGATGTCCGAGGGATGCTCGCTGACCCCGACCAGGATCATCGGCGGTTTGCCCGGGCGCACCTCGGTCGCCGGGTGGAGGTGATCGGGAACCACCAGGATCGGGCCGCGGCTGTTCTGCAGCAGCAGGCAGCCGGCCGATTCCAGGGCCAGCGCCTGCCGGCCGAGGCTGGCGTGCGTGCCGATCACCAGCAACTCACCGGAACTGAGCGGCTCGCGATCGGGCGCGATCTCGCTCTCGCCCAGACAGTAGGTGGTGACGCTCAACCGGGGATGGCTCGGGTGCAAGGACGCCGACGCCGCGTGCAGGTCCTGCAGGGCAGTGGCCTGCGCCCGCTGCTGATCGTGGCGGAAACCCTGAATGCTCAGGCCCGGTTCCAGCCGGTGCCGCAGAACCGTGACGATGGCCAGCCCGACACCGCGCCGTTCGGCCTCGTCGGCGGCCGCCATCAGCGTGCCGGCCGGTTGGCCGCCGTCCTCGAGGCCGACGACGACACACCTGTTGCTTACCCGCTCATTCATCGGACGCCTCCCACGGTCTGCTGAAGCCCGGGACCGGCCTGCTGGCCCGGGGCGGTGAGGCCGGCCCAGGCCGATTTCCGGCGGCGCGGGTCGGGTTCGGGTGACGGGCTGTGGATCACGGCCACCGGGCACGGCGCGGAGTGGATCACGCCGTGGCTGACCGAGCCGAGGACCAGGCCGGCCAGCCCGCCGTGACTGCGCGAACCGACCACGAGCAGGCCGGCCCCGTGGGCCAGGGTGGACAACTGGCCGACCGGGCTGCCGACCGGGGCCCGCTCCTGGATGACGAGTTCTGGATGCAACGCGGCCGCGGTGAGGGCCGCCTCGCCGGCCACCGCTTCGGCGCTCTCCCGGGCCACCACGTCGGCGCTCGGTGCCCGCTCGTCGTCCCGGCCCTGGGCGTAATGCAGGGCCCGGGACAATCCCTGGGACAGTGGTGGCCGGTAGACGGTGACGACGATCAGCGGGGCCCGGGTGTCGGCGGCGGTATCCGCGGCGTATCGCAGCGCGGCCTGGGAGCCGGGCGAATCGTCCACACCGACCACGACCGGCCGGTGCGGGCCGGGGGTCTGGCTGGAGTCGCCGCGGACCACGACGACCGGGCAGTGGGCGTGCACGCTGACCCCGAAGGCGACCGAGCCGAGCACCGCGCCGACCAGGTCGCCGTGACCACGGGTGCCGACCACGAGCAAATGCGCGTCCCGGGAGGTTTCGACCAAAGTCGGGATCACCCGGTCGGCCTGGGTCAGCGCCCGGACGTCGATCGAGCCGACGAGTCTACGGGCCCGGGCGGCCCCCTCGTCGGCGATGTCCGGGGCCGGGGCACTGTCCGACTGCGTCCAGGCCGCCATCACAACCGGTCCGGGCGCCGGACTCAGGTAGTCCAGCACGTGCAGCACGGTGAGCGGTTTTCCGCGCTGCTGGGCTTCGGTCGCGGCCCAGTCGAGGGCCGCGGCCGAATGCTCCGTGCCGTCGTAGGCGACCACGATCCGCCCGGCTTGGCTGTCCATCTCGTGCTCCTGTGGTTCGAGTCTGGTCGGTAGGGTCGGCACTTCGGTTACGCAGCAGCCCGGACCACGGCGACCGGGCACCGCGCGGTGTGGATGACGCTGTGGCTGACGGACCCGAGCAGCAACCCGGCGAAACCCCCGCGGCCGCGGGACCCGACGACCAGCAGACCGGCGTGATAGGTCGCCGCGGAGAGCACTCCCGCGACCGGCCCCTGCTTGACTCTCTCACTGATCTGGAGCCCGGGGTGCAGTTCTCGGGCGAGTTGACCGGCGCGGCCGGCCACTTTGGTGGCGGAGGCTCGGGCCAGGACGTCGAAGCTGGCTTCCCGGCCACCCTCCACGGTGCTCAGCACCACCTCGGTCCAGACCTGGAGCAGCGGAAGATGATAGGCGGCGACGACGATCAGCGGGGCGCCGCTGTCGGCGGCCGTGTCCGCGGCGAACCGGAGCGCGGTGTCGGAGCCGGGGGAATCGTCCACCCCGACCACGACCGGCCGGTGGGGCCCCGGCAGCGATTCGGGCGTGCCCCGGACCACCACCAGGGGACAGCGGGCATGGGCGCTGACCGCGAACGCGACCGAGCCCAGGGCCAGGGCGGCGAGATCGCCGTGGCCGCGGGTGCCGACGACGAGCAGATCCGCTTCCTGGGAGGCTTCGATCAGGGTCTGGGCGACCTGACCGAGTTCGGTGACGGTAGAGACCTCAAGGGTGTCGGCCCGTTTCAGAGCCCGGGTCGCGCCGTCGGTGGCGACCTGGCCGATCAGGTCTTCGGTCAGTTCGGAGAACGGCTTCACCCCGACCGGCCCGGGGATCATCTGGGAGTAGTCGAGGACATGCAGTACGGTCAGGCCCTGCTCGCGTTGATCCGCTCGGGCCGCGGCCCAGTCCAGCGCGGCGTCGGCGGATTTCGATCCGTCGTAGCCGACCACGATCCTTCCGGCATGGCTGCGCATCTCAAACTCCTCGCGTCTTCGCCTTACCTGTCTCGATATTCCCAACACTCCGTTGATTCGGGCTCACAGCCAAGGTGCCGAAGGTCCCGACGACGGGGTAGTGCGTCCCTGACCACCCATTCGGCCCGTTGATCCGGGACCTTGTGCTCTGAAGCCGGGCCGGTGCGGCGCCTACGCTCACCGGCGGCGCGACTGCGCGCATCCCGCAGGCCTGAGAACGGGAACCCCGTTTGCCGCCTGCCGCTTGCTCACGGACGGCGATGGCGCCGCCCGGCGGATTCGCAGGCCTGATTTTCATACGGCCCGTACATAATTCCATCAGTTCGAAAGGGATTCCATCAATGAACATCTCTGCCCCCCGGGTGACGTCATGACCGCCGCACCGGTGACGCTGCGGATCGAGACCGACCCGTGGCGTGGGTTTGCCGGATCCTGGTGGCGTGAGTGCGTTGATGTGCGCGATTTCATCGCGGCCAATGTGCTGTCGTATGCGGGCGACGAGTCCTTCCTGGCGGCGGCGACGGAGCGAACCACCGGCGTGATGGGGCGGCTGGCGCCGCTGCTGGCGGAAGAGCGTGAGCGCGGGATCCTCGATGTCGATGTGAAGACGGCCTCGACGATCACCAGTCACGCTCCGGGGTACGTGGATCGCGAGTCCGAGCTGATCGTCGGTCTGCAGACGGATGCGCCGCTGCGCCGGGCCGTGATGCCGCAGGGCGGGTTGCGGATGGTCGAGAACGGTCTGGCGGCGTATGGATACGAGCTGGATCCCGGTGTGCACGACGTGTTCACCAAGTACCGGAAGACCCATAATTCTGGCGTTTTCGACGCTTACACGCCGGAGATCGTGGCCGCCCGGCGGGCGCACATCGTGACCGGCCTGCCGGATGCCTATGGGCGTGGCCGGATCATCGGCGATTACCGGCGGGTGGCTCTCTACGGGGTGGACCGGCTGATGGCGGCGAAGAAGGCCGACAAGGCCCGGCTGAACGGCGCCGGGTCCGGGGAAGCGGTGATCCGGGATCGCGAGGAGCTCTCGGAGCAGGTCCGGGCGCTGGGTGAACTGGTCACGATGGCGGCGTCCTACGGGTTCGACGTGCGGCGCCCGGCGGCGACCGCGCAGGAGGCCATCCAGTGGACCTATTTCGCCTACCTGGCCGCGACCAAGGAGCAGAACGGCGCGGCGATGTCTCTGGGCCGGGTCTCGACCTTCCTGGACGTGTTCCTGGAGCGGGATCTGGCCGAAGGGCGGATCACCGAGGAGCGGGCTCAGGAACTCGTCGACGACATGGTGATCAAACTCCGGATCACCCGGTTCCTGCGGACCCCGGACTATGACGCGCTGTTCTCCGGCGATCCGACCTGGGTGACCGAGTCGATCGGTGGGCTGGACGCGGGGGGCCGGTCCCTGGTCACCCGGACCTCGTACCGGTTCCTGCAGACCCTGTACAACCTGGGCCCGGCGCCGGAACCGAACCTGACCGTGCTCTGGTCGGAGAAGCTGCCGGCCGCGTTCAAGCGGTTCTGCGCGAAGGTGTCGATCGACACGAGTTCGATCCAGTACATCAATGACGAGCTGATGCGGGGCCGTTTCGGTGACCAGACCGAGTTCGGCGACGACAGCGCGATCGCCTGCTGCGTGTCGGCCACCGATGTCGGCAAGAGCATGCAGTTCTTCGGGGCCCGGGCGAACCTGGCCAAGGCCCTGCTGTACGCGATCAACGGCGGCCGCGACGAGATGAGCGGGGTTCAGGTCGGGCCGGTGATGGAACCGCTGACCGGCGACGTCCTGGACTACGACGTCGTGATGGCCCGGTTCGACCTGGTGCTGGACTGGCTGGCCCGCACCTATGTGGACGCCCTGAACGTGATCCACTACATGCACGACAAGTACGCCTACGAGCGGGTCCAGATGGCCCTGCACGACTACCCGGTCCGGCGCAGCCTGGCCTGCGGGATCGCCGGCCTCTCGGTGGCGGCGGACTCGCTGGCCGCGATCCGGGCGGCCCAGGTGCGGGTGGTCCGGGACGGCAGCGGCCTGGTCGTCGATTACCAGGTCGAGGGCGAATTCCCGGTGTACGGCAACGGGGATCCCGAGGCCGACGCGGCGGCGGCAGCACTGGTGAAATTGTTCATGAGCAAGCTGAAGGCGTGCTCGACCTACCGGGACGCGGAGATCACCCAGTCGGTCCTGACCATCACCTCGAACGTGGTGTACGGCAAGAACACCGGCAACACCCCGGACGGACGCCGCTCCGGCGAGCCGTTCGCGCCCGGCGCCAACCCGATGAACGGCCGGGACGCGCACGGTCTGCTGACCGCGGCGCTCAGCGTCGCCGCGATCGACTACAACGACGCGCACGACGGGATCTCGCTGACCACGTCGACGGTTCCGGCGGCGCTGGGGCGGACCCCGGGGGAGCGGATCGACAACCTGGTCGGGGTCCTGGACGGGTTCACCCAGGCCGACGGGTTCCACATGAACGTGAACGTGCTGGACCGGGCCACCTTGCTGGACGCGATGGAGCACCCGGAGAACTACCCGAACCTGACCATCCGGGTTTCCGGCTACGCGGTGAACTTCGTCAAGCTGACTCGCGAGCAGCAGGACGACGTCATCAATCGCACCTTCCACGGCCGGGTGTGACGTTCGGATGAGCATGAAATGAACAAGGTGCTGTCGATTCCCATCGAGGCGATCTCCACGGCCTCCGCGGAGGTGACGGGGGTGCCGGATCCTTCCCGGCCGGCGCACCCGCCGGTGGAGGTTCGCGCCTACGGGAACGTCCATTCGTGGGATCTGTCGATGGGGGTCGACGGCCCGGGGAACCGGTTCGTGGTCTTCACCGCCGGCTGTCCGTTGCGGTGTCTGTACTGCCAGAACCCCGACACCTGGACGGCCGGTGGGGGCCGGCGCACACCGGTGCGTGAGGTGCTGGACCACATTCGCCGGTACGCGCCGACCCTGAAGAGCACCGGCGGAGGAGTGACGATCTCGGGCGGTGAGCCGCTGGCCCAGCCGCGCTTCACCGCCGCGGTGCTGCGCGGAGCCCGTGAACTGGGCCTGCACACCGCGCTGGACACTTGCGGCTATCTGGGCCGGCTGGCCACCGGCACCATGCTGGCCGATGTGGACCTGGTCCTGCTGGACATCAAGTCCTATCTGCCCGACCTGTACCGGCGGGTGACCGGCCGGGACCTGGCCCCCACCCTGCGGTTCGCCGAACGGCTGGAGGAGCGTGACCTTCCGGTCTGGGTCCGGTTCGTCCTGGTCCCCGGACTCACCGATACGCCGGCGAATCTCGAGGGTCTGGCCGGCTACCTGGCCGGCCGGCGGAATGTGGAGCGCGTGGACGTGCTGGCCTACCACCGCCTCGGTGAGGCCAAGTACGAGTCCCTCAACCGGCGTTACCTCCTGGCCGGTGTTCCCGAGCCCGACGAAACTCAGCTTGAGCTCGCCCGCCAGGTCTTCCGCGACCACGGCCTCGTCGTCACCTGAGTGCGGTTGGTCCGGAGGTGGGCGACGTGGCGTGTTGTCCTCGATACCAGGGGTTACGCCCGGACCGGGGCCAAGGTCCCCTGAAAGGGCGATGCTCCGATGACTTTCGGCCCTGGTTGTGGTCTCGCCCGGTCGGCAGACTGAAGAAGTCGTGAAGGACCGTCCCCCCCGGCG
>Ga0265340_10002708_pt1 | contig 10082 bp, 11 predicted proteins | sample 4CB225metaG_FD_202082 | JGI IMG/M metagenome (GOLD analysis project Ga0265340, IMG submission 202082) | Rhizosphere microbial communities from Carex aquatilis grown in University of Washington, Seatle, WA, United States - 4-CB2-25 metaG | ecosystem: Host-associated > Plants > Roots >...
ATCGACCGACCTGCAGGGTCAACGGCAGGTCATCCTCCTGCTGGCGGTACAGCGTGGTGATCAGGTTCCAGTCGCTGATCCGTTGACTGCCGCACTCCGGAGCGACAGGGCCAGACGGCGCAGCGCAGGGGTCCGATCTGGGCCGCGTAGGGTTGTCGTGCGGTCACGCCGAGGAGAGGTACGGCATCTCCCGGTGCGACCAAGGCGCCTCGACCGTTGCGGTCCCCCTTGCGGCGGTCGAGGCTGCTGTCGCTGTCAACGGGCGGGTGGCCACCAATGGTTGGGTCCTGGTCCGACCTCGCGCTCTTGTAGCCCATTAGCGCGACAAACCGGGTTGACCTGCGTATTCGCCCTCTCAGTCCGCGGCTTGGGGCACGTCGGGGGCACGGGGGTTGAGCGCTTGGTCGATGGTGGACTTCGTTCGCTCCTCACTGGACGGCATCAGATGGGTATAGGTGCGCAGTGTGAAACCGGCATCGGCGTGCCCGAGGTATTCGGAGACGGCTCGGATCGATTCGCCGGCGTCGAGCAATACTGAGGCGTACAAGTGCCGCAAGGCGTGACATCCGTTGCCCCGGGTCGCGGGGATGCCGGCCCGAGTCAACGCCCGCTTCCAGATCTGTGCGTTGAAGTAGTTCCGGTTGATCGCCTTGCGCTCCCTGGTGGTGACGATCAATGCCGCGGTGGTGGGTTCGCCGTCGCGGGTTTCCCAGGGCAGCGTCACGTGGACGGCCGGGTAGCGGCCGAGATGCTCGGCGAGTTCGTCCCGGACGCTGTGGGGGAGTGGGACGGTGCGGGTCTTGCGGCCCTTGGGCAGCGCGAGCAGCAGTTGGCTGTCCGGGAGGACCTTGACCTGCCGACGGACGTGGACCCGACCCCGGAGAAAGTCGACATCGTCGACCGCGAGGCCGAAGATCTCGCCCTGCCGTAACCCGAGACCTGCGCCGATTGTCGCCACGATCGCGTAGCGCTCCGGCAGCTGGTCATGAAGATCGCGGAGTTGCTCGAGTGGCCACGGGGTGATTCTCCGTGGCGGGATTGATGGGCGGCGCACGGAGGCGGCCTTACAGGGGTTACGGGCGATCAGCTCGTCGTCGACGGCCGCGGACAACACCGAGCTGACCGTCGAGTAGATCACCCGCCGTAGGTCGGGGCGAGTGCGCCGAGGCTGTGCAGCCAGTGCTGCACGGTCGATGGCTTGATCTGGCGTAGCTCGATGTTGCCGAGTAGAGGCTTGATGTGCACCCGGAGCCGGACTTCGACGGCGACTCGGGTGGACTCGTCGAACGTTTGCCGTGCGAGCCAGCGGTCGGCGTAGGTGCCGAACGTGATCTTGCCGGCGTCAGGGTCGACGTAGACGCCGCGGACCTTGTCGGACTCGACGGTCGCGAGGAACCGGTCGGCGTCGAGCTTGCGGGTAAAGGAGCGTTTGCGTTGCCGGCCGTCAGGGTCGCGCCACCGCGCGACCCAGGTGGTGTTGGCGTTGCGAACTCGTTTCTCAACACTTGCCATTGCTTTCACCTCCTCTCGATTCGGCTAATTAGCTGGCCCAGTTCGTGCCCCACGGGACCGGTTTGGCCTCGCGGCTGCCCGGCGCATCCGGACCGCCTAGTGCGGTAACTCGGAAGTCGTGGTCCCCTTCTCAATGGGACTTACATGCATGTAGTTATGCACGGGTCGGCCGTTACCGCACTAGGCGGCCATTGACGACGAAGGGCTAAGCGATGAGCGAAATGCTCGAACGGCTGTTGACGTCCGATGAGGTCGCGGAGCTTCTTCAGATCCCGCGACGAACGCTCGATCAATACGCCTATCTCGGCACTGGGCCGACGTTCTTGCGGGTGGGGCGCTACCGCCGGTACCGCGCGCCCGACGTCGCGAGCTGGCTATCTGCTCATGCCGTTCCACCCGATGTCGGCAGAGCACCCGCGTCCGCCGCCAGCTGCAACCCGGAGGCGAAATGAAAAGCCCTGAGGACCGCGAGGAAGAAGAATTGGACCGGTTATCCGCGACCTTTCACCGGCAGAAAGCCTTCCGTCAAGGACTCCTCGCCGGCAGCGCGTTTCTGTCCGACGTTGGCGCACAGACACCTCCGATATGGGGAGCCGGAGACGAAGCGCTGTGGTCAGCCGGCGAAGCCTTGATGATCGTTGGGCCGACCGGGGTCGGCAAGACCACGCTCGCACTGCAAATCGCTGCCGCACGGTGCGGATTGTTGCCTGATGTCTTCGGCTATCAAGTTCAGCCGGCATCTCAGCGCGTGCTGTATCTGGCCTGCGATCGACCAAGCCAGATTGCTCGCGCCGCCAAGCGCCTATTGGGCCGGTTTGATCCGGCGGTCGTCGACGCCAGGTTATGGTTCTGGCCCGGGCGGCTTCCGGCAGACATCGGTCGTAAGCCGGATGCGCTCGTCGATTTCGTCACCTCCGCCGATGTGGACACCGTGTTCGTTGATTCCCTGAAGGACGTCGCGATGAATCTGACGAACGACGATGTCGGCCGCACCGTGAACGACGGATTCCGGCTCTGCCTGAAAGAAGGCATCGAAGTCTGCGCCGTCCATCATGAGCAGAAGAAGGGAGTTGCCGGGGACCTCAACGCGGCATACGGCTCAGCGTGGCTCACGGCTGGGGCCGGCTCGGTGATACAGCTCGCCGGATCGCCAGGGGCTCGACTTGTACAGCTGAACCACCTCAAGCAACCTATCTCCATTGTGGGCCCGCTATTCCTGGAACACGACAAAGGCGCGGGCGTGTTTGTTGAAACGTGGCAGCGATGAGCCACGACCTGCAGAATTGCGCGGCGGATGGGGGAGCGAGACTCCCAATGGGCCGTGTCATGAGCGGCGATGCGGGCCACCAGGCCACGGTTGTCACGGGAGCCGGTCACCGGCCCCGCCGTGCGTTGTCGACGGCGATGCTCGCTCTCCTGCACGACGGTGCGGCTTGCCGGTGCCATGGACCGATCGCCGCACAGCACCGTGCCGACTACTTCCTGGCCGAGGGATCGTGCTGCTCGCGATGTGTCCGGCGTTGCAGCCGGGATGAACGCAGCGTCCTGTTCTCGATCGTGATGGGCATGGTCAACGCCGGCTGGTCTTTCGCCGAAGCCAGTTACGAGCTCTTCGACCGGGCCAACTTCGGCGGCCGCCACCTCCAACGCGTCGCCATGCGCAGCCGGCGTCGTGCTGAAGTTGAGCTCGCGCGGACCTGGGCCAAGGCCGAGGACATCGTCGAGCGCAACCCGCTCCCGACCCATCCCTACGAACGGGTCGCGGTACTTGTCGCACTCAGCGATGTCGTGGAATGTGATCCTCACCTGTTCAGCAAAGGGCAGGCCGGTGTTACCGAGCGCGCCTTGATGCGCGCTCTGATCGCCAAGGGCCTGGTTCGTAGCAGCACTTTGGTGCCGTGCAGCGAGCTCGAGATGGTGACCCTGATCCAATGCGCGCAGAAGACCGCCAGGGCGGCCTTCAAGCGCCTTGCTGAGGCTGGCCTGTTCCTGGAGTTGTACCAGCAGCACACCAAGACCACCTCGAAAGTTTGGAGGCTCAAGCTTCCCTCGACGGACAGGTTGACCTCACTGGATGTCGCGAAGGCGACGGATGAAAGATCCAGTGAGGTAAAGCTGGCCACTACGATCGGTCGCCTGTTCGGCCCGAACGGTCTTGGTCGTTCGGAAGCGGAGACGTTGGCGCGAGTTCCTCTGCGCGAGCACCGTCTGCCCGGAGGCGTTCTTGTCGGCGTCCGAGGTGGCGAGAGCTCCGGATCACTCCGGTCGTGCTTCTCACGCGATGTCAGCCCCGGCGGAATGCCGCGGCTCATCCGCGGCCCCGGCATCAGTGCTTCTGAGATTGCAGGCGTGCTCGGCAAGCACCCGCGAACCATCAGGCGACACCTAAACCGGCTAGCACAGGCCGGTCTGGTCAAGAAGGTGGACGATCTCTACTACCGACTCGCCTGCACCGCCGAACACGTGAGTGACGACCTGGGCATCCCGCACACGGATCTGCTCCGTGAGGAGCAAGTCCGCCGGCACCGCCAGGGCTGGCACGAGACGCTTGTGAATTGGGGAGATCTGCTCAGGGTCCACACTGCAGCCGGTGTGAGGTATGTCGAGCCAGCGACCGGGCACATCGTCGGGATGTCCGACTTGGTCGAGAAGATGGAGAGCAAGGGACAATCCGCATAGGGAACGGTTCGATGGGACACCAGCTCAACCGGCCACTGCGATGCCACGCAACTACGAGTCTCGGGCTGCCGTGTCAGCGGCCAGTCCTGGCACCCGGTCAGCGATGCGTCGCTCACACCCGGCACCTGCGCCTGGTCCGCTGCTGCGACCCAACGCCGCTCGCTCGAGCCACCGGGTCGTTCGCCACGTCTACACGTGCTCCAAGCTGAGGTTCACGACCTCGAGCCGGCTCGACCTCATCAGCCGTTCGCCCGTCCCGGTCCACGATCAAGCGCCTAATGCGCTAACTCAAGGTCGGCCTTACGGTCAGGCAATGGGAGCCAATCAGAGCGTCACCTGTGCGGTCTGCGGCAAGGCGATCCGCCGTAGGTCCGACATCGTCCGAAGTAGGCGTGGACTGGCCCATGAGGACTGCGTGGACCCGGTGGAGGCCTTCGAGCGCAACCGGCAGCTGGTCGACTTCCGGGGAGACGTATCGGTCCCAAGCGCCGAGCTCATGGCGCCGAGGACGTGGACCGGCATCGTTCCGGACAAGTCGATGACAGGCGCATGACCGCACAGCCCGCTGATGTTCCTCGCCGGCGTAACAAGGCGCTCGCCACGTGGCGACGTACTCGGGCTGTCGAGCTTCGGCTGGAGGGCAAGAGTCATGACGAGATCGCCCGCCAGATCGGGATCCGGAACCGGGGCACCGTCCATCGCATGATTGCGAAGGCACTGGAGGCTCGTGAAGTAGAGGACGTCGCAATGTATCGAGCGATCGAGGTCGCTCGACTCAACCGGGCGCAGCTCGCGATCTGGGATCGGGTCGAGGCAGGCGACGTCAAGGCGATTCAGACCTTCGCGAGGATCAGCAAGCAGCGATGCCAGTTGCTCGGGTTGTACGACGGCAAGGGCCCTTGGGATGAGGTTGGTCCGCGGCAGCCGACGACGGTGGTCGTAGGGCCGGCTGGCTGATCGCCCGCCCGTCAATTTCGCCTGATTTGTCTTAGCTTTCCTAATCGATCGAGCTCCGTTGCCTTCTTGGGTTGCCTTCCTCGGGCCAATGAATTGTTCGCGTTGGCTAGATTGTCGCGACTCGTGAGAACGGGCGCTGGGTTCAGTGGCCGGTCGGTGAGATCTCGACCGACCGCAAGAAGTGCCCGAGTGTTCACCACGTCCCCCAGCACAAGATCGTCTTTCGCTACAAAGTCACTCGCAAGGGCAGCCCGGTGGCGGGCAAGCACTACAACCTCTTGAAGGTCAAGGAGGACTGCAACGGCTGAGGTCGCGTCTTGGGTGGTGAGCGGCCGGCTGAGGTAGAAGCCTTGGGCGATGTCGCAGCCCATTTCTTCAAGGCGTTGCAGGGTGGCTTCGTCAAGATCGTCCTAGAGTCGGTCGCGCACCAAGACATCGTCGGAGTGCGAACCAGCTCGCCTGCAACCGCTACCCCCAGGTCAGACGCGAGCGCGGGTTGAGGTCTGTGGCACCCTCGTGCGTGCCACTGGTAGGTTCCGAAAACTTCACGAGCGCTTGCGATCGCGTTGCTGTGGGTTGGGCGCCTGCGATTCGCGACAAGAGTGGTCTGATCGTGGCGACCCTATCGGGCGAGGATCGTCGCGGATCCCTACACACCCCGCCGCATTTGTGCCCTACAGCGACACCCAGCGTTCCTGTTCGGCGGGACGAACAAGGTCAGATTCGCCGGTCCCTGCCAGTGCTGGTCCGACTCAGCGAGACACTGAACAACGCAGACCGACTCGTGGTCGTCGACTACTCGTTCCGCGATACGCATGTCAACGATGCGACCTCCGACTTCTCACGATTGCAGCCACACCGTCGGCGGAACCCGGCATCCCGAGTTAGTCGTCGATCCCTACATGGAGACACTCAACAAGCGGCTCGGGTCGGTGTATGGACCATCATTGGCCATTCTACCCACTCAACCTAAGCATCACTGACGGAATGCCGTGGAGCCCGTTGCCGGGAGACCGGCACGGCGGGTTCGGCGAGCGGCCCGGGAAACGGACCGAGAGCAATCCCGACACCGCGCCCCAGGCCGACTCAACCAAGCATCAAAAGCGATCCAAATTACGGGGCTCTTGACCCTCATTCGCGAGGCACACTAATGTTTAGTAGATCGACCGTGAAGACGCTCGGATGGGCGCCGAGTATGTACGATTTCGCAGCGCGCAGGCGAGGCTTGGACGTGCGGATGCGGCACTACCGAGGGGGTTCTCCGAAGCGATGTCAGTTCGCCGCCTTCCAGTGCTGAGCCCGCGCGACTCAGTAGATGACGTATGCGCAGCCCTCGACGAAGACGGCGGGGTCATCGTCGAGGGCTTGGCGCAGTCCGATCTCATCTCGGCGATCTGGGTCGACCTTGAGCCGCACCTCGCGCAGACCCCTTACGGCGCGGACGACTTCGTGGGTACGCAGACCCGTCGCGTCAACGGAATGTTCGGCAAGTCTCTGCATTACGCAGACCTTCTGTGCGAGCCGTTGTTTCTCGAGTCGTCTCGGAGATGGCTCGCGAAGACGGGCACGATTCAAATGGGCGAGGAGACCGTCACGGTCACACCGAGCGTGCAGGTATCGGTCGCTCAGGCAATACAGATCTGGCCAGGTGAGACCGCGCAGCCATTGCACCGCGATGACATCCTGCATTACCGTCGGCACCCTGGTCCTGACAGTCAGATACAGGTTCTATACGCCGGAACTGACTTCACCGCGGCAAACGGCGGCACGATGGTCGTACCAGGCAGCCACAAGTGGGACGACGACAGACAGCCGCTCCTCGAGGAGGCAATTGCCACGGAGATGCCGGCCGGGTCTGGCTTGATCTATCTGGGGTCTACCTACCACGGCGGCGGCACCAACGTCAGCGACCGGCCCCGAACCGCGTTCAACATCGCCCTCCTATTGGGCTATCTTCGTCAAGAAGAGAATCAATACCTCGCGGTTCCGGTCGACGTGGTGAGTCAATATCCCGAGGATGTGCGCCGCCTGCTTGGCTGGGAGGCCTGCCCGCCGTTCTGCGGTTGGTGGGAGTTGGACCAGCCTTATCTCGTGCTGGAGCGACAGGGCGCTCCGAGCGCGGCCAGAGACATGTTCTGACCCAACAGCAAAGCACTGGCGGCGTTTGCGCTGTCGGCGCTGGCGACCGGCTTGAAAGATTGAGGAACCTCGCCGGGACGGGTCACCTTGCGACCTGGCTGGGCGCCAACAACCTTTGAACAGCCGTTTGAACCCAATTTGAACTCATGATCTTGGACGAGACGCCCCTGGGCTCACGCTACTAGCTAGAGCGAATGCCCAGGTCAGATGGGGTGCGCCGCCAGGGACTCGACCGGACGAACGGCAAACCGCTCGCGCCCCCGGTGCGGTCGTACTCGACGGTCAACTCATACGCCTTCGACCGGCGAACCCCGAACCCGCGGATTAAGAGGTGCAGTCGGCGGGTCTCATGCGGAGAGAGTGATTACATCTCTCCTCGCGGGACCCTGGTCTCAGGCTCAGGATGTCATCCGCGTCGCTGTCAAGCGACAGTGACGTCGGGAAGCGCGCGCTTCCTGACGTCATCGAGGATCGCGACCATGCCTTCGATCTGATCGTCAGTGAAGATCACGTCCGGGCCCTGCGGCGCCTGGTCGGTGAATGGCGACTCGTAGAGCCGGGCGACCTCCATCACGCCGTTGGCCGTCAGGTGCTCGACGATCATCTGAACGAACCGGAGCTGGTTGGCCGAAAGCGTCGTGTCGCGCAGGTACAGGTCGAACGCAGCGGTCGCCGCCTCACGGTCGAGCCCGACGAGGGAGCGGATGAACAGCCCGAGGCCGTGAGACTCCTCGCGGGCGCAGGCGATATCGGCCTCGGTGCCAGCACCGGATTCGGCGAGCATTCGTTCCAAGGGCACTCACGTCATCCGGGGTGAGCTGCAGGTTGCGTCGTAGCCGCTGTAGGGCCAGGTGGTCTTCGTGGTCGTGCAGGAATGCGCGAGCCTTCGCCCGGAATCGCTCCCAGTTCGTCCCTGGGGTTACGCCGGGAAGGTCGACGATCGTGACGTCGCCGATCTCGTCGGCGAAGTCGGAGTAGACAACAGCGCGTTTGGTCTTCTCCACGAACCGGACGAGGGCACGCACCCGACGCCGGGATTGTTCGAGCATCGGCAGCGTGACGTCGACCCACCAATCGTCGCCCGCCAGGTGGTCGAGTAGCAGCTCCTGGGCTTTGACTGACGGGATCGCCGTCTGCCCGAGTAGCGCAGCGGCGATGCCCTGGACCTGCTGCCGGGTCCGCTCGAAGGTCGCGACATCACCGTCGAGACGCGCGAGCTGCAGCCGGAGCAGCATGAGGTCGAACCGCTTGGCGTCCTCGTCGTCATCCCGCTGCTTGGAGGGCAGCCCGGCTAGATGCCGCGCGATCTCGCCGGCCCCGTCCGGTGTCATGCGGCGGTGCCAGGCTTCCCAGTCCGCGTAGATGTCGACCCACTCACGCGCCGGGCGCACGAGGAAGTTGTCGATGTTCATGCCCGCGACCACAGAGTGAAGCGACCAGGCAAGATCCACCCGCAGCCCGCGCTCTGACTCCTCGCCGTGCCCCACCTCACCGTCGCCGTCCTGGCCGTTCTCCGGCCCGGAGGCGCGGTCGAGCGCGGTCACCAAGCCCAGCCGAGCCTCGAACAACCGCTCCGCAAGCGACTTCTGCAGGGAGCCTTCCGACCCGGGCAGGTTCACCCCGAAGTATTCGAGGTTGCCGCAGAAGTCGAAGACGTAGAAGTTCTTCTTGTCCTCGCCAGGACCGAACAGCTCGGGGCACAGCCGGGTGCCGCGGCCGATCATCTGCCAGAACTTGCTCTTGGCCCGCACCAGCTTGAAGAAGACGAGGTTGACGACCTCGGGGACGTCGATACCGGTGTCGAGCATGTCGACGGAGAGCGCAATGTGCGGCGCCTTGTCGCGGATCGAGAAGTCGTCGATTAGCGACTGGGCATAGGTCACCGAGTGCGTGATGACACGGGCGAAGTGACCGGCGTACTCCGGGTAGTTGACGTTGAACCGCTGCTCGATGAAGTGCGCGTGCTGCTGGTTCTTCGCGAAGATGATCGTCTTGCCGAGGCGGTCACCGCCGGAGACCTTGTGGCCGTCCTTCATCAGTGTTGCCAGAACCTTGTCGACGGTGTCCGCGTTGAATAGGAACCGGTTGAGCTCCTCGGCCGAGACGGCGTCGGGGACGTCGCCGTCCTCGTCCCATTCAAGGGCGTCCCAGTCGTCCTTCTCCTCCTCAGAAAGCTCGGCATAACGGATGCCTTCGCGGAGAAACTTCGTCGGGACCGACACCGGGACCGGCGGCACGAGGTAGCCCTCGGCGACGGCCTCGTCGAGGCTGTAGGCGTCGGTGGGCACCCCGTCTTCGAGGTTGAACAGCGAGTAGGTGTTGCGGTCGACTTCGTCCTTCGGCGTCGCGGTCAACCCGACGAGGAGGGAGTCGAACCAGGAGAAGATCGCCTTGTACTTCTGGTAGACCGACCGGTGCGCCTCATCGATCACAATTAGGTCGAAGTAGCCCGGTCCGAACAGCGGCTCGCCGCCGTCGGTGACGTCGATCAGGTTCATCATCGTCGGGTACGTCGACACGTACACCCGGCCATCGCTGACCTTCTCGGTCACCAGGTTGACCGTCGTCAGGTTCGGCAGGTGCGCCTTGAACGCGCCGACCGCCTGGTTCACCAGCGCGGTGCGGTCGGCGAGGAACAGCGCCCGCTTCACCCAACCGGCGCGCATCAGCTGGTCGACCAACGCGATGACCGTGCGGGTCTTGACCGAACCGGTCGCCATCACCAGCAGCGCGGCGCGTTGCTTGCCGGTGAACGCGTCGCCGATCGAGCGGATGGCCCGGTGTTGGTAGTGCCG
>Ga0265340_10002709_pt1 | contig 10081 bp, 9 predicted proteins | sample 4CB225metaG_FD_202082 | JGI IMG/M metagenome (GOLD analysis project Ga0265340, IMG submission 202082) | Rhizosphere microbial communities from Carex aquatilis grown in University of Washington, Seatle, WA, United States - 4-CB2-25 metaG | ecosystem: Host-associated > Plants > Roots > Rhizosphere...
CGATCGCGTCCGGCGTCAAGCGTGGCCGGAGCGTGCCCGGAGTCGATTTCTCCGGTGAAGTAGCGTCCGCGTCGTGCACGCGAATGCCGAACGGGTGGCGGCCGCGCTCCGGGCCGGCGGCGCGACGGGCGCGGTCCAGGAGCTCGACGACTCCGCCCGCAGCGCCGCCGACGCTGCCACCGCGCTGGACGTCCCGGTCGGCGCCATCGTCAAGTCGCTGATCTTCGCCGCCGACGGCAATCCGGTCCTCGTGCTCGCGAGCGGCGACCACCAGGTCGACACCGAAGCGGTCGCGCGGCTGCTCGGCGCCGGACAGGTGCGCCGGGCGGACGCGGACCTGGTCCGGGCTGCCTCCGGCTTCCCGATCGGTGGCGTCCCACCGCTCGCCCATCCCGAGCCGCTGACCACGATCGTCGACCGGCACCTTGAGTCCTTCGCGGTGCTGTGGGCGGCGGCGGGCACACCGCACGCGGTGTTCCCCACGACGTACGGCGAGCTGCTCCGCCTCACCGCCGGCACACCCGCCGACATCGCCGCGGCTCCATGAGCGGGGCGCCCGTCCGCACCGAGACAATCGGCGCCGAGCGGTTCCGGGAACTGGCCGCGGATGCCGCATCGATCTACGGCGCGGCGATGCACCGCTCACCCGAGATCGTCGTTCAGCGCCGCGACATCATCGCCGTTCACGTTGCCTATCAAGGCTTTCTCGCGGTCGGCGGGTTCGTCGACGATGGCGGGCCGAGCCGGTTGGTGGGTTTCGGATACGGCTACGACGGCCGACCCGGGCAGTGGTGGCACGACATCGTGGCGGGTGCGTTGGGTCGCCGCGACGCCAACCGATGGCTGCGCGACAGCTTCGAGCTCGCCGAGCTGCACGTGTTGCCCGAGTATCAGCATCGCGGCCTCGGCCGGACGTTGATGACCGATGTCTTGTCCCGGACCGAGCGGCGCCACGCCGTGCTGTCCACGCCTGACCTCGAGTCGCCGGCCCGCCTGCTCTACCGCTCCTACGGCTTCGTCGACCTGCGGGCCGACTTCCGGTTCCCCGGCAACCCCGAGCCCTACGTGCTCATGGGCGTCGATTTGTGAGTATGGCAACGACTACAGCAACGGCTCGACGCGACGTCGTCGTCGTGGGATCCGGTCACAACGGGCTGGTCGCCGCCTGCTACCTCGCCCGAAGCGGGCTGGATGTGGAGGTCGTCGAACGCGACACCGTCATCGGCGGCGCGGTGTCGACCGTCGAACGCTGGCCCGGCGTGCGGGTCGATCGCGGCTCCAGCGTTCACGTGATGGTCCGCCACACCGACCTGGTCGAGGACCTCGACCTGGCCGCGGTCGGCCTTCAGTACGACGACGTCGAGCCGTGGGCGGTGCTTCCCGATCCGGGCGGAGCACTTCGGTTCAGTTCGGATCTGGATGAGACGTGCACCTCGATCGCGGCGAGCTGCGGCGCGCGCGATGCCGACGCCTACCGCCGCTTCATCGTTGAGTGGACGCCGCACGCCCAGCTGTTCCTCGACGCCGGCTCGCGGCCGCCGACGGCGGGCCGCCTCGGTCGGTCGCTGCTGTCCGTCCGCCGCCGGCACGGGGGTCGCACCGCCGACGTCATCCGCACCTTCATGTCATCCGCCGACGCGCTGCTCGCAGAGACCTTCGTCGATGACCGGCTGCGGGCCGCGGTCGCCTGGTGGGCAGCGCAGTCCGGCCCGCCGCCGCACGCGATCGGGACCGCACCGATGGCCGGCACGATCGCGATGTTCCACTCGCGCCGCGCGGGACGGCCGCGTGGTGGCAGCGGCCGGCTCACCGAAGCACTGGCGGCCCGGCTCGCGTCGTACGGCGGAACCCTACGAGGCGGCGACGGGGCTGCCTCCGTCCTCCCTGCGCCGCATGGCGACTGCGCCGTCATCACCACGTCCGGTGACCGGATCGACACCCGCGCGGTGTTGAGTGCCTGTCACATCCTCGAGACCGCGCGACTGGTCGGTGACGACGACGTCGCCCGCGCGACGCGGGTCGGCAACGGCCTCGGGATGGCGGTGCGTCTGCTCACCTCCGCATTGCCGACGTACGCCGTCGATGTCGCGGGCGCGGATCGGTCGATGCAGCTGCTGGTCAGGTCGACGAACCAGCTGCGCGCGGCGTACGGCGACTACCTCCGCGGCGAGCCGGCCGGCGATCCACCGATGATCGTGATGACCCCGACCGCTACCGACGACACCCTTGCGCCGGCCGGCCGACACGTGGTCACGGTGTGGGCGCAGTGGCATCCTCGGCTGCTCCGCGACGGCGACTGGGATCAACGACGAGAGCAGATAGCCGACGGCATCGTCGAGGCGGTCGACCGATGGGCACCCGGGTTCGGCGGATCGGTCATCGATCGGTTCATCCAGACCCCGCTGGATCTCGAACGCGAGCTCGGCCTGCACGGCGGCAACGTCATGCACGTCGAGCCCGAGCTCGACTCGATGTTCGGGCTGCGGCCGGCGCCGGGCTGGTCCGCGTACCGCAGTCCGCACCCGGGCCTGTACGTGTGCGGCGCATCGACTCATCCGGGCGGTGGGGTGTGGGGCGCGAGCGGGCGCAACGCCGCGACGATCATCGAGCGGGACCTGCGCCGGCGCCGCACCGGCGACTGGATCAAGCGGTAGCGATCCTTACTTTGCCGGGGCCACCGTCATGTGCTGCCAGACGATCCGCGCCGCGTGTTGGATCGTGTCGATGCCGTAGTCCTCGGTCGACTGATGCTGGGTGAGCACGGCGATCATGTAGTACTTGCCGTTTCCGTTCACCCATCCGATGCTGTTGACCGCCCACAGATCATTGTCCGCGCTGACCGGCAACCAGCCGTTCTTGATCCCGATGGTCGCGGTGCTCGGCACCCCGCCGCTGATCCCCCATCGCTGGTCGGCCTCCACGTGGCGCATCAGCCGGCGCTGGAAGCGCCGGGCCGAATCGGTCAGCAGAGTCGACCTGGTGAGCAGCGTCCGGATCAGCGTGACCTGATCGGGTGCCGAGGTCGTCGTGTTGCCCCAGTCGACGTTGGGCGTGGTCTGGGTCAGCCCGACGTCGTCGTTGTAGGCGTGCACACCGGGAGCGCCGCCGTCCTCGTTCCACAACTCGGTGGCCGAGTTGTTGTTGCTGTTCTCGATCATCGACGTCGCGGTCTCGCGTTGGTCGTCGGTGAGGTGACCGCCGGTGCGGTGGAGCAGCGTCTCGAGAATATCCACCTTGACGATGCTCGCAGTCCGTCCCCTCAGCTTCGGATGTACGACGGTGAGCTTCTTCGCGACCACGTCGTAGACCGCGACCGACACGGCGCCGTGGCGCGTGTCGATGTACTTCTCCAGCAGCTGGTGGAGCGTGCCGACCGGAGTGGCGGCCGCGGTCTGCCGAATGTCCGGTTGGGGCGTGGTCGGCGGGGTGTGGCGGGTTCGCGCGTGCGAGTTCGCCGGCAGTGTGGTGGCCAGCACCACGCCCACCGTCGTCGTGAGCAACACCGAGACCGTCATCGCCAGCCGGCGGCGCCGCACGGCCGCGGCGCGGGTCTGCTTCACGGCGACCGGCTCACTGGTCATTCGCCAGGTCGAGGCGTTGGTAGATCTCGCGCGACGACGTCGAACGGTTGAGCGTGATGAAGTGCAGCCCCGGCGCACCTTCGGCCAGCAGTCGCTCACAGAGCTCGGTGGCAACCTCGATGCCGATCTGTCGCACCGCATCCGGGTCGTCCTCGACAGCATGCAGCCGCTCGGCCAGCTCGGCCGGGAACTCCGCACCGGACAGGACCGCGAACCGTTCGATCTGGGCCACGTTCGTGACCGGCATGATGCCGGGCAGGATCGGGACCTCGCAGCCTGCGGCATGCACGCGATCGCGCAACCGCAGGTAGTCCTCGGGCCGGAAGAACATCTGGGTGATCGCGAAGTCGGCGCCGGCCCGGCACTTCTCCACGAAGTACTTGACGTCGGACTCGAAGTCCGGCGACCGCGGGTGCTTCTCCGGGAACGCGGCCACCCCGACGCAGAAGTCGCCGGCGTCGCGCACCAGCCGGACCAGCTCAGCGGCGTACTCGAGGCCTTCCGGGTGTGCGGTCCACTCGGCCTGCGGGTCACCGGGCGGGTCGCCACGCAGCGCGAGCACGTTCCGGATGCCGGCGGCGGCGTACTGTCCGACCACCCGTCGCAGCTCGGCCACCGAGTGGTCCACCGCGGTCAGGTGACCGACCGCGGTGAGGGTGGTCTCGGCCGCGATCCGCTCGGTGATCGAGACGGTGTGGTCCCGGGTCGATCCGCCCGCGCCGTACGTCACGGAGACGAAGGTCGGGTGCAGTGGCTCGAGCTGGCGAAGGGCGTGCCAGAGCGTGCGCTCCCCCTCGGGCGTCTTCGGCGGGAAGAACTCGAAGGAATACGACCGCCGTCCGCTCGCCAGCAGGTCACGGATGGTCGGGCGCGCAGCAGTGCTGCGCGCCACCATGCGCGGCGGCGTGACGGTCATCCCGCCCAGTATCGACGATCACGGACCGGGCGAGCGCGGACGACGCGGGTGGGAGATGCTCGACAGCATGGCCGGCGACCTGCGCGATCGCGTCGAGGCGGCGCTGCGGGACTATCTCGCGACCGAAACCGCCTCGGTCGAGGCGATCGCCGAGGAGCTGGCCTCGTTGACCGAGGCGGCCAGGGAGTTCGTGCTGGGCGGTGGCAAGCGGCTGCGCCCGGCGTTCTGCTACTGGGGTGCGCGGGCGGTGGGCACGCCGGACAGCACAGCTTTGGTGCGGGCCGCGGCCAGCCTGGAGTTGCTGCACGCCTGTGCGCTGGTTCACGACGATGTCATCGACCGCAGCGCCACCCGCCGCGGGCGCCCGGCCACCCACGAGCACTTCGCCGGTCTGCATGCCGAGCGGCATTGGGCCGGGTCGGCCGCGGACTTCGGCCAAGCCATCGCGATCCTGCTCGGGGATCTGCTACTGGTGTGGTCGGACGCGATGTTCGCGACCAGCGGCCTGGACCGCGACGCGCTCCAGCGCTCCCGGCCGATCGCTGAGTCGATGCGGGTCGAGCTGATGGCCGGCCAGTACCTCGACGTGCTCGAACAGGCGCGGGGTGGCGGCTCGGTCGAGCGGGCGCTTCGGGTCGCGCGCTACAAGGCGGCGAAATACACCGTCGAGCGACCGCTGCATCTTGGCGTGGCGATCGGTGCGGGGCCGCCGGAAACCTTTGCCGCCTTCAGCGCCTTCGGCTTGCCGCTCGGCGAGGCGTTCCAGCTGCGCGACGACCTGCTAGGGGTCTTCGGCGATCCGGACGTGACCGGGAAGCCGGCCGGCGACGACTTCCGCGAGGGCAAGCGCACGGTGTTGATCGCGTTGGCGATCGACGGCGCAACGCCGACCGGTCGCGCGGCGCTCGAGCGTCATCTCGGCGATCCCGACCTCGACGAGTCCGGTGTCGACGCCCTGCTCGAGGTAGTGGCGTCGACCAAGGCCGCGGCCACGATCGAGTCGATGATCGTCAGCCGGGTGGATACCGCGATCTACTCACTCGGCGCCGTCGATCTCGAACCGGCCGCCCGGGACGCACTGATCGAGCTGGCCGGCGCCGCAACCCGCCGGGCCGACTGATCGCCGTCGTGCGAACGGTCATCGGCCGGACCGACCACGTCGTCGTTGTCGGCGCCGGGCTTGGCGGGCTGTCCGCCGCATTGCGGCTGGCCGGCGCGGGCCGGCGGGTGACCGTCCTTGAACGGGCGCTGGTCCCGGGAGGCCGGGCCGGGCTGCTCGAGATCGAGGGCTACCGGTTCGATACCGGACCGACCGTGCTGACGATGCCCAACCTCATCGCGGATGCGCTGCAGTGCGTCGGCGAACGACTCGAGGACTGGCTCGATCTGCACCGGCTCGATCCGGCGTACCGGGCTGAGTTCGCCGATGGCTCGACCATCGATGTGATCGCCGATGTAGACGCGATGTCGGATCAGGTCCTCGAGGTGTGCGGGCCTCGTGATGCCGACGGCTATCGCCGATTCGTGGCGTTCGCGGGTCGGCTCTATGACCTCGAGTGGCGGCACTTCATCGATCGCAACCTCGACTCGCCGCACGACTTGCTCACTCCGCAACTGGCCCGGCTGATCGCGCTCGGCGGCTTCCGGCGGCTGGCGCCGAAGGTTGCGTCGTACGTCAAAGACCAACGATTGCAACGGATCTTCACCTTCCAGGCGATGTATGCAGGGCTCTCGCCGTACGACGCACTCGCGCTGTACGCCGTGATTCCGTACCTGGACTGCGTGGCCGGGGTGTGGTTTCCCACTGGCGGTATCCATGCCGTGCCACGCGCCTTGGCCGGTGCGGCGGCCAAGCACGGCGTGGACATCCGCTACGGAGTCGAGGTGACCGACGTCGAGATGTCCGGCCCGCGCGCTGTTGCGGTGCGCACGCGCGACGGCGACCGGATCCCCGCAGATGTCGTCGTCCTCAACCCCGACCTTCCGGTCGCATGGCGCGAGTTGCTCGGGTCCGCGGCACCGCCGGGTCGGATCTCCCGGCTTCGCTACTCGCCGTCGTGCCTGCTGTTGCTTGCGGGCTCGCGCCTCCCGCACGGCGGCCAGGCCCACCACACCGTGCATTTCGGCCACGCCTGGCGCTCGACGTTTCGCGAGCTCGTGCACGATCACACCTTGCAGACCGATCCATCCCTGCTGGTCGGCACGCCGACGGTGACCGACCCGTCACTCGCTCCGCCCGGCCGCTCGTCGCGCTACGTACTGGTGCCCACCCCGAACCTCGACGCGGACATCGACTGGGACCGAACCGGCCCGCGATACCGGGATGAGATCCTGGTACGGCTCGAGCAGCTCGGTTATCGCGGGTTCGCTGACTCGATCGATGTGGAATCGATGACGACACCGGCAGATTGGGCCCGACGTGGCATGGAGCGAGGCTCGCCGTTCGCGGCGGCGCACACGCTGCGCCAGACCGGGCCCTTCCGGCCGGGCAACATCGGCTTCGACAACGTGGTGTTCGTCGGGTCCGGAACCCAACCGGGCGTCGGCGTACCGATGGTGTTGATCTCCGGCCGACTCGCCGCCGAGCGCATCGTCGGACCGGGCGTTCGATGACCGCGCGCGCACTCGATGCAGCCGGCGTGACCGATCCTGGGTTGCGGACATCGTACGAATCGTGTCGGCAGATCAACGCCGCGCATGGACGCACGTTCTACCTCGCGACGCTGTTGCTCCCGGCCGCGAAACGACCAGCGGTGCACGCGCTGTACGGATTCGCCCGGCACGCCGACGACATCGTCGACTCCTTCGATCCGTCGCTCAGCGTGGCCGATCGGGACCGGGCACTGGCGGACTGGGCGGCCCGGTTCCTCACCGGCGCGGGCGATGACCCGGTGCTGCCGGCGGTGCACGACACGATCGACCGCTACGCGATCCCGCTGCACTACTTCGAGGACTTCCTCAGGTCGATGCGGATGGACCTCACGACGTCGGAGTACGCAAGCTGGGACGACCTCTCGGACTACACCCATGGCTCGGCGGCCGTCATCGGGTTGCAGATGCTTCGGGTCCTCGGCACGGTGCCGGGAATGTCTCTCGCCGCCGCTCCGTACGCCCGCGACCTCGGCGTTGCCTTCCAGTTGACCAACTTCATCCGCGACGTCGGCGAAGATGTTCGGCGCGGGCGGGTCTACCTGCCGAAGGACGAGATGGCCTCCTTCGGCGTCACCCGCGACGACCTGGCCTCCGGGGTGGTCGACGCGCCGATGCGCCGGCTGCTTGCCTTCCAGATCGCGCGGGCCCGCGAGCTGTTTCGGGCCGCCGCGCCCGGGATCCGGCTGCTCTCCCCCACCAGCCGCGACTGCATCCGGACCGCGTCGACCCTGTACGGCGAGATCCTCGACGCAGTCGAGGCGGCCGACTACCGCGTGCTCGACCGGCGGGTCGGCGTCGGCCGCCGGCGGCGCGCGATCGTCGCCGCACCCGCGCTCATCAACGCGTGGCGGGCCCGCTCCCGCCACTGATCGGCTGGATCGGCGGTCAGAGGCGTCGTGCGCCGCATCAGCGTTGTCGGCGCGAGCCGCGGAAGCCGGCCCTTACGGCAGCGTTCATCCGCGTGGTTGCCGTCCTGCGTTGCGGGAACCGGTCCCGGCCCGGTGCCGGGCCGAGCCAGCGGCGCAGGCGCCGGAAGAACCCGGGCGGATCGACCCCCTCGGCAATCGTGGGCCCCCGCCTGCGGCGCGCATGGTTGCTCACCCTGCGAGCATGACCGACTCGACTCGAGGTTGTGTCCACAGGCCCGATTCGACGACTTGCCATACCCGGTATTCGAATGTATGTTCGAGAAATGGACGAGAGGTGGGCGCCCGATCCGGCGACCGATGCGCTCTTCGCGCGCGTCGCTGTCCTCGTGACCGAGGCGGAGCAGCAGCCGGTCGGTCCGCTGTTGGCCAGCTCTCTTGTCCGGCTCCAAGGCCTGCAGATGGACTGCACGACGGCCGCTCGGGTGACCGCGCTGTGGGATCGGCTGGCCTCCTGGGTGCAGGCGCAGTCGATGATCTGCCTCGCCGAGGCACTTCGAGGCGCCGATCTCCCCGACTTCCTCTCCGGGCACGACGCGGCTCAGATCGTCGCGCAGGACATCGCAGTGATGACGCACGTCTCGTTCGGCAGCTCAATGGAGCGGGTCGCGATGGTCGAGCGGATCGGCGACGCCCTCCCGCTGTCGTGGGAGGCGCTCAACCGTGGCGACCTCACGTTGGCGCACCTCAAGGTGCTCAGCACGTCGACTCGAGCGTGCACGCCGCGGGTTGCCGAAGCGGTCGACGCGCGAGTCGTACCGCAGGCGATCGCGCGTGGCTGGACGCCGACGCAGCTCGCCAACGCGGCCCGCCGAGCCGTGATCGCCCTCGACCCGGACGGTGCGGAGGATCGCGCCGCCAAGGCAAAGCAGTACGGCGACGTCTCCCTGTATGCCGAAGACCACGAGTGCGCGACGCTGGTTGCGACCGGTGATGCAGTCCCGCTGCGCAATGTCATGGATGCGATCGAGCAGCGGGCCGAGGCGCTCGGCCGGGCCGGCGATGTGCGACCGGTCGGCCAACGCCGCATTGATGCCCTGGCCCAATACGTGCTAGGCGAGCAAGCGGCGGCGCGGCCGGCGATCCAAGCGGTCGTGACGATCGATCTGACCACGCTGCTCGGCTTGACCGAACGGCCGGGTGAGCTCTCGGGCTACGGACCGATCACCGCCGAGACCGCACGTCAGCTCAGCAAGGACGCCACCCTGCGCCGGTTGATCACCGACCCGATGACCGGCACGATGATCGACCTCGGCACGAGTTACCGCCCGACGGCGGCGCTGCGGCGAATCATCGACGCGCGCGACCGGACCTGCCGGTTCCCCGGCTGCAGCCGCCGCGCGATCACCTGCGACGCCGACCACGCAATCGCGCACGGCTGCGGCGGCAGGACTCGCACGGACAATCTGCATGCCTTGTGCCGCATGCATCACAACCTCAAGACCCACGGCCTGTGGTCGGTCACCCTCAATCCCGACGGCACCGAGACCTGGACGAGTGCGTTCGGCTTCCGCTACACCACGCAAGCCGGCACGTATCCGATCGAGCTGTTCGACCCGCCGGACGAAGACCCGCCGCCGGACCACGACGAGTGGTGGCACTACGCCGATTCTGATCCACCAAGCACCGATGACGGTGACGACGAATGGCAGCCCTGGTTCGAGCGAGCTAGCTGACGCCTCGGCGACCCCACCAGACCCACCACGCCAACGTCTGCAACACCAGCGAGAACCCGAAGAGCAGGTCCTCGACCGGCGCGTACGCGACCCGCCAACCGATGATGTCCGCTGACGCGTACACCACAAGTCGTTGCCCGGTAAGGATGCCGTTGACGAGAAGCTGGAAGACGAGGATCACGGCGTACGACGCCCAGAACACTTTGCGCCGCAACAACTTCGTCCGTAACACCGCCAGATCGAGCCCGGCCGCGAAGCCGACACCGAGGACCGCGGCCAGGGTGTAGCTCATCGCTCGTCGCCGGCCTGCCACGACGGGCGCAGCCGGCG
>Ga0265340_10002711_pt1 | contig 10078 bp, 8 predicted proteins | sample 4CB225metaG_FD_202082 | JGI IMG/M metagenome (GOLD analysis project Ga0265340, IMG submission 202082) | Rhizosphere microbial communities from Carex aquatilis grown in University of Washington, Seatle, WA, United States - 4-CB2-25 metaG | ecosystem: Host-associated > Plants > Roots > Rhizosphere...
CCTCGATCTGACCGCGCTGCGGCAACTGCGGGTGCAGCTCGATCTGGTTGACCGCCGGTACCGTCGCCGATTCGGCGGCCAGCCGGTCCAGGTGCCCGGGCAGGAAGTTGGAGACCCCGATCGCGCGGGTCCTGCCCTCGGCCAGCAATTCCTCCATCGCGTTCCAGGATTCGACGTAGAGATCGACCCGGGGAAGCGGCCAGTGGATCAGATACAGGTCGACGTAGTCGAGGCCGAGCCGTTTCAGGCTGGTCTCCAGAGCCACTTTGGTGCTGTCAAAACCTTGATCCCGGCCGCGGAGTTTGGTCGTCACGAAGACTTCTTCGCGGGCCAGGCCGGCGTCGGTGAGGCCCTGCCCGACTCCGGCCTCGTTCTCGTAGTTGGCGGCCGTGTCGAGCATCCGGTATCCCAGCTCGAGGGCCTGGACGACGAGCGGCCGGACTTCCTGGTCGGTATGCCGGGCCGTGCCCAGGCCCAGTTGCGGGATACCCACTCCGTTGTTCAGTTTGATCATTGGAACGGCGTCGGTGGTCATCGGGCTGCCCCTTTGCTGTGTGTCTCGTCTGCCAAATCTGCCAAACTTATTTCTCCGCTTCGGCGTCCGGCCTGACCTTGGTGAACCGTCCACCGTGCTGGAGGGAATCGATCACCGCCTGGGCGACGGCCCCGGCCTGCACGCCGTCCTGAAAACTGGCCAGCGGGGAGACCGCCCCGCGCCGGAGCTTCTCCACCCAGGCCTGCAGCTCGAGCCGGTACGCGTCGGCGAACCGGGGTCGCCAATCTGCGTCGTAGTCTATCGACCGGCCCGCGCGCTGGTCGGTCACCACCCGGGCCGGCTCCACCAGGCTGATCGCCCCGCTCTCGCCGACCACCTCGCACCGGATGTCGTAGCCGTAGCCGGCGTTGAGAAACGTCTCACAACTGCTCAGCACGCCGTCCGCGGTCCGCAACAGGATGAGCTGCGGGTCCTGGAAGGCCGGCTGCGCGGAGTGGGAACGCACGGCGCTGGACCGGCCGGCTTGCCAGCTCACCTCGACCACCGGCGAACTCAGCAACCAGGGGACGACGTCGAACTCGTGCACCGCCGACCCGGTCAGGCTGGTCTCGCTGGTCGTGCCGGGCGCCGAGCTCACGCCGCGGCTGACACAGTGCAGCAGCAGGGGCCGGCCCACGGCCCGGTCGTCGATCGCGGCTTTGAGCCGGGTGTACCCGGGATCGAAGCGCCGCATGAAACCGAGCGAGACCAGGCCGGCGTCGGCGCCGACGGCGGTGCGCAGCCGCAGGGCCTGAGCCAGGGACGGGGCCAGCGGTTTCTCACACAGCACCGGTTTGCCGGCCCGGACCGCGGCGAGCACGAACTCGACGTGAGTCAGATCGTGCGAGGCGATCAGCACGGCATCGACCCGCGGATCGCTGATCGCCGCGAGCGGATCGTCGGTGGCCCAGCAGGCGCCCGAGCCGGTCAGCGAGCCGACCGCGAGTTCGGCCCGGGCCAGCTCGAGATCGGCCACGGCCTGGACCGTGGCGCCGCTGACGTAGCGATCCAGGGTGCGGACGTGGTCGGCTCCCATCACGCCGGCACCGATGACAGCGATCCGAATCGTCATGAGGTCAATTCCGTCGTCCTTGATCCCACAGGGCTTGATCCCACAGGGGTTGATCCCAGTTGTGCAATGACCTTAAGCAACTCACTCGGGACGCGGTAGGTTTCGCTCCAGTCGCCGCCATTCCGGCGGCCGCGGACCAGGGAAAAGATGTGTAATGAAGAGGTTCGCCGTCATCGTTATGCTGCTCGGGCTGTGTGCCTGCTCGGGTAGCACTCCGGCTCCGGCGGGCAGCACCATCGCCACTGCCTCCGCGGCGGCGTCCGCCGGTGGGGTGGCAACCCCGTCCGGCGGTGGGGCGGCCACCGCGTCGTCGAGCCCGGGGGTCAGCGGCTCGCCCACCCCGCAGGCCAGCACCGCACCCGTCCCGACCACGGTCACCCCGGTCGTCGCGAAGGAGGCCTGCGCGTTCCTGAGCCAGCAGGTCTCCTCGGTCAGCGCGGTCAAGACCACGGCCAAGCGCCGGACCAGGTTCAAACTCGCCTATTCCGACTGGGTCGGGGAAGACTTCAGCCACCAGCTCAGCAGCAGCGACCAGCTCGACACCCTGGCCCGGGCGAAATGCCCCAAGCCGCGCACCAAGCTGCTGGCCGAGCTGCACGGTCACAGCCTCGCCGCGCTGCTCAAGGGGTAGCTGGTGATGGTTCAGGGGGTGGCGGCGGAGCCGAAGGCGATCTCGGCGCTGTCACCGACCGGGCGGTATCCGATCTCCTGGTAGATCCCGTTCGAGGTCGGATTGGTCAGGTCGGCGTACAGCACGCAGGCCTGCGCCCCCTGCTCGAAGCCCAGCCGGCTGGCCGCCGCGGTGACGGCCGAGCCGTACCCGTGCCGCCGCCGGAACGCGGGCGTGTACACCGGCCCGATCCGGCTCACCCCGGCGGCGGCCGGGTGCAGGCCGGCCAGGCTCACCGGCTCCCCGCCGTCCTCCCAGAGCAGGTACCAGCCCCGGTTCAGCCGGTTCCGGACGGCCTGCTCGGCGTCGAGGACCTCCCGGTGCGGCAGCGCCTCCAGCATGAAGGCCGTCATCCAGTCGGCGGCCAGCTCGACATCCGACTCCGTGGCCAGCCGGGCCGCTCCGGACGCCGCCGGTTCCGCCGGGAGATCACGTAATTCGTAAAGCCGCTCGATCATGGCCACGTTCCGGCGGCAGCCGGTCAGGGCCGACCAGGTCCGGGCGAAGGCGTCCGCGTCGCTCACCTGACCGGTTACCCCGGGAAGCTGCTGGCCCGCCGCGAGCAGGGTCTCGGCGAGCTTACCGGCCGCCGTCTCCTGGTCCGCTTCGGGCAGCGGAGTGAGGAAAAGGTTGAACGGTGGTGTCTGCATCGCCGCCGCCACCGGTTTCCCGGCCTCGGTGAGCAGCAGCCAGAACGCCTCCGGGTGGCCGGCTGCGTGCAGTACTCCGTGCAGTACCTGATCGAGCACGGTGGCCAGCACGCTGGACTGGGCCGGGTGGCGTTCGATCACCGGCTGGACGGCTGTGGCGAAATCAGGTGCGTCGTAACGGGTGACCTCCATACCGATCAGAGTGGCCGCTGCCCCGGCAGTTCCGCCACCGGAAAACCGATCAGACCCCGTCCAGCACCATGATCGGTTCCTTCACCCCGACCGTCCGGGCGAAGTTGGACAGCCGCATCGCGGCCGCCTGGCTCACCCGTTCCCCCCGGCGCACCAGGGTCAGCCCGGTCACTGTCTGGATGTCGGCGTCCAGCAACATTCCCGGGCGGACCTGGCCGACCCTGAACTCCCGCAGAGTTCCCTGCGGGGCCAGTTCGGCGGCCGCGGCGGCCAGGGCCTCGATCACCGGCGGTGGATACCGACCGGTCCCGGTGAGCTGGTACACGGCCCGGTCGAGGTGCCCGGTGGAATCGAGGATGGCCAGCAGGGCCAGGCCGGCCCGGAGCAGGGTCTCGGCCGGTTCACGGTTCATCAGTTCGGCCGCCGAGCCGCCGTCCCGGTTCTGGGCCAGTTGCCAGTCGGTCTCGTCGGCCGGCGTGCCCGGCGGGCGGACCGGCTGGTCGCCGACCCAGGCCGCGACCTCCTCGAGCCGGGGGATCCGCTCCAGCAGCCGCCGGGCGGTCAGGGGATGGGACAGGTAGACGTCGAGTTCCTCGTCGCTGAGCGCGCCGCCGATATGGGCCCGTTGCAGCACATCCCCGGGAACCGCGACGCACCCGACCTGGCTGAGCATGGTGGCCAGCGGCAGCCGCCAGTCGTCGATCCCGAGTTGCCGGCCGGCCTGGTCCACGAGGGTTCGCACCCGCCGGGTCCGGGCGAAGGCCTCCGGGCTGGCCAGCGACAGCAGTTCGGTCAGCACGTCCACCGCTCCGGTGACGGTGCGTTCCAGCAGATCCCGCTCGGACCGGACCAGGCGGTACTGCTCGAGGGCGGCGGTCAGGGCCCGTTCCAGCTCGGTGCTGGCGCAGGGCTTGGTGAGGAAGCGGAACAGGTTGCCGTCGTTCACCGCGGCGATGGTGGACTCGAGGTCGGCCTGGCCGCTGAGCAGTAACTGCACGGCGTCCGGGTCGATGGATTTCACCTGGGCCAGGAACTGGGCCCCGTTCATCACCGGCATCATCATGTCGGAGACCACGACCTGGAACGGGATGCCCAGGTCGGCGGCCCGCTGCACGACGGCCACCCCGTCCACCCCCGAGTTCACGGTCGCGATCCGGAACCGGCCGTGCAGGGCCCGCCGGTAACCGTCCAGGATGTTGGGCTCGTCGTCCACCATCAGGATCGTGGTGCTGCTCGATTCGGTCATTGCCCGCCGTTCGGCTCGCCCGCTGATCTCGCCCGTTCGATGGATGCTCCGCGGACCCGGTTCACTTGCACCCGCGCCGTTACGATAGCTAATCGTAGTCGACTGCATACTTAACGTAATGCATGCGGCGAGGTGGGGACCGCACCAGTCCGGGAGAAGAATGTCCGCAGTCGAAGCCGCGCCGGTTCCGGGGCCGGTGACCGGCCGTCGGGTGTTGTTCGTCGACGACGAGCCGCACATCCTGGCGGCGCTGCGGCGGATGCTGCGCTCCGAACGCGAACGCTGGGAGATGCTGTTCGCCACCTCCGGGGTGGAGGCGCTGGAAGTGATGGACCAGGAGCCGGTGGACGCGATCGTCTCGGACATGCGGATGCCCGGAATGAACGGGGCCGAGTTGCTGGCCCAGGTCCAGCGGCGGACCCCGGCCACGGCCCGGATCATCCTGTCCGGGCAGGCCGACCTGGAGAGCGTGCTGTCCGTGCTGCGCTCGGCCCAGCAGTTCCTGGCCAAACCATGCGATGTCGCCACTCTCACCGGGGCGGTCAACCAGGCCCTGCGGGTGCAGCAAATGATCACCGATCCCACCCTGCGCCAGATCATCGGCCGGGTGGTGTCACTGCCGTCCCTGCCCACCGTCTATCACGATCTGGTCGCGGCCATGGACTCGCCCGACGTCGACCTGTCCGCGCTGGCCCAGATCCTCTCCAGTGACGTCGCCACCAGCGCCGAGCTGCTCAAACTGGTGAATTCGGCTTTCTTCGGGCTGCCCCGCGCGATCGACTCGGTCAATTCGGCGGTGTCGCTGCTGGGCCTGGACACCATTCAGGCCCTGGTCCTGACCGGATCGGTGTTCCGGGGGGGAAAATCACCGGCCCAGATCGCCGACGTCAAACGGCTCCAGGAATCGGCGCTGCGGCGGGCGGCAATCGCCCGGGTGATCAGTGCCCGGGAGGGCTGGCCCACCCATGAGCGGAATCTGGCCGTGCTCTCCTGCATGCTGCGTGATGTCGGTGGCCTGGTGCTGGCCGAGGACATGCCCGCCGCCGCGGCCCGGCTGAGCCAGCAGGCCGCCGCCGGTGCCGGTACCGGTCCAGCCGATCAGGCCGCTCGCGAACAGGAGGCCTACGGCTGCACGGTCCCGCAGGCCAGCGCCTATCTGCTCGGGCTCTGGGGGTTCGCCCCGGCGGTCGTGCACACGGTGGCCGGTCAGCCGCTGGTTGCGCCGGCCCCGAGCACGACTCACTTCGAATACGCGCTGCATTTCGCCGACCTGCGGATACTCGATCCGCTCCAGCACGTGGTCGAGGAGCCGAACGGATACCTGACCCCGGTGCGGATGCGGGACTGGAACGTCGCCGCGGACGAGGTCATCGCCCGATGACGACCGTCACGGGCGCGCCCGCCGGCTTCACGACGGCGACCAGCGCCGATCCGGATCCGGTGGCGGCCGCGGCCGCCCTGGTGCGGCAACTCGGCCGCCAGGACGCTCTGTACCTGGTCTTCGTCACCGCCGGCTACCCCCGGGCCGAACTAGCGGCCGCCTTGACCGCGACCTGGGGGGACCGGGTGATCGGCTGCTCGAGCGCGGGAAACATCGGCGAGGACGGCTTCAGCCCGGACCCGGTTCTCGTGATCGCCTTCCGGGGCCGGGACCTGGTGGCCCGGACCGTGATGATCGAGCCGCTGTCGGATCTGAGCGCGGCGATCGACCGGATCCGCCCGGAACTGGAACCGCTGATCCGGGAGCGGGTCACGGGCGGCCCACCCGGTCGCGAATCCTTCGGCCTGCTGCTGGTGGACGGGCTGTCCATGATGGAAGAGCACCTGGCCGCCTCGCTCCGGCCGCTGCTCGGCGACATCCCGCTGATCGGCGGATCGGCCGGCGACGATCTGAGCTTCACCGAGACCGGAGTCCTGCACGGGGGCCGGTTCGCCCCCGATCGGGCCACCCTGACCATCGTGTCCACGGCCACGCCTTTCCAGGTCTTCCGGTTTCATCACTACACACCCCAGTTGACCATTCTCGTGATCACTTCGGCTTCCCCGGCCCGGCGACTGGTGCACGAGATCAACGGCGTCCCGGCGGCGCAGGCCTTCGCCGAGGCGATCGGCGTGACCGTGGCCGAACTGGGGCCGGGGCATTTCTCGGCCAATCCGGTCCTGCTGAAGGCCGCCGGAGAGTACTGGGTGCGCTCCATCTCGCGCGCCTTCCCGGACGGCAGCCTGCAGTTCTTCGCGGCCATCGATCTGGGGGCCGTGCTCCGGCTCGGCCGCCCGGGTGATGCCGAGGGGCTGCTGCGGGAGCGGCTCACCGGGGTGCGCGAGCAACTCGGAGGTTCGATCACCGGGATGCTGGTCTGTGACTGCGTGCTCCGGAGGGTCGAATTCATCGGGTCCGGCCGGGATCGGGCGATCGGCCGGGTGCTGTCGGAGCACCGGGCCGCGGGTTTCAGCACCTACGGCGAGCAGTTCGACGATTTCCACATGAACCAGACGATGGTCGGCGTGGCCTTCGGTGCCGCCGGGCCGGTGGGCGATTGATCATGCAGGCCGAGATCGAGCGGCTGACCGCGATCAACCGGCAGCAGGGAGCCATGATCGCGGCTCTGGTCGATGCGGCGGAACGGCGGCTGCAGCGGCCGTCCGACAATTCGGCGTTCGGGCGCTGGGAGAGCAATCTGCTCCTGCACCAGGAGGTGGAGACCCGGACCCGCCGGACCCGGGCCGCCGAGCGGCTGCTGCGCAGCGTCGTCGACTCCCTGGACGCCCGGATGTGCATTCTCGGCGACGGCGGGACGATCGTCGGAACCAACCGGCTCTGGGACGAATTCGCCGCCGAGATGGGCTGGAGCGCCGATCAGGCCGGCATCGGGGCCGATTTCTTCACCGTGGTGGAACGGCTCCGGGGCGATCTGCGGGGCGCCCTGGCCGGGGCCGTCCGGGGCGCTCTGACGGCCGAGGCCGAACAGGTCGAGGTGAAGGGATATCTACCCGTGGGGGCCCGGGGTGAGCACGTCGTGGTCCGGCTGCATCCGGTGCTCGCCCATGAGACCGCCCGGGTGGTGGTAACCATGATCGACATCACCGAGGCCACCCGGACCCAGCGCGAGCTGCGCCGGATCACCGACGAGGCGCAGTTGCTGGCCCTGGTCGCCCAGCACACCGACAACGCCGTCGTGATCTCCGACGCCGAGGGCCGGATCGAGTGGGCCAACGAGGCCTTCTGCCGGATGAGTGGTTACCAGTCGCACGAACTGCTCGGCCTGCGACGTCTGGATCTGGTGCAGGGGCCTTCCACCCAGACCGCGGCCTTCGCCAAATTTGTCCGGGAGTTCAGTGCCGGGCGGGGCGCGGTGGCTCAGTTTCCCAGCCGGCGCAAGGACGGCAACTCCTATTGGGTGCACATCGAGGTGCAGCCGATCATCGAGGGCGGTCGCCCGGTCCGGTTCGTCAGCGTGGAACGCGACATCACCAGCCAGTTGGCCGCGAACGAGCAGCTCCGGGCCGCAATTCGGCAGGCCCAGTCGTTCGCCGATCAGCTCAGCTCCGAGAAGGCTCTGCTGAGTGGGGTTCTCGGTTCGATCCCGCACCTGGTGTACTGGAAGGACGAGACGCTGCGCTATACCGGTGTGAATCCGGCTTTTCTGGCTCTCCGCGGGCTCGCCGACGAGAGCGCCGTGCTGGAGCGGACCGAGGCCGAGCTGGAGCGCCGAGACGAGCTGTCCGATCTTCTGGCCACGATCGAGCCGACGGTGCTGGCCACCGGCGAGGCGGTCGACAACTTGCGGGTGCTGCTCACCGAGCAGAATCCGGCGCAGGCGGATCCGGCTCAGCCGGGGCGGCCGGGAATCAGTCTTCTGCTCAGCGTGCGGCCGCAGCGGGACGAGGACGGCCGGGTCTGCGGTGTGATCGGCGTGGCCGCCGGCATCAGCCACGTCACCCGGCTGGAGCAACAGGTGGCCCAGGCGACCCGGCTGGAATCGATCGGCCAGTTGGCCGCCGGCATCGCCCACGAGATCAACACCCCGGTGCAGTACGTCTCCGACAACACCCGTTTCATGGCCGAGACTTTCGGGGCGGTGCTGACCGCGCTGCGGGCCATGGACGAGCTCGCGACCGGCGATGAACCGGTGGCGGTCCGGTTGCGGGAACTGGTGTCCGGGCTGGATCTGGAGTTTCTGGCCGAGGAGATCCCCAGCGCGCTGACCCAGTCGCAGGAGGGCCTGACCCGGATCGCTCAGATCGTGCGGGCGATGAAGGATTTCTCCCATCCGGGGACGGGACGGGCGCAGGCCGATCTGAACCGTGCGGTCGAGAGCACGACTCAGGTCTCCCGTAATGAATGGCGTTACGTGGCCCGGCTGGAGCTCGATCTGGATCCCGAGATCGGTCAGGTGCGCTGTTTCGAGGGCGAGCTCAAGCAGGTGCTGCTCAACATCGTGGTGAACGCGGCCCAGGCGATCGCGACCCAGCGCGAGCAGTTCGGCGGGCAGGTGCTGGGCAACATCCAGATCCGGACCCAGCGCCGTCCGGACGGGGTCCGGATCACCATCACCGACGACGGGCCGGGCATGGAAGAAGCGGTCCGGGACAAGATCTTCGACCCGTTCTTCACCACCAAGCCCGTCGGAAAGGGCACTGGTCAGGGCCTGAGCCTGGCCTACGCGGTGATCGTGCAGAAGCACGGTGGCCGGCTGTCGGTGACCTCCAGCCCCGGAGAAGGATCGATCTTCACCATCGACCTGCCCGACGACCGGGCCGGGTGAGTGGGTAGATTCGCGGGATGAGCTCTGCTGAAACGCCGCGTGAAACTCCGTCCTGGGAACTGTTCGGCCTGGCCGCCCGGGAACTGGCCCAGCAGATCATCGACAGCGGGTACCGCCCGGAGATGGTGATCGCGATCGCCCGGGGCGGTCTGATCCCGGCCGGTGCGCTCGCCTACGCCCTGGGCATCAAGGCGGCCGGAACGCTCAACGTCGAGTTCTACAGCGATGTCGAGGAGACCCTGCCGGACCCGGTGGTGCTGGCGCCACTGCTGGACACCGATGCGATCGTGGGCAAGCGACTGCTGGTGGTGGACGACGTGGCCGACTCCGGTCGGACCCTGGACCTGGTGCTCGGGTTGCTGCGTAAACACACCACCGAGGTGCGTTCGGCCGTGATGTACACCAAGCCGCGAACCATCGTCCAGCCCGACTATTCCTGGCTGGAAACCGACCGCTGGATCAACTTCCCCTGGTCGAGTCTGCCGGTCATCGCTCCCTAGAGGGCGCTGCCCCGGGTTCACAGTCAAGCTTCAGCGCCAATAGTGTGGGTGACGCAGGGTGACGATTTGCCTTTCTGGGTCGAAAAAATTGACATCTGGTAATGTTAACGCTAACAATTTGGCAATTCCCGCTCGAACTTGAATAGAGGAAGTCGTGCGCATCAAGAAGACTCTGACTGGACTGGTCGCGGCTGTCCTGGCCGTTGCACTGGCCGGCTGCGGCCAGAGCGGGGGAGCGTCGAAACCGCCAAGTGGTGGCGGGAGCGTCAAGGGATCGACCATCGGGATCGCGATGCCGACCAGGTCGTCGGTGCGCTGGATCAACGACGGTAACAATATGGTCAAGCTGTTCCAGCGGTTGGGGTACAAGACCGATCTGCGGTATGGCGACAATGTGGTGACCCAGCAGGTCGCTCAGGTCGCGGACATGATCAGCAAGGGTGACCG
>Ga0265340_10002714_pt1 | contig 10074 bp, 7 predicted proteins | sample 4CB225metaG_FD_202082 | JGI IMG/M metagenome (GOLD analysis project Ga0265340, IMG submission 202082) | Rhizosphere microbial communities from Carex aquatilis grown in University of Washington, Seatle, WA, United States - 4-CB2-25 metaG | ecosystem: Host-associated > Plants > Roots > Rhizosphere...
TCACGTTCGGAAGGGGGCCGCAGCGTGCTGTCGACCAAGATGGTCCCGTACGTATCGACTAACAATATTTCTACGCCCGCACGTCGTGCGGCGCGCTCGATGACAATACCCCGTTGTTCCGAAGGTATCGCGCGTAGCCGCTCGGCCAGCAAGGCCCCGAGCGCCTGCGCTTCGTGTAACGAGTATTCGTCACTGTGGTTCGATAGCGTACTGAAACTCAAGATCCCGAAGATCGTGGCTGCCAGAGTCCCCAGGACCACGACGATGGTCGGGGCCAGACTGACGAAGGGTAGGGGACGCAATTGCCAGCGCACCACCAGAGGCTACCGCTTGCGCTAATGCCGATCGACTCCAAAGAGCCGCTCTACTTATTGGTCGTGAGCTCCTAGGTTTCGGGAGCAGGGTCCGTAGCCAATCTGGAAAAGACGGCGTGATCTAACCATCGCGAATCCACGAATTCAGCTTGGCGAGCAATCCCTTCGAAATTAAATCCCAGCCGGGCGATGACGGCTAGACTTGCGTAGTTGGTGGTTGCGGCAGCGCACCTAACGCGATGGACCCCGGCCCGCTGAAATGCGAAGTACAAAGATGCGCCGGCCGCTTCCGTCATGTACCCGAACCCACAAGCATCGAGGCGCAACCAGTAGCCAAGCTCACACGAACGGTGCAAGTGAATGCAATTGTCGAAGCCGAGCAAACCGAGTAACCGCTGCTGAGACCGGTCGCGAATAATAAAGCGTAAGGAGCGGCCGCTGTCCCAATCCGAAATGCTGGCGCTGGCAAACCGAATGCTGGCTTCCTCTGAATCATTGTATGGAACCCAAGGAAGCCAGCGCTGCAGATGTTGGCGAGACCCATCAATGGCTTCCCAGAGTTCAGTTGTGTCTGCCAGGTCCATTGGCTTCAGTTCCAATCGCGCCGTTACGATCGGGTTGTTCTTCAGGTATGTTCGCGAAGGAATGTTGAGCATGACGTCAGGAAGTAGTCTCTGGGCTCACTGAGAGTTAGCGGCACATTCGACGCGGGCCAGCATGGCTTCGAGTCGTCCGGCTTCGTAGTCTCGCCAGGCAACGTACCATTGGTTTGCGATCCTTGCCGGGGCCACTTCGGGGTAAGGTTGTACGTCTCTGCCGCTCACCTTCGCGATGACGCTTGGCTGGTTCAGGCCGCTGCGCGTTGCCAATACCATCTGTACACGCGCCACCTCTTGAACCTGGGTTGGTTCGTACCAAACGACGGCCGCCTGCCCAGCAATGGCAGTAACCGTTGCCCGAACTCCATGAGACCCGATACTTTTCTGCCAGATTACCTCACTCGATTTCGGATCGAGATAAGCAATCTGTATTCCCGAGTTGTCGTTCCAGGCGGCAACACAGTAGTCAACGTGGCAGGCGATTCGGATGTCGTCGGAGTGCAGCAGTGCCTTGTTGGTCGTCCTGGCAGTAGCATGAGTGCCCCCGTCCACATGCAGATCGCTAACGTTGGTGGGTGCCGCCTCAAGCTGCTTTGGCTTCGTTGCAAACCGATCCTTGTCGGTAGCCTTGGTCTTGTTTGAGCCAAGGCCGGACTGCAGTTCCGCACTGCCAAGGTCAATACTCATCCATTGCACCTTCTTGGTCGTCTGTTTGCGCAGCACGAAGGCTATATTGAGGTGGCCTGCAGCTATCGCCACCGATGGTTTGACGGCGCCAGGCTTGGAATTCCGATCGGGACTTAGTGCGGTGAGTTGGACTACGCTGCCCATGGGTGCAAGGTCACGATCGAGATGTCGCGCGACCAAATTGGTTGCACCCCCCAATGAGTCATCTTCCCACACGACCCAGAGAGTACCATCGGGCGCAGCAGCCAGTGAAGGTGAGTAGTTGCTGCGTCCAATGGGCCCCACCCGTCTCGCTGCGCTTGATGCGTGACCTTGCGCGTCTACAGTTCGCACGAACACACCCGGTTCACTGCCGACGCCGTTCCAGAAGAGTAGCGCAATACTCGACCCGACCTGAACCAGCTGGGGGTGTCGCGCATTGGCCGCTTCCGGGGCTACCATAACGGGTTTGTCTTTGGGATTGAGATTGGCGTCGAGCAGCGTCGTGAATACTTGCCGTTGCGCCCACCCGACCAAAGTACCTGCATCCGTATCGATAACGGTTGGTCGTGATACGTCTGAACCAGATTTCGCAAGCTCTTCGCTTGAGTTTGCCGTGAGGGGTCGGGGATGCGCCAGTGCCGCGAGATGACAGGGTGAGTTGGGATTGTCGAGCGCCATCCGAAGGTGAGAACGGAAGTTCTTGGCTACGCCTTCTCCGCCGTTATGGATGGCCAACTCCAAGTCCGAAAAAGCTTGCTGGAAGTCGCCGTGAATGATTGCCTCCTGGGCGTGCAGGATGGCTTCGGTGTAGGGCACACCGTCAGGGTTGCGCGATGTCCCTGTCGGAACCTGAGCGCCTGAACTCGGCGAATGTCCCGTAGTGGGGTTGCCGGAGAGTACACGCTTCCAGCTGCGATAGCCGTAGAATAGGCCAGTAACTGCAGCTGCGATGACGAGCAGTGCCCAGAGCCCACCTCCGGAACGGTGGCGGCCGCCGGGGCTGGCAGCTGGTTGCGATGGCATTCCGCTAGCCTTCGGGCTTGAGCGTGCCGCGCCACTCATTTGAGAGTGAGCCGCCGCCCCCTTGTGGGGGGGCGCGTTCGGAGGCCCGTTTGCGTCGTTCGATAGACGACTGCTGAGCTCATCGACGTCCACCAGTAGTGAAGGTGTCTGTACGGCGGCTTTGTCGGCGGGAGCGAGGACTTCCGCAAGGGCGAGTGCAAATTCGCGTGCCGTCTGAAAACGCTCGTTTGGATCACGCGCGAGTGCTTTGACGAACCAAGCGTCGAATTCCGGCGTTAGATCCGGTCGCAACTGCGAGGGAATTGGCAGAGGCGAGTTGGCAACTTGGGCGAGGATCATCGCTACGCCCTGCTCTACATTCCATACGGTTTGCCCCGTGAGGCACTCATATACGATGCACCCCAAGGCCCACAGGTCACTTCTCTGATCGACTTCACCTTTGCCGTGAGCTTGCTCCGGACTCATGTAGGCAGGCGTTCCGAACAACGCTCCTTCTCTCGTCAGTCTTACTTGCTCGGCAGAATCGTCCGACGGCACGTAGAACTTGGCCAAGCCAAAATCCAATAACTTGGCTATGAGTTCCCCATCTTCGTTGCGTGTGAGAAACAGGTTCTCTGGCTTCAGATCGCGATGCACGACATGCGATGCATGAGCCTTGGCCAGTCCCTTTGCCGTCTGAATGATTATTTTGAGCGTCTGCTCCGCGTCCATACGTCGCACGTGCGACATCAGGTCGTAAAGGCTTTCGCCTTCCAGCAATTCCATAACTAGGAACGGCCGGGCATCGAATTCACCAACATCGTAGACGTCGCAGATGTAGGGGCTCCGTATCGCGGCAGCAGCGCGGGCTTCGCGAAAGAACCGTTCTCGTACGACGCGGGAAGTGACGAGTTCAGACGAGAGGATCTTGACCGCCACGCGCTTGCCGATTGCGATGTTCTCTGCCTCGTAGACGGCAGCCATCCCACCTCGGCCAATCTCGCGCGTAATCCGGTATTTGCCGACCAGTAGGGTTCCAATTGGAACTTTTGAAGCGGGGTCAGCAACCATCGGAGCAATCAAAAGTCAGTTCCGCGAGCGATGAGCTTAGGCGGATTGTTGTTCGGGGGTGCGTTGAAGCAGCGAGGCGAGATTTCCGGGTATTGGATCAACATTCGCCAACTCAGATTGTGGACTCATTGCGCTTAGCGTATGCCAGTAAAGCACGTTATGACCGCCAGGTGAATCCGTGGGCCAGGAAACGGGGGCAATCGAACCAATTCGATCACTTATTACCAGAGCGAGCGCTGCAGCAAATGCTTTACCCGTGTATGTCGGGTCGAGCGGAAGGTCAAGTGACACTCCAACGTCAATCGCGGTGCGGGCCGACGGAGTCTCAATCCCGTACCCGCTGCCGACCCATCGAGAATCCACACATAGTCGGGTTGCGTTCAAAGTGGCGTGTGAACGCTTACGGTTCAGAAGCTGCTGGGCAATACTGCGCGCGCACATTAGCCGGCCCGGTGCGCGTAATACTGACACTGCGAGAATCTTCGACCTCAACCCAGCGTGTTCAAGGCCAGCCCATAAGCCAGCCGCCGTTCCTGTGCTTCCGAAGGCAACCACAATGACGTCCGGTTCCGGAAGTTGGTGGCTACGCACCTGATCAGCGAGCTCAAGGGCAGCTTCAAAATAGCCCATTGCTCCGCACACGCTACTGCCGCCTGGCGCGATTACGTAGCAATCAGAGGCCAGGCACGCGGCAGCCGTCGCCAAGGTCAGCGCGCTAAGCGCAACTGGCACCAGTCCGATCCCGCTATTGACGCTTGCTTGCAGCACTGCTTGTGCGTGGGGTGACCATGGTTGCGGAATCAAGAATGCACGTGATGAAATGCCCCATGCTCTCGCAAACAGCCCGGTTGCCAACACGTGGTGCGAACCTGCTGCGCCAAACGTAATTACCTCACTTTTCCCGCGTGAGCTGGCCTGCTCAAGGATATGCACGAGCTTTCGGCACTTGTTGCCGCCATGCACTGGGTGCACATGACTATCATCTTTTAGCCAAAGGGACGCACGGTGGCCGACCTCTTCAAATATTAGTCGCACCGGACTGGGTAGGTTCATCCCGGCCAAGAATGGTTTTTCACCGGTGGGCCGTGGTTTCGTCGTCGATTCCATTGAGTGACTCGAATGCGAAACAACCAAGAAACAATCCGCGGTTTAGGAATCAGATTTAGAAACGACGGTTGCCAGCGGGTAACCTGCCCGCCAGTCGAACCAATACTCTAAGGCAAACTAGGGAGCGAATCGATGAAGAAGGTAGAGGCTATTATCAAGCCGTTCAAGTTGGATGAGGTGAAGGATGCTCTGTCGGAGGTGGGCATTCAGGGAATGACAGTAACTGAGGTCAAGGGATTTGGCCGTACGGGTGGCAAAAAAGAGGTCTATCGGGGTTCAGCTTATGTAGTGGACTTTGTTCCCAAGGTAAAAATAGAAATCGTCGTGACTGACGACATGGTGGCACCGGTCATTGACGCGATTGAAAAGAGTGCCAAAACCGGCCGCATCGGAGACGGAAAGATCTTCGTTGTTTCGTTGGATGACGCCGTCCGGATAAGGACTGGCGAGCGAGGCGAAGCAGCCATCTAGTTTTCGCGGTAGAAGAGGTGAAGGAGTGAGCCCGATGAATGTGAAGGAAGTGATTGAGTTCGGCCAGCAGAATGGTGCTGTGATGGTCGATCTGAAATTCATCGACTTGGTAGGTAAGTGGCAGCACACGAGCGTGCCCATTCATCGATTGACTGAGGACTCGTTCGAAGACGGATTTGGTTTTGACGGGTCCTCAATAAGAGGCTTTCAGCCCATCAATCAGAGCGACATGCTCCTGATCCCCGACGCCGCCACGGCCGTGATGGATCCATTTACCGCTCATCCGACGTTGTCGCTGCAATGCAACATTCAGGACACCATTACGCGACAGGCCTACTCCCGCGATCCCCGCTACATTGCTCAGAAAGCGGAGAGCTACCTAAAAAATACAGGCATAGCGGACACCTGCTTCGTTGGACCCGAGGCAGAATTCTTCGTATTTGATGACGTAAGATTCAAGGCCGGCAACAACGAAGGCTTCTTTCTGGTCGATTCGGTGGAAGCTGACTGGAACACAGGGCGCGACGAGATGCCGAACCTGGGCCACAAGGTGCGCCACAAGGAAGGCTATTTCCCGGTTCCACCCCAAGACACGCTCAATGACCTGCGTACCAACATGGTGCTGCAGATGCAGAAGGTTGGCATTGAGATCGAGGTCAGCCACCATGAAGTCGCAACTGCCGGTCAGAGCGAGATCGACATGCAGTATGACCGCTTGCTTCGCATGGCCGACAAGCTCATGTGGTTCAAGTACATAGTCAAGAATGAGGCGCGTGCTGCCGGCAAGACGGCCACGTTCATGCCAAAGCCCTTATATGGCGACAATGGTAACGGCATGCACGTGCACATGTCGCTGTGGAAAGCGGACCGGCCCCTATTTGCAGGTGATGGTTATGGCGGGCTCAGCGAATTGGCACTTTACTTCATTGGCGGAGTGCTCAAGCACTCGCACGCACTGACGGCGTTGACCAATCCCACGGTGAACAGTTACAAACGACTGGTGCCGGGTTTCGAGGCGCCAGTGAACTTGGCCTACTCGAGTCGCAACCGGTCGGCGGCTATTCGCATTGCCACCTACTCCGCTTCGCCGAAGGCACGACGGATCGAGATCCGATTCCCCGATCCAACGACCAATCCATACATTGGGTTTACGGCCCTCATGATGGCGGGTTTGGATGGGATCCAAAACAAGATCGACCCCGGGGATCCGCTCGATAAGGACATCTATTCGCTGAGTCCCGAGGAATTGGAGAGTGTTCCACACGTTCCAGCTTCATTGGAGGAGGCTCTCAATGCATTGGAGCGAGATCACGCCTTCTTGCTCAAGGGTGATGTCTTCACCAAGGACGTCATTCAGATGTGGCTCGACTACAAGCGAGAGCGTGAGTTGACTCCGTGTCGCATGCATCCTACCCCGATGGAATACTACCTCTACTACGACACCTGAGTCGCGCGAAGTCCAGAGAATAGTGCCGGTTGCGCCGGAAGAGGTCGGCCCGGCCCGCTCGGGTCTGGTCGGCGCGTGTTCTTTCCTGTATGGCATATCCTGTGTCGGAGAGGCCAGCGACAGCACAGCCCAACGCACGCGGGAGCGGGCAGAGTTGCGACCCAGTAGCAGGCTCCGCAGTAGCGGAGCCAAAGGGACTTATCGGTCAACTCATTGCAGATCGCTACCGCGTCGAGGCTCTGATTGGTGTCGGCGGCATGGGATCAGTGTACCGCGCGACGCATGTGCTCATGCGAAAGACCGTCGCCCTAAAGACGCTGCACCCGGAAATGACGCGGCTACCTGAGGTCGTTGCTCGATTCGAACACGAGGCGATCGCCGCATCGAGAATCGAACACACGAACGTTGCGGCGGCAACCGACTTTGGCCGACTCGAAGATGGTACTTTTTATCTCATCCTCGAGTTCGTTGAGGGGGAGAGTCTGCGGGCTCGATTGGCGCGTTCGCGGCGACTGGCGTTTCCTGTTTGTTTGCATATCGCTCGTCAAATCGCCAATGCCCTTAGCGCAGCTCACGCGCTCGGGATCATTCATCGCGACCTGAAGCCAGAGAACGTGATGTTGGTGTCGCGACCGGGTATTACCGATCTGGCCAAGGTTCTGGATTTTGGAATTGCCAAGGTGCCACTGGAAGGCACAACGCACGGTATTACCACCGTAGGTACTGTTCTCGGAACGCCAGCATACATGTCGCCGGAGCAGTGCGCTGGGCGGGACTCCGACGCCCGCAGCGATCTCTATTCTCTGGGCGTCATTCTGTACGAAATGTCCAACGGTCATCAGCCCTTTCAGAGCGATGACACTCTGGAACTGCTGTCACGCCACCTTGCTGCGCCACCCGAACCCATGGAGCGCGACCTCCCTGAATCGTTGACTGCCATCATCACGCGACTACTCGAGAAAAACCCGGATGAACGAGTGCAGTCGGCGCTGGAACTGGTTTCCATGCTCGACGCTGCAGCTCAACACGAACACCGTGGTTCGATTGCGACGCTTGGCGCGCGGGTGAGCGGCCAACTACTGGACCGAAGCTTTGCGTTGGGGCGCATGCTAGTGTCCGCATTCTCGAAGCTGCACCCTTTCTTGTCTAAGGTCGGCTTCTGGGTATCAACGGCTGCGCGTAGGCGTTTACGGCTCCGTCAGTGGACGGTATCGCTGGGTGCCCTTGTCGTAGCTGCAATCGTTGTCATTGGCGTTGTTGCGGTGCCCCTCATCATGCGTCGCAGTGCAGACGCAGTGGTCACGGCAGCATCTGCAGAACTGCCGCGTGGGGCGTTTCCGAGTTCGAATCTTCCCCGCGGAACCAAGGATGACTTCCGACGCCAGGTTGAGCGGATCGAGATGCTCAAGGTTTACGAACGCACGGAACGGGACTGGACGCTGGTTGCCCGGGGCTATGCTGAACTCGGTGAATGGCTGAAGTGTGCACAGTCGTATCGCTCGGTCCTTGCGCTGCATGCGACTCTCCGATCCGACCCCCTGCTGCTGAACGATTTACTGCAAGCGGCGCAGGATCCGGAAGCACAGAAGATCGTTTTGAACTTGGCGCAGACGGTACTGGGGGCCAATGGTGTGGAGTTGGTCTGGCTACTCTGGAACAACGTAAAGGATCAGCGAGATCAACAGGACAATGCGGAGAAGCTCAGAAAACAACTGATTATTCTGAGTCACAGGGCTAGGCCTGCACTCCGGTCCGCGATTGAACTCGACTACTACCAGACCTGCCCGGCTCTCGATGGCATTGTTACGCGCGCCGTAAAGGTTGCTGACCAACGCAGCCTCACTGCATTGGAAGCCCTCAACAAACAAACGGGCTGTGGTCCGCGGCAGGAATACGATTGTGCGCCATGCATTCGTGCAGATGGCCTACTACAAAACGCAATAGCGCGAGCCCGGTCCACTCCGGTGCCCGCGCTAGGTGCGGAATAGACAGCGACTACTTCTTCTTCGCCGTCTTCTTGGCTTTGCTTACTACTGGCTTGGTCGCTGATTTGGCGGCAATCGCCTTCTTGGCTGGTTTGTCTGCATAGCGAGCAGACTGCCCGAGTAGCGCCTGAGCCATGGCTTCTGCGTGGGACAGTCGCTCCCAGCTGAACTCCGGTCGTCCAAAGTGGCCGTAGGCTGCCGTCTGCCGGTAGATGGGGTGCAGCAAATCGAGCTCTTCGATCAGCGCCTTGGGGCGGAAATCGAAAGCCTTCTTCACGTAGTTGGCGATCTGCTCTTCAGAGACTTCCGATGTGCCGAAGGTGTTGACGTAGACGCCGACGGGTTGCGCCACGCCAATGGCGTAAGCCACCTGCACCTCACAGCGGCGAGCAACGCCCGACGCTACGATGTTTTTGGCAACGTAGCGGGCATAGTAGCAAGCGGAGCGATCGACCTTCGACGGGTCTTTGCCACTGAATGCTCCACCACCGTGGCGACCCATACCACCGTACGTATCAACGATGATTTTGCGACCCGTTAGGCCAGCGTCGCCGTAGGGGCCGCCGATCACGAAACGACCCGTTGGATTCACGAAGTACTTGGTCTTGTTGTCCAACAGATTGGCGGGCAGCGTTTTCTTGATGCAAAGCTCCATGACCGCTTCTTTCAAGTCCTTGTGCTTGATGTCGGGCGAGTGCTGGGTCGAGACGACTACGGCGTCAATGCGCGTCGGTCGATCATCTTCGTACTCGACCGTGACTTGGCTCTTGCTGTCCGGACGAAGGAAATCGACCTTCTTGGCCTTGCGTATCTTGGCCAAATTCGCCACGAGTTCATGGGCATACATGATAGGTGCGGGCATTAGTTCCGGCGTCTCATCGCACGCGTAGCCGAACATCAAGCCCTGATCGCCAGCTCCCTGATCCTTGAATAGACCCTGGCCCTCGGTCACGCCTTGCGAGATGTCTGGGGATTGAGGCTCAACCGCGATCAGCACTGCGCAAGTGGTTGCGTCAAAGCCCATGGCTGAGTCCGTGTATCCGATATCGGAAACGACGCCGCGTGCGATCTTGCCGAAGTCGAGGTTCTTGGCTTGAGTCGTGATCTCACCAGCGACAATAATGAAGCCCGTCTTGCAGAGGGTTTCACAGGCAACTCGGCTCTTTGGATCTTCTGTCAAAGCTGCGTCGAGCACGGCGTCGGAGACTTGATCACAAAGCTTGTCTGGGTGGCCTTCGCTGACGGATTCTGAGGTGAAAAGGTAACGACTCATCGGAGATTCTCGCTTGTTGGGCAGAAAGTGAAACTGAGGCCAACCGGTTATCACAGCAGCGGCCCGCTAGCACGCATTCTTCTCAGAGGCAGATGAGCGAGCCCCCGGCAGTCGTGCCTTTAGCTCACAAAATAGC
>Ga0265340_10002715_pt1 | contig 10073 bp, 12 predicted proteins | sample 4CB225metaG_FD_202082 | JGI IMG/M metagenome (GOLD analysis project Ga0265340, IMG submission 202082) | Rhizosphere microbial communities from Carex aquatilis grown in University of Washington, Seatle, WA, United States - 4-CB2-25 metaG | ecosystem: Host-associated > Plants > Roots >...
GGGAGGTCGATGGCCATGGCTGTCGTCGCTTCTTGCGCCTAGATCGTGTCGGAGAGCACCCGTCTATGGCGGCCGATTAAGCACGGCCCGCCCTCACGCCGCGTTATCGGTTCGCTCACAAAGTTAGAGTTTCAGGCAAGCTTTCGTTAACGTTGCGCGGTTCACGCGATCCGCGCTGCGATTGGCGCGCTGGGCGCAGGAGGCGACGCCTGCTCGACGCGATTGCGGCCGAGCGACTTCGCCTGGTACAGCGCCGCGTCGGCCACGCGCGTGACTGCCGCGAGGTCGCCATCGACCGAGGTTGCCGTGGCGACGCCGGCGCTCACCGTGGCCACGAGTTGCGCGCCGCCGGCGACGAAGCGGAGGGCGGCAAAGGCGTTGCGGACGCGCTCGGCGATGACATAGGCCGCTTCGATGGTGGCGCCCGGAAGCACCACAAGAAACTCCTCGCCGCCATAGCGTCCAAACAGGTCGCCCGGCCGGATCGCCGCCTCGGCGGCCGAGGCGAAGGCGCGCAGCACCGCGTCGCCGGTCGGGTGGCCGAAGGTGTCGTTGATCCACTTGAAGCGATCGAGATCGAACATGATGACGGAGAGCGAACGGCCTTCAATTTTACAGCGGCGCAGCAGGCGCTCGCCGCCTTCCAGCAGGGCGCCACGGTTGGCGATGCCGGTCAGCGAATCCTGCCGGGCGGCGACGATATAGCGGCGCTCGCTGCGTTCCTTGGTGAGCAGGATCATGAAAACCGCGCTGGCCATGGAATGAAGCAGCCCCTCGAAGCTGATGATGCCAAACCAGCTGCCGAGCACCGGCAGCTCGCCGACCGTCATGCTGCCGGAGGCCATGTCGAAGGCCCCGCCCGTCAGGACGAAGGCGTGGAGCGCGAGGATACCGATCAGGCCATAGCGCCCGCGCAGCCGTTCGCTGCGGCCACGCCACAGCTCCCACGCCGAGGCGGCGATATAGGCGATCGCCGGAATAAAGCCGAATGCGTTGGCAAGCGTGGAGTTGCTTCCGGTAGTCACGTCCACGATCATCCAGGCCGCGGTCCCCGCCACCACGCCCAATACTGGCAGCGGGCGGCTATGGAAGATGCGCATCCCGGCCCACAGCAGCGCCGGGCTTTCGATGTTGAGCAGCGTCCCGATCACGGTGAAGGAGTGGCGCTGACTGGCGGCGCCGATGGTGATGCAGATAACGGCGAGCGCGGTGGTGAAGCACGCCGCCGCCCACCAGGCGAGTTCCGGGGCCCGCGGAATCTGCGTCCACGCGCCGGCCAGGAGAACGCCCGCCATGAGGGCGACGAAGCCGGCTGCGATCGTCAAGGTGACAATGTCGAGATGCATGAGTAGCGGTCGCTGGAAGGCGGCGTCCGCTCCCACCTCGGTGCGAACTGTCCAAACTGCCAATAGTGTGATCGATGTTCCTTACGAAGCCCTGCTGGACGCGACGTGCCTTTACGGCCGGCGCGCAAGCATCCGTTAACGCTAGCGCGTCGGTACCGGCTTCTCGCCACGATAGTCGTAGAAGCCGCGGCCGGACTTCCGCCCGAGCCACCCGGCCTCGACGTATTTTACGAGCAGCGGGCAGGGGCGATATTTCGAGTCCGCCAGGCCCTCGTGCAGCACCTGCATGATCGACAGGCAGGTGTCGAGGCCGATGAAATCGGCGAGCTGCAGCGGGCCCATCGGGTGGTGTGCACCCAGCCGCATGGCGGTGTCGATGGCATCCACCGTGCCGACGCCCTCGTGGAGGGCGTAGATCGCCTCGTTGATCATCGGCAAAAGGATGCGGTTGACGATGAAGGCCGGGAAATCTTCGGCCAGCGTCGCGGTCTTGCCGAGGCGGGTGGTGAAGGCCTTGGCCGAGGTGAAGGTGTCGTCGGCGGTGGCGATGCCGCGAATGATCTCGACCAGCTCCATGCGCGGAACCGGGTTCATGAAATGGATGCCGATGAACTTTTCCGGCCGGTCGGTTGCCGCCGCCAGGCGGGTGATCGAGATCGAGGACGTATTAGTGGCGAGGATCGCGTCCGGCTTCAGCGCGCTCGAGACATGGCGCAGGATCTGGCGCTTGACCGGCTCGTCCTCGACTGCGGCCTCGATGACCAGGTCAGCGTCGGCGAAGGCGTCGTAGTGCGGGGCGGCGGACAAGTGGGCAAGGGCGGTGGCGCGCTCACCCTCGGTCAATTTTCCGGCCGCGACATGACGCGCGAGATGGATGTCGATCTGGGCGATTGCCGCCTTGACGCGTTCCGCGCCGACGTCGTTCAGCTTGACGTCGAATCCGGCCAGCGCACACACCTCGGCGATGCCGCTGCCCATTTGGCCGGCGCCGACAATGCCAACTTTCTCAATCGATAAGGTCATGCGGCTTCATCTAGGCTCGCGCGCGGCTGCGGTCAAAGGAGTCGCTCCAGTTCCGGCAAGATTAACCGTAGGTCGCCGACGAGCCCGAAATCGGCGACGGAGAAGATCGCCGCCTCGGGGTCGCTGTTAATGGCAACGATAATCCTGGCACTCTTCATGCCGGCAAGGTGCTGGATGGCGCCGGAAATCCCGACGGCGATATAGAGGTCGGGCGCCACGATCTTGCCGGTTTGCCCGACCTGGAGTTCGTTCGGTGCGTAGCCGGCGTCGACCGCGGCCCGCGAGGCGCCGATGGCGGCGTTAAGCTTGGCCGCAAGCGGCTCGAGATAACGCCGGAAATCTTCCGCCGAGCCGAAGGCGCGCCCGCCGGATACGACGATGCGCGCCGAGGCGAGATCGGGGCGGTCGGATCGCGTGCCCTCTTCGCCGACGAACAGGGAACGCAAGCTCGGCGGTGGCGGCGGCACGACGACGACCGGTGCGGCGGCTTCACCGCGCTCCGTTGGAGCGAACGCCGAGGTGCGCACCGTGATGATCCGCCGGGCGTCGTTGCTGCGCACCGTTTCGATCACGCTGCCGGCGTAGGCCGGACGCTCGAACGTCGCGGCGTCGATGACGCGGGTGATCTCGGAGATTTGCGCGACATCGAGCAGCGCCGCCGCGCGCGGCATCACGGTCTTGCCGATCGCGGTCGCCGGGGCGAGCAGCGCGTCGTAGCCGGCCGCCAGCCCGACGATGAGCGCCGTCAGCGGCTCGGCGAGGCCGTGGGCGAGCGAGTCGCCGTCGGCGTGGAGTACCTTTGTCACGCCGGCCAGCCGCGCGGCATCGGCGGCGGCTTCGGCGCAGTCGTGCCCGGCGACCAGCACCTCGACCGGTGCGCCCAGTGCGGCGGCGGCGCTGACCGTGCGCAGCGTAGCGTCGCTGACGGTCTTGCCGTCATGGTCCGCCAGCACGAGCGTGGTCACAGGGCGTCCGCCTCGCGGAGCTTCGTCACAAGTTCGGCGGCGGACGTCACGCGGACGCCGGTGCGGCGTGGCGGTGGTTCCGCGACCTTTACGACGGCGAGGCGGGGCGTGGTGTCGACGCCGAGCTCCGCCGCGGTCATCTCCGCGATCGGCTTCCGCTTCGCCTTCATGATGTTGGGCACCGAGGCGTAGCGCGGCTGGTTCAGCCTGAGGTCGGTGGTGATCACGGCGGGCAACGTGAGGCGGATCGTCTGGTGGCCGGCATCGACCTCGCGGACGATCGTGGCGCTGCCCTCGCTGACCGCGACCTTGGAGGCGAAGGTGGCGATCGGCCAGTCGAGCAGGGCGGAAAGCATCTGGCCGGTCTGGCCGGCGTCGTCGTCCACCGCCTGCTTGCCGAGGATCACGAGGCCCGGCGCTTCGCTCCTCGCCACCGCGGCGAGAAGCTTGGCGATGGCCAAAGGTTCGAGCCGACCATCGGTCGCGATGTGGATGCCGCGATCCGCGCCCATGGCGAGCGCGGCGCGGATCGTCTCGACCGTGCCGGCGTCGCCGGCAGACACCGCGATCACCTCTTCGGCGACACCCGCCTCCTTCAGTCGCAGCGCCTCCTCGACGGCGATCTCGTCGAACGGGTTCATCGCCATCTTGACGTTGGCGAGATCGACGGCTGACCCGTCCGGCTTGACGCGGATGCGCACGTTGAAGTCGGCGACGCGCTTCACCGCGACCAGGATCTTCATTGCCACGGCCCTCCCGGTTCGGTCGGTGGCGGCGGGAGGTTCCGGTCGGGCGGCGGGATGGATGGGACCGAGGCGGGTTGCGGCCGGTGCGGGTCGCGCCGGAACAGCGGATGATCGTCAGGCAGGGCCTTGGCGAACAATGGCACGCCCGGCAGGCGCAACACGAGGATGAGCAGCGCGCCGGCGGCCAGTCCGCCGAGATGCGCCCACCAGGCAATGTCACCGGTGTCGCTGCCGAAGGCCGACAGCACCTGGATCGCGATCCAGAAGCCGAGGACATATTCGACGCGGAGCCGCAGCGGGATGCCGAAGAAGACCAGTATCCACACCCGCACGCGCGGATAGAGCAGTAGGTAGGCGGCGATGTTGCCGGAGACGGCGCCCGAAGCGCCGATCACCGGCGCCTGCGACGATGGGTCGGAGAGCACGAAGGCGTAGCCGGCCGCGGCGGCGCAAACGAGATAGAAGAAGAAGTAGCGGAAGTGGCCGACGGCATCCTCGACGTTGTCGGCGAACACCCACAGGAAGACGAGGTTGCCGGCAAGGTGCCAGATGTCGGCGTGCAGGAACGAGTAGCTGATGAGAGTGAGCAGGTTGGGGATCTGCGGGAAGTCTGCCGGGCGGAGCGCGTCGCCGTTGATCAGCGCCGGCACCAGGCCGAAGCCGTAAGCGGATGCTTCGCTGGCCTCGCCGGTGAAGCTGCCGCCCTCGTACAGGAAATAGATCAGGATGTTCGCGGCGATGAAGCCCCACGTCACCCATGGATGGCGGATGTTGCGGAGCGGGTTGTTGTCGTAGATCGGGATGAACGCCACGGCTGCCTAGCGGTTCTTGCCGGGTTCCCAGAGGACGTCGCGCTCGCCGTTGCCGTTCTCGGCGCGAGCGGCGACGAAGAGCAGGTCGGACAGGCGGTTGATGTAGTGGATTGCCTCCGGGTTCACCGCCTCGCGGGCGGCAAGCGCCACGACCAGGCGTTCCGCCCGCCGCGCCACGGTGCGGCAGAAGTGCAGCGCCGCCGCTGCCGCGCTGCCGCCGGGCAGCACGAACGAGGTCAGCGGTGCGAGGTGCGCGTTGAGCTCATCGATTTCGCGCTCCAGCCGTTCGACTTGCGTTGCCGAGACGCGCAATCGCTCGCGGCCGCCGGGCTTGGGCGGCGTCGCGAGATCGGCGCCGAGGTCGAAGAGGTCGTTCTGGATGCGCCCGAGGATCGCCGACATAGCCCCGGCGGCGTCGACATGGACGCGCGCCATGCCGACCGCAGCGTTGACCTCGTCGACGGTGCCGATCGCCTCGAAGCGGAGGTCGGATTTTGCCCGCCGCTCGCCGGTGGCCAGCGCCGTGGTGCCGTCGTCGCCGGTCTTGGTGTAGATGCGGTTGAGGACGACCATCGCGGCTACCGGGTGCTGAAGTAGAGCGCCGCCATGCCGATGACGATGGCGGCGAACTGGAGGATGACGCGCAGCCGCATGAGCTGCTGCGAGCGCGACGGCGAGCCGCCGCGCATCATGTTGACGAGCCCGGCCAGCAGCACGATCGCGACCGCGGCGACCGCAAATGGCGCAATATATTCGAGTAGATTCGAGCGCATGGCGCGGCCGGCGGGCTCCGAATACCGGCTGCTGATATAGCCAGATTCATCGGCCGCGTCTTTAGCGCGCGCATCTTGCCGTTTTGGCCGCGAGCGGGCATCGTCGCGGCGGGGAAGAATGCCATGCGCGGGCTCACGGGAAAGCGGGTACTCATCACCGGCGCGGCGACCGGGATCGGCCGTGCCGCCGCGGTGCGTTTTGCCGAGGAGGGCGCCAGCGTCGCGGTCAACTATTTCGGCGACGCCGACCCGGCCGAGGAAGTCATCGAGCGGCTGAACCAGATCTTCCCGGACGGCGGCCATGTGCTGGCGCCGGCGGACGTTTCCGACGAAGACGCGGTGGATTCGCTGTTCGCGGGAGTGGTGCAGGCCTTCGACCGCATCGACATCCTGGTCAACAACGCCGGCATCAAGATCACCCACCAGCCGCACGAGGCGGCGATCGGCGACTACGACAAGGTCATGGCCGTCAATCTGCGCGGCGCGTTCCTGTGCGCGCAGGCCGCCATCCAGCATTTCCTCGATACCGGCCGGCCGGGCGCGATCGTCACCACATCCTCGATCCAGGCCGATGTGCCGGTCGATGAGGACGCCATCGCTTACGTCATGTCGAAGGCCGGCATCACCGGGATGACGCGCGTGCTGGCGCTGCGCTATGGCCGCGACCGCATCCGCGTCAATGCGGTCGGGCCGGGCGCGATCATGACGCCGATGAATGCGCCGTTCGCCGACGCGTCGCTGCGGCGGCGCACCGAGCGGCTGGTGCCGCTCGGCCGCATCGGCGAGCCGGAGGAGATCGCGGCGGTGATCGCGTTCCTCGCCTCGGACGAAGCTAGCTACATCACCGGGCAGACGGTGTTCGCCGACGGCGGTCTCGGCGTCGGGCGCCCGGCATAGCTAGCGCTGGCGGAGCAGCACGCGGTCCATGGCGCTGGTCGGCAGGATGCGCTTCAGCCAGGCGCCGACCTGCGAAGGCAGCGTGACGCGATAGCGCGCCTTGGGCGAAGGGCTTTCCAGGGCATGGATCAACGGCGGCACGATAGCTTCCGGTCCCAGGCGAAAGGCTGAGCGGCGTCCGGTGCCGGCGAGGCGTGACAGCTCGCGGCGGTAGGCCTCGCGGAAGCGCGAATTCGGCAGGTCCACGGTTTCCATGAAACGCAGCCGCGCGTTCTCGATCATGCGGCTCTCGATCGGGCCGGGCTGAATGATCGAGACGAAGATGCCGGTGCCGCGGAGCTCCAGGCGCAGCGCGTCGCTCCAGCCTTCGACGGCGTATTTCGAGGCGCTGTAGGCGCCGGTGAAGCGGACCGCGAGGAAGCCCAGCACAGAGGAGCAGTTGACGATGCGGCCGTGGCCCTGCGCGCGCATCGCCGGCAGGACGCGGCGGGTGAGGTCGTACCAGCCGACGACGTTGGTCTCCAGTACCGCGCGCAGATGTTCGGGGGAAACGTCCTCGATCGCACCGGGGTGACTGTAGGCGCCGTTGTTGAACAGGGCGTCGAGCGTGCCGCCGGTGGCGGCGAGCACATGGTCGACCGCGGCGGCGATGCTCTCCGGGTCGGCATAGTCCAGCCGCAGCGTCTCGAAGCCCTCGCGGGCCAGTCGCGCGCAATCGGTCGGCCGGCGGCAGGCAGCGAACACGCGCCAGCCGCGCGCGTGGAGGGCAGTAGCCACAGTGTAGCCGATTCCGGAGGAGCAGCCGGTAATCAGGATCGAGCGTGCCGTTGCAGCCCCCGTCGCCAAACCTGCCGCGGCGCGAGCTTTGCAAATCCGACGCCGCTGGCGCAAGGGGTTTCCAGGCAGGAGCCGCGCCGGTAGCCTGCCCGCACCGAATCGGGGCGAAGCAACCAACCCGGCGCACGGCACGGAGCCAGATGAGCGGCGACAGACGCCTGCTATTCAAGGCGTGGGCGGTCATCTGGGATGCCGTCAATCATTTCAACGCCGACGACGGCTGGGCGATGGCGAGCCATGTCGCGCTGTCGGCGCTGATGGCGTTGTTCCCGTTCCTGATCTTCGTCGCCGCGTTCGCCGGCACGCTCGGCGAAGCCGGCCTCGCCGACCGCGTCGCGCAGATCGTCTTTGCGACCTGGCCGACGGAGGTCGCCGGGCCGATCGCGGCGGAGGTGCACCGCGTACTCGTGCCGATCCACGGCAACCTCCTTACCATCTCGGCGGCGGTCGCCGCGTACCTCGCCTCGAACGGCGTCGAGGCGGCGCGCACGGCGCTCAACCGCGCCTACCGGGTGGTCGACCGGCGCTCGATCATCTTCCGCCGGGTGCAAAGCCTGGTGTTCGTGTTCGTCGGCACCGTCGTCGTTCTGTTCATCGCGGCGCTCGGCGTGTACGCCGCGGCGGCGCCGTATCTGCAGGCCTATGCGCCGGCGGTGGCGGTCGCCGGCGTTGTCATCACGAGCCTGCTCGTCATCGTGGCGCTCGCCGGAGCGCATCTCTGGCTGCCGGCGGGGCGGCCGCACTGGACGCAGCTATGGCCGGGCATCGTCGGCACGCTGATCTCGTGGCTGGTGTGCGGCTGGGTCTTCGCCATCTATCTCAAGAGCTTCGCCAACTACGCGGCGACCTATGCCGGGCTCGCCGGCGTCGTCGTGGCGATCTTCTTCCTGTACGTTGTGTCGCTGCTGATGATCTTCGGCGCCGAGTTCAACGCAACGCTCGGCCGCCTCCGCGAAGGCCGCATAGGGTAGGGCGCATGGCATATCTCATCGAGTTGTTCCTGTTCATCGTGGTGGTCGGCATCGTCGATGCCGGGCTGCCGTGGCCGAGGCCGGAGAAGCGGCAGTGATCGCCGGCCACTTCGGCCTCGCGGCAGGCGTCAAGGCGAAAGAGCCGGCGGTGCCGCTGTGGGCGCTGATGCTCGCCACGTCGTGGCTCGACGTCGTGTTCGTGCCGCTGTTCCTCACCGGCGTCGAGACGATCGAGAAAGCGCCGGATGCGACCGGCCCCTACGGCGCCGACATCATCCACGCCAACTACACGCATTCGCTGTTCGGCGCGATCGTGCTGTCGCTCGTCTTCGGCTTCGTGGCGCGGCGGTTCTGGGGCGATCGCGCCGGCGTCGTGCTCGGGCTCGTCGCCTTCTCGCACTGGGTGCTCGATCTGCTCGTCCACCGCGGCGACCTGCCGATCCTCATCGGCAACGTCGGCCACCTGCCGACGCTGGGCTTCGGGCTGTGGCGCTATCCGGCGGTGTCGGCCACGCTCGAGCTGCTGCTCGTGCTCGGTGGTGCGTGGCTCTATTGGCGCGCGGCGAGGGCGACCGCCGAGGCGGCGGGCGGGGCGCAGCGGGCGCGTGCGGATCTCAGCGCCGCGCTCATCCTGATATTCGGGCTTGGCACGCTGGCGGCCGATCTCAGCGGATTCCTTTCCTAACTGTAACCTTTCCGCAGCTACAAGCGTCGTAGGGTTGGCCTCATTCACGCGTGTGAAAGATGGCCGCCATCCCTATGTAATGGATATGTTGCAGAAAACCCCGGAAACTGCGCCCGCTATCGAGGCGCCCGCAGACGTCGCCGCCGTGCTCAACGCCGGCGCGCCCGCGCGCCGTATCCGCCGCTGGCTGCTTATCGCCCTGGCCGCGATCGTCGTGATCGGCGGCGGCTGGTACTGGTACTCGGCGCGCACCGCCACTCCGGCGATCGCCTACGTCACCCAGCCGGCGGCGAAAGGCGACCTCACCGTCACCGTGACCGCGACCGGCACCGTGCAGCCGACCGACCAGGTCGACATCTCGAGCGAACTGTCCGGCACCATCGCCACGATCAACGCCGATTTCAACGATCGCGTCACGCAGGGCAGCACGCTCGCCACCCTCAACACCGACAAGCTCAACCAGGCGGTCGTGCAATCGCAGTCGGCGCTCAATGCACGTACGGCAGACGTGCAGCAGGCGCAGGCGACGGTCGAGCAGACCAAGGCCGCGCTGGCGCGGCAGCAGAAGCTCGCTGCCGAAAACCTGTCGTCTACCGAGACGCTGCAGTCGGCGCAGGCCGACGCCGATCGCGCGGTCGCGGCCCTCGCCAGCGCCAACGCCGATCTCGACACCGCCAAGGCCAATCTCTCGATGGCGCAGTCCGACCTCGGCAAGGCGACCATCGTGTCGCCGGTCGATGGCATCGTGCTCGCCCGCGACGTCGAGGTCGGCCAGACCGTGGCCTCCTCGCTGCAGGCGCCGGTGCTGTTCACGCTGGCGCAGGACCTGACCAAGATGGAGCTGCAGGTTGCGGTCGACGAGGCGGACGTCGGCAAGGTCAAGGAGGGCGACACCGCGAGTTTCACGGTGGAGGCCTATCCCGACCGCAAGTTCCCGGCGACCATCGCGCAGGTGCGCTACTCGCCGGTGACGGTCGAGGGCGTCACGACCTATACGGCGGTGCTCACCGTCGACAAC
>Ga0265340_10002716_pt1 | contig 10073 bp, 7 predicted proteins | sample 4CB225metaG_FD_202082 | JGI IMG/M metagenome (GOLD analysis project Ga0265340, IMG submission 202082) | Rhizosphere microbial communities from Carex aquatilis grown in University of Washington, Seatle, WA, United States - 4-CB2-25 metaG | ecosystem: Host-associated > Plants > Roots > Rhizosphere...
AGAAGATTTTAGGGCTGTGCACCAGACCACGCGCAATCTCCAGGCGGCGCCGCATGCCACCGGAAAGCGTCTTGGTCTGGGCGTTGCGCCACTTCAGCAGATCGACCGTAGTCAGCAGGTCTTCGATATTTCGTTTCCGGTCCGCGGAGGGAACGCCGTACAGCTTGGCGTAGATACTGAGGTTTTCCTCGACCGTGAGATCGATGTCGCTGGTCATGGCCTGGGGTATGACGCCCATGCAGTGCCGCGCCTCATCGGCCTGTTTCGAAACGTCGAAACCATTGATCAGCGCGTGCCCGCTGGTGATGGGCAGCAGGGTGGTCATCATACGGATGAGCGTGGATTTGCCGGCGCCGTTGGGGCCCAGCAGGCCAAAGATCTCGCCCTGCTTCACCGCGAAGGACACATCGTCCACGGCGATGAAGTCGCCGTACTTCTTGGTGATATGGTCCACCACGATGGCATCGCCGCTGGCCGGCGCTTCGCAGCCGGTGCTCGGCTTCGACTTGGGAGCGAACCAGCTCATCGCGCGCCTTTCCCCAGGTCCTTGGGTAGCAGGACTTCGGCGGTCATGCCGGGAACGAGTGCGCCGTCGGGGTTATCGACCTTCAGCTTCAGGCCGATGGTTTTGATATCACGCTTGCGACGGCCGACGTCGCGCTGGGTGGCGAAGTCGCTCTCCACCGCTTTGAAGATGACCGTGCCTTCAATGGGCTTGCCGGCGGGCAAACGCACCTGGAGCTTGTCGCCGTCGGCAATAAACCGGCTTTCCGTCTCCGGGGCTTCGGCGCGCACCCAGGTGTCTCCGAAATCGATAATGGTCACAATCGGAGTGCCGGGGTTAATAACTTCACCCTGGCGCGTCGCTCGCACCGAGATGGTACCGCTCACTGGAGCGTAGATCTTGGTGTAGCCCAGGCGGGTCTCGGCTTCAGCCATCTGGGCGCGGGCGTTGGCTACCTGGGCCTGATTTGCGGCCACATTACTAGAAGCCGCCTGTTGTTGATGAATGCGGGCCCGCGCTGTAATCAGGTCGGCTTGCGCCGCGTCCACATTCTTATGAGCGCTTACCACCACTGCTTTTTGCGCTTTCAGCTGTTCTTCGGCGCGCACCCGGTCCATCTCGGACTCGACTCCCGCTTTGGCCAACTCCACGATGCGCTCCGAGTCGCTCTGTACCCGAACCAGGTCAGCCTGGGCCTGCGCCAGCGCTGCTTTGGCGGCAGCCAGTCGTGCTTCTGCATTGACCACGCCACTGTTGGTCTCGCCCAGCGTCTGCGCTTCGGTAGCGCGCAGCGAGGATACTTGCGAGTTGTAGGTGCTGATGGTCGCTGCGGCGGCATTCTTCTGCGCTTCCAGTTCGGCAGAATCGATCTCCGCGATAAGGTCGCCGGCCTTGACCCTCGAACCTTCATCCACATACAGTTTTTCGACCCGCCCCATGATCTTGGAGCTCACGATGACCTGGTTAGCGTCCACGATACCGATGAGCACGGTGTCGCTGGTGCGATCGGTGGAATAAAAGTAGTAGCCGATGGCGATGCCCAGCAGCGCGATGAGTAGGGTGGCGAATTTCGCTTGCTTCACTTGCGTTTTCCTCGAGTACGAACACGAACCGGCTGGGGCGCAACCTGCAATTCGTGACGCTGGCTTTCCTCTTGTGCAATCCTGGCCGCCAGTTTCAGCCCTGCATCTCGATCCGCAAACAACGCAGCAGCGATAAAGTCCAGGACGGCCGCCCGCCTCAGACGGATTGCCTCCGGCGAGTACGGATCGCGGTTGAGGAGCATTCGTGCTACCGGCGCGATCACGAAGTAGTGCACGTTGATGGCGGCGATGGATGGCGCAAACTGAAACGGATCGACCTTACGAAACTCGCCGCTCTCGGTTCCCTCGTGCAGCACGGCAGTGAGACGCATAGCGATGGGACGGATGTACTGCTGGACAATGCGAGTCAGATGGGGTGAACCGCCGCGTCCGGCGCTCATCAGCTCGCCTTGAAACAGCTTCGCGTAGTGCGGCGACTCGGCCACACAATTGAAGTGGGTCGAGGTGTAGCGCAGCAGGCGCTCTCCCACCGGTCCCGCGCCGTTGAGTTCATCCATGACGTGCTCCGTCATGCCGAGGAAGAAGCGGTCGAGAACGGCGCCGTAAAGAGTGTCTTTGTCCTGAAAGTAGTAATACAGCAGCGCCTTGTTGACCCCAGCGGCAGCAGCGATGGCATCCATGCGGGCGCCCGCCAGTCCTTCCTGAGCGAACTCGGCGAGGGCGGCCTGCAGGATGGCATCGCGGCTGGCCTCGGGCTGCCGGCGGCTGCCCAGGCGGGGCGGAGAGGGTTGCGGTGTTGCCATATTTAATTAACCAGTTAGTTAGATTAGCAGAGGGGGCCGAGGGTTGCAAATTTCGCTGTCTGGTGGCTGCACGTGAGGCTAAGGCGAGCAAGCGCACGCCTGACCACAATGTCGAGAGAGGCGTGGCTTTGGGCCGCGATCGTCGCTAGCAACAGTCCATGTCGGCAAATTGCGATTGTGTTCAATTGCAGCTATGTTTCCGATCCCGCCAACTACGGTTGTGGTAGTAGGTGGATAAACGAAGCTATAGTCGCGCGAGTTAATGCTGTAGTTTCCAGTGCTCGTTCTGCACCGCAACTTATCATCTGTGTCGACTGGAGGTCACGCCGCAGCGGATACTTGTGGGGAAGTTGCTGCAAAGTATTGCAGTTCCATTTCCGTGGTTCCTGCTAAGCCGTTCTACTAGTTGACTGCGCTAGGGACCATAAGATGCAGATGAAATGGTGGATGATCGGTCTAGTCCAGACCGAACTGGGGAATAGCAACTGAAATCTTCAGGAAGCTAGGCAGAGAGTTTCCTGGTTGAACGATCACAGAGTCCGGATCGCTCCGTACGCAACATTCCCAGCACATTCGTTCTCGAAGGCCGATGTCTGCGTCGGTCCTCGCAACCTAGTTCAGTGAAGGAGAGATACATGAAGAGAAGTTTCTTGCTACTGCTCACCATCGTGGTGGTCCTTGCCGTGTCAATCGGTGGTTTTGCCCAGGACCAGTCTTCCCCGGCCGCAGGCAGAATCGTGGCTCCGCCCAGCTCTCTCGGCCAGGTTCCGGGAATAGCATCACGCACACACCTGCTTATTTTCATTCCCGACGAGAAATTGCCGCCCAATAGCTACCCGGCAAACGCTGAGACCGCTGGCTCCATCGCTTGCATCTACGGCGTAACGCCGCTGACCACTGGATGTCCCAGGAATGGGTCTCCGATTGCCACCGGTGGGGCGAAAGCCATTGCCGTGGTTGACTATGGTGTCTACCCGCAACTGCAGACCGACATAGATTTCTTCAGCGATCACTTCGGCCTGCCCAGAGTGACTGTCACGCAGATCTGCTCCTGCGGCGCGTGCCCCAACAGCGCCGGGACGGGATGGGACGTAGAAACAGCACTGGACGTCGAGTGGTCCCATGCCATGGCGCCCAACGCCCAGATTATCCTCTCGTCGTTCTGCTCCGACCCCTTCACCGAGATTCCTGGGGCCGAGACCCTGGCTGGTCAGGCCGTGGCTGCGGCGGGCGGCGGTGAGGTCTCCAACAGCTTCGGCTACGGCGGGGAGGACCCGAGCGAATTGTCCTGGGACCAGTACATGCAGATTCCTAGCGTTGTCTACTTCACTTCCGCGGGCGATTCAGGATTAGGCCCGGACTATCCCAGCGTATCGCCGTACTCGGTGTCGGCGGGCGGCACGAGAGTCATTCGTGACGGCAGCGGCAACTTCAATGGCGTCGAGAACTGCTGGACCGACAGCGGCGGCGGAATCAGCCAGTACGAGGCGCGGCCTCTCTATCAGGCCATCCTCGGAAACATCGCCGGCGCCAAGCGCGGCACGCCGGATATGTCGGCTGACGCCGACCCCAACAGCGGAGTCGGGGTCTATGTCCGCGGCAGCTGGGAGCAGGTCGGCGGCACCAGCGTCTCCTCGCCAGTCCTGGCCGGGATCACGAACGCTGCCGGCGGCTTCCAAACCTCCACCTTCAACGAACTGACCAAAACCTACGGCGAATTCCGTCTGCCTGGTGTGTATCACAAGGAGTGGTTCGATGTGGTGACCGGCAACAACGGTGCGCCGGCTAAGTTTGGATGGGACGAGTGCACGGGCATTGGCAGTCCCAGAAAGCAAGCGGGCCTGTAGAAACACGCTGAACCTTAAACAACGTTGCAGCCACACTGCAAGCCCTGCCGCCTGGCAGGGCTTTTTTCTGCTCACTGAGCGAGCGTGAAGTCCGCCTTGCCGGTGCCGGCGACAGTGACAGGCTTGGTCTGCTGCTTTGTCCCTTCGTGCCAGGCGACCACGTTGTACTTGCCATCGGGGACGTTGTCGATTTTGTAGTTTCCGCTGGCGTCCGTCTGTGCGAAATAGGGTGTGGGACTGACTATGATGTATCCCGACATCTCGGGGTGGACGTTACAAAGCAGCGACACCAGTCCGGGTTGATCGAATTTGAACGGCCGCTTCTCTCCTTGCGGCCATGTTCCCATGTTGTGGCTTGCCTTCTTATTCCCTCCGACCGACGGCCAAAACACGTTGTGTTGCACGGCGTCACCGTTGAGGAACTCGACCGTCGTTCCCTGCTGCACCACTAGAACGTGGGGCACAAATGTCATGTTCTTCTGGCCCATGACCGGCTGCTGAGAAGGCGCAGGAAAGGTCTTGCCCGGTATGGCGTCTACGTAGACAACAGACTGCCCCGGCGATACTTTTCCTTCGATCGTCCCGGCAGCGGCGGCGGTGGCAATGGTTGCGATCAGCAAAAGTGTAGACAAGAGATTGCGTGTCATTAATATTCCCCCTCCTGGGGGTGGTGCATTTCCACATGAAACCGTTAATAGGAGAATTCCAAACCAAGTACCAGCGTGTTGGTATGGAAGGGATTCAGCGCCACCGGCAGCCCGCTCACCGGATTGGTAGCGATTACCACCGACTGTGACGGGCGGAACTGATATTCGAACGACGCCTTGATATTGGGGTGGATCAGAAACTGCACCCCCGGAGTGAAGCGATTGCGCGTCGATGCAAAAGGCGCGTTGAACGGTGCCCCGGTAAACGATGGGTCCGTTGACAGACCGTTGATTCGGTCGGCTGTCGAATTGACGCTGTCGTAGCGCATCATCACGTACATCCAGGGATAGGCGAGCCATTCGACATCCGCGAAGCCCCCGCTGAAAGTGGCTGGGGTGCTGCGAATGAAGCCCACCGGAACCGCCTGATTCAAGTTCTGCAGAGGAATCAGGTTCCCATTGGCATCGATGGGCAGCAAGTTCATGTCGTGCCCGAACATATACAGGGCATTGACTTGCAAGCAGCAGCGATAGTTGAAGGTGAAGTTGCCGCCGACCCGATAGAACGGCTCGCCGGCGGTAAGAACGGCGGATGTGCCGTCCGGGCCAATGCCCAACAGCCGCTGCACCGAGCGTCCGTAGAAATAGTAGCTGCCGAGGTTTACATAGGTATGGTCGCGTGGCCCGCTGGGACCGGCGGCGCGGATGGCGGAGCGGCTTTCCTTGTCGCGCTCCAGGTTGAAGCGGTAATTGAAGCTGGCGTAAATGTCCTTGAAGTTGGCGTCCGAGACGAAGCCCAGGCCTCCATTGTTGCTGCCCAAAGCCGATGGAACATACGGACTATCACCGTTTCCTCCGCCGGTGTTCTGGTCGATGATGGCAAGCGAATAGTTGTAGCCTCCGGTGTGCAGTCCGCCGCTGATCTCAACCCCTTTACCGGTCTCAGCCAGGGGAAAATTGTTGTTCACGAATTGTTGCAACGGAACCATCGAATTCATGGCGCCGACATTGGACTGGATGTAAATGTCGTAAGGACTGATCCAGATGCTCCGGGCCTGGGTAAAAGGCAGTTCCAGTTCGAACTGTCCCACGCGCAGATTCAGCAGGTTCTTGGGCAGCTTCAGCAGCCGCCCGACGTTGACGAACTTGAGATAGGCGTCGCCCAGACCGCCATTTGCGTTGGCTCCACTGACACTGATGTCGTCGTCGACCCAAAACGCGATGTCGCTCCCAAAGTTGCCGGCGGAGAAGAGGCTGAACAGTCCAGTCTCAAAGTCGGTTGAGGGCACAAACGGCGGCAGGGTCCCTGCCGGGGTCAGCGAGGCAAATTTGCCGCTGCTGGTGCCGGTGTATTGGAAGTAGTTGCTCATGCGGAACCCGATGGGCGGAATTCCAGGGATGGTGCCGGGCCAGATCGCTTTGGGCCACGCCTCCGCGTTGGCCGGCGCTCCCAACATGACCGGAGGAATCTTGATCGTGGACTCGTCATCTTTGGGAAACTTGAAGCCGGCATCCTTGAAGGCCTTGCCGAAATCGTTAAGCTTGGGATAGTCAATGTGGCACGTGCTGCAACTGGTGCCGTACATGCGGGCGAACGCCGGAATAGCATGGCCCGTACCGGCAAACCAAAAAGGAATCACAACCAGATTGAGAAACAGAGCTAGCCTAAGCGACTGCCGCTGCATTGCCGTCCTCCCCTTTTGTTTTTCCCTACCAAGTTCCCAACTTCTTCCGTGACTGGCGGTTCGGAGGTCCTACCCTTGCCCCGCACGGACACCGCGCGACACGGAATTCGCTTCATTGCAACCACCTGCTGGACCGCGCTGGTAGCGTTACCGGCGCTGGCTACAGACAGAACGTGCCTCTTGTTATTCGGCGACAACCTCCTGAACTCCCAGACTGTGAACCCGAGACCACCCGCCATCAGAATTGCCGCAAACAATCCCATTGCCGCGAACAAAACCAAATACGGCGGCTCCGCCCGGCTGATGGATTGCGGAGGTTCAGACTCTCTATTGCTTGGTGGCGTCTGCTGCCGGGGGACCATTCCCGCCTGAACTGTCGCGTCAGGGGCCTGAAGTGGTGGCAAGGTTGTGGCAACGCTGTCCAGAATCGACAATTCGGATGACGGATATTGCGTGAGATACAAGTGCACATCCGCCGCTTCCTCGGCACTCAGGTAATAAAACACCGGCATCCTGCCCCGCGTAGGCGTGGGCGGTGTACCCATGACGACCGGGGCACCCTGAGTGATCTTCTGGATGAGTCCCGATTGGTCCTTCCGCGCAGTGAGAGTTGCCAGGGGCGGGATCGCGCCCTTCAAAAGCTGCTGAGGCGTGGGGTTCGGACCGGCTGCATCGTGGCAGGTGTGACACGTCGATTTCACAATCAGCTCGCCCACGCGAATGGGCGATTCGGTCACCGCTATTTGCTCTTTCTCGGCCCCGGGAATACCCGCAAGCTGCCTCAAATACGCGATGATCGAGCGGATCTCGACTTCATTCAGTTGCGGAAACGCGGGCATGTCCTTGCCGCCGTTGTGGAGACGCGTCAGCAAGGCAGCCTGCGCCTGTTGCGCCAGCTGCGTTGCATCAGCCCGGCTCATGTCCATTCCCATCTTCTTCATGCGCTCCATGACCACCGCAACGGACGTCGCCCGGACGGGATTGATGACGGAATTGATTTCGGGAGGCGCGCCCTGGCCGGCTTCGCCGTGGCATCCCTGGCAGTTCAGGCGGTAGAGGTCGGCGCCATGTAGAGTCGCCGAGCGCGTCGAGCAAGCCACCAATTGCCCCGGCTGTCCTTCCGTCGCTTCCTCCCCAGAAGCAGCTGGCGGCGGACCCAATCGCCCAGTCTTGCCCATGCTGGAATCGCCAAACTGTCGATTGAGATGATTCAGCCAGCTTTCGCCGGTCACGGCACTGACGGGAAGATCTTTGGCTGCCGGCGGCGCGACGCGACTTGCTGCACGATGCTGGTCGCCGGAGCGGGGGCTCGGTGAAGTCGCATCGCTGGCCTGCGCGTGTGCGAAGACGGTCGCCAACAGTATCGCTGTGATTGCGGTGTATCGGGCAACATGCAAATGCTGGTTCATACGCGTACCTCACTCGACCGGTAGTGATTGCCGATCTGCGATGAGCGTACGTGTATGGATTTGCTGGGTTGTCAGCGGCAGGTGAGAACAATGTGAACAATTCGTCACCTGTGAAAATGGCGAATTGGCAATGTTCAGGCCCCGAAACAATCGGGTGGATTACTATCCGTCGCCTAGCTCGGCTTCGCGAGATCGTTGGTGTAAGGGGCTATTACCAGCAGGAATCCAGTCAGTAGGTTCTATTGCGGGTGGGAGGGGCTATCGCGGTACTCCTGCCAATGGCGCAAGCATCGAAACCAGTCCTCGTCTTTGCTGCTTGAGTGCGGACGCCAGTCATACTGTTTCGTCAGATTCCCGAGACCTTGCATCGCATTGAATGCAACCTGCGGGTCAGCATCGGTAATTGCACTGAGCAGCGGCGAAATTGCCAAAGGGGAGTTGGTGTCGCCCAGAGATTCCGCCGCATGTCTGCGCGTAGTAGGTTCAGCAAGATGCAATGCCTGAGAGAGTACCGGAACTGACCGGGATGGAGGGAGTGTTCGCGTGAAAGCGGACATAATGTTTCCCTTCCACGCGCAGTAATTCTTTGACTCGGATGACATGAGAGGTTGCAAGAGCAGTGTTGTTGCGGCATCTACCATGGATTCGTCATGACGGAGTATGAGTATTCTGAGTGTTTCTCCGCGAAGCTCGCTACTACGCTGAGCAGCCTCGGAATTCAGGAAGTCTCTAAGCGACGGTACCACGTGAGCGTTGGTCATTTCGTCGAGCTGATACAAAGTCGACCGCCGATCATCGAAGCTGGCATTGCGAGACATCAGAGTGTCACGCAGGCATGACACCAGTTGGGATGCGAGTCCATCAGTCGCAATCGAGCAATACTTCGCTGGAGCGCTGATGGAAAGGTACGCTCCATCTGTGAGGCTGTAAGCATCCGCCGAGTGTTTAAGAAACACGATTCTAAAGGCGTTTGGGGGCAAGCTATCGGATAGGGCGTAATGCTCGGGAATGCCTCCGGCCCAGCCCGCAGCGGGGCGTAGCAGCGTGTAGCGAACAGAAACAGTGCCGTCAGGCGGTGCAGAACCTTTCAGCACTTGCGTAAAGCGCAGCTGCGCCACTCGGAACTCGGCCCGGATGGGGTCCCCATGCACTTCTACACTTCCGAATCCCAGTGTCGTAACTTGTTGAACCAAGACGACCGCGACAACGTCGGATTCGCCGAGCATTTTGAGCAGACGTTGTTCGGGGATTGGAAAAGCACCTACAGATGCACTAAAAAGCATGGTGCAAGCAAGGGCGACGGCGACGCGGTAGCATTTCATGGCGACCATGAACATTGTACGGCGGTTGCCATGCTTTTCGGGGGAGTAGTAGAGGGATGTGCGATAGCTGTTGTCGGGCTGATGCGGTTGCGAATGCATTGGGCGGTGTCAACCCCTGAGGTTGTACCGCCCCTGCCGGGGCTCGGATATTCTCTTGCAGCTACCCAGCGCTACGCGCAGGACTATCCTGAGTCGCCCTTCGGGCTGGCGTTCTTCCAATGCGCTCTGTGGTGGCAACCCGAAGCTCGTGGCGCGGGTGTGCGCTGACTTGGCAGGAACGTCAGGCGTTCTTCCCACTGTCTGAGTGCGTCTTGCGCTGGAATACAGACTCTGTCGGCGCTGCGTTTGTTTCTTAGGTCCCTACCCGGCGCAACCATGTCTGGGCCGCCGTTCACTTGCCCTTGTCGGCCGGTGGGGTTGGGGGTGCGGTTGACGGCTGAGTTGGCGCTGACTGCGGTTCTGTTGGCGGCGGGGTCTGTTGTTCTGTTGGCGGTGCGGCCGGTGGTGTAGTCTGCGGTGGTGTTGGCGGCCGAGTCTGCGGTGCCGCTGCTGGTGGGAGATCGCAGACGCCTTTGCTGACCCACTTCTCCTGTTCGAGACGGTTGACGGTGAGGATCGAGATAGGGGGCCCAACCCAGGTGGGATGGGCGTCGATTTCCAGTTGGACAAACTTCCTGGCAGCGGCGACCTTGTCCATCTTCTGCCAATTTTTATTGGCTTTCACGTAGGCGGCAATCGCCTGATTGGCGCCGGCGAAGTAGCCCACTCCTTCCCGGTCCTCGGTGACATCGGTAGACAGCGGCTGAATGCCT
>Ga0265340_10002718_pt1 | contig 10070 bp, 9 predicted proteins | sample 4CB225metaG_FD_202082 | JGI IMG/M metagenome (GOLD analysis project Ga0265340, IMG submission 202082) | Rhizosphere microbial communities from Carex aquatilis grown in University of Washington, Seatle, WA, United States - 4-CB2-25 metaG | ecosystem: Host-associated > Plants > Roots > Rhizosphere...
TATCGACGTGGGCTGCCGGGGGCCTCGGTCCATAGAGTAACTGTATCGACGTGGGCTGCCGGGGGCCTCGGTCCATAGAGTAACTGTATCGACGTAGGCTGCCGGGAGCCTCCAAATGGACGTTGAAGTCGATGTTGGGGCTCACGCAAGCCTTGGGTGGGACTTTGAAGTCGATGTTGGGGCTCGCGCAAGTCTAGGGTCGGACTTTGAATTGGGTATATTCGCTGACTCTAGCCGCCGATGGTGCCCGAGAGCGACAGAAAAAGCATCCGGGGTGCGCCGGCCGTGAACGCACGAGACGGGGTCAGCGTTGGCCCGGGCTGGGTGTGAAAATCGGAGACGAGTGTAAACTCGCTCAACCGATACCTTTTATCCAAAAGGTTCGTCCCTACGAGCCCGAGTTCGAGCGCTCGCCAACTTAGCTTCAGTGCCGCGTCGACCAGCACATAAGGATCACTCGTTTGACCGTACGGGAGCGTTCGATTCCCAACGTAAGTGACGGATGGTCCGAGGGCGGCGCGTACCGGACGCGCAGCGATTGTCCAGGGGAGATTAACGAACAACGCCGTCTCCGAGCGCGCCATGACGTGTGGCACGTAGGGGATCGCTTCGCCGGTCTCATTGACGATTCCGCGCACGGCCGAGGCATTCAGTGAAGCATCGAAGAAGCGCCCCCTGAAGCGACCGGTGCCGGTCCATCCGGTACGCGTCGTCGCTCCGGTCTCAACCGTTCGTCCAACAGTCGGGTCGAAAACCTCGTCGCGATTGATCTGAGTTCCATAGAAGACGGAGCTAAGCGAGAGAGTGCCGCTTGGCGTCGTGCTGGCGTACGAGACGCCTCCCTCGTACGATGATATCTTGGCAAGCGAGGTCGCCGAACGGGAGACTTCGTCGATTGCAAGCGACCGAACACCACGTCCAAAGCTGCCCACGAACTTAAAGCCGCCAAATGAGCCGAGCAGCAACGAAACGCGAGGCAGCAGCACGCTGGTGGCCACGCTCGGCTGCGGATTACTTGCGGGTGTTGGATTCTCGCTGCAGTTGGCGAGTTCCGGACAAGTGTCTCGCACGACATAGGTAAACAGCTCCTCGCGTAAGCCACCGCGCAAAGTGAGCCACCCAAGGGGTTTCAAGCTCGCGTCCCCGTAGAGCGCGAGGTTGCCTAGAGTGCCTTCAAGCTTCGCATCTGTCGCATAAGGGATCTGCGTGGTGCGCGCAACGAGTCGCTGCACATTGTTCACCATGTCGCCACGAGCAAAGTAGCCAACTTCGAATTCCTGCGGCTGCCCAAACGCTTGAAAGCGTGTGCGCGCCGAACCTCTTGCGCCAAGAGATTGTTCGCTCACCGTCAGGTCGAGCATCGTGCCGCGCGGGTCCTCTGCACCGGCAGTGTTGACGTACCCAGTGAAGTCCTCTCGAATGCGCGTGTCGCGATTGATAACAAAGAATTGCTGGGAGAACGTCACGTTACGGTCGCGCGTCTCGATGTCTGCGGCGACCGAGTAGCGTGACGTGTCTTGTCCTTGGTTTGGGTCGTAAGTGTCGTAAAAGCCGATGCGACCCGCTGAGTAGTCGTCCTCGCGAACGATGCCAGCTGCCCGCGCAACCACTGAATAGGCCTGCCCTGTCACCCGCCACAAGCCTCGCTCGCCGAACTTGCCCTCGTACTGCGTGACCGCCGAGCCCCTCTGGAACGCCCGGTTCTGGCCATAGCCATTTGACCGGGCGTATTCAATTGCGGTAAACGTATGGGCGTCCTGATTTTCGGGACCCCAGGTCAGCAGCGAACGTTCAGTTCCGTAACTTCCGAACGTCTGCTTTGCCGACAGGCCTCGTTGGGCGAGACCAAGCTCGTAGTCGGCGCTACCAGCAACGGCAAAGTTACCTTGCCGCGGATCGAACGGGCCCTCTACCACGCGCAGGGCTGCAACCGTCTCTGGAAGAATGAAATGAGTGTCAGCGTAGCCATTGCCGTGGAAGTTGCCTGGATCGTTAATGGGCACGCCGCCCACGGACAATGCCATGGCCTCGCCTTCACCAGCATCGAAGCCCCGCAGGACAATCGAGTCGGCGTGGCCCTCGCCACCTTCGTTGGTCACGAGAATCCCCGGCGCAAGCTTGAGCATGTCCCCGGCATTGGCATGCGGCACGATGGCGAGCTCTCCGACAGGGATATGAAAGTCCGACGGTCCGCGACTTGGCGATTGGGGGCGGCCCGTTACGAGAACCTCTACGGGTTGAGAGTTCGAGGTCGTGCCTGCAGCTCGCGTGTTGGGGGCACTTTGCACCGCTTCGTGCACAGGCACATCGCCAGGAGCACTTGGACTTTCGACGAGCTCCGGCGCAACCGCGGGCGGCGCGAAGTGGAACGGCATTCTGATGCGGCTTGCGGCAGGCTTGCCGTTTCGCATAGCGGGCACGAAGGTCCATTCGCGGGCGGCCACGATGGCTGCCTCGTCGAGAGCTGCCCCGCCGGACTCGAAAACGTCGACCTTCGAGACGTGACCGTCGATGTCAACCGTGACGGTTAACACGACGTCCCCATGCTTGCGCTCAGCGAGCACCGATGGCGGATAGACAGCGTCGACGTGCTGAAGGACGGTTGGTGGCCTTATTTCGGCCGGAGCATCAGCAGCGGCGGTGACTGCGCGCAAGACCACGGTCGCGAGGACCGCCGCGAAAAACCAACGACGAGGTGCATTGATGTATGGCCCTGAAACTACGTGCAGAAAGGTGGGGACGTTGTATTGCATGAGGTGGAAGGCCGCTTGTACGCCATTTGCTTATTGCGTACGCCCCGGTCTAACAAGGCGGTGACCGCAAATAGCGTAAGCGTGCAATTGACACAAGTCTTGGCTGTAACCAAGCGATTGCACCTCCAATGGATTCGTGCTTCCGCCGAGAAACTATCTGGGAGCGGCGCTATTGGTGCGATTTCATGTTTTGCGCATTGCGCTGGCAGGATGAAGAAGTCGTCAACTATGGCAGCCACCTGTGGCCAGCTGCGGGAAGATTCATCTTAGTTCACAATGCGCAATTTTGGCAGCGCTTTGCGCTACATCGTGCCAATAGCAAGCCAATCCAGCCTTCAATCACGATTGCCAATCGACATTGCAACTATTGCCTGCAAGGGCGTGTCCAATTGCACTTGTATTGCGCCACCTGGATGATTCAATCGCATCTCCAGTCCAATTCAATGTCGCCAACCAAAATTGCGTCGCTACGATCTGAACGATTCACACTCGCAGCTCTAGGTGTGGTGCTTGGATTTTGTACCCCAAGTCGAGCATTGGCCCAATCATCGGAGCACGCAGCTGCGTCGCCTGCCCCGGCTCCGACGCCGACCATCGTTCCGCCTCGTCTAGCCATACAGCCCGACGTTCCTTATCCGCCCAATGGAAAAGGTGATGCTTCGATTATCTTGCGACTGACCATCAATGCGGAGGGGCGCGTTCGTGACGCATTGGCGACCGATGGTGATGAACCGTTTGCATCGGCTGCAGTACAAGCGGCGCTGACCTGGCGATTCGAACCGGCTACTCGCGACGGTTTGCCCGTGTCGTCTATCGTTCGATTCGCCGTGTCATTCGTTGAACCGCAGCCCGTTGAAACAGCGGGCCCCGAAACCGCAACTGGTGACTCGAATGTCGCAGGTGGAACTGACTCGTCGCCACCTACATCAGGCAAGCCACAACCAAAAACGACGAACGCTGCTGCGGCCCCCGAGGACCTTGAAATCACGGTTACGGGTGAGCGGCTGGCTCCTGCGGTGTCTTCATTCTCGCGCGCGGAAGTTCGGCAATTGCCGGGTGCGTTTGGCGATCCATTTCGAGCTATCGAAGCCATGCCGGGTGTTACGCCAATCATATCCGGTTTGCCCTTCTTCTACGTGCGCGGTGCGCCTCCCGGCAACGTCGGCTATTTTCTCGACGGCATTCGGGTGCCGTATTTATATCACGTAGGTTTAGGGCCTTCGGTTATTCACCCAGGCATGGTTGACCGCGTAGATTTGTATCCTGGTGGTTATCCGGCGAGCTTAGGTCGATACGCAGGGGGCATCGTTTCTGGCGAAGTCACGGCGCCGCGTACCGACTTACACGGCGAAGGGAATCTTCGACTCATTGACGTTGGTGCTCTTGCGGAAACCGGGTTTGACAATAACCGCGGCAGCGTCTTGATCGGCGGCCGCTATTCGTACACCGCAACGCTGTTGTCGTTGATTGCACCCAATACCAATCTCGCGTACCGCGACTATCAGGCAAGGGTGACCTACGACATCACGCCGCATGATCGAATCACTGCTCTTAGCTTTGGTTCCTATGATTTGCTGGGGCAAACTACCAACGGCATAAACACGACCGTGTTTGGCTCCGAGTTCTACCGGCTCGATCTGCGTCTCGATCATGATTTCGGCCATTCGACGACCCTGCGAACGGACGTGACACTGGGCTATGATCAAACGGTGGTCGGTGAACGACGCAACGCCCAAGATCGCATGATTTCGGTCAGAACTACCCTGCATCACCCGTTGTCGCACGCCCTCGTCTTGAGGGCTGGCACTGACGTCACCGTTGACGGATTCACCGCTGACCAGGCAAAGTGGGCGGACCCAACGGATCCGGACACCGTTCAATTCAACAACTTGTTTCCACCCAGAACCGACGTTGCCGTGGGTGCATGGACCGACATGGTTATCGAAGCCGGGCCCCGTCTGGAACTTACGCCCGGGCTACGTGCTGACGTGTACACCTCCGGCGGGGCTTCCGTCCCCGCTGTGGACCCAAGAATTGCCGCAAAATTCAAGGTTACCGATCATTTCCGCATCATTCATGCCTACGGTCTTGCCCATCAACCCCCATCATTCGTCGTACCGATTCCCGGGTTGACGCCGGGTGAGTTGAAGGGTGGGCTGCAGTCCACGTTTCAAACCAGTGCCGGTGTCGAGGTCGACTTGCCTGAGGCCACGACTGCCACCGCCACCTTGTTTCACAACGCATTTTACCACATGACCGATGCCCTCGGAGATCGTAGCAACACGACAACGAGCAACGGGGGGATCGGTAACGCGCTTAGTCAGCGCGCTAATGGTGAGGCCTACGGTTTCGAGTTCTTTCTGCACCGACGACTCAACAGACGTCTTGGTGGCTTTCTGACGTATACATTGTCGCGCTCCACGCGCACGCTCGACAATAGCGTATTTCCAAGCGCATTCGACCGCACGCACGTGTTCAACGTTGCTTTGGCCTATGACCTCGGTCGCAATTGGCGCGCTGGTACGCGGCTGGTCTTCTACACCGGAACCCCTATCATCAATCAAACTCGCGGAGCGATCGTGGCCAACCCCACACTAAGCAACACCCGCAACCCGGCGTTTTATCGTGTAGATGTCAGGCTCGAAAAACGTTGGCAACTCAGTCAAAAAGCCTGGATTTCATTCGTCGCGGAAGTGATGAACGTTACGTTGAGCAAAGAGACGTACAACAGCACCGTAGTCGGTCCAATCACGATACCAAGTATTGGTATGGAAGTGGGGTTCTAACCGTGACGACTTTACGTTTGCTCTTTCATGGTGTCGTGCTCTCACTGATGCTTTCGGGTGCATTGGGTTGCCTGCCGAAGGATAACCGGCCACCCCCGGGCAACCTGCTAATAACGGCGACCTCGGACGGTTCGGTTCAACAGGGCTTTGACACCGACGACGGCTGGCACGTTCAATTTATGAAATTCATCGTGTCCCCGGGGCACTCGTCGTTTCACAATGGGGGCACATGTACCTCCTATTCGAACGCAAGTTACGAACACGTGCTTAACCTCCTCCCTGCGGGTTCACAGAAGGTAAACTTGATTTACGCCCTCGGTAGATGCAACTTCGGTTTTCGAATGACGTTTCCGAGAACCGATGCGTTGGTCGGAATGGGCGTATCCGCTCAAGACTTACTCGCGATGCAAACTGCAGGCACCGATCGATTCCAGACGACGATTTCGGGCGCCAATGGCTACATCAGTGGCATTGCCAGCAATCAATCGCAAACCAAGACGTTCACTTGGCTGTTTCGACAAAGTTGGTCTTTCCAGAATTGCTCTGTGCAAACGACTGCGGGGCTGCAGACAAGTGTGCAGTTGGGCGCTTACGAGGCAGAAACGACGGACATCATGGTGCAAGGAGAGGCGCTGTTCCAGAACCAGAACGCGTCGAATCAATTACAATTGCTCTTTGAGCCCATGGCTCAGGCTGACTCGAAATTTGGCAATAATGATGGAGACGTGACGCTCGACGAATTGTCGAGCGTGCCCGTAAGTGCGAATATTGGGAATGGCACATTAACGACGTTCAGCGGCGTCGATGCAGGTCTTGGCGACCTGGCTTTGGATGCCGGGGTGTCCATTCCGACCGACTTGGAAGCTCTCGTGTACCAAGTCTTGTATCCGTCAATGTTTCGTTATGGTGATTCGGGGCAATGCCAGGTGACACCTGCAACTAATGGACGCGGTGAAGATTAGCGCGGATTGCACTGAATTGATGGTGCGCTTTCACTGTGCCTCGGTTGACCACTTGTGTCCACCTTCTGACTCGGCTGCCCCTTTGGAACCGCATCAAGACTTTAGCCGTTTCAAAGTTTCTGACCAGTTGCGGTGGTCGACACAGTGCCCGTTACTGGGATCGACAATGGCCCAACCTTGACCGTGCCCCGCACGTCCCACTTTGTTGTCAACAGCAAGCTCTTTGCGCCAATCGTCCCTGTGCCAGATTGCAACGTGCCGTCGAGGTCTGCCTGAAAGCCATCGCCTCTGATCGATTGGGGGCACTTCTGTCCTTGAATGAGGGTCACCGTATCGCCGGTGACCGCTCCGTGTAGCACGCAAGTATAGTTGTCCCGATGAACTCGGAGCGTTGCATCGGAGCCTGAAAGTAATACTGAGGCATCGAGCTCGGTGCGAATCGTGCGATCGTAGGTGCCAACGCCTGACTCAGCGTGAACAGTCGTGTCGGCACTCAGTAAATACTGAGTCATGATGGCGTGTGCATTGTCCGCTCCCGCAGTAAGCCACGCCAAAGATGCTAGCAATAGGCTCGAATTCATCATGTTTGACAAACCTGGAAGCTTTCCTCTCAGTCGTCAATCCAAATGATTGCTGATGCTCTGTTGCCTAGATGGCCCATCCCTGATGTGCCAGTAATGTACCCCTGGCAGCGCTTCGGGAGCTGGGGGCGCCGGTGATCTGTTTCTTCAGTGATGCGCGGCCTGCTCGTTCGTTCCGACGTCCCCATTTGCATGCTCGAAACCACTGCCTCTACCCAGCCGTGGTGCTTGTCGTAGCTGTGGATTCTGTCGAGCCGCTTTGCAACGCGCTGTCCACCGCGTTGAGAGCCGTGGAGAATGCTGCCGCGATAGCGCCGCCTCCACCATGGTGGTGATGTCCGTGATGTTCAGCGGGGCCTTGGGCTTGGCTTGTGCCCAACGTACTCGGGTTCGTGGTGGCAGGTTGCGTGGCCAGTGCAACGCCTTGCGGTTGCAAAGCAGATTGAAGCGCTGACAGGTCACCGGTGCTTGCCGCGTTCTTAAGAGCCGCCGCTAGGTTTGCGGTCATTCCATTCGCATCGCCGGACTGGTTTGCCACTTGCTGCAGGCTTTCTGCCATTTGAGACACGATCTGAGTGAATTGCTGCGGATCCTGCTGTTGCAGCTGTTGCAACTTCTGCAGTAGCTGCCCCCGCTTGGAGATATTGGCAGACGCAGCCGCGTTGCCCGCGGGAGGGACGCTGCTGGACGATTGCGTATTTTGCGACGCATTCGTATTCACAAGTGCCGAAAGCGGAGAAGTTCCAACGCTGTTGATGTTCATATTAGCCTTCCTTTGGTCGTAGAGCGACCAACGTTACGCACAAACGGCCCGTCTCGACTGAAGCACAGAGGAAGGGTTTAGATATGACCGAAATATCACACGAAGGTCATGAACTTCTGGGTGTTCGACGCCTCCAGAGGTATGCCATTGCACCGTGATGTGCCGGCTATTTGACGTGTTTGACATTAATGGACGTGTCTGGCATGAGCGAAGCGTGTCGTGACACAAAACGGCCAGTGCTAAATCTAGATACAGATGAAGCGACGCAAAACGTCGTCGCGGTTGGAACCGAGTGCGTTCGAAATTGCGCTTTGATTCTGGGTAGCTTACGGCTATTGATGCCCCAAAGAAGCCGTTTCCACCATATCGTTTGGGCGATGGAGATGAAGGGGTCACCGACAAACTCCAAAAGCGACTATCGCCCATGGCAAAAGGTGATGCGATACTGACATTTACGGTACTTGGTCGTCGATTGACGAAGGGCAATGGCCGCGGCAGTAAGCCAAATAGCGTCAAACCTTTGTCGCCCGTGAGTTTTTGGTGGGGGCAGAGGAATGGGTGGTGGCGGCAGAGGCATGAGAGGCAATCGGAGTAGCCCGCAGCCAAGTACGTCTGCAGACAAAGAAGGCGAATCTACACGCAAGGCCTACGAGATCTCAGTGTCGCTGTTCTCGAATCGCCTTGGGCATTCGATTTTCGTGGTGGCCATGTCTTATTCCGGGCCGGATACTGATTTAGCTCTCCAAGAATTCGCGAACAGGCTGCGCTCAAGCTTGCCCAGCTTCAATTGTGCGGGTTGGAACCCTAATGCTCACATCAATGTTGCGCACGTGCTCGCCCTCTTGAATCAAGCAGCTACGGAGTCCTCTGATTAGAATAGTGGCGCAGCTGCGCGTCGGCTGTTTCAAACTGCAACGAGCAGTTCATATTGCAACATCCGCCGCGTATCCACGCCCAGCGGCCTCGCATATGGCCGAGCTGAACCATCCGATTGGCCGCCGATCACAGGGAATCGAAATGCATGTGTTAAGCAACGCGGTCGATTATCGTAGGCGGCAGTTTTCAGCATGGTCTGGAGGCTTGGCACGTCCCGTGCTTAGGGGCGCCTGTGATGCAATCGAATTCTTTTACGTCGAGGTCCAGCGGATCGGCCGTCGTGCTCGAACCGGAAAGTAGCTGGCCGGCGGAAGCCTTTGCTGCGACCGCGGATTGTGATCGCATAGTCATTTTGCATGCGGATCCGAACGCAAGTACTTCACGACTGGCAGAGCGAATCGCCATCCAAGTGGCTGAATTCGAACGTCAGGGTTCCAAGCTCCGTTCGATCATTTTGGCTTGTGAGCGATTCGATCAAGTTAGTAACGCTCGTCGCCTGCAATTGGTAAAGGCACTCTTGTCGCTCCTTACCTCAGGCGAGGGGCGGTTAGTGTTAGCAACTTCGCGAAGTGAAGAAACGGTAGGCGCAGCGCTACAGGAACTCGCGCAGTCAGTGGCCAGTGAATTGCAGGAACGTTCGATTGTCTTCGTGGCGAATGATAGGGAAGTCAGGACATCCACGCGCCCAGCACGAATGGACTCAGGGGTCTTCTCGATTCGGCTGGATGACTACAACAATCTGGCGCAGCAGAATGTCGACTTCACGACAATGACTGCTGAAGCCACGTAACGCCAACAAGCGATGGCGTCACGCCGTGTAGTGCGAGTATCAAGAGGGGTTAGCCTCTTGGCACAATTAATCCTCACTCGGACCGGGGCGGCCGTGATGCTTGCCTTTGGCCACCAACATTCTTGTCTATTGTACCGGTGGAGCGTGACGCGTTGGTCGGCAGAAAAGTTGCCCGCTTTGGGCGTTTTCGGGTCGAGCTGTGCACTGCCCCTTGAGTTCATGATCGCCCAGTTTGGCTGAACACTCATCGCCGCTTTTTTTGCCGTCACAAGCCGCGGAAAGTTCTGCCGACGGTTGTCGGTGACCTCTGCCCGGCTCAACCGCTGCACTGCCTTCAGCTGGGGCTCCGTCGGGAGTAGGTTTCTTCGAGCAACCCAAAATGGAAAGTGTTGAGGCCGCGATCACAATCGCGGCACACGTCATTGATAGTGATTTGTTCATTGGTTCTTCCCTAGGCCTAGAGTGAAGTTTACTTCACCGCAGTCGATGTCTGGCCAAGTGCATCGGTTGGTTCGGTTCCACACGAGATCGACCGTATGCCACGTTTTCAGCATATTGA
>Ga0265340_10002719_pt1 | contig 10068 bp, 8 predicted proteins | sample 4CB225metaG_FD_202082 | JGI IMG/M metagenome (GOLD analysis project Ga0265340, IMG submission 202082) | Rhizosphere microbial communities from Carex aquatilis grown in University of Washington, Seatle, WA, United States - 4-CB2-25 metaG | ecosystem: Host-associated > Plants > Roots > Rhizosphere...
AATCCGAACGGCGCAGGATGTCCGGGGCAGTAAGGATCGCTGAGCAATAGAATAAGATAGAAAACGCCCCCGGTGGTTGCCGGGGGCTTTTGATTATCCACACCCCACCCCCACCCTGCATTTTCGTGTATCTGCTATCATTAGGGAATGAAAGACCCAAAATGTATTTGGGTGTGGGTCGGTGTAGCGGTCGTCGTGGTCGCGGTTGCCTTGATATGGAAGCCAACAGTCGAGAAACCGTTGGTCGCGTCCGTTCCGACGCCGGTCTATGCGTCGCAGGGGCAGCTTGTGCCCCAATTTCCAAAAGGTCTGATCATTGATAGCAAGGCCGCTATCAGTGGGAGTTACTCTATCAATTATTCATCAAGCACCAATCAGTACGCGGCCGAGTACTATTCGTCCAGCACGGTGACGTCGCTCTACAATCAATATCAAACATATCTTCCTCGGAATAGTTGGACGGTGATTGGTTCTATCACTACCCGCCCCTCATACGACGTCATCTGGGCTTCGCAGGGGAATGACCAGCTACAGGTGATCATCGGCACGCAAAAAAAAGGGTCGCAGGTAACCGTAACCTATACGGAAAAATAATATAAAAATAACCATGCACAAAAAAAATCTTACATTAATACGTTCTTCGGTCGTCTTTTTTACAGTGCTCGCAATCGTGTTCGGAGTGGGTTTTTCCTCTCACGCGTTGGCCGCGTCCTCGTCCTCCAAAGTAATACAGCTTCCATCGCGTCTTATCAGCGTTGGCACGGTGGGCATAGAGAACGCCACGCTTACCAAGCAGGCTGGGAACACATTTACCATTGATTTTGACCTTACGAACGGTGTGGGCGCTCAGCCGGGTCTCAAATACGGCATCCTTCTCTTACAGCAGAACGGAACGAGCACCAGCGTCACCGTGGACACAAAGGTATATGACCAGGTGGTGAGTCTTTCGGATAACGACACCAAGCATATCAGCGCCACATACACCGCCCCGAGTTTTCTAAAAGGTAGCTATTCCTTGGTGCTTCAAGTAAAGAATGCGGATGGATTTCCGATGGGCATTTCTCCGTTAGGCCAGGTGACACTCAACGGCACTGGCCAGTATATGAACATCGACACGAATTCGTGCTATCTGACCATTCCTCAGGATGCCAAGGTAATAAAATACGGTATCGGTCAGGGAGTAGACCTCCTCCCTTCGGAGGATCTCGTGGCTCACTGCAATGTTGCGAGTTTATCTAGCGCGGCCATCACCGCTGCTCCGACGTACACCACCTATTATCGTTCCATTTACGGCGCGATCGTCGCATCAACGACCCAAAGCGCGATCACCTTCGCGCCGGGCAATACCGTTTCGGAATCATTCGCCATTCCCAAGGTGAAGGAACCGCAGGCTTATGATGAGGTGCTCATCCTTCGCGATTCGCAAGGCAATCAAGTTTCAAACAGCGTCACTTTCCATTACGTGATTTCCGGAGAGAGCGCCACCGTACAGAGCGTTGTCTTTGATAAGGACCTGTATAGTCCGGGCGATACCGCCACGCTGTCTTTCTTCTGGTCCGCCTCCGCGGATAGCTTCACTGGCTCACGTCTTGCCGGAACGAACGATGGCGCTCTTACCGCTAATGTCCAAATGACAAACGGGCAAGGGGTGCCTTGCGCTGCCCCCTATTCAAAATCGCTCGCCGGCATGAGCGAAACGGCGACCCTGGCCATCCCGGTCACTGCTTCATGCGCCAACCCTATCGCAAAGATATCTCTTACCAACGCCGCTGGTGATGTTTTGGCAAGCAGTACGATGGTCGTTCAAACTAAAGTAACCAACACGAGCGGTGCGATTGCTGAGCTGTGGGCACTTGGCATCGCGTTGCTTGTGGTGATTATCATCGTTGTCTATTTCTTCATCAAGCGGAAGAAGATTTCACCAAAAGTTCTCAGCCTGTTGTTGATTGTCGCCGTCGGAGCCGGTATGTTTGCGATATTGCATAGTGCGCCCGTAAGCGCTATGCGGGCGTCGCCGGTAGGGCAGTATGAATTGGATGGTGGCGGTGGCGGAGGCGGAGGGGGTGGCGGAGGCGGAGGACCCGTCGTCACTCCGACTTACAACGCGTGCGTAAACAATGCGTGTACGGTGGTTTCCGGCAGCGGCTCAAATCAGTGTGCGGTAGCGGGTACTTCGTGCAGTAGCGCAAGTATCAGCACCAGCACCTATTTCGCATGCGCAAATAGTTCGTGTGTTGCCGTCCCTGGTGTCAGCCAAAATCAGGATGGATGCTCATCGCTGGGAGAGTCTTGCACTGGTGAGACTGAGGGTATCTCCGCTATCGCTTTTTCCATCGGTTTGGATAAACAGCAATATGCGCCCAACGGGACGATAACCGTCGCCGGAGATTTTGATTATACCCAATGCGACAATGGTTCGCAGCTTGGTGCAAACGCGTTCACTATGGACATGACGATAAACGGAGTTACGAAACCGATCATCGCCTATACCAATTCCACGTGGGATATTCCTTACGCTGGCGGCAAGATCGATAGCGGCACCAATACCTTTACCGCGCAATCGACGGCAGGTACCTATCCCGCGGCGTTCACGGTCACTGCTGACTGGATCGATGTCGGAGGTCAAGATTATGAGAAAACCCAATCGAGCTCTATTTCGTACGACGTGACCGGTGGTAGCGGTTGCGGAAGTAATTGCGGAGGAGGAGGCGCTTCCACCGGCACCGTTTCCGTCGCGTCGGAGAATGCGGTAACGAAGAGCCCGCTCGAAGCATCATGGGATCTCACCGGAAGCCCTTCAACGGTCTATCCAAACGGTACCGATCTTTGTGCCGGTAGCGCGACGGCGTGTACCGGGTCGGCTCAGACCTATACCAACGAACCGGCACTGGATAACAACGGCAACGCGGGCGTCAGCTATAGTATCCCTATTAATTCGGTAAAGATTGCCACTCAACTTTATGGCCTGTATTCACTTGATTCGGTTCGCATGATGCCCGTTGCGCAGAAAAAGGTGGGAGTGATCGATACACTGCTTTCTCTCACGAAGAGCGTATTCGGATCAACGGCAGAAGCGTTTACCCTGACACCTCCGTCGGTGTTGTTGACACCCGGTGGCCAACCGGGACCCCTCACCATCCTTTGGGACCCAACCGCAAATATTGCAGTGAGTTCAACCTCGCCGCTTTCGCTCACCTCGGTCGTTGGCAATCCCGCCAGCGGGCAGGTGCAGATAACCAATAACGGAGCGCCGGGATCACAGATCGCTTCATGGAGTCAAACCGTTACATATACCAATGGAAGCGGATGGCTTTCGGTGTCGCCTCCTAGTAGTGCCGTGCCCATGAATCAGGGTGACACGCAAACTGTGACCATCAATGTAAGCTCAACGGGATTGTCTGCCGGGACGACATATAAGGCGAAGATTGACTTTACGGGAACTGGACAAGGTAGCTCTGCATCAGATGCCTACCTTGATGTTTCCTACGCCGTCACCGCGAGTCCTAGCAGTGTGACCGGCGTGACTATCACAGGCTGCAGCCCATCATCGATTGATACCAACGGCACCTCAAATTGCACCGCGACGGTCAGCGGGACGGGCAACTACGACAACACGGTGACGTGGAGCTCAAGCATCGGGACGATGACTTCAACCGGAGGAGATTCCGCGAAGTTCGCCTCCTCGAATCCGGGAACGGCCACCATCAAAGCTTGCTCCACTTCGTCTCCGAGCATCTGCGACACGACTCCGGTCGTCGTCACTCAAGCGCCCATCGCTTGCACCCCGGGCGTCAATTGTCCGAAGTGTACCGATCCGATCATCAGCGCCGCTCCGACGAGCATCGTGATCCCCGAATCGTCTGTGCTGTCATATAAGTGCGACAATGTGACCTCCTGTACGCTGACGGGGAATGACGGATCCAACTACACCAATAATCTCAAATGGGTGGATTCCACCACTGCGAGCGGTACCCAGTCCGTGACTCCGTTGAACACCACGGTATATACCTTTAGCTGTACGAATAGCGGGTACTCCCCGCAGTCCGCAACGGTCAGCCTGCCGGTCAAGGTGACGGTGGGTGGCACGAGTAGGTGTGAACAGAATCCGAACGGCGCAGGATGTCCGGGGCAGTAAGGATCGCTGAGCAATAGAATAAGATAGAAAACGCCCCCGGTGGTTGCCGGGGGCTTTTGATTATCCCTTAAACTAGGGGAGTGTATACGAGGTGCAAGGAGACTTACCGTCCTGCGGGCAAACAAAGAATCCTTTGCCCGTAGTGGCGGGAACCGTTCCGACCGGCATTACCGATGTTTCCACCGAGGGAACCAAGGTGGCCACGCCGGTTGTCGGATTCACCTCTGTTAAGGTTCCTCCGGCATTCGGTTGGTCGGCGTTGCCGACGACCATGATGCCGTTCGGCGTGCTTGCTACTGCGCTGACGGGAACTCCGGGCAATTTGATTGCGGTACCCTGTTTCAGCGTGGTTTCGCTGAACGGGATGGCAACGTTATCGCCAAAGGAGGTGATCAGGCCGGTTCCCAACGAATCGAAGACGGTAATCGCCGATCCGCCGGGAAGGTTTGCTGTGACGCCGGTCAGGGGTTGAGAGGTGATGGTCGCCATGGTGGACGTGTCCACGCTCCAGAGCGTTGGTGTGCTCGAAGTGAGAACGTCAACATAGGTTTTCCCACCGCTGACTGCTATCGCGAGCGATTGCGGGTTGGTGCCCACGTTCGTACTTGCGACGGGTGGCGGCCAGGAGGTGGCAGGTCCGGCAATGTTGGAGCACGTCAGGTTGTTTGGCGCGTCCGGCTGGAGAACGCACACGACGCCATTCCCGGCTGCGTTTGCCACGACGGGTTCTGGTTGGAACCCTTGTGGATGCGGCGCGGCGCCGATGCCATTTTGGGAATAAACGTACTTGTCGACGATGACGTATCCGGTGACATTATCCACCGCGATACAGCATGAATATCCGGGAACAGCGAACTTCCCATCCGGCGTGCCATCCGATTTGAACTTGTCCACGTCGCCGTTTGCAGTTTGCCCTGCTACGACTTCTTCTGGATTTAAGCAGAACATCTCGCCGGAGGTTGCCGACGCGCACATGTCCTGGCTGTACAGTCCGAAGGCAACCGTAGCCGAGCATCCCGTTCCATCACTCGTGCAGATCTTGAATGAGCGCCAACCGGATCCTTCGTGGACCTGGTCGATTCCAAATGTAACACTTACCTGCGTAGAATTGAGTACCTGCGCAGATAGGATATTGCAATTAGGAGTACAGGACGGCACTTCCCCAGTAGCAAGATTCGCGCCGGTGAAAGTGAGGGTCAAGAACCCGCACTGTCCGACGCAAAATGTCACCGGTTGGTTGACCGACGTCAGCTGAATCGCTGTATTGACCACGGTGATGGTGCCCGACGTAGCAGTTACGCTACCGCCGGATCCCGTTGCGGTGATTGAGTACGTTACCGTGCCCGTGATCGACTTTGGCGTTACCGTCACGGTCCCATTGGTAGGAACCGTTCCGGACCAGCTTCCATCGGTTGAGGACGCGGTTACCGTCGTGGCATTCGTCGTCGCGATCGCGCATGACACACTGCTTCCCAGCGTGATGCTGGTTGGCGTGCAAGAAAGCGTTGCCGTCGGTGGTGCCGCATTGACCGTCACTGTGACGCTTTGGGTGGTGGTGCCACCTGCATTCGTCGCGCTGATGGTGTATGTTGCCGTTGCCGTCGGTGTTGCCGTCGCGGTTCCCGTCAAAGCGGTGCTGGTTGTGAGGCCAGAACCTGAGGAACCCGAGACGGAATCGCTCGTTGCCGTACCTCCCGCATTCCATGTGATGACCGTGGATTGGCCCAGCGTGATGATGCCGGGGTTCGCGGCGATCGTAGGTGCCGGAGGCGCCACAACGGTCACGATGACCGAAGCGGTGGCTGTCCCGCCTGCACCGTTGCAGGTCAGGGTGTATGTGGTGGTGACGGTCGGATTCTTAGTGGCAGTTCCACCGGCTGCCGACAATGTGTCGCTCCAGCCTCCCGACGCAACAGCTGATGTGCTGTTGGTACAAGTGGCCGTGAGAACGGTGGATCCTCCCGCCGCTACGCTCATGTTGCTCGCGGTAAGCGTTGCGGTAGGTACTGGATTGCTTCCAAGACCGCCGCCTCCGCCGCCGCCATGGCTACATCCGCTAGCGATAAAGAGGGTTGCAAAGGTGAGGGCAACGACCAGGCAACGAAGCCGCCTGGACGCATAAGACGATGCTGAGGCCATAATGGCTTTGCGCATGGTGGTGCTCCTTTCAACTCGTATCTTATTGAATTTGTGCGGTCTGCACAGACTGCAGGCCACGGTACTACTGCGGGTAACTATAGCAGATTTTAGGGGAAAAGTAAAGGGGAGCTAAATAAGGCCTATTTACAAGCATAATTTTATATGTTACAATGTTCCCAGTTCCAATTCATAGAAAGGGGGTAGGCAAAATGCGATTGTCTACCAATGTTCCCAAACTCATGCTGTTGATTGCGTTCGGTCTGATAAGCCGGATGCCCGCCTTGGCCCAGTTTCAAACCATTCCTGACGAGCCAACGGCTCTGCGACAGGTGGAGAAGATCCCCAAAAGGGATTGGATCCGCTTGGCTTCGGAGGCGTACTTTGCGGGAGGGACGATGGTCGATATGAAGACCACCGTCAATGGGTTGGAGCGACCTACGAACGCATACACGACGTCAGGTAAGTTTCTGATGGCGTGGTCCGTGAGAGAAACTGGATGGGCACGTTTCGTCGGCGCCAAAAACACTTCGGGGGTAACTTCCGCGAATGTGTTGATGAACGTCGGCGTGGACATGCTTAGCCAGCGACTCTATCGCAGGGGGCACAGACGGATCGCCTTACTGGTTGTACTAGCGAAAGCTACAGGCAACTGGTATGACGGGATCAATAATATGAGGGCTCTTGGGAACATCGATAAACGTGTACAACTCCAGACCGGCTATCAAGGTGCTGTAGTATGGCGCTGAGGTAGCCAGAATGTTCGGCTGGCGGTTGCAGTAAGGGCTGCCAGCCAGCATTTTACAAGGTCTTTCGAGGCTTGACATCGCTATCCTATGATGTATTATAAAGCTAGTTCTTGAAGTTCGAGAGCTGAACCACCAAGTTCATAAAAGAACCCAAATGCCAAAAGTTTCCGTTTCTCGCATTGAAACGGACACCCCCGAATTGGAACCGCATTTGAGGTTCATGTTAGGCAGAGGCCACGTCTTATCAACGCGGCCTTTCTGTTTTTTGACTTTTTAATTTTAGAGACGATTATTCCGCTGCGGTACCCCTAATTTGTTTTGCTAAATTGTCGAGCGTCTTATCATCCGCTCTCTTGTAGTCATGCGAGGAAACATACCCTTCATATTTATCGAAGTATTTATCGACCTTCGATTCGATCGGACGCCACTCTTCCATTTTTGTTCCGTGCATGGGAAATAATTTTGCATGGACGTGATCGATCCCAAAACCTTCGAACACCATCGCGGTCCGACCAACATCGTCGAGTTTTGAGTCGAGCAATTTTGCCACTTTCTTTGCGGCGAGCATGAGATCGCTCAAGACATTATCGGGAAGATCAAAAGGATAGCTACCATAATGTTTTTTAGGGATGACTACTGTCGTCCCTTCGGTGTTGGGAAATATGGATAAGAAAGCGAGATGGCGCTCGTCTTCCCATACCTTATGTGACGGGGAGTCGCCGCTCACAATTTTGCAGAAAATGCAGTCGGTCATATATTGAGTTTAACAGGAACGGGTATAAAAGGAATCTGCCGTTTTATTTCTCGGCGGCATTGACGTATTTCGCTAACTTGTTATTCTAAGCCTAGAGGCAACAACAATCACAACTCCTGATATTCGGGTCCCTTGCACGCGCAGGGGATTGGGCCCGGATCGCCGCAAGGCAAGGAGGTCTTTGCATGAGTGAAGATCCGGCTTCCCCCGTAACCATGGGATAATTGATATCGGCCGCAAGGCGTCTGAGTCAATGAGCGAGAATGGCCTCTGCGCCGTTCTCAAAATAGGGTGGCACCACGTGGAGTAGTTATCAAGACTCTTCGTCCCTGTACGCACGTTTTTCGTGTGTATGGAGATGAGGAGTTTTTTGTTTATAAAAAAATATGATCATCCATTTTATTATCAAAGGCCGTTGTACTGAATTTTGGCGACGCGTCATCTGCGGTATTTTTTAAGCTTCAAATTAACTAACTAAAAATAAAGAAATGAAACAAAAACGAACAGATCAGCAGAATAAAACGCCGGATAACAATGGGTTCTTTGGGGACTATGGCGGACGTTTTGTCCCGCCCGCTATGGTGAGTGTTCTTCAGGAAGTTGAAAGCGCATATTTGTCGGCTCGGGAAGATCCTGAATTTATGGAGGAATACCAATCGCTCTTGCGGGATTACGTGGGACGTCCATCGCCGTTGTATTTTGCCAAAAATCTTACAAAGAAGATGGGTGGTGCGAAAATTTTTCTGAAACGTGAAGACCTCAATCATACCGGCGCCCATAAAATAAATCACACGTTGGGCGAGGCATTGCTTGCAAAGAGAATGGGGAAAAAGAAATTGATCGCCGAAACGGGGGCGGGACAGCACGGGGTGGCGCTTGCAACCGCCGCGGCGTTGGTGGGTCTGGAGTGTGAGATCCATATGGGTTCGATCGATATAGAAAAGCAGCATCCGAATGTGCTTCGGATGAAGCTTCTCGGCGCCCGCGTGGTGGAGGTTGCGACGGGCGGTCGTTGCTTAAAGGACGCGGTGGATAGCGCCTTCGCGGCATTTCTCGCCGACCCCAGTAATATTTTCTTCGGAATCGGATCCGTGGTCGGTCCGCATCCGTATCCAATGATGGTCCAGGATTTTCAGTCGGTGATAGGCCGCGAGGCGCGGGAGCAAATTCTTGAGAAGACGGAAAAATTACCGGACTATCTGGTCGCATGCGTGGGCGGCGGCTCGAACGCGATAGGACTTTTCACCGCGTTCCTGAACGATGATAATGTCGCGATGATCGGAGTCGAGCCGGGCGGGAAAGGACTCGAGCCGGGACAGCATGCCGCAACATTATCACTCGGTCGGCCCGGCACGATACACGGGATGCATACCTATCTTCTTCAAGATGAACTGGGAGAGCCGCTCCCTGTTCACTCGATCGCGTCCGGCCTCGATTATCCCGGGGTGGGTCCGATCCATTCGCACCTCAAAGATCTGAAACGGGTGCAGTATGCGATGGCGAATGATGATGAAGCGCTTGCGTCTTTTTTGGAGCTTTCAAAGGTGGAAGGAATTATCCCTGCGCTTGAAAGCGCGCATGCGGTGGCATATGCCTCGCGCCTGGCATCTAAACTGGCTCCGGAGAAAATAATCATCGTGAACTTATCCGGGCGGGGAGACAAGGACGTAGATTATGTGGCGGAGAAAATTGGATTGTAGCGCATAAAAAAGGCACCAGATTCTCATCCGGCGCCGCAGAGTTCTAAAGAGCTACCACTTCCACGTCTTTTGAAACCTTTTCCAGAGCGGCTCCCAATCTTCTTTGAAGACGGCCAAGTGGATTTCGTCCCAGTACTGGCCATTCTTGAAGATATGTTCTTTGAGCGTACCTTCGACTTTGTAGCCGCACTTTTCGCTGTATGCCTGGCTTCGTCCGTTGAAGCTCAGCACGAGCGAGCATATCTTCCGGAGGTTGAGCGAGTGGAAGGCATATTGCAGAAGAAGCATTTTCGCTTCGCTGCCATATCCTTTACCCCAGTAACTCTTCTCGCCGATGACCGCGCCGGTGGTTGCCGTGCGGTCCTTCCAGTTGATACGATGGAGCCCCATGGAGCCGATCGGCTTGTCGGTCTTTGCGTCCACAATGACCAAGACGATTTCTTTGTCATTGCCTTTTTGGTGACGCTCGACCCACTCGGCTTCACCAGCTTCGGCGACGGGAAGATACATGGAGAGAAATTGCGTGACCTCCCGATCGTTCATCCAGCGGACGAAAAAAGGGATATCCTCTTTTGTGGGCGGACGAAGATAGAG
>Ga0265340_10002721_pt1 | contig 10066 bp, 8 predicted proteins | sample 4CB225metaG_FD_202082 | JGI IMG/M metagenome (GOLD analysis project Ga0265340, IMG submission 202082) | Rhizosphere microbial communities from Carex aquatilis grown in University of Washington, Seatle, WA, United States - 4-CB2-25 metaG | ecosystem: Host-associated > Plants > Roots > Rhizosphere...
CTGGGAGTTCGGGCCGCCGACCCAAGGCCCGGCGGTCCTCGGCGCGTTGCGCCGGCTCGAGAGTGCGGGTCCGGACTCCAGCGACTGGACCGCCGTCATCGAGGCGGTGCGGGCCGGCCTGGTCGAGTCCGGTTTCGACCTGTCAGCGATGGTGGTCGGCCAACCGAGCCCCGCCAAAGGCGACACGACGTACGTCGCGGTGATCGATCGGGACCACCACGCCGCGTCCTTGATCAGCAGCGTCTTCGGCGACTTCGGATCGCATTTCGGCATCCCCGAGCTCGGCGGACCGATCCTCAACCGGGCCTCGATCCTTCGCCCGTTCAAGCGCGATCCCGAGCCGGGCGCGAAGCCGCCGCACACCACCATCCCGGCCGCGGTCACCCACGACGGGTCGCTGGCCTACGTGCTCGGGGTGGCCGGCGGCTTCATGCAGCCGCAGGCGCAGGTGCAGGTCCTGATCCATCTGGTGGAGCGCGGGCTCGAACCGCAGGCGGCGATCGACCAGCCGCGATTCAAGATCATGTTCGGCGGCGAGCTGTCACTGGAGGCCGGCCACCCGCTCTGCCGCGAGCTGCCCGCTGCCGCCGCCCGGCCCCCCGGGCCGGAAGGTTTCGGCGCCGCGCAGGTGGCCGGGGTAGTCGCCGGCGAGCTGCTCGCCGGTGCGGATCCGCGCCGGCATGGGGGAGTGGCAACCGTCACGACCTGACGCTCAGACGATCCGGTTCGCGTGTCCGGCCCAGTACTGCTCGCGGAGCGGGCCTTTGCGCAGCTTCCCGGTCTCGGTGCGCGGCAGCTCGGCCACGAAGTCGATCGACCGCGGGCACTTGATCGCCGACAACAACGACCGGCAGTGCGTCTGGAGCTCGAGGGCCAGATCGTCATCCGCATCCGGCTCGAGCTGCACGACCGCCTTGACCGCTTCGCCGTACTCCTCGTCCGGTACGCCGATCACGGCAACGTCCGCGACCGCCGGGTGCGAGAGCAGCGCGTCCTCGACCTCGCGCGGGTAGATGTTCACGCCGCCGACCACGATCATGTAAGTCCGCCGGTCGGTCAGGTAGAGATAGCCGTCGTCGTCGACGTACCCGACGTCGTCCAGCGTCGCCAACCCGTCGGACCTGACCCGGGCCGCGGTGGCCGCGGCATCGTTGCGGTAGTGGTACGGGCTGAGCGGGGCGAAGTAGATCGTGCCGATCTCGCCCGGGCCGAGCGGCTGGCCGACCGGATCGAGGATCGACACCTCGCCGGAGATCGGCTTGCCGACGGTGCCGGGACGAGCCAGCCACTCCGCGGACGTGACGTAGGTCGCGCCGATGCCTTCGGTGCCGGCGTAGTACTCGTCGATGATCGGGCCGAACCAGTCGATCATCCCTTGCTTCACATGCGCCGGGCACGGTGCAGCCGCGTGCACGATCCGCTGCACACTCGACACGTCGTACCGGTTGCGCACCTCGACCGGCAGCCGCAACAGTCGCAGCATCATCGTCGGCACCAGCTGTGCGTGCGTCACCTGGTAGCGCTCGATCGCGGCCAGCATCTGCTCGGCGTCGAACCGCGCCGGCAGCACCACGCAGCCACCCGCGCGCTGCGCCGACAGGCTCCAGCCGACCGGCGCCGCGTGGTAGAGCGGCCCCGCGCTGAAGAACACCGTGTCCGGCCCGAACTGCACGCGCTCCATGTACGCCGCCAGCGGGTTGGTGGATCCCGGCGGCAACCCGGACAGCGGCCGCTCGATCCCCTTCGGCCGGCCGGTCGTGCCCGAGGAGTAGAGCAGCATCGAGCCTTCGGTCTCGTCGGCCAGCGGCTCGGACGAGGTCGCCGACAGCACCGCCTCGTAGTCCTCGACCCCCGGGATCGCGGCGTTCACCGCCAAGACCCGGCGTACGCCGCGGACCGCTTTGGCCACGTCGCGGACCCGCTCCGCCGCGGGTGCGGCGGCGACCACGATGGCCGCGCCGCAGTCGCGGACGAGGTAGTCGAGCTCGGCCGGCGTCGACCGCGGGTTGATCGGCGTGCAGTAGCGCCCCGACCGCAACGCGCCCCAGCAGACCTCGAGGAACTGCGGGTCGTTCGCCATCACCAGCGCGACGTGGTCGCCGACACCGAGACCGGAGTCGTCCAGCAGTCGGGCGAACTGCGTGGACCGCCGGTCGAGGTCGGCGTAGGTCACTGTGGTGCCGTCGGCGGCCATGATGATCGCGGGCGCCGACCCGCGCTGCCGAGCGACTGCGCCGACATGCCCCGAGTCGAGCGGTTCGGTCATACGACGTGGGCGGAGTGAAGCTCGGCGATTCGTTGCTCGCCGTAGCCGAGCTCGGCGAGGATCTCGTCGGTGTGCTCGCCGAGCGACGGTGCGGGTCGCGTCACGGCGTAGGGCTGATGGTCGACGATGACCGGCTCACCGACGTAGGTGAACGCGCCGGCGTCGGGGTGGCTGCCTTCGACCAGGATCGTCCGGGCCTGCAGGTGCGGGTCGGTCGCGAGCGCTCGGGCACCTTGGTGGGCCGGACCGATCGGCAGGTGCGCACTGGCGGCGAGCTCCACCCACTCGGCCTGGGTGCGGGTGCTGAAGATCTCCTGGAGCCGTCGCCGCAGGTCGAGATCGGCGTGCGAGAAGTCGATCGGCGACTCGTCGGCGCTGCGCTCCTTCAGCTCCGGCGCGCCGACCAGGTCGCAGAACTGCTCCCAGAACTTCGGCTCGATGCAGCAGAAGAGCACGAACTTGTCGTCCGAGGTCTCGTACCACTGGTACTTCGGCCCGCTGTGGGGCGCCTGACCGGCTTCGCGCAGGTTTCGCCGGTCCGCGATCCGGTCGTCGTTGAGGCCGTACACCGCCCCCATCCAGCCGGACGCGATGACCGCGTCCGAGCCGGCCGCGTCGAGGTAGGCGCCGACGCCGGTCCGTTCCCGCCGCACCAGCGCCGCGGCGACGTGCAGCGCGGCGTGGACGCCGCCGACCGCGGTCCCGTCGCCGCCGGCCTTGGTGCCGCCCATCGGCTCGTCGGCCTGGTAGTGGTGGACCAGACCGTCCGCCTCGGTGCGGACCGGTACGGCGGCGGCGAGGGAGTTCATCATCTGCCCGTGCGTCGGGATCGTGGCGTAAGGGCCGGTGGCGCCGAAGCCGGAGAAGTGGCAGTAAATGATGTCCGGCTTCACCGATCGCTGGACGTCGTACCCGATCCCGAGCCGGTCGCAGGCACCGGCGACGAAGCCGTCGATGAAGACGTCGGCGGTCTGCAGGAGGTCGAAGAACACCTCCTGGCCGTCCGGCTGGCGCAGGTCGACGGTCAGGCTGCGCTTGTTCTTGTTGACCTGAAGATGTGCGGGGCTGTTGTGCGGGCTGACCTGCCCGAGCATGTCGCGGAGGTAGTCGCCACGCCCGGGCGCCTCGATCTTGATCACGTCGGCGCCCAGGTCGCCGAGCAGCATGCCCAGGTTGTCGCCGTTGAGCAGCATCGCCGCCTCGAGGACCCGTACGCCGGAAAGCAGGTCGCTCATCAGCCGGTCACGTCGGCGTAGACGTTCTTGATCCGGAGGAACTCCTGGATGCCGGCCTCGCCGCCTTCGCGTCCGAAGCCGCTCTGCTTGACCCCGCCGAACGGCGCGTTCGGCGGCATCGGCGGGAAGGCGTTGATCCCGATGAACCCGGCGTCGAGCCCGGCGGCGACCCGATGGGCGCGGCCGAAGTCGCGGGTGAAGACGATCCCGCCGAGGCCGTAGCGGGTGTCGTTGGCCAGCGCGATCGCTTCGGAGTCGTCGCTGAAGCGTTCGAGGCACAGCACCGGCCCGAAGATCTCGTCCTGGGCAAGCGAGCTGGCGTTGTCGACCTCGCCGAAAACGGTCGGCGCGACGAAGAACCCGTCGGCGAGCTCGCCGCCTTCGCGATGACCGCCGGTCAGCAACTGACCGGCATTGGCGGTGCGCGCGTCGTCGATCACGCCGAGGATCCGATCGCAGGCGGCCGCGTTGATCACCGGCCCGACCTGGGTCCCGTCGCGCAGCGGGTCGCCGACGGACAGCTTCGTCGTCATCGCGACGACCAGGTCCTGCATCCGGTCGTACACCTCGGTCGCGACCAGCATCCGGGTCGGCAGCACGCAGCCCTGGCCGCTCAGGCTGCCGATGCTGGTCATCACCCCGATCTGCGCAGCCGCCTCGAGGTTCGCGTCGGGGAAGACGATCGCGGCCGACTTGCCGCCGAGCTCGAGAGTCAGTGGCGTGAGCTGGTCGGCGGCGGCGGCCATGATCCGCTTCGCGGTCGCGATGCCCCCGGTGAAGCTGATCTTGTCGATCCCCGGATGCCGCACGAGCGCGTCACCCGCCATGCCGTCGCCGGTCACCACGTTGAGCACACCCGGTGGCAGGCCGGCCTCCTGGCAGATCTCGGCGAACCTCAGCGCGGCCAGCGGCCCGAACTCGGACGGCTTGAGGACGACGCAGTTGCCGGCGGCAAGGGCCGGGGCGACCTTCATCCCGGCGGCCACGGTCGGGCCGTTCCACGGAATGATCACCGCGATCACCCCGTACGGCTCCGGGCGGGTGTAGTCCAAGGCGTTGGGCCCGGCCGCGATCGTCCGACCTTCGAGCTTGTCCGGCCAGCCGGCGTAATAGGCGAAGTATTCGGCCGCCATCGACCGGCCGCGCTTGCGCTTGCGCGGCGCACCGAGCTCGAGGGTGCGCAACAAGCCGAGCTCGACGTCGTGGTGCTGGAGCAGCCGGGCGATCTCGTTGATGATGTCCCGGCGGTCGACCGGGCTCAGGTCGCGCCAGGCCGGAAAGGCCCGCCTGGCCGCGTGCACGGCGGCGTCGATCTCAGCGGGCCCACCGAGCACGAAGCTGGCAAGCGGTGCACCGGTGGCCGGGTTGATGTGATCCATCCGGTCCAGCGACGGCGAGTCGATCCATTCGTCGTCGATCAACAGCCCGCCCGACGGCATCCGCACCTCGATGCCGTCGATGGTCGTGGTCATCGCGACCCTCCGCCCCGGTCGTGCTCGGTCACAGCAGCATCATTCCGCCATCGACGTGCAGTGTGATTCCGGTGATGTATCCGTTGCCCATCAAGAAGACCGCCGCGTCGGCGATCTCCTCGGGTGTGCCGAGCCGGCCCAGCGGGACCCGGGCATTGATCGCCGCGGTCGCCGACTCGCGGTTCTCCCCCATCGCGCGATCAAGCATGGGAGTGCGGATCGGGCCGGGGCAGATGGTGTTCACCCGGATCGGGGCAAGCTCCACTGCCATCGCCCGGCCGAGGGACTCCAGGCCGGCGGTCGCGGCCGCACCGATCGAGCGATCCCGGCGCGGCCGGTGCGCGGACAGCCCGGAGCAGAAGGTCACTGAGCCCGCTGACGGCATCTTCGGCGTCGCGTACTTGCAGACCAGCAGCGCGCCCCAGACCCGAGCCTCCATTGCCCGCCGGAACAGTCCGAGTTCGGCATCCGGAAGCGCCGAGACCGGCTGCTCGCCGGCGAACACCACGACGTGGTCGACCTCGTAGAGCGCGTCGAACGCGACCGCGACCTGGTCCTCCTCGGCCGCGTCGGCGGCGATTGCGCGCACTTCCGAGCCGAGACTCGCGCGGGCTTGCTCGAGCCGGTCCCGATCGCGCGCGATGATCGTGACGCTCGCACCCTCGTCGACCGCGCGCCGGGCCGTGGCCAGGCCCATGCCGGAACTCGCGCCGACGACGACGACTTGCGCACCTGCTAGAGACATGTCCCACGACCCTCCCGTTGTGCGGTCATGATCGTCAAGAAGGACCTGGGCGTCGGCGGCTCATCGCGATACAGAGTATACTCTAATTTCACGGCAACGTACGACGCGATCGGGGACGGCACATGAGGGACGGCTACCGCATCATCGACACCGACACGCATGTCGGGCCCACTGCCGATGTGTTGTACGAGTACGGATCTGACGAGCTGCGCGCGCGCAGGGACGAGCTGGCGCAGTACGAGGTGCAGACCCGGGACGGCACCGGGTTGTCGATCCGGCCATACCCGTACAAGCGTCAGATGGGCGACAAGCCCGGCGCGGACGGCACCGGCAGCGCGGGCGGCACTCCGACCCTGAAGGGCAAGACCGCGAGCAAGGTGCGCGAGCCGGCGCAGCCCGAAGTATCGGTGAAGAACTCGGCCGGCCGTCTGGTGGACATGGATCGGGAGGGTCGCGACATCGACCTGATCATCCCTGGCACCTTCGCGACTGCGGTCTCGGCGATCGAGCCCTCGTTGGGCCTCGAGCTGCACGCGGCCTACCACCGCTACATGGCCGACTACTGCTCGGTCGACCAGGACCGCTTGAAGGCGACCATGCTGGCGCCGGCCTGGGACCCCGAGTGGGCCGCAGCGGAGATCCGGCGATGGGCACCGGAGAAGTGGGTCACCGCGGTGACCGTCGTCCTGCCGGAGGGCACTCCGATCGACGACCCCGACCTGCACCCGATCTGGCAGGCCATGGCGGAGGCCGACCTGCCGATCCTGCACCACTCGTTCTTCTATGAGCCGCCGTTCTTCCCGGGCTACCGGGACATCTGGGGCCATGTCGCAATGGCGCGTGCGGCGGCTCATCCGTGGGGCGCGCAACGGTTGCTCGGATACCTGCTGCTGTCCGGGCTGTTCGACCAGTACCAGACCCTGCGGATCGGCTTCGCCGAGTGCAGTGCGGGCTGGCTGCCCAGCTGGTTGAGCCGGCTCGACGGCCAGGCCGACTACCTCAGCCCGTCGTTGCCGACCCGCAAGCAGACCGCGATGGAGTACGCCCAGTCCGGCCGGGTGTTCTGCGGCATCGACCTGTATGAGGGCGAGGCGATCGGCAAGGCGGTCATGTCGGTCGTCGGCGACGGCGTGCTGATGTATCAGTCCGACTACCCGCACGACCAGTGCTACTTCCCGGAGTCGCCCGACGTCGTCCTCAACTGGTCGATCGATGAGGGCAGTAAGCGCAAGCTGCTGGCCGGCAACGCCGAGAAGTTCATGCGGCTGCTGTGACGGAGGTGAGCCGACTCCCCCTGGTCGCTGAAGGTGACCTCGACGAATCACTTGTGCCGCTGCTCGAGCGCTTCCAGAAAGCCGGCCTCGACGTCCCGGTGCTCTACCGCACGTTGGCCAACGCGCCGAAGATGCTGCAGGGCTGGATCGGTTTCGCGTGGTCGCTGCGCAACGACGCGCAGACCGACCGTGGGTTGCGCGAGCTGGCGATCATGAGAGTGGCGCAGCTCACCGGTGCGTCGTACGAGTGGCAGGCGCACTGGCCGATGGCCGAGCACTTCGGCATGTCGCGCGATCAGCTGGCCGAGCTCAAGGAGTGGAGCTCGAGTGACTCGTTCAGCGACGAGCAGCGCCTCATTCTTGCGCTCACCGACGACCTGACGCTGCGGCTCGACATCTCCGACGAGACGTGGACGGCGCTGATGGTGGCCTACACGCCGGCGGACCTGGTTGAGTTGGTGCTCACGGTTGCGTTCTACTCGTGCGTCTCCCGGGTCCTCGGCGCCTTCCAGCTGCGACCCGATGGCGACTCCGAGGGCATCGCCGACCTGATGTAACGCCTCAGCGAGTGGATGGGCGCTGGGAGCGGATCTGGATCGGCGTCAGCGCCGCGAGGTCGATGTCGAGCAGGTACGGCTTGCCGGAGCCGAGTGCTGCGGTGAAGGCCTTCTCGAACTCGTCGACGCCACGGACCGGTGCCGCGTCGAGGCCGACCGACGCCGCCAGCGCACAGAAGTCGGGTGTCGCGAGATCGACACCGGTGTGCCGGCCGTCGAAGCCGACGGTCTGGATGTAGCGGAGGATGCCGTAGCCGCCGTCGTTGAACACGCACACGACGACCGGCACCTGTTGCTGCACCAAAGTGGCGAGCTCGCCGACGCTGAGCATCAGACCGCCGTCGCCTTGGATGACGACGGTGGGCTTGCCGGTCGCCACCGCGGCGCCAAGGGCCAGCGGCAGCCCTGGTCCGATCGCCATCGAGGTGGCCCGCATCGAGGTGCGCGGTTCGTAGACCGGCAGCGTCCGGTTGGCCCAGATCGTCGCGGCGATCGTGGTGTCCTTGACGACGATCGCGTCCCGCGGCAGCGCGTCGCGGATGATGCCGCTGATCCGGGTGAAGTCGGGGCCGATCGCGTCGTACGTTTCGGCGTCGGCGGCCGCGCGCGCTGCCTTGGCGCTGTCGACATAGTCGGCGTCCGCGGACCCCGAGTCGACCTGCTCGAGCAGGGCCTGCAACCCGGCGCGCGCGTCGCCGGCCATCGCGACCCGCGGCGGGTAGATCAGGCCGATCACCGTTGGGTCGACGTCGAGATGGATCAGCGCGCCCGGGATGGTCAGCGCGCGGGCGACCGGGGTGGCCATCTGGAACCGGGTGCCCACGGCCAGTACGACGTCGGCCGCGGCGATGATCGGGTCGAGCACGCTCATGTCCGCATTGGGGCCGAGCGCAAGCGGATGGTCTTCCGGGATCGCGCCACGCCCCTCGATCGAGGTGAGGACCGGTGCGTTCAGCCGCTCGGCCAACTGCCGGAGCTCGGCGGTCGCACCGGCGGCGGCAACCCCGCCGCCGGCCCAGATCAGTGGCGATCGGGCGCCGCGGAGGAGCTCGGCCGCCTCGGTCACCGACTTCGGGTCGGGGGCGGTGACGGCCGGCGGCTCGACGGCGAACGGAGGGTCGTCGTACTGCTTGGACTGCAGGTCGATCGGGATCTCGACCGCACCCGGCATCGCGCGCCCGCGGCGCATCTCGGTCACGACCCGCGCGAACGCATCGACGAGGTCCTCGCGGCGCTCGACGGTGGCGGCCGCGCGCACGACGGTGCCCAGCATCTCGGCCTGCCGGTCGGCGTTGTGGATGTAGCCGCGGCCCTTGCCGAGGTACGCAGTCTCGACCTGGCCGGTGATCATCAGGACCGGCGAGGAGGCGTACGCCGCCTCGAACAACCCGCCCATCCCGTTGGCCGCGCCCGGCCCGGTGCTGGTGATGACCACGCCGAGCGATCCGGTCGCGCGGGCGTAGCCGTCGGCCGCGTGCACGCCACCTTGCTCGTGCCTGACCGGCACCAGCTCGACCCGGTGGTCGCGGGCGAGTGCGTCGAAGATCGGCAGGTTGTGGACGCTGACGATGCCGAACACGTGCCGCACGCCGAGGGTCGCGAGGAGGTCGACGATCGCCTCGCCACCGGTGCGTTCGGTCACCGCGCGCTCCTCCCGTCCTCGGGCAAGATCAGTATCCTATATTCCGGGTACTCGGCTCACGGCCGGAAGGTGAACCCGCCGTCGATCGCGAAGGTCTGGCCGGTCACCCACGCCGCGTCGTCGCTGCAGAGATACCGGATCATCCCGTACATGTCCGCCGCTGTCCCCGCTCGCTTGACCGCGTTCTGGCTGACCAGCCGCTCGATCACCGCGGGGGGCACCTGGCGCTGGGTGGCTTCGTTGTCGATCGTGCCGGGCGCGATCGCGTTGACCGTGATGCCGTCGCCGCCCACCTCGGTCGCCATGGCATAGGTCAGCTGGATCAGTCCGAGCTTGCTGACGCCGTACACGCCGCTGGGCCGCCATGCGCCGATCGACGCGATGTTCACGATCCGGCCCCACCCCTGCTCGCGCATCGCCGGCACGGCGGCTGCGCTACACAGCAACGGTCCCTTCAGATTCACCGCCATCACGAAGTCCCAGTAGCCGGGATCGATCTCGGTCAGCTTGGCGCGCTCGAGGTCGCCCCAGATGCCGGCGTTGTTGACCAGGACGTGTACGCCGCCGAACTCCGCGACCGTCGCGGCGACCATCTCACCGACGCTCGCGGCGTCGGTGACATCGACCGTCACCGCGATGCAGCGCCCACCGCCCTCCCGGATGTCTGCGGCCGCGGCCTGCGCGGAGTCGTTGTCGACGTCGGCGATCACGACCGCCGCACCCTCTCGGGCGAACGACTGCGCGTATTCGCGACCGAGGCCGCGACCCGCTCCGGTGACGATGGCGACCTTGTCGTCGAGGGTCATTTCACGAGCTCCGATCGAGCGTTGGCACTAGCATTGGGCCTCTGACAAACCCCAAGAATTGCGTATACT
>Ga0265340_10002722_pt1 | contig 10066 bp, 6 predicted proteins | sample 4CB225metaG_FD_202082 | JGI IMG/M metagenome (GOLD analysis project Ga0265340, IMG submission 202082) | Rhizosphere microbial communities from Carex aquatilis grown in University of Washington, Seatle, WA, United States - 4-CB2-25 metaG | ecosystem: Host-associated > Plants > Roots > Rhizosphere...
CGCACGCCGTCGAAGTTTCGAAGCTCGCCGGTATCCTGGCCGCCGAGATCGGCGCAAACGTCGAGCTTTCAAAGCAGGGCGGTTTCCTGCACGATATCGGCAAAGCCATGGACGCCAACCAGGAAGGCACCCACGCCAAGCTGGGTGCGGAATATTGCCGCCGTTATGGCGTCAACCCGATCGTGGTCAATGCCATAGAATCGCATCACCATGAAGAAGATCAGAACAGTATCGAAGCCGTCATAGCCGAAGCCGCCGACGCCATTTCCGGCGCCCGTCCCGGTGCCCGCCGCGAAGACATCGAAGCCTATATCAAGCGCATCCGTACGCTTGAAGAGCTCTCGCAGTCCTTTGATGGTGTAGCACAGGCCTTTGCCATCCAGGCCGGACGCGAAGTGCGCGTCATTGTGAAGCCTGAAAACATTGACGACCTGTCCTCCGCCCGCCTGGCTCGTGACATTGCCAAGAAGATCGAAGAGACCATGCAGTACCCCGGCCAGATCAAGGTCACCGTCATCCGCGAGACCCGCGCCACCGAGTTTGCTAAGTAAAGTCTATCTAAATAAAAAAGACAGGCAACCTGAATCGGGTTGCCTGTCTTTTTATTTAGAAGACACCTCCCCAAAATTCCAACAATCAGTCCACTTTTAGCCGATAACCAACACCGAGTTCGAGCATCAAATGCTGCGGACGCGTTGGATCTAATTCAAGTTTATGGCGCAGGCGGGTCATATAGACGTGGATATATTGGCTTTCATTGGTATAAGCGGCTCCCCAGACATCCTTGAGTAGCTGACGATGAGTGATCACCTTGCCAGGATACCGGATCAAGGTGATCAACAATTTGTATTCCGTCGGGGTGAGATGGATCTCCTTTTCGCCCACAAACACCTGGCGCTTGCTCAAATCCACCTTCCAATCATCCAATATAAATATAGGCTCATCGACCTCCTGGGCGAGGCGCGCGGTGTGACGCAGGATGACCCGTATGCGAGCCAACAATTCGTCTACGCCGAAGGGCTTGGTTAAATAATCATCCGCTCCGGCGTCCAGGGCGTTCACCTTAACCGTTTCCTGGCCTCGTGCGGATAGGATGATGATCGGAAGGGTCGTCCATTCACGAAGCTGACGAACCACTTCCAGCCCGTCCATATCCGGCAGACCCAGGTCAAGGATGATCAAATCCGGGTTCCGGGTTGTCGCTTGCGCCAGCCCTTCTTTTGCGTTCGTTGCTTCGACGAACTGGTAGCCATGATCGACCAGCGCGCTGCGCAGGAAACGCCGGATGGGGGCTTCATCTTCAATTACTAGAACCACTGGATCATTGCTTGGCATCATGTGCCTCGTTGGCCCGAAAAATTTGGTCCGATCATTCTGTTTGTTCCATCTCTTCGGCGAGGACTTCCGGAGGGTCGCCCTCGATGGGTAAAGTAAACTGAAACAGGGTCCCGCCTCCTTCACGATTCTTCGCCCAGATTCTGCCACCATGGGCTTCCACGATCCCGCGGCAGATGGTCAAACCCAATCCGACCCCGCCACCATCCGGCCGGGCGCGATAGAACTTGTCAAACACACGTTCTTCATCACCCGCCGGGATCCCCGGACCTCTATCTGCGATCTGAAACAACACACTCCCGAAAGTGAACTCAACCGAAATCTCAATTGGGCTGCCCTGCGGCGTATATTTGATGGCGTTTTCCAGTAAGTTCACCAACACCTGGTCGATGAGCACGCTATCGAGTGGAACGAGTTGCATATCCATAGGGATGTGAGTCATTACCGGATGGTTGCGCAATTTGCTATCGAGGCGACCGAGCGTGGCACCGACGACGCCTTCCACCGGTGTCCATTCTTTGCGAACCCGAACGGCACCCGCCTCGAGTCTTGTCATGTCCAACAGGTTGCGGATCAAGCGATTCAATCGATCCGCTTCCTCAATGATTGTTTGTACCATTTCGCGGCGGGTGCCTACTTCTCCCTCAATCAGATTGCCTGCGGCCCCCGTAATGGATGCCAGTGGCGTCTTCAAATCATGTGAGATGGAACTTAGCAACGCATTCCGCATCCGCTCTGCTTCAATCTGCATCGTTGCTTTTTGCGATTCTTCGACCAATTGGGTCCGCTCGATGGCCAGAGCGGTTTGGCCGGCCAGCGTTTCAAGCAGATGTAATTGTTCCGGCAAGATTGTAGGGTGTGTCAATTGCACACCGAGCACCCCAACAGTTTTGCGGGATGCCACCAATGGGATATAAAGCGCCTTGCTGTCGGGCAGCGTCTCCGTTCCGATTCCTGCCATCTGACCGTGCAAATACACCCATTCTGCCAGGGCGCGCTCGTTCGTGTTGAAATGAAAGTTCGGGTCCGTGGGAGTAAATCCTTCGGAAGGATCGGGTAGTAGGATGGCTGCTGGGCATTCCATCACTTGGCTGATGTGCCTGGTTGCAGTCTCGACGAGATCCCCTTTGCCCCATGTGCGCGCAAGATCGCGGCTGAGCGCATAGAGTGTCGCCGTCCGTCGTTCACGCTGGCGCACGGTATTCACTTGGTGTCGGATCTGTGAGGTCAGTGTGCTGATGATGATCCCCAGGGCAAGCATGAAGAGATAGGTCACGACAAAATGCTGGTCGTTGAACGCAAACGATAACGTGGGTGCCACAAAAAAGAAATCCAATGCTGCCACACTCAAAACAGAGGCCAAAATGGACGGCCCCAAATCGTGCCATGCCGCCACGAGCACGATACCCAGCAGGTAAATGATGACGATATCGGTTAATGAAAAGTAGGGGTAAATGAGCTCGGAGAGCACCGTGCAGAGCGCGACCATGATTGCTGCCCATATATAACCCAACCAGTTGATCGAACGCATGCTTTTATGGGCTTGGCGGGGCTTCCCCTCTTCGGGCTCGCCTCTGATCACGTATACGTCAATATCACCGCCCTTTCTCACAAGTTCTTCCGTGACCGAGCCGGACAAGGCCTGTAGCCAGCGCGGACGCGATGGCCGGCCGACGATGATCTTGCTTGTATTCTGCGAGCGCGCTAACTCCAATAGCTCATCGCTTACATTGCGTCCACTAAGCATTACCGTCTCTGCGCCGAGCTGTTCTGCCAGCTGCAGGGTCTGGGCGATACCGTCACGGTCAGCCTGGGTCAGTCGCAAATGCTCCGGCGTTTCGATGTGGACGGCGAGCCAATCGGCACGCATGGCCGAGGCCATGCGATGGGCCGCGCGGACAAGCTGCTCTGAGAGCGGACCTGGCCCCACACCAACCAGGACACGTTCCCTAACCGGCCACTCGCGCGCGCCTGCGTGGCCGCGCTCGTAATCTTGCATTTGATTATCTACACGATCGGCAACACAACGCAGGGCCAGTTCACGCAGTGCGATCAAGTTCCCTTTGTGGAAGAAATGGCGAATATCCTGGCCGGTGTCCTCGCGTAAAAAAACCTTTCCATCCTTGAATCGCTGCAGCAAATCATCCGGTGCAAGGTCGATCAGTTCTAATTCATCAGCCTGCTCTACAACTGAATCCGGGATTCTGTCCAGTATGGTTATCCCCGTGATCCTGGCGACTATGTCATTGAGGCTTTCCAGCTGCTGTACGTTTAATGAAGCATAGACGTTGATTCCTGATTCAAGCAACTCATGAACATCCTGCCAGCGTTTGGGGTGACGCAATCCTGTCGCATTCGAGTGCGCAAGATCGTCTACTACGATCAATGATGGATGGCGTGTAAGCGCCACCTCTAAATCGAATTCTTGCTGGGTCATACCGTGATTATTCGAGTTATGGGGTGGTAGCACTTCCAGCCCATTTAAGAGCGTGTCAGTCTCTCTACCCCCATGGGTCTCTACATAACCTACCACAACATCCACGCCCTCGGCTTTCTGGACGCGCGCGGCATCCAACATGGCGTACGTTGTTCCTACACCTTCGGCATAGCCAAAGAAGATTTTCAATTTCCCGCGAAGATGTTTGGATGTATCTGGTTTCATAGGTACATGTATATCGACAGGATCACGACCATGATTATTCATGAGCAAGAAAAAAGACCGCGTCCAGGATATCGCTCGAATCCTTTTTGTGCGATCTTCATACAGCTACCTCTAATGTAAAAATCAAAGCCAGAAAATTCTTTTGGATCCGTGAAATAAATCCGAATAAATTCTATCACCTAAGACATCCATATGCCATTTGGCTATAGAGCATATAGAGCCATTTTAAGACGGTTTTAAGACGGAAGGCCCCAATCTTTATGAGCTTTTTAGACAAATAAGGATATAAAACATATTGGTTCAAAAGCCATGAAATCGCTTTGCGCAATCGGCGTTTGCCCGGCAGTCTCCAGAATGTGGGGCTGCTGAAATCAACCTGTATAGGAGGAGCGTAAAAATGGATCTTGTATTCTGGTTTTCGGCAATGTTCGTCCTCGGCCTGGTCACCATGGGAGTGTGCTATCTCTTCATGAAGGGCTGTGAGATTATATAGAAAGGTGATGTGATTCCAATGATGATCTATCTGACGGCAGCTGTAGCAATATTTATGTTTATATACCTGATCGTGGCCATGATTCGGCCCGAACGGTTCTAGATCAACTCAGTCGCAATTATAGAGACAAAAGGAGTTTAAAAAATGTCTATTCAAATCTGGTTGCTTCCCTTCGTTATTCTGGTCGCAACCACCCTGCTGGCGATTCCCTTGAGTCGCTACATGGCATGGATCATGGACGGCAAATACCAGGCGCCCAAGTTTTTGCGCTGGTTTGAATCGCGCCTCGATAGCGGCGCGCAGGATTGGAAGCAGTATGCCATTGCCCTGCTTATTTTCAATGCGCTAATGTTCGTCTTCGGCTATCTTGTCCTGGCGCTTCAGCCGCTGATGCCGCTTAATCCGGATGGCAAAGGGTTGTTGTTCCCCTCCACCATCTTCAACAGCGTTGCATCCTTCATAACGAACACAAATCTCCAGCACTATGGCGGGGAAGTTCATCTATCGAACTTTAGCCAGCTTTTCTTCGCTGTTTACAACCAGTTTGTGTCGGCGGCCGTTGGCCTCTGCTCATTGACTGCGATCATCCGGCTTTTCCGCGGTGAATCCAAGGTCGGTAATTACTTTCTGGATATGTGGCGGGTAGTTTTGTACATGTTCGTCCCGGCTGCCTTGGTCTTCGGCTTCATCTTTCTTGCGCAGGGCAGTCCTATGACTTTCCAGCCCGCCTATCAAATTGCAACGCTTGAATCTGGTGCGATGGGTACTTCTGCCACGGGACAGGCATTGCCTCAGACCATCGTGGTTGGTCCGGTGGCGGCCTTAGAAGCGATCAAGATGCTCGGGACCAACGGCGGCGGGTTCTACACCATGAACGCCGCACATCCGTTTGAGAATCCCACCGCTGTGTCCAACTTTTTCAATACCATGGCTATGATGCTCTTCCCGTTTGCCCTGGTTCTGATGTACGGCCGCATGCTGCGCCGTAAGAAGCACGCCTGGGTCATTTTCGCGGTCATGATGCTGCTCATGGTGGGTACGATTGTCTGGGCGATCTACTTTGATACGATGAAACCGAACCCCGGATTGACCAGTCATCCTGTCGCGCAAACCTATGAAATTCAGAACGCGACGGCACCCGGCGGAAAACAGACGATAACCGTGCCGGCAGTCGCGGGTTTACCTGTGGACCAGCACCTGGGCAATCTTGAAGGCAAGGAGTTGCGCTTTGGCACTTCCGCCTGCGCCACGTATGCTGCGGTGACGGTCGACGTAACCACCGGTTCGATCAACTGTGAAATGGACAGCCTTAATCCGGTAGCTGCCTTATCACCCATGGTTGGAATGTGGCTGAATGTCGTCTTTGGTGGTAAAGGTGTCGGGATGATCAATATGCTGATGTTCGTAATTCTCGGGATTTTTATCGTCGGTATGATGGTCGGACGATCACCCGAGTATTTGGGAAAGAAGATTGGCGGCCGCGAAGTAAAGCTCGCCGTCATCGCCCTGCTCATCCATCCGCTCTTGATCCTTATGCCCACCGGCCTATTTGCTGCGACCAGCTGGGGCATGCAGGCTGTGAGTAATCCTGGCGCACATGGTTTTTCACAAATGGTGTACCAGTTCTCTTCGGCCTCCGCCAATAATGGCTCGGCCATGGACGGTCTGGGGACGGTGTACGGTTTCGCAAATAACCCGGCTCCCGCGCCGGAGGCTATTCCCTGGGATATCGCGGCAGGCCTGGTGATGCTCTTGGGTCGTTATCTGCCGATCCTGGCAATGATGGCCATGGCAGCTTACCTGGGCATAAAGAAGACCGCGCCGTTTGGGTTGGGTACGCTCCGGGATGATACTGCCACATTTGGAATCCTGTTGCTAGGTACGGTCCTTATCGTCGGCGCGCTGCTCTTCCTGCCGGTTGCCGCATTGGGACCGCTGGCGGAACACTTCGGGCCGATTCCGTTTGGTGGATGACCTGTGAGGGATGAGGCATCTGTAGAGGATCGTTTGCCCGCATGGATGAACTTGTGCATGTCGAAAATTGGCAGATGCTTCTCCCGATAAAAACCCGAGATAAAAGAAGCAAGTAGAGGAGTTTGAATGACTAATATGGCTAATTCTGTAAAAAATAAAGTGGGAGGCGGTTTGCAATCCGACCAGGCTCAACCCACTATGCAACGACAAAAACCGAAAGGACTGCTGGAGAAGGAAACAACCCGTGAAGCAGTCAAGCAGGCGTTCATCATGCTGCGACCCGATATTCAATGGAAGAATCCGGTAATGTTCGTGGTCGAAGTGGGCGCCTTCCTGACTTTGTTCTATGTTGTGCAGTCTGTTTTTGTGGGAGCGCAGAGTCAGGTATCGGTGGGCTATTTTGTCGGCCTGGATGTATGGCTATTCCTGACCGTGCTGTTCGCCAACTTTGCGACCGCGCTGGCCGAGGCTCGCGGCCGCGCCCAGGCTGAATCGCTCAGACGTGCGCGTCGTGAAACCATGGCTTTTCGCATGAATGTGGCGGGAGTCCTTGAGCAGGTATCTTCAGCTAATTTGAAACTGGGTGACAAAGTCGTTGTGACAGCCGGGCAAATAGTCCCTGGTGACGGCGAGATCATCGAAGGGATCGCCTCCATTGACGAGTCCGCCATTACCGGCGAGTCCGCACCCGTGATCCGTGAAGCGGGCGGCGACCGTTCGGGCGTGACCGGCGGCACTCTCGTGATCTCCGATCGCATCGTCGTCAAGATCACCAGCGGGGCCGGGGAGTCATTCCTCGACCGTATGATCGTGCTGGTGGAAGGTGCCATTCGTCAACGCAGCCCAAATGAGCTGGCAGTAACGCTGCTGCTCTCGGCTCTGACCCTGGCCTTCTTGATCGTGATCATTCCGCTGTGGCCCATGGCCTTGAACGCCGAAACATACATGACGGCCTACCTGGGTGCGGCGCAGCCTGTTAAGAGCCTGGGTACCGATGTCCCGACCCTGATTGCGCTTCTGGTCTGCCTCATTCCTACGACCATCGGCGCCCTGCTTGCCAGCATAGGCATCGCTGGTATGGACCGCGCGCTTCAGCACAACATTATTGCCAAGAGCGGCAAGGCCGTTGAATTGGCCGGTGACATCGACGTTGTATTGCTGGACAAGACCGGTACGATCACGATGGGCAACCGCTTCGCAACCCGCTTCTTACCCATCGGTAAATATTCAGCGGCTGACGTCGGCCGATTGGCAGCCCTCGCCTCTGTAGCCGATGAGACGCCTGAGGGCAAGAGTATCGTCCAATTATTCGAACAACAAAGCAAAGACCAAATTGGACTGCAGCCGAAAGCACAGCCGGTGCCATTTACGGCGCAAAACCGCATGAGCGGCATCGACTTGGCCGATGGACGACGCATCCGCAAAGGCGCGCCTGATGCCATCCTGAAATATGTTGACGGGAAGAACGGCGGCACGCCGGCCGGCTTCGACACACTGGTCAACAGCATCGCATCCAAGGGGGCAACTCCCATGGCTGTTGCGGAAAATGATCATATCGTCGGCCTGGTGGAGTTGGAGGACATCCTCAAGCCTAATATGAAAGAACGCTTCGCACGGCTGCGCAAGATGGGACTGCGCACCGTTATGATCACCGGCGACAATCCGCTTACCGCCGCAACCATCGCCGAACAGGCCGGAGTCGATGACTTTCTCGCCCAGGCTACACCTGAGATGAAGCTCGAGTACATTCGCAAGGAACAGGCCGAAGGAAAACTGGTTGCCATGATGGGCGACGGCACGAACGATGCTCCGTCCCTGGCCCAGGCAGACGTGGCCGTAGCCATGAACGCCGGTACCCAGGCCGCCAAGGAAGCGGCCAACATGGTAGACCTGGATAGCGATCCCACCAAGCTGATTGACGTGGTGGAGATCGGAAAGCAGCTCTTGATGACGCGCGGCGCTTTGACGACCTTCTCGATCGCCAATGATGTAGCCAAATATTTTGCGATCATCCCGGCGCTCTTTGCGGGTACCCTACCCTGGCTGGGTGCCATAAACATCATGCAGCTTCATTCGCCCACCTCGGCTATTCTTTCGGCGGTGATCTTTAACGCGCTGATCATCCCGGTCCTTATCCCGGTCGCCCTCAGGGGAGTCTCCTACAAGCCGCTCGGAGCCGATGAGCTGCTGCGCAGGAACCTCGCCATCTGGGGATTGGGTGGAGTTATTGCACCCTTTATCGGCATCAAATTGATCGACTTGATCATGGTGGCTCTACACCTGGTTAGTTGATGCTTCACTGAATTCAGGAGATACGAAAATGTGGAAATATCTTTCGAAGAGTTTATGGTTGGGTTTGTTCACGGTCCTCATCGCCAGCGTTGTTTATCCGGGCGTAATGTGGACAGTGGGACAGGTCGTTTTCCCCTTTCAGGCCAACGGCAGCATACTTAAAGGTCCCGACGGCCAACCCGTAGGGTCACAGTTGATCGCGCAGCCATTCACCAAGGATGAATATTTTTGGCCTCGCCCGTCCGCGGCGTCCTACAATGCGGCAGCTTCGTCCTCGTCCTCACTGGCGGCTTCCAACTACGCGTTACGGAACCGGGTTGCCCGCACCCTGGGACCGATCGTAACCTATAACAGCGGACCCAAAGCCGGACAACTAGTGGCGCCGGATATCGAAGCCTGGTTCCAGCAGGATATCTATCAGGGGCAGCCGCATATCGTCGCCCAGTGGGCAAGCCTCCATCCGGAGCTGGCAACAGCCTGGGTGAACGCCGACCCGGCAAACGCTGCATTTGTAAATGATTGGGCGAAAGCTCATCCCGACGTGGTAGCCCAGTTTGTCAAGGATAACCCGGGCACACCTCAGCCTCAGGCATCCGATCTGGCAGGTGTGTTCTTCAATAACTTTTCCATGGAAAACCCGGGTAAATTCCCGTCTGCGGTTACTAGCGGCACGACAACGACTATCCAACCGGTCAACACCGGCACCGATATCCAGTCGATCTTTTTCGATATGTGGCGTCAGGACAATCCCAATGCCGATCTTAAGAATGTTCCCGGCGATATGGTCACCACCTCCGGCTCGGGGCTTGATCCAAACATCACGCTGGAGAACGCAGAATATCAGCTCGACCGGGTTTCTTCCAAATGGGCGACTGATCTGAAACGTGACCCGGCTGCCGTCCGCCAGGAGATCGAGCAGATCCTCCAGAATAATGCGTCGGCGCCCTTGGGTGGGTTGGCAGGCGAAAAGCTCATCAACGTGCTTCAGGTAAACCTTCAACTGCGATCGAAGTATGGAGAGCCGCCTACTAACTGATATTGGGTTCTCTCCAATCGCTAAATCAAAACAGAATCCTGGCCGGTAACTTTCAAGATGGCCAGGATTCTGTAAAATCGGTCTTTATTCTTTATCTTATCGGTAATAATCCTCGAAGTTATCTATTGCACTCGGAACAGGAAATACTTCCTATGGAGTTGATAACCGGACGCACGCGATTGAAAAGTGCACGGCAAAAACAGTTGCTTAAGGCAACCGAAAAGATCCAAAATGCCCTTCTCGATTCGATCGCACAGGACTTACGTACGCCTCT
>Ga0265340_10002724_pt1 | contig 10065 bp, 7 predicted proteins | sample 4CB225metaG_FD_202082 | JGI IMG/M metagenome (GOLD analysis project Ga0265340, IMG submission 202082) | Rhizosphere microbial communities from Carex aquatilis grown in University of Washington, Seatle, WA, United States - 4-CB2-25 metaG | ecosystem: Host-associated > Plants > Roots > Rhizosphere...
GTTCCTGGTATCCGGCTAGGACCTTGCTGCCGAGGTTCGCCGGCAAGCCCAACAGCATCAGTGCGGCGCCGGCCACGATCGTCAATCTCAGCTCGGAGGTTGTGACCTTTGGGCCTGCATTGAATAGAGCAGCCCAGTTGAGGCGCGGGAAAATCGCCGCGAAGATCGCCCCTACAGCTGCAGATACGCCGGCGGTCAGCAGCAGAGCATTTGTCAGATAGCGTGCCGCGGCGGTCTTGTCGTCCAGCGCATAGGCGCGCGAGACATGGTTGGTCAAAGTGTTGGCGATTCCGAGATCCAGCAGGTTAATCCAAATCACGGTGGTCGTGATGGTCGCCCAGACGCCGTATCGTTCCGCGCCCAGGTAGCGCACAGCCAGGGGCAGGGAAATCAGCGTGACCGCCGAGGCGAGCAGTCTGGCGGCAGCACCCGACCAGACGGCCTTGAAGATGCGTCCGTAGCGAGGTGTCAGGGGTAGGGAGCGGAGCATGGGCGATCCAAGCGTCAGGGTGTTGGGGTGACCTCCGGGCGATCCTCGTTGGATTTGCCCCGCGACACGCGTCCAGGCCAGGCCGGCGGTCGATGCTTTGCGACCGGAACCACCTTGAGACTGGCAGGGCTTGGGGGATGTTCGCCGCGATCGGCTACGCCGGTGACGCCAAGCATTTCCTGCGCCGCGGCGACTACGTCCTGCACCGAAACGGCGGTGATGCAATGCGGCTCACGTGAGCTGCAACCGTCGGTGCAGGTGTCCAATCCAGAGGCTGGCTGCAGGACGCGGCGCTCCCGGCAATACGGGGCAAAGCGGAGCGGGCTGTTGGGGTGGTTGGGATCGCCGTTTTCCGGATGCCGCGAAATCACGACGGTCTTGCAGTCCATCGCCGCGGCCAGATGGGCGCTGCCACTGTCGTTCCCGAGGAAGAGATGACAACTCTCCAGTACCGCGCAGACTCCGCGTAGCGGGGCGCCACAAAGGATGATGGATTCGCTGTCGAGCAACTGCGCCAGCCTCGTCGCCTGCTGGTGTTCGGCTGGCGAGCAAATGAGGACGGGATACAGCGGGTGCTGCCCAGCCAAGGCTGAGATTGTCTCCGCGTAGCGCTCCAGCGGCCACTGGCGGCTGGCGCTTTTGGCGCCGATCCCCAGGGCGATCATCCTGGCGGACGCCGGTACGTTGGCCAGCAGCTTCGCCGCAAACTCGCGATCGCGTTCGGTGAGCCGGACCTCGAGCCTGGTGTCCTCCACCTTCCCGCCCAGCACTTCCACGATGGCCAGGTTGCGCAGCACCTCGTGCTGCACCGGCCCGGCGGACAAGCAAAGGCTGAAAGCGGCATCGAACCCTTGATTCAGCCGCTGCTTGATGGGAGAGACTCTCTCGCTGTACCCGACCCGCTCACTGGCAGAGGAGAGCACACAGAGCATCGTCGCCAGATGCTCGTCAACCTCCCAGCGGGGAGAGATAGCCACATCATAGTGCTCGCGCCGCAGCGAACGCCAGCACAGCAACAGCGCGGCCAACAGCGTGCGCGCGCCCTTAGGGAGCCAACTGGGTTTGACTTCGGGCGGCGTGACGATCTGGTCGATGTACGGATTCGTGACCAGTAGCGGGCGAAGGGCACGGTGCACCACTGCCGTGCAGTGCGAATCCGGATAGGCCCGCTTCAGCTCGCGGAAGAGCGGCGTCGTCATCACCACATCGCCCAGTCCATCGAGCCGAAAAATGATGAACGAGATCCGATCGCGACGGATCGGACCGTATATCGCCCTTGGGCTCAGATGACTGCGCCACACCCGGGCCAGCAAGGTGGGCAGACGCACCGAAAGAAGCAATGGCGGCAGCGGGCTGACTTTCAATTCCGTGCTCCCGGCATCCTCAATCCGCCGCACCGCTGGCAACTGCGTGATTGACGCAGGTGGCGAGTTCCACCCATTCACACAAGATGTGGCCGCAAAGGATGTGCCCTTCCTGAATGCGGGCCGCGTCCTGGGACGGGACCCGTAGCGATACGTCGGCGAGATTGGCCATCCGGCCGCCGTGCTTGCCTGTCATAGCTATGGCGAAGGCGCCACGTTCCCGGGCCCTTTCCAGAGCGGCACAAACATTCGGGCTTTTTCCCGAGGTCGAGATGCCGACCACGACGTCTCCGGCGACGCACAGCGCTTCAATTTGGCGGGCGAACACGTATTCATAGCCGGCGTCGTTGGCCACCGCGGTCAGGACCGAACTGTCGGTGGTGAGAGCGATGGAGGGGAAGGCGCGACGGTCGCGGCGAAACCGTCCGACCAACTCGGCGGCCAGATGTTGCGCCTGGGCGGCGCTGCCCCCGTTGCCGCACCAGAGGACTTTATTGCCTCGCAACAGGCACGCCGTCAGGTGCATAGCGGCGCGCTCGAAGCAATCCTGCTGCTCGTGCAACTGCTGAATGGTGAACAGATGGTCGGCGATGGCGTCCATAAAGACGCCAGACAGGTTCAAAGAAGAGGTCATGCGTCCCTCACAAGTCCAAGTCAATAATGCGTGAGGGTCTTCCGAAAACCTTTTTGGGATTGGCTGTTGGTATGAAATTATAAGCTGTATGAGCGTTGCCCGAGCCAATAACTTTTCGGAAATCGACTATGTTTTCCTAGATCGGGACGGAGTGATCAACCGAAGCTTTACCCATGGGCACTACCTTCGGCGCTGGGAGGAGGTCGAATTGCTCCCTGGGGTCGAGGATGCCATCGCCCAGCTCAACCGTTCCGGTCGCAAGGTGATTGTGGCCACCAATCAGCGTGGCGTCGCGCTCGGACTGTGTACGGAGGCCGAGTTGCAAGAGCTGCATGCGCGATTACAGCAGCACCTGGCAGCCCACGGCGCACATCTCGATGCCATTTACTACTGTCCGCATGACAACGGGCAGTGTAATTGCCGCAAGCCTCTGCCCGGCATGTTCGAGCAGGCATTCCGCGATTTTTCTGGAGCCAGCGCCGCCACCAGCGTGATGATCGGCGATTCCTTGTCCGATGTAGAAACGGGCCGGCAGGTGGGTATGCGAACTGTTTTTATTGCTGCTCCGGGACAATCTCCCAAACCCGGAGCCGAGCAGGCGTCTGCGATGGCGACGGCCTGCGCCGAATCTCTGCTGGATTTTGTAGAACAATACCTCGTCTGCGACCGCCCGGCATAGCCCGGCAACTCACTCGAGGATACTAGTGCACCAGCCGCTCGAGTGCCTGGTGAACCAGGGACAGGCTGTCCGGCCACACCAACACGAGAGTGATCGCGCCCGCCGCGAGCGTACCCGCACCGGTCAGAAATGGCACCAGCACCTCAGCGGGTTTGCCGGGACGGGGCTGTGGACGCAGCAAACGGTCCACCCGCTCGGACAATTCCTCATCGTCCGAGACCAGCGAGCTGAAGAGGAAGGAAAGCTGAGGCTTGGAGCCCAACCGGGCGACCCGCACCAGCGCCGAAGCCAGCGATAGTGCACGGTGCGAATCGCCGGCCGTGGCCTGATCGTCTGCCGCCCACTCGGTGAACTTTGCCCAACTGTGTTCCAGTGAGGCGAAGGTCCGCAGGAAGGGCAAAATATCCGGCGACAGCAGGATGAGGAAGCGCTTGATGTTGTCACGGGAAGTGCGGTGGGCCTGCTCGTGGCGTAGAGCGGCCTCTGTCTGGTCCGCCGTCAGCCCGTTCAACACACTCTTCGAGATCAGCAGTTGGGGATGCACCACGCCCGCCACTGCCAGCACAGGCGCTTTCTCTTCCAGCAGCAGCGCCGGAAAAGATTCGCCCGCCATGTTGATCTTCCGCCCGTGGCGCTCACAGCGGTGCAGGTAGCGGACGGTGCCGTTCACGGCAACAACCACTCTTGAGATGGACAGTGCCCATATCCCTGCTCCTAGGGTCGCCATCAGGAAGCAGATAAAACCAACTTTTTCTCCGGCTGCTTCCGGCTCAAGCCACAGATAGCTGGGGACGCAGAACGCCAGTACTGCGAAGACGGTCAGCGCCATGGGAAGGATACGGAGGACGAACAGGAAGCGCGCTGCAGAGCTGGGCTTCATGCGCTCGGCCATGCGCACTGCAGTGCCTGCACTTAGACGTGCTGCCACTGCCAATGCCACGTGGATTACAAAGAATGACGCGCAGCACAGGCACAGCAAACGCCAGGTGTAGGGAAGGCTCAAGCCGGGTTCCTTTTGGAAAGCTCTTTACGTTTTCTGCGAATCTTCTCTTCCAGCGCGTCCAGCAGCAGAGCATCATGCTGGCCGACCGCGTCCACGAAGGAAGAGAGCAACAATTCGCGTGCGGGTTGTGAGCCGGCCAGCAAACCGGCGACTAAATCGCCAGCCCGCTGGCGTTCCCATTCCTGGCTGGACAAGCGGGGCGAGTAGAGAAAAGCACGCTCGGACTTATGGCGGTCCAGCATTCCCTTTTTGAACAGCCGGTCCAGCGTGGTCATTATGGTGGTGTAGGCAAGATTGCGGTCCAGCTTCTCGACGACGTCGCGCACACTACTCTCGCCCGTCGTCCACAGGACCTCCATCACGTCAATTTCAAGCGGGCCCAGTACAGGGCCGGTTCGGCTAATAGTGCTAGGAATCAGAACAGGCCTTCCTTTCTGGCAACAGTATCGCTCACCAGTATCGATGTCAGAATGCCGATTGTCAACGAACAAAATAGCGTCATTGGCCGGGATTTCCCGTTTTGACTGCGAACTCCTGACCAGCGACCGGCGCCAGGAAGGGAATCACGTAGCCCTTTACGGCAAAGCTTCCCGACAGCACCGGTTCGACCACGAAATCGTAGCTGAACCCTCCGCGCTTGAACGATTTGGCTCGCAAAGGAAAGACATAACCCTGGTTCTGGGAATTCCGCATAGTGGCCTGTTGCGGCGTCTCATTCTTGACAATCAGCAGAATCTCTCCATTTCGGCCTTCTTGTTCTTTTTCTTCGCGCTGCGCTTCTACTTGTCCCTTGTCCTTGGCTTCCGGATGCTCTCTGGCTTCCTTGGTCCCTCGCTCCTGCCTGGGCGCCTGGTATCCGGGAACCAGCTTGCGCGCCTGGGCAAGGTTCGAAGCAGGGAAGTTTCCCGCCCGCCACTCCTGCTCTGGCAACTCCTCCGGGCCGTCCACCCTCACATTCATCGCGAATGTCTGCCCTTTGGTGATGTCCCGGCGCTCGGGATCCAACGTGAGTTCCGCGACCACGACCGGCAGCGCGATCAGCTTCGCCCCTTCCGCGATATACAACGATGGAGCTCCGGCTCCGGCGCGTGGTGGAATGCCGATATACGCCATCTCGGGAGTTTCAGTAACGATGCTGGCTGGGCGGTCCTCAAAGGCCGCGAAGGTCTCGCGGCTGTCCCCGCTGAAAGGCCCGCTCACGGGACAGAGTTGTCTCATCACGCAGACCGCCGGAGCCTTGAACGAAGTGGGCGCATTGGGCTTGGACTTGGCTTGGGCCAGGCTGATGATCTTGGAAACCGAGGAAGCGGGCGAGCCCGATTGCCGGAAGGTCACGGTGATGTCAGATGACCTGGGGGCGAGCGCAAACGTCACCGGTTCGTCCGCGCGCTGCGGCGGTTCCTTGCCCGACACGACCTCCCAGTCCATCAGACTCGAGCCGGTACCGGTGGAACTGAATGGCAGCGTAAATCGGAAGACCATGACTCCGGGCATGCCATCGTAATGCTGCGGGTCCTCGACCACCGTTCCGGAGAACTTCGCTCCGGAACCAATCTGGGCGGGCAAAACCAGGCCAATTTCCTTGTTCACCGTAGTGCTGGGGTATCGCTCCGGCGCCATGGGACGCCTTCGCTGCGCCTTCTGTTCCTGGAGGGCCGTATTCCTCGCCGTCTCGAGGTGCTGCGCCACTTCTTCATAGGAGTATTTCTTGACCTCTTCCGGACCTTCTTCTCCCCCTCCGCCTTCCCCTGCTGGGCACCTGATCTCTTTGTAGTCGTGCGCGCTTGCGTCCCATTCGTAGCAGTGGAACACGTTGGTCTCAGGAGCATGGGTCAGCCGGTGTCCGCCGATCTGCTTGCCGGACTCGTCGTAGACCTGGGCGAACTCGAGGGTGAAGTTCGCATTGGGATCATAGCTGGTGCGGATTATGGTTTTCGTCCCCCCATTTGGCCAATAAGTAGTCGCCACCTCCTGTGCTTGGAAAAACCCGGGCCGATATTCATATTCGGTCTTGCTGGTGAGCTTGCCATCCGGCCCTAGCATGCGCTGTTCCGTGACCTGGCCGGCAGCGTTATACACCAACTCCATCTTCCTGCCGCCGCCGGCGTCCTGCACAACTGTCTTCTGCGCCAACACTGCGGTAGCGCCACAGGTCAGCAGCATAAAAAGGGAGAACTGCCAGCAAAGACTAGAGAGGAAATCCTGCCGATCTGGTCGCATGTAGTATTGCCTCGCTGTGATGGTCACAGAGCAGAAATCGGAAGCCGGGGAGCCCTCCGGAGTTGAAGAGCGGACCGTAACGTAACGACTCCCGATAGTAGGTGAAGGTCGAGTTTAGCACGGCGGCATCGGCAGTTTTACGTAGTTACAGCGTGCCGGCCACAGGGGGCGGGAATTTGTAAAATCTTTGTTACTTTATGCCCAATTTGGGACCGGATGTGGGGCATTGCAAGTGTCGCAAATGCCTACTGGGCCGTGGTTTACGACGAGCTACCAAGAATTCCCAATACGGACACACAGTTTTGGTGACTACGCAGTTAATAGTTGTATTCCGGTCGAACGTGTGCTCTAATCGCTGCGTCTGTTGAAATCGTAGACTCGATGTCTAAGTACGAAAATCGAGTCGCAGACCAGACTTACGATTAAAGACCCTTGTTCCCCAACCACCACCTGCCAATGTGTGAAACTGCTGCGCGCAAACGGGACCGAATGCGCTCCGTAGACGAAGCTCGAAAAGGAGATTGCAAAACATGAAAAGCAGTTACCTGAGAATTCTTGGCTTGTCCATCCTGGCGGTGGGCATGCTGCTAGCCGGTCTGCCGTTGGCCGCGCAGAATAACGGCACACCGAAAATTACTGTGCATCACGCGGTAGCATTTGCTGTTTCGCCGCCTCTCCGCGACCTGCCAGACCTGGTTCCAACCGTTCAGTATGGCTTCCATGAAACCGAGCCGCCCCGCCACGTTGACTTTCATCCTGGCCGCGGACAGATGAGCGGTATCGACCCCGTCGAGCAGAGCTATGCCGGCAAACCAACCGTCGCCATAGTGCCCGGCCTGAGCATTGAAGGCATCAACAACCTTTGCGGTTGCTATCCTCCCGACACCGAGGCCGCTGTGGGCGACACGCAGGTCGTAGAGTGGGTGAACCTGCACTACGCGGTCTATGACAAAGCCACGGGCGCGCTGCTAAAAGGCCCTCTGGCGGGCAACACCTTGTTCAGCAGCCTGGGCGGCGCTTGCGCCACCAACAATGAAGGCGACCCCATTGTTCTGTTCGACCACGTCAACCATCGCTGGCTTCTGAGTCAGTTCAAAATCCAGAATCCCGCTTATTTCTGTACCGCTGTATCCACCAGCGCCGATGCCACCGGCAGCTATTACCTTTACGCGTTCGCCACGACCGACTTCAACGACTATCCCAAGTGGGGTATCTGGCCGACGGGGTATTTCGCCACCGATAACCACTTCAACAACTCCGGCAGTGCGTACCTCGACGCTAGACTTCATGCGTTCAACGATGTGAAGATGCGGGCCGGGGATTCCACCGCGGAGGAAATTACCGCCGAGCTGACAGGAAACGACTACAGCATCCTGCCTGCTATCGTGGATTCACCGACGCCGCCACCCGCGGGCCAGGTTGAATTCTTCATTGGCAGCTACGATGTCGATCCCAGCAACGACCATTTGTATCTCTACTCCATGGCGCCTAATTTCCCAGCCGGCACCGCCGTCGTTACCGGCAGCGGATTGGCTAGTCCCATCGCCGTGCCTACCTATACCCCGTTCTGTGACAGCAGCCGCGCCTGCGTCCCGGAGCCGGGGGGCTCTACGGTAGATGCCATTGGTGATCGCTTGATGTACCGCTTTGCGTACTGGGAGGACCAGCCGACTGTCAACGTCCTGGCCACTCCTCCGAAGCCGGTGCCTTCACAGCACTGGTTTACGAACCATGTAGCGAAAGCCGGCGGCGGCCAAGCCGGTGTGCGCTGGTATGAGTTCACCGCTCCCATCAAGAAGGTGGACACCTCCGGTATGGGATTGTTCCAGTCCGGCACTTACGCTCCCGACTCGAACTATCGCTGGATGGCTTCGATGGCCCGCGACAAGAAGGCCAATCTGGCCGTTGGTTACAGCATTTCCAGTAGCACCATGTATCCGTCCATCAACGTTGCCGGGCGCTCACCTTCGGATGCGCTCGGAACCCTGAGTGGCGAGACCGTGCTGACGACCGGCACCGGCTCGGAAACCGGTTCCGCCCACCGCTGGGGTGACTACTCCACCATGTCGCTGGATCCGTCTGACAACTGCACCATGTGGTATGCCCAGGAGTACTTGACGACTACGGGCACCGCACCGTGGCAAACCCGTTTGAACCAGATTAAGTTCGCCAACTGCGACTAAGCTGGAAGGTACTTAGTCACTAACATTGGGGCATCCCGGCAACGGGACGCCCCAATTTTTCGTGCCCTGGGCGACGTGGGGTCGCTCAGGTCCCACCTGGCCGCGGGAGTGTAGGCACAGTTTTTTCGCACATGCCAGTGGAAATTGAGATTTGTAATTCGATTCGGGCGGTCCGAGATCATAACCCCCAACCCGAGGCTATTGTCCGGACGGCCCTGCTTTGATGGTGAACTGTTGTCCCGCTATGGGTGCGAGGAATGGGATAACGTAGCCCTTGACTTCAACTGGGCCAGGCTTGAGGGCTTCGACCACGAGGTCGTACTTGAATTCGCCTCTCTTGAACGATTCGTCATTCAAGTGGAAAACGATCATCTGGTTCTTGGACCCTCGCAACGCCATCCTCTCAGGGGCTGGATTGGTCAGGACAATGAGGATCTCCCCGCCCCTCGGTGCTTCATGTTCCTTCGTCGCTGCACCCTCCGGCTTGGGCTCGCGCCTTTCTTGAGCTTCTCGTCTTTCCCGGGCCTCACGGTCTTCGCGTGGCAGCTGGAACCCAGGAATTAGTTTCCGGGCCTGATCGAAGTTGCTGGTGGGGAAGTTTCCCGGCTGCCACAACGGGTCCGGAATGTCGCCGGGGCCATCTAGCGTGGGAAACACGATCAACGTCTGTCCTTGTTCCAGCTTTCGGCCGTTATTCTTGATGGAAAAATCACCGACGGCCATCGGTAGCGCGATCACCTTCGCGCCTTCAGCAATAAATAATGGCCGTGATCCTGCCTCCGTTCGGTCCGGAATCTCGACATAGACGTCATCCGGAGTTTCGGCCACGATGGTTGCCGGTCGTTCTTCAAAGGCCGCAAAGGTCTTGTGGCTGTCTCCGCCGAAGGGTCCGGCCACCGTACACAAATGGCCCTTCAAGCAGAGCGCTGGGGCCTCGAATGAACGCGAGGCTTTGGGCTTCGCCTGCGGCGGCCCTGAAGGAAGTTCGACGAGTCGTGTCACCGAACGATCAGGGCTCCCCATCTGCCGGAAGGCAATATTGAGACCGGAAGAGCCGCGCGGCACGATGAAGGTGACAGGTCCGTCGGCAGGATGCGGACCTTCGTTCGGCGCCTCAAAATTCCATCCCTGCAGCCGCGACGCGTCCCCGGCGGAGTCAAACGGCAAGGTCACGCGCAGGACACGAACTTCCGGCATGGCTTCATATCTTTCCGGATCCTCAACTACGATTCCGGAGATCCGCTCGCCTGCCTGAAGGTGTGCCGGCAGGACCAGACCGACCTCTTTGTTCAAAGTGGTGATAGGGGACTGCACCGCCGTCATGGGGTGCATGTGCCGATTCTTCTGCTCTTGCTGGGCCGCTTTTCGGGCAGCAGCCAGGTGGGCCATCACTTCCTCGTAGGTGAACTTCTTCGCCTGCTCCGGTCCTTCGCCGCCTTCTTCCCCGGCTGGACACGCGATCGTCTTGTAGTCCTGCGCCCCGGCGTTCCAG
>Ga0265340_10002725_pt1 | contig 10063 bp, 7 predicted proteins | sample 4CB225metaG_FD_202082 | JGI IMG/M metagenome (GOLD analysis project Ga0265340, IMG submission 202082) | Rhizosphere microbial communities from Carex aquatilis grown in University of Washington, Seatle, WA, United States - 4-CB2-25 metaG | ecosystem: Host-associated > Plants > Roots > Rhizosphere...
CACGGACAAATAGACAAACCAAGCACTTACGCGCGCTCGCGCCGTTCACAATACCAAACCGAAACATTCGCGAATTGTCCGGAGAATAATTATCTCGAACTGCGGACACACTGATTTTGTTTCAGACACGATTGCGAAATAATCCAGAAAAGGAGTTCACCTATTCATTGGGGCATCCAGGACTCAACCAGAAAGGTATTTAACGTGAAGCTGGCCAAATTTAAGGTTCTAAGCGTGGTGTCGTCATTGGGCGGGGCGGTTCTTGCTCTTGCAACACCAACACTGGCGTTGGCGCAAACGCCAGCAAGTTCGGCTGCGCCCTCAGTAGCGGAATTGGCAGCTCGCGTCGCCGACCTGGAGGCGTATATAACGAACAGCGCGCCCAAGGCACTGATATCGCCCGGCCCCGGACATAACGCATGGATGATGACATCGACAGCGTTAGTGCTGTTTATGACCTTGCCTGGGCTCGCACTGTTTTACGGTGGTCTGGTCCGCAAGAAGAACGTGCTCAGTGTGATGGCGCAATGCCTCGGCTCAGCCGGGATTGTAACGATCCTCTGGTGGGCGTTCGGGTACAGTTTCGTGTTTGCTCCGGGCACTCCAATCCTAGGCGGCACAAAGTTCGCTCTGCTAAACGGAGTTACCAGTATGCCCAACGCGGACTACGGCGCCTGGGTATCACACAACGTGTTTGCGATGTACCAAATGATGTTCGCCATTATCACGCCGGCACTGATCGTCGGCGCGATTGCGGAGCGGATGAAGTACTCGGCAATCATGGCCTTCATCGTCGGTTGGATGCTCCTCATCTACTTCCCATTAGCGCATATGGTGTGGGGCATCGACGGGTTGATGAATGGCGTGTGGAATGCCAAGGCCAGCATCAAGGCCGTCGATTTTGCCGGCGGGACCGTGGTCCACATGTCTTCGGGTTGGTCGGCTCTGGCATTGGCCCTGATCCTCGGCAAGCGCAAAGGCTTCGGGCACCGAGCGTTCATACCGCACAGCCTCGTTCTGACCATGGTCGGCACCGGGATGCTGTGGGTTGGATGGTACGGTTTCAATGCGGGTAGCGCGGTTGCAGCCGACGGCATTGCGGCAGGCGCGTTTACGGCAACCACGCTCGCGACAGCAATTGCTTGCGTCGTATGGCCCGCGCTCGAATGGGCAACTCGTGGCAAGCCGACCGTGCTCGGCTTCTGCTCGGGTGCAGTTGGCGGACTCGTTGTAATTACGCCAAGTGCCGGCTTCGTGACACCAACGGGTGCCATCATCGTTGGGGTGCTTGCAGGCGCAGTTCCGTACTTTGCGTGCACTACAATAAAGAATTTCTTCAAATACGATGATGCGCTCGACACCTTTGGCGTGCATGGTGTTGGCGGAACACTCGGCGCACTGCTCACGGGTTTCTTGGCAACCCCCAGCGCAAACCCAAACCTGACCACGAACCTGGGCGCAATTGTCGGCAAAACCTTGTGGCTCGAACAGCTCAAGGCAATGGGTCTTACGGTTGCAATGGCCGTTGGGGGCACTGTGATTTTGGCCTATGTCATCAAGGCAGTAATCGGGCTTCGCCCCGATCGGGAAGACGAAGAAATTGGCCTCGATGCAACCGATCACGGCGAATCCGGTTACCATTACGACGAATCTGCGGCGTAATCGCTACGCGTCGTTGCAATCACCGGGGGGTCAGCCAAGGCTTGACCCCTTGCTCTATTTGTCCGTACAACTGCGGAAAGACCAGTAGCGACGCACCTACGGCACGAACGTCGTCCCCGTGGCAACCCCCGGCAGAAGCTCACGAACATCACTGATTGGCCGTGTCCGCAGGGTGTCAACGTCCGCATCGAATACTCGACTCTTGCTCCGATGATCCTGCGCGATCAACACGTAGACCGCAGGAACCACGAAGAGCGTAAAGAACGTGCCAATTGTCATGCCGCCGACGAGTACGATACCGATTGAGTTGCGAGCAATGGCGCCAGCACCAGTCACGAGCGTCAGCGGGAAGTGCCCAGCAACCGTCGCAACTGTGGTCATAAGAATCGGCCGCAGGCGAGTAGCAGCTGCAACCTTTACAGCCTCAATCTTGCTCAGGCCTGTCGCTTGCTGAGCATTCGCGAACTCCACGATCAAGATGCCGTTCTTGGCAACCAAGCCCACGAGCGTTACTAGACCCACTTGCGAGTAGATGTTGAGCGTGGTCGTCCACCCCTGGGTCAATGGGTAGTGCATGCCAGGCGGGCCTGCGAACTTCAGGAACGTGAAGATGAGCGCGCCAAACATGGCGAGCGGTACCGAGCCAGCCAACACCACGAACGGGTCGCGGAACGAGTTAAACTGCGCGGCTAGGGCCAGGAAGATGAGAATGATTGCCAGGCCGAGCGCCGGCAGGAACTTGCCTGATTCTTGACGCAATTGACGAGATTCGCCGGTATAGTCCACGCGCGCATCCGGTGGCAGAATCCTCTTGGCGGCTTGCTCCAACACTTTCAGGCCCTGGTCAACAGACCGCGGCGCAACACCAGAGATCTTGATCGCGTTGAGTTGTTGGAAGCGATTCAGCGTCCTGGGCTCTACGCCGTCGCGTAGCGTCGCTATTGCACTCAGTGGAATCAGCGTACCGCGAGGCCCCGAAATCTGAATATCCTTCAGTTGCTCCGCGTTGAGTCGTCCAGCACGCTCGACCTGTGCAATGACCTTGTAGCTCCTACCGTCCATGTTGAATCGGTTGACGAAATTGCCACCGAGCATTGCCGAGAGATCTGCCCCAACCTGTTGCATGGTGAGGCCCATCGATGCCACCTTGTTTCGATCGATCACGATGTTGCGCTTTGCCTCGTCGTATCGCAGGTCGAGAATGGGCGGAAACGCGAACTGACCGCTCTTGACTGCCTCCGCTACCACCTGCTCGGCGTACTTCAGTAGCTTTTCGTGGTCTTCGGTCGAGGCAATTACGAATTCGATCGGAAAGAACCCGGCGCTTGGTAGCGCTGCAGGTAAGAACACGGGTGCTCGAATACCTGCAATTCCATAGGTTTTTTTGCTAAGCTCGTCTTGAATAGGAAATATACTTCGCTTGCGCTCTTCCCAGGGCTTCATCAGGGCTCCCCCAAAACCAGCCGAAGGGAAAGTAATCTGAAAACTCTGAGCGAACTCGGGTACCGAGGCGAAGTTCTCATAGACCTGATGCGTGTACGGCGTCAATTGCTCGAGTGTGGCATTGGCGGGCACGTCAATCGCGCCAAAAACGACCCCTTGATCTTCATAGGGCGCCAGTTCCGCCGGCGAGAACATGTACAAGGGGATTGTCGCGAGCGCCAACGTGATCCAGATGGCGTAGACCGCAGGGCGCATGCGCAGCGTTGCAGCGAGCATCCGACCGTAGACGCGCTTGAATGCCTCAAACCCGAGGTCGATGTGGCGTGGCAACCAACCGGGTTGGTGTTCAGCCCGCAGCAACCGAGACGACATCATCGGTGAAAGCGTGAGCGCTACTATGCCAGAGATGAACACCGCACCCGCCAACGTGAATGCGAACTCTCGAAACAGCGCCCCCGTGAGCCCGCCCTGAAACCCAATCGGTGCGTACACAGCCGCCAGCGTAATCGTCATCGCGATGATCGGTCCGACGAGCTCACGCGCGCCGGATAAAGCAGCCTGCATCGGCGTCTTTCCGAGACGCATGTTGCGCTCGACATTCTCCACGACAACGATTGCATCGTCCACCACCAGACCCACAGACAGTACGATCGCCAGCAGCGTCAGCAGGTTGATGGTAAAGCCAAACACCTGCATCAAGAACACAGCACCCACCAGGGACACTGGGATAGCCACCAGTGGCACCAGCACCGTCCGCAGAGAGCCCAAGAACAGGAAGATCACCACGATCACGATCAGCACGGTATCCGTCAGAGTTTTCGTAACCTCGTGGATTGCATTATTGATGTACCGGGTCGAATCAAACGCAATCGTCGCGCGCATACCCGTTGGCAGTGATTGCTTGATGGAATCGAGCTCGACGCGCACTTTTTCTATCACGTCGAGGGAGTTGGCATTCGGCAACACCCAAACACCCATGAACACTTCCTTGCGTCCCGAGAGCCGCACGTCTTGGTCGTACGTGTCCGCGCCCATGACCACATCGGCGACATCCTTTAAACGCACGAGCGAGCCACCTGACTCACGGATGACCAACTCCTTGAATCCTTCGATGGTCTGTACGTCTGTGGTGGCTGTAAGGTTCAGTTGCACGTACTGACCTTTCGTCTCACCCACCGCGGAAAGCGCGTTGTTTGCGGCGAGAGCTTGTCGCACTTGTGCCGGGGTCACGTTCCGGGCAGCCATTTTCTCGGGCTTGAGCCACGCACGCACTGCGAAGTCGCTGCCACCGAGGATTTCTGCTCGTTGAATACCCTCGATAGCCGAGAGTCGGGGTTGCACCACGCGCGACAAGTAGTCCGTAACCTGATTGTCGGCGAGAATGTCCGAGCCAAAACTCATGTACATGGCGGCGATGCGCGAGTCCGAGGGCTCGATGTTTATCGCTGGGATCTCGGCTTCAGGAGGCAAGTCGGCTCGGACCTGATTGACCCGCGCACTGATATCGGACAGGGCATTCGTCGCCGGGTAGTTGAGCTTAAGACGAACATTGATGGTCGAGAGCCCCTGCACGCTCTGAGATTCCATGAAATCAATGCCATCCGCGGCAGCGATAGCTCGTTCAAGTGGCGTCGTTATGAAGCCTCGTACGAGATCCGCATTGGCTCCCACGTAGGCCGTTCGCACGGTCACCGATGCGCTTTCGATCTTCGGATACTGGCGTGCGTTGAGTGAGCGCACAGCCTGCAATCCAGCGATTATGATCACCAGGTTGACGACCAGCGCAAGCACCGGACGACGGATGAAGAGGTCGGTGATTTTCATGATCAACCAAAAAGTTGTTAGCGGTTGCTAGGTCGAGGGTTGGTTTGTGGGTCGAGCTTGACCTGGTTATTGATGATGACAGTGCTGCCGTTTCTCAGCTTGAAGGCACCCGCCGTTACAATCTCTTCACCCGCCTTTACTCCTTCTAGACATGCTACGTAGTCACCACGCGATTCACCCAACCGCACGAATTTCTGCTGGGCAACATTCGCCGCTGGCTGCCCAGCAACGGCGGGTTTCTTCGCGACGACGAACACCGAGTCGCCGTACGAAGCGTGAATGATTGCCGTGGCAGGCAAGACGATCTCAGCCGGCTTTTCCGCCATTACCAAGGCGGCTTCGACGAACATGCCGCTGCGCAGTTTTTCGTCTGGATTCGCTAGATTGGCCCGAAGCCGAACGCTTCGAGTCATTGTATCGATCGCAGGATCGATGGCGCTGAGGGTCCCTTCTCCGAGCATTACGTCGCTTGCCTCTGCGAACACGCGGACCGGCATGCCAACCGTGATTCGAGCCAGTTGCACTTGGGGCAAGGTAAAATCAACGTAGACGGGCTTGGTGGCTTCTAGTACCGCGATCCGCGTGCCGGGTGCGAGGTATTGCCCCAGATTGACCTCTCGAATACCAATCCTACCACTGAAGGGAGCGCGAATTACCTTGCGTTGAATTTGCGCCTGCAGTGTCGCGGCATCAGCAGCTAGGCTCTTGTAGGAAGAATCGTCAGTGTCCAACTGCGCTGGGGCCAGCGCACCCGATTGGACCAATGCCTGCGTTCGCTTGAGGGATGTTTCAGCCAGCGCACGCCGCGCAAGTACGGACGCTAGTTGGGCGTGCTCGACGTTGGCGTCGAGCTCAACCATGATCTGCCCTTGTTTGACCTGGGCTCCGGACTCGAAGTAGAGGCGCGACACCAGGCCCGGCGCGTCGTTGCTGAGGGCCACCCCTTGGGCGGCAACCACACTTCCAACGGCCCTGAGCGTTCCCTCCCAAGTTTGTGACTCGACCTTTGAAGTACTAACAACTTCCGGCGGTGGCCCCGCCTTTTGCATGGCCTTTCCCGCGCCAATGAGCGTCGAGATTTGTGATGCTTTGACGCCAGCCAACGTGCCAAGGACTGCAACCAGACTCAGTAATGCAATTACGTAACGCATGGGACACCGTCTCTTGTCAGGGAGATGATTCAATTCGATCCAAGCAAAATGGAAGGCGCTTGAGCGACTCCTGAGTGTTCAGCCCCCGAGCATTGCGAGCCAGGAATCGCTCGCCTGCTGGTGCGATCGCACCCCGCACAGAGAGCGACGGTACGACCAAAGGCGATCAAGCTTTTACAGGCCTAGAGCCGACAAATGACAAGCGCCAGCCCCGCAACAATACTTCACACTGCCAAGAATCGCCCATTGGGGGCTGAAGACGTGGAAAATGAGGCTACTTCTCGCCCGACCCAAGTAACCCTGGCAACGTGCTCGCGCTTGAGGTGAGCTGGCGCACGCTGTCGAGATAGTGGACGAGCAGTTCGCGATTGTCGGTGACGCTGAGCGTCTGCATCTCCAGCGCGCCGATGCGATCTTCGGGCGTGAACGCCATGTCTTCGACCTTCTCCATGCTCAGCTTCTCAGGGCCGTACATCATGTACTCAGCCCTAGTGTCGAGGATGCTATAGTCGTCACCGCGTCGCAATTCCAGCGTGACCGAGCCCGAAATGGACGGCGCAATCCAGCGTGTGATAGCGTCTTTCAGCATCAGAGCCTCGGGGTCGAACCATTTGCCTTCGTAGAGCAACCGGCCCAGCCGACGCCCCAAGGTAAAGTAGTTGTCGAGAGTGGACTCATTGTGAACCGCCGAAAGCAGTCGCTCGTATGCGATGTGCAAGAGCGCCATCCCTGGGGCTTCGTAGATCCCGCGACTTTTGGCGTCGATAACGCGATTCTCGATCTGGTCGCTCATGCCGAGCCCGTGTCGCCCGCCAATACGATTGGCCTCGAGCAGCAAATCGATCGGTTTCTCCAGGCGCTTGCCCCCGACGGCAATCGGCAACCCGCCTTCGAACTCGATCTTGACCTCTTCGGGCTCGATCGCCACATCGCGCTTCCAAAACGCAACACCCATGATTGGGTCAACGATGCGCATACCTTCGTTCAAGTATTCGAGCTTCTTGGCTTCGTGGGTAGCACCGAGCGCGTTCGAATCAGTGCTGTAAGCCTTTTCTGCACTGGCCGAGTAAGGCATGCCAATGCTCGTCAGGTAGTCGGTCATCTCAGTGCGACCGCCAAAAGCATCAACGAAAGCGCGATCGAGCCAAGGCTTGTAGATCTTCAAATCGGGGTTGGTCAGAATCCCGTACCGATAGAAGCGCTGAATGTCATTGCCCTTGTATGTACTTCCATCACCAAAGACATTGACCCCGTCTTCGCGCATGGCTCGAATGATCGCGGTGGTGGTCACGGCGCGACCAAGCGGCGTCGTATTGTAGTACTTGCGCCCAGCGGTCGCGAGGTGGAAGGCGCCGCATTGAATCGCGACAAATCCTTCCCGGGCCAGCGCATCACGACAATCCACCAGTCGACTCGCCTTCGCTCCATGAGACAGTGCAATCGGCGGGATCTCCGCGGGATCTTTCTCATCGGGTTGCGCCAGATCAGCCGTGTAGCAATGAACTTCAATGTCTTGCCGCGATAGCCAAGCAACCGCACAGCGGGTGTCGAGGCCTCCGGAAAAAGCAATACCAAGCCGAGTTCCCTTGGGCGGCAATGAACGATAGATGCGACTCATGGCCGCGGGGCCTAGCACGGACAGAGCAAGGCGACGAGCCTTGTCCTGTCCGCAGCATCAATCCCGAGATTCGCGCCCAAAAACGCAGCTTCTAACGTATCTTTGCCGAAGCGGTCCCGTCGCGCGGTTTTTGGTCTCGGCGGCCAAACATGAGAAGCAGGGCTACGTTGACAACCTCGTACGCCCACTCGGATTCGCTGCCACCTCGTAGTGCAAGCTTGCTGTCGCGATCTCGATTGGTCGCTGACGCCGAGGAATGGTTGAAGGACCATTGGGGACCCTCACAGGCGAGGTGAACAATCCCGCACGATGACATAATCGACGGTGTCGGGGGTTGGAACCCGAGGATCCAGTCGTGTACACTTGCTTCCGGTTCTATTTGTCCCTAGGTCACAGGTAGGACGCTCTCAATAGCCAAGTGAGGAGAAAGTAATGTGGCGCGCTAGCCCAGAATCACCTCGAATGTTCGATCACGATCTGTTCGATGTATTCTCCAGAACCCACCCGGCAGTCGTACCTATTCTCTATGTGCCGGGAGTCTTGCTGCCGTTGGCTTACGGGGCGAGTCATTCGAATCTTGGCCTCGCACGTTCTTGTGGCGTGTTTGTGCTCGGGTTTCTGGGTTGGACTTTGACCGAGTACTGGCTGCATAGACTGGTCTTTCACTTCGAGGGGCAGGGACCGTTCTGGGAGAGAGTGCATTTCCTGATTCACGGCGTTCATCACCGATGGGCGAAAGACAAGTATCGCCTCGTGATGCCCCCTGCCGTGAGCTTGGCTCTTTATTTTCTATTCGCCTTCCTATTTCACGTATTCTTGGGTCCGCGCTTGATGTGGCCCTTCCACGCTGGTTTCGTAGCGGGCTACCTTGTGTACGATATGACTCACTACGCGACCCATCACCATCGTCCGCGAACACGTTGGGGCCGCATGCTGCGGCGGCATCACTATTTGCATCATTTCAAGGATCAATCCCAACGCTTTGGTGTCTCGAGCCCATTGTGGGATTGGGTGTTCGGTACAATGCCCGCTACTCACGCCTTGGACCCAGGTCTGACGAAATCGGTGGGCTCTCGCCGAGCGTAGCAAAGCCTCGTCTGACTTGGTTGGTGCGGTCCGCCTCCAGTGGGCATCACCAAGCGTCTGAAGAGTCCTGCGGAGCCGTTCTCTCATTAATGCACTGGTACGCGGCTTCAACGGCTAGTTCCAATCGCCAAGCCTTGATGACTTCCGCGAACAGGGGTTTGTTCGCAAGATGCAGCTCCTCGGCGTCCACGATGAAGCCCGCCTTCCAATCGGCGAGTTTCATTGGGTTACAATCCTTGTGACACTCGGTTGCTTTGATCTGATTGTAAAGCCCGGCAAGGTACGACCATTGCGAGGCAAATCGCGCATAGAAGGCCGCATACACGGCGCCTAGAATCGCGCCGAACCAGCGAAAGTCGTTCGACACTTGCAGGCCGAATTCAGCGAAGCTGAACGACACACTTCGGTCGGGATCCAAGATATTTTGAATGCCCAGTGCCAGCAGCGAGATCGTAATTGAAGCCGACACTGAGCGAATCAGGACAATAGCCCCACCATTGGGCAACTCGAGCCACGTCAGGAGCCACTCGCCTGACACGAGCTCGATGCCCTTGCTGCAGAGCGAGGCGAGTTGACGCACGAGACGTTTGAACAGGTTCGCAAGGTCGTGCATTCGGGCAGCCTGCCACGATCGAGGCGCAAAAGGAATACCCCTGGTGGCTACGGTTTCGGCGGCGGCGACACTTTTAGTGCCGCAGCAAAACCACTAGCTATTCGCTTTGCTTGCAGTTCATCGACTTCGAATTCTTGGGCGGCCGCTGCTCGCTGCAGGTCGAATACCCCCCAGGCTTTGGCATCCTTAGGCATCGATACATAACGCGGAACCAGGTGCGCGTGAAAATGGGGCGAACTCTCGCCCATCGCTGCACTATAGATGCGCAGTGCGCCGGTCACTTCGAGTAGCACGCGATGCAAGTGGCGCGTTGTCGGACCAAAACTTGCCACTTCCTGTTCATTGAACTGCGCGGGCCCAGCCACGTGCCGCCGCGCGATGAGCAGGGTCCAGCCAGGCACCGCAGTTGGAGCGTCACAGGCTCGCACCTGCCACAAGTCGTTCTCGAACAACACTGCTTCTCCGCTCGAGTTCCGAAGCATTTCGCACACGCCGCACTTGGTTACAATTGGATCACTGTTCGCCATGGTGGAGTTAGCCTAGTTCCCGGCGAAAAATGCGACAATTCGGGAAAGGTCCACCGAGGACAGCTGCCAACGAGGCACGAAATGTTTGATTCGACGATTTGCCGGTGAGTCGAAGTCACCGCGGTCGCCGATTTGGGTC
>Ga0265340_10002726_pt1 | contig 10062 bp, 14 predicted proteins | sample 4CB225metaG_FD_202082 | JGI IMG/M metagenome (GOLD analysis project Ga0265340, IMG submission 202082) | Rhizosphere microbial communities from Carex aquatilis grown in University of Washington, Seatle, WA, United States - 4-CB2-25 metaG | ecosystem: Host-associated > Plants > Roots >...
CTTTTTGTAACGCAACGATCCCACTCTGGTCGACAATCGGCGCCCAATCGTGGCGAGATTCCTCCTCGGTCGAGAATCCGGCCGACTGTGGCTGGGCTGCTACATCGATGGATGCTTGCCCGCAAAAACCCGCATTTTCTGCACAAGTGTAGGATCAGGTGGGGAATCTCGCGGATGTACGGTCTTTTGAGCGGTGACGCCAAGAAGCGTCTCGTCATGTCCATTGGGCTTGTGCTGGCTTTGCTTGCACTGCCCGTTGGGTGGCTGGCTTTTCAAAGATCGCAGCCTCAGTCCGCCCGGGATTTTGAAGAGTGCGCCGAGCAGCTCGAGGCCAGATCGCCGGAGAATGAAGAGCGCCGGGCCTTGACGACAGAGTGCAACGCGCGGTTCGCGGGCCGGCGCAAGGCCGGCGGGGGCTACGCTTATTACGACTTCATGCAGAATCGCAATTTCGACATTGCGGGCCCCAATCCGACGGCCGAAGAGCGCAAGCAGATCGACCGCGAATATATGGGTTTCCTCGATGCCCAGCGGCGAGAGGCTATGTCGGCCGAGCTGGCGAAAAAGCAGAACGAACGGCTCCAGGCGGATATGGAAAGTGCCCGACAACCCGTCGTGGCTCCGATGATATTGTTGCCGAGGAAACGGCCGATCGACCGCTCGAAACCGGCGCGTTGCGAGGAACCTTCGCTGAGCTGCGGCTGGGCAAGGTTCTCGGCGGTGGTGAAGAATGCATTTGCCTCCTCGCCGAAGGCCAAGCCCTAATCCGGTTCCAGTGCCGGACGAAGCTCGCCATCAATGCGCCGCACGAAAAGCACGATCGTGAATTTAAAGTGTCCCGGTACGACGCAGCAAGGGGGGACACCAAAATGCGCCGCGGACGCCGGCTGGCCAGCGAAAACGCCGAGACGACAGCCTATACGTTCCATTTTCAAATAACGAACAACGGCGGAAGACAAGCCTGCAGCGTCAAGGTAGAGGCGCAAAGCATCTCGGACGCCACCACATTGCTGCGGGAAAACTGGCCGATGATCGAGTCGATGGCTCGAGACCGTCTGGTCAGCGCATCCAGCGACGACCGGACGATCAGGTTGGCCGTGCCCTGAGGGCGAATGCACGAATGGGCCTGGCGCATCGTCCGGACGGTGAATCACCAGCCATCGCCACGGAGAAGTTGGGCTGATGGAATATCGCTACCGGCCCGACTGCTTCGCGCGGGGTCACGCCATTGCTCGGGCCGGGCCGATACCGATCCGGCTCCGTTGCTGGCAGCGGCGAATGGCAAAGCCGCGTCTTGACGGGGAACGGATCAATAATTGCCCGTTGCGGGTTCGCAGGGAATGTCCCTGGTATTGGTCCAGGGCTGCGTGGCGAATGCGCCGACGCGAGGAGCCGGAATGCAGGCACGTCCGTCGACATAGAGCACGCCGGGAGGCGTGGCGCCTGCATCGGCGGTCGCCGTGAAGTGCCGCGACATGACACGGCCTTCCTGAGCCATCGCGGGAGTTGCGAGCATGGCTGCGGCAATCAGCCCGGCGGATATAGATTTCAGTCTAGTCATTCGATCTCTCCATCAGATGTCAGAAGCCGACTGGTTTGGCTTCTCAAAGGAGATGAGGAAGAGGGCCCGCTGTTTAAAGCGAACGTGTTCTCAAATCGTTTCAACGACCCGCGAGGTCGGTGGATCGCCCGCTCACGAATTCCGGCGCGTGCCGGTGGAGCTTTGGCCGTCTCAGCTTCCGCCGTCCTGTGAATTCTGTCCGCCGGCCTGAGGCCGCACTCGCCGAAGATGGGCGTATGACGTTGCGGTGGATCGAGTTCGCGCAATGTACCAGTCATGCGCCCAACGTGAGCAGTTTTGCTCACACCGGTGCTCGGCGCAACGTCTATCCTGTAAAGCACCGGTGAGGCTCTCCCGAACGGAGAAGCAGGCATTGGACGCCCCTCATCGAACGGTGAGACGGGGTCTCAGGCGGTAAAATGACGGAGTTGACGATGCTGATCGAGGTCAGAACAGATAGCAATATTCAGGGTGGCGAGCGGTTTTCAGACCAGGTGAAAACCGTCGTCCAGGCTGCGCTGGACCGTTTTGGCGACCGCATCAGGCGGGTAGATGTGCATCTCAGCGACTCCGTCGGCGACAAGGCCGGACACGACGACAAGTGCTGCACGATCGAGGCGCGCCGCGATGGCCGCGAGCCCATCGTCGTCACGCACCACGAGGCGACTATGGATCAGGCGATCCGGGGCGCCGTCCAAAACTTGAAGAAATCCGTGGAGAGCGCTTTCGGAAAAGAATCCACTTTGGATCAAACCCGCGATCGTCAATAGGCCTCCGATGCGAACCAATCCCGCGCCACGTGCCCGCCCGCGAGAAGGACAGGAGAAGACCACGTGAGCAAGGCAGCTCCGCAGTTTCACCTTCGGCCTGTATATTGTCAGCGGCGTTTCCGGTCGTATGACCCATATTCTGGCACCAGTGCCGGTTTCGTCGGCTTGTCACAGCCGTGCCCGTGATGCCGCCGTCAGACCGCCTGGTGCTTTTGCGCGAGCTGCAACGCACGTGGGGCGGAAGGCGGCTGCCCGAAATTCTCCCTCGGCACTTGCTTCCCCATTTGGAGGAGGGCAGGCTGCAATGCCCAAAATGCGACGGAACGATGAACCTCGCGCGGCAGGTGCGCACGCCCTCCGGCTTCGATATTCGTACCTTCGAATGCGTCAGTTGCGACCACGCTCAAATCGTCAGAGTTGCACCTGACTCGCCGACGGATACCCGCAGTCCGAATGACGTGGCGCTGGACGCTCTTGAAGAGGCCCGGCAAATGCCGCCTGGCGCGCAGCGCAGCATGGCACTCAAAAAGGCAGGACTTCTCCGTAGAACGGCGGACGATAGGGGTGTAATATTGCTAAGAAGCAACCTGCGGACGTATGACCGATTGAAACCTTGACCCGCTACCAGAACCAAAGGGGACCCATTTTTGGCGACGCAAGACAATGATGAGTTCGATGCGAAGGGGTTCCTTGCGAAAGTCGGAGCCGGGAAGACGATTCTCGAATTCCAGAAGAACCAGCCAATCTTCCAGCAAGGCGACGTCGCCGACGCGGTATTTTATATTCAAAAGGGCAGGGTCAAGCTTACCGTGCTTTCCGAGCAGGGCAAGGAAGCCGTCGTCGCGATTCTGGAGCCCGGCCAGTTTTTCGGCGAGGGCTGCATGAACGGTCATAAACTGCGCATCTCGACGACAACGGCGATGGAGCATTGCGTCGTCACGGCCATCACGAAATCCGCGATGGTCGCCGCCATTCATGATCAGCCGAAATTTTCCGAACTTTTCATGGCTTATCTCCTGACCCGGAACAGCCGGATCGAAGAGGACCTCATCGACCAGCTGTTCAATTCGAGCGAGCGCCGCCTTGCGCGGCTGCTGCTGCTGCTCGCGAATTTCGGCAAGGAAGGCAGCCCGCAGCCGATCAGTCCGAACATCAGCCAGGCCACCCTGGCGGAGATGATCGGCACCACCCGGTCCCGCGTTAGCCATTTCATGAACAAGTTTCGAAAATTGGGCCTGATCAGCTATAACGGGCATATCGAAGTTCACAGCTCGCTGCTTAGCGCCGTCTTGCACGAAAAGCCGCTGCTCAAGGAGCGCGACTAGAGGCCCCACTCTTGATTGGTTACACCCTGACTCTGACCCGGCAATCCACGGGAGCGGCGTTTTCGTGCGTTAGCCGCCGCGAGCTTTTCGGCAGGATGGCGTGCATCGCATCGGGAGACCCCGTTTGATCCCGAGATCGCCGGCCGACCCAAAGCGGCTTGTTCCGACCTCCGTCATTTTGCAGCGCCTGCACGATGAGATGCCAACCGACTATTTCACGCTGGGTTGGCTGATGCGCAGCCTGCACAAGCGCTCCTTCGGAATCATCATCCTGCTGCTCGCTTTGGTCGCGGTCACGCCGGGGCTCTCGATCCTGGCCGGCCTGCTGCTGATGATTCCCGCCGTCCAGATGATCGCGGGCAAGCCCGCCCCGGTCTTCCCGCGCCGCATCGCCGCACGTTCCTTTCCGGCGCGTCGCCTCGCCGCCGTGGTGCGGCGAGCCATACCCATGCTTGGATATCTCGAGCGGGTGGTTCATCCACGCTGGCACACCTCGCCCGAGGCGACCAAGCGTCTGGTCGGCGCCGTGGTCGTCATCCTGAGCGCCACGCTGGTGTTCATTCCAATACCGCTGAGCAATGTGGTTCCCGCCTTGCTGATCGCCCTGATCGCGCTGGCCTATATCGAGGGAGACGGGCTGCTGCTCTCGATCGCCTTGCTGGCTGCAATTGTTGTGCTGGCGGTTGCCACGGCCGCGTTATGGGAGATGTTCGCCGGCGCCAAATGGATTCTGGATCTCTGGCAATAATTTGCGGCGGCGGAGGGCAGGCACCGTGTTAACGGGCGTCATCCGGCAATGTACGTTATCCGACTTATGATTGACATGGATCAAACCGAGGCGGCCGGCTTATGCGCATTCTGACAAATGGGCAAAGCAGCAATTCCACAGCAGGTTTGCAGCGCGGACGAGGGCAGCCATCAGCCGCCCTCCACTTTGACCTTCTTGAATTCGCCGCGCCGGACCATCGAGAGCTGCGAGCGCGAGTTGATCCAGTATCGATCCGTGGAAATACGCCTGCGCGATGCGCTGGCGGAGAGTGAGGCGCAGCTTCGTCAACAGGAAGAGTTGATCCATCGTCAGGAGTTGCTGAAGAAGGAGTCGGATCACCGGTTGTTGAACGATCTGCAGATGACCATCAGCCTGCTTTCGCTGCAGAGCCGGGCATCGACGAACGCAGAAGCGGCCACGCAACTGGCCGTCGCGGCCAATCGCGTTTCCATGATTGCGCGGATCCATCATCGGCTCAATTCCTACGAGGGCGTGCAAACCATCGAATTCAAGAAATTCCTTCAGGACTTCGGTCACGACTTTTCGGCGATGGTGTCCCCGGATGCGTCGCCGGAGCAGATCACCGTCGAGGGCATCGAAATCAATCTGCCGGCCGCCACCGCGATTCCGCTCGGCTTCATCGCCAGCGAGCTGATCACGAACGCGGCGAAATACGGCAAGAGCCGGATTATCGTCGCGCTGCAGCCGAACCCCGAACATGGCTACGCGCTTTCGGTTTGCAATGACGGCCCGGCCTTGCCGGATGGGTTCGATCCCGGCGCCAGCAAAGGACTGGGGATGAAGATCGTTCAATCCTTCACAAGGCAGATCGGCGGCGAATTGCGGATCGGTCGGGGCGACGACGGCGAGGGCGCGCGGTTTACCGTGCTGTTCTCCTGAGGGCGGCAGATCCGCCGAAGATGCGGTGCAGGTTTTTTGGTCAGTGAATGATGAAGGAGACGAAAATGCGTGTGCGTAAGGGATTATTTGCTTCGGTTGGCCGCAGCGTCGTCATGGCGACGATTGCGGCGCTGGTTGTCACGATGAGCGAGTCGCCACCGGCCATGGCCGGTCAGGCAGCGCCGGCCCCGAAGGGGATCTCGGCGACCACGGAGTCGAGCGGTGCCACGGACATCAGTTCGGTCCGCCGTCGCCGCTACTACCGGAATGGGGGCAATGCCGCGGGATTGGCTTTCATGGGAATGGCGATCGGAACGATCGGCGCCATCGCGGCCCAGCAGCAGCGCAATGACTATTACAACAGCTACGGCTATGGGCCCGGCTATTACGGCGGCGGACCCTACTACTACGGTGGCGGGCCTGCTTACTATGGTGGCGGCCCGTATTATGGCCGTCGTTATTATCGGCCTTACTAGGGTATCCGGCCTGAGCCTCCCGATCGCTCTGGATCCAGGTCGAAGGAGCGATTGGGGCTGCCGGAACATCGTCGAAGTTGATGCGGAGGATCTGATCCATGCGTGCCACCGATCCGGTCGTGCTGTTTGTTCTGGTTCTCGCGATCGGCATCGTCGCCGGCATCCTCTTCGACCGGCTGGCCGGGCCTTCATGGTTGGCCCGGCAGTTCTCCGGATCGACCCGCGGTATCATCACCAGTGCGCTCGTCGGCGTGGCCGGGTCGTTCGTCGGGTATCACATCGCTCTGCTCGCGCTCGGTGGCGGGCTGATGATATCGCTGATCGCCGCGGCCGCCGGTGCCGCCGTGGTGCTGTTTATCTGGCGGATGGTCAAATAACGGAAGCCGGTATTCCTGTTTGCGCTCGGATTGCTCCAGATCAAGCCAGCCGTGCGCGACTTGTAGATCATGGAACTCACTACCCAACTCTCGTCCACGCAACAATGAGACTCCCATCTAACCCCACCCATGACGTAAACCGAATAACGAATCCACGGAGATAGAAATGTCGATCGGGACAATCATACTCATCATTCTTGTCATCGCCCTGCTTGGCGGCTTTAGCGGAATCGGCGGCGGGCCGTTCTATGGCACCGGGTATTATGGCGGCGGAGGCCTCGGCCTGATCATCGTCATTCTGCTGATTTTGCTGTTGCTCGGCAAACTCTGAACTCTTGGGCGGCCCGCTTCGGCGGGCCGTTTCCTTTTGCGGATCAACGCGGAGAATCCTGATGTCCAAGCACGGTCATATGCCGCCGGTACCGCCCGCCAACCGAAGTCAAAAAGGCACAGGCGATGATTCCGAGACGGCGAACGAGACGCCGAAACGACATGCCGACGTGAACACCCTGGAGCAGGGCGATACGGCCAACATCGAGCAGAACACCACCAACAAGGGCTTCTTCAAGGGGCGCCGGGTCAAGTAGATGGACTCACACGCAGGAGCAGGTCATTAGCCGCCTTCGCCACCATACGGAAAAGCATCTCGTCGACCGCATCGGATGGCTGCGGGCCGCGGTGCTTGGCGCCAATGACGGAATTATCTCGACCGCGAGCCTGATCGTCGGCGTTGCCGCGGCGGCTGCGAAGCAGAACGACGTATTGGTCGCGGGCGTTGCGGGACTGGTCGCCGGCGCGATGTCGATGGCCGCGGGGGAATATGTCTCGGTGAGTTCACAGTCCGACACCGAGAAAGCGGATCTTGCGCGGGAACGCCGTGAATTGCGCGACGATCTGCCGGCCGAACAGGACGAGCTTGCCGAAATCTACGTCAAGCGCGGCGTGGAGCGGGAAACGGCGCAGCAGGTCGCCCGGCAGTTGATGGCAAGAGATCCGCTCGCCGCTCATGCGCGCGACGAGCTTGGGATTTCCGAAACCACTACCGCGCGTCCGGTTCAGGCCGCGCTCACCTCGGCCGTGATGTTTTCAGTGGGGGCCGCCATGCCGTTGCTGATGGTCGTGGTCGCTCCCGCCAACCTGCTCGTCCCGATCGTCTCCGCCGCGTCGCTTTGCTTTCTCGCGCTGCTGGGAGCCATCGGCGGCAAGGCGGGCGGAGCCAATATTTGGCGCGCGACGCTCCGGGTGACGTTCTGGGGGGCGTTGGCGCTCGCTATCACCGCCGGAATCGGCAAGCTGTTCGGAACGGTCATTTAGGCTGCGCGTTTGAGACCGAGATCAGGGCTGCGGTGAGCCGACAGCGGCGGCGTTAGCCTGCTCTAACGGAAGTTCTTTTGCCTCTTCTTCCGCCAGCAGTTTCAGCAACAGCCGGCGCTGCGCGTCGTCGCACGGCTCTGCAAGGCGTCTTTTGAACAGGGCCAGGTTTTCCCGGTGAATGAACCCTTCCATCGCGGCTCTCCTGTTCCCTGTCAAAATCTATCCGCGGGGACTGCAGCTATGTGCAATCCACCCCTGCCAGATCCCGGACTTCATGGGGTCTTCCGGCTTTGCCGCAGTCGTCTGACTGTGAAACGCATTTGGACATCCCCCGCACCCGGGAAACTCAAACGCGCAAAATTCGTGGCTCAGATGCGCATCTGCTGCGGTCATTTCGAAGCGGCACCTCAACCGGAGGGGCTGAGGGTCGCGGGTCGGCGGAATTTCAGTCATGACGCGTCGGTGGTGGGGTGGCGGGGCACAAAACTCTCAGTCTCCAGTGAGCATTCGGTATGCAACGAAACAATTATGCGCTCTTGGGCTCCGCCTATGTGATCACTATAGCTCGGTCACGGAAATTTCACGAATGGATCGGAACGATTGCCATCCAGCCAGCTTGTCAATGCACTGCCGGACGCGTCTGCCCCGAGCGTCCGATGAATTGACGGCCTCAGCATGTACCCCCACGCTGAGGCCGTTTTTTTGTGACCATTTCGCAACCGTGCCTAGGCCTCGATGATAACCTTGAGCGCCTTGGTCTTGGCAGCGTTGCCGAAGGTCTCGTAGGCGTCGAGGATCTGATCGAGCTTGAACCGATGCGTGATGAGGCGCTTGGGGTCGATCTTGTGAGCCCCGACGGTCTTGAACAGCATCGGTATGGTCGCGGTGTCGACCAGCCGCGTGGTGATCGAAATGTTGCGGTCCCACAGTTCTTCGAGATGGAGATCGACCTTCTTTCCATGCACCCCGATATTGGCGATGGTGCCGCCCGGCGCGACCAGTTTCTGGCACAGTTCGAAGGTGGCGGGAATTCCCACCGCCTCGATGGCGGTGTCGACGCCACGGGTGCCGGTCATCTTCATGACCGTCTCCAGCGCCTTGCCGTCGGTGCTGTTGATAGTTGCCGTAGCGCCGAAGCGTTTGGCTGTCTCGAGGCGATTGTCGTCAAGATCGATCATGATGATCTCCCCCGGCGAGTAGAATTGTGCGGTGAGCAGGGCTGCGAGCCCGATCGGGCCTGCTCCGACGATCGCCACGGTGTTTCCCGGCGCAACCTTGCCGTTGAGCACGCCGCATTCGAAGCCGGTCGGCAGGATATCGCTGAGCATCACCAGCGCCTCCTCGTCGGCGCCGCCTGGAATGGGATAGAGGCTGGTGTCGGCGTAGGGAATGCGGACGAATTCGGCTTGGGTGCCGTCGATGGTGTTGCCGAGGATCCAGCCGCCGGTCGTGCAGTGGGAATACATCTGCCTCCGGCAATATTCGCATTTGCCGCAGGCACTGACGCAGGAGATCAGGACATGGTCTCCGGCCTTGAAGGCCGTCACCGCAGTTCCAACCTGCTCGACGATGCCGACGCCTTCATGGCCGAGAATTCGGCCAGGCTGGCAGGTCGGGACATCCCCCTTGAGGATGTGCAGGTCGGTGCCGCAAATCGTCGTTTTGGTGACCTTGACGATGGCGTCGGTGGGCGCGGCGATCTCGGGTTTGGGGCGGTCTTCCAGGGCCTTCTTTCCCGGCCCCTGATAAACCAGCGCTTTCATTGTTTCGGTTGTGGCTGGCGGGCGCGTAACTGGTTTTGACGGCGTCATGAGATTCATGGCCGGTGACCTTTCAGATGGACTGGTTGATGGAATCGACCAGCGCTGCTGGCCGATCTGCCGCGGTAAATCCCGGCCGCCCTCGGCAGAAGTTGAGAAATGGCGGCTGGGAAATCCGAGACCCATTGCAGCTTGTGCATGGCGTTGTTCGGTTTTGCCGACGGCGTTTAGACGCCGCCGCAACGTCTAATGCGGTCGCCGTCCAATGGTTCCACACCCGCGTCAAGTGCGCGGTGCCGCACTGAACACGGTCCGCCGGTCGAAGTCTTCGAACCAGTTGCGGCTTTCTAACGTCCCGGGGTGCGGCGTCGCGCCCGGACTAAACCGTATGGAAGCTGCCTGGCTGCTTGACCCTCAGCGGCCTGCGGTAGCGGTCCGCCGTGCCTGTTGGCTGTCGAGCGGATCGACCCGCAGATTGTGGAAGAACTTGTCCACCTCGCGCGACAGAGTTTCCGCCGTCGTGGTCAGGTCGCTGGAAGCCGTGAGCACCGACGTCGCGGCCTTGTTGGTCTCGCCGATGGCCTGGCTCAGCGAGCCGATATTGGCGACCAGGGTCTCGTTGCCCTGGGCGGCCGATTGCGCGTTGGAGGAGATCTCACGGGTCGCGGCGTCCTGCTGGCCGACGGCGCTGGCGATGTTCGAGGTGACGTCGCTGATGTCGCTGACGGCGCTGCCGATCTCGCGCACGGCATCGACGGCGCTGCGTGTCGAGGACTGGATCAGGCCGACGTTCTGGCCGATCTCCGAGGT
>Ga0265340_10002727_pt1 | contig 10059 bp, 9 predicted proteins | sample 4CB225metaG_FD_202082 | JGI IMG/M metagenome (GOLD analysis project Ga0265340, IMG submission 202082) | Rhizosphere microbial communities from Carex aquatilis grown in University of Washington, Seatle, WA, United States - 4-CB2-25 metaG | ecosystem: Host-associated > Plants > Roots > Rhizosphere...
CGAAACTTGAGAGGATTTCTTCCTAGTACGAGAGGACCGGAAGGAACACACCTCTGGTGGATCGGTTGTCACGCCAGTGGCACAGCCGAGTAGCTAAGTGTGGAATAGATAACCGCTGAACGCATCTAAGCGGGAAACTAACCTCAAAACCAGGTTTCGCTTGAGAGCCGTGGAAGACTACCACGTCGATAGGCCAGGTGTGTACGTGCAGTAATGCACTGAGCTTACTGGTCCTAATCGCTCGATTGGCTTGATCGCCAAGCACTCGTTTCATGTCTGGAAAAAAGTCCAGACGAAATATTCAACCGCAAGCGCGCTGCCCGCGCGCTTCGCGTTGATCAGCACAAAATTCAAATGGTGTCTTATAAGCATCCGTTTTTTGCCGGACTGGTGGTCCTAGCGGAGGAATTCTACCCGATCCCATTCCGAACTCGGCCGTCAAAGCCTCCTGCGCCCATGGTACTGCGGCTCAAGCCGCGGGAGAGTCGGTCGCTGCCAGTCCTGCTAAGAACGGATGTCGCCTTCACAAACAAATGAAAGAGCCCTGCGAGAGAAATCTCGCAGGGCTTTTTTGTTTTGGGCATGATCCGCGGGGAGATATTGTCATGCGCGTTTTCGATTTCAATTCGGCGATCGTCTGCACGCCGGGCAAAAGCGTCGTCAACGGTCTGCGCGAGGACATAAACGCGGTTCCGCGCTACGAGATCGTTCTGCAGCAGCATGAAAACTACATCGCGGTCTTGCGCGAGTTGGGCCTCGTCGTCGATGTCACGCCGCTGCTTGAAGCCTTTCCCGATTCGATGTTTGTCGAAGATCCCGCCCTCACTTTCACAGAAGGCGCGATTCTCCTGCGCCCCGGCGCCAAATCGCGCGAGGCCGAGCGCGAAGAAATGCGTCCCGTCCTCAAGCGCCACTTCCCGAAAATCCTGGAGCTTGACGCCGGCGATTACGTCGATGGCGGCGACATCCTCGTTACGCCGAAGGAAGTTTTCATCGGCCTTTCCGCGCGAACTACTCAGAAAGGTGCCGACGCATTGATTGCCGCGTTGCGCGAATTCGGAATGAACGGCCGGATCGGTCAAACGCCCAAAGACGTGTTGCATTTCAAAACAGCGTCGGCGCTCCTCGACGAGGAAACGATCCTCGCCACCAAGTCGATGGCCGATAGCGGTGTCTTTGCGGATTATCGCGTGCTCGTCACGCCGGCTGGCGAAGAAGCCGCTGCCAATGCGGTTCGCATTAACGACACGGTCTTGGTCGGCGCGCACTACACGCGCACGATCGATATGCTCTCGAAAGCCGGTTATCGCGTGAAAGCGCTTAAGGTCTCGGAAGTGGCCAAGCTCGACGCTGGCCTCTCCTGCATGTCGCTGCGCTGGTTTAAAGCCTGAAGAGACTTAATCCGCCATCGCGACCGGAACCGGGCGGGTGATGAAACCACTGATCCGGTAGACGTGTCCGCCGTATCGGCCGGACCGGGCGTCCCACACGCGGACTTCACTCCAGTCATTGGCGCGGCTCACATCGAGGATCGGCGTGTTCTTGTCGATCTCGCCGTGGTTCTGCCAGTTCGCCTGATCGACGCGGATCTCGCGCGGCGAAATCACTTTCGTCACCACCGCGACATGGCCTTTGCGGATGCGGCTGGAACCGGAGAACACCATCACGGCATCGGCGGCCGGCGTGGTGATCTCGTCATAGAGATTCTTGGCGCGCGCCCACCAGGTCTTCGCATCTCCGAAGATCTCAAATCCCGAGCGCAACCGCGCATATTCCACGCAGTAGAAATGATGCAGCGCTGTTTCGGTCTTGGGCGCCTCGTCGGCATCGTCTTGGGAGGCCGGGCTAAGCGCCTGCGTGACGGTGTCTGCCAAGCTGGAGACGATATTTGTTGTCGTGTCGCTGTCGTCGAAAACGCCGACGGTTGATTCCTGCGATCCCACGGCCACATCCGCCATCGCCGGAGCGGCAACGGCGAGAGAAAAGGCGGTAAGGGAGGCGATGAAAATTGCGCGCGCGCAGGGAAGATGTATGGCTCGATATCCTCGGGTCATCACAGGTTCCGTGTTCAATTGCTACTGGCCGGTCGTGCCCGAAGGGGGCAAGGACACTCGCGGCGGCGAAGGCGGGGGTGTTCACACCATCCAGCCCGGTCTGTGTTTACCAGAGGGGGGAGGGGGTGCCAAATATTTGTCATAGACAGGTTCCAGTCATCTTTCGGAAGGCCAAAAAACCCTTGCTCTGGCTGATATTTTTAATGACCCAGTAGCGTGACCGGTCTTTTTTGCCGCACACGCTCTCGCTTACTCTGCGCAGAATCGAATCAAAGGGAGACGCGACATGGCGAACCGCGAGCAACGCAGCAACAAAGAGAAGAAGAAGCCCAAGGCCGAAAAGAACGACAAGAACAAGCCGGCGGCGACCGGGCCGGCTTATGTGCAGCCGGAACTCGTCCGCAAGCCGCACAAGGGCAAGGATTGGACGTAACGCGGGGCCCCCCGTCAGTCCTGCGTCTGCGGCGAAAGCGGCCGCCAAACACCGCCGCGGACAAAGAAGATCGCGATCAGCGACAGCAGGAACAGCGCACCGATCACCAGCCATGCCTCGTTGAAGGAGTCGGTCAGCGCGGCCTTCTTGATAAAGGGTGTTACGTAATCCCGGATCGACGGATCGATCGGTCCACTATAGGCCTGCCCCGTGAAGTATTCTGTCGGCAGTCCGACATGGGCCGCCATGCTGGCATCGCCCGCCATCAGCCGCTTCATGATGTGGTCGGCATGTTCGGGCGTGCGTTGCTGGATAATGGTGTCGATGAGCGCGATGCCAATGGCGCCGCCCAGATTGCGCATCAAATTGAACATGCCGCTCGCGTCCGGCGCGTCCTGCGGCGGCCAGCCTTCCATCGCAAGCCGCGTCGCTGGAAGAATGCAGAACATCACGGCCGCACCGCGCACGACCTGCGGCCAGAACAGCCCGTCATAGTCGGTTTGATAGGTGCAGTGGCCGTTCATCAGAATGCCGATGCCAAATACGCCATAGCCGAAAGCGATCAGAATACGTCCATCCACGCGGCTTTCGAGCACGGCTGCAATCGGTGCGGCGACAAGTTGGACAACGCCTGCCACCATGATGATCTCGCCGATCTCGATGGGCGTATGTCCGCGCACGATGCCGAGGAAGATCGCGAGGATATAGGTCGATCCATAAAGGCCGATGCCGGAAATGAAACTGAGTCCGCAGCCAATTGCGAAAGGCTGCTTGGCAAAGCGCGAGAGATCGACGAAAGGCCAAGCCCGCGTCAGACAGAAATAGCCCGCGAGCAATCCCGTGAGTGCGCAGATGGCGAACAGCGAATAGATATAGAGGCCGCTCCAATGATGCGGTGGCGCTTCCTTTAAGAGTAATTCAAGCGTTGCCAGAAAAATCGCCGCCAGCGAAAGGCTCGCATAGTCGATCTTCTTGAAGAATGACAATTCCGCTTCACCCACGCGGATGAACACCGCGACAAATCCCGCCACGATCAGGCCCGGCACGACATTTATGAGGAAGATCCAGTGCCAGCTATAAGTTTGCGTCAGCCACCCGCCGACGTAAGGACCGATTGTCGGCGCCACCATGGCGAACACGCCGGCCATCGTTGTGGCGACGATCTCATGCTTGCGCGGCAGGATCGTGAATACCGATGTGAACACCGCCGGGATCAGCATGCCGCCGCAGAACCCCTGCAGCACGCGCGCTGCGATCAGATCGTTAGCGCCGCTGCACAATGCGCACAGCACACTTGAAAGAACAAAGCCGAGCGTCGCGCTCACGAACAGCCAGCGCAGCGATAACGCACGCGTGAGAATAGCGGTCAGCGGAATGGCAATGACCTCAGCCATCAGATAGGCGGTCTGAATCCAGCTGATCTTGTCGGCTGGGATATGCAAAGCGTTCTGGATATTGGTGAGCGATGATGCGACCACCTGAATATCGAGCACCGCCATGAACATGCCGATGCACATGGCGACATAGCCGATCCAGAGTCGTGTGGCTGATGTCACGCGCCGTCGCCGGTCATAGTGCGATCGCGCTCGGTTGTGCGTTGCGCAGTCGCTGAACTTTTGGATTCATGACGCGCCACCACAGTGGCGGAGCAAGTGCGAGCAGGATGCTGCCCGCGTAACCGGCCGGAAGTTCAGGCGCACGCGCGATATAGCGCAGCGTCTCATAAGGAGACGACGGCCGTTTGTGGTGATCGCTGTGCCGTCCCATGTTGAAGATAATGGGATTGGCGAAGACATTGCTGCTGTTCCAGCTGTGGTGATCATCGAACCGTTCCAGAATGCCATGGCAGTCTCGCGTCCGAATCAGGCCGTAATGGGCAACATAATTGAACATTTCGAGTACGGCGATTGCTACGGCGCTCTCCAGCGCGAAGAAAGTCACTCCGCGCACCCCGCCAAGCGCCGCCGCGGATGCGAAAACGAGGACGGCGATAACGATGTCGTGGTTCACGCGATTGCGCATCCAGCCCATTGCGGATTTGCGGCAACGCCAACGCTCGAACCACCAGGCATCCACTAGCTGGATGGGAACGGTGCGAATGAGAAAGCCGTAAAAGCTCTCGCCCAACCTTGCTGTCGCAGCGTCATTTTCGGTCGCGGCCCAACGGTGATGTCCATAGATATGCGCGACGCGGAAATGCCGGTAGGTCATGCCGGTCAGCATCAATGCACCCCAAGCCTGCTCGCCGCGGCTTTTGCTATGCACCATCTCGTGCGCGGTCAACATGCCGAAAATGCCGGTGGTCAGGCCGACCGAGAGGACCAATGCGGCGATCCCGATCGCATCGGCGTGACGCGCGACGTAGATCGCCCATGCGATCAGCGAGAGTTGCGCAGGAATGTAGAGCAGCGGCAGCATCCGGAAGGCGAGTGGCGTGGCAGTTGCAGCCGCAACGGGCCCTCGTCGGGCAATCAACTCGGCACCCAGCAGCAATGCGAGTATCGCGGGAAGCACCAAAACCGGCGCCCAGGGGTGCCAGGAATAGAGAAGCGGAATCGCACTGCTCAGAAGAAACGCGCTCGCATAGCGGATCATCGTCCGGCGAGCGTGCGCCGGGGATTGAGCGCAAGCTCCTCCTGCTGAATGCGAAACGCCAAAACCGCCGCGTTGATGATCGAAAACACGATCATGGTCTTCCACTCTCCGAACGCCGCCGGAAGGCAGGCGATCTCGGCCACGACGACAGCATAGTTGGGGTGGCTGATGAAGCGATAGGGGCCGCGTTTCACCAGCGGAACGGTGGGAAGCGAAATTATACGCGTGGTCCAATATTCGCCCAGCGAAATCATCACCCAGAGCCGGCCGAGTTGCAGCAACAACATTAGAGCAATCAGGTACCAATTGATAACCGGCGGATGGCTCAGAAACACGACGATAGCGATGAACCAGGCGACGTGAACGGCGATGAGCAGAGGATAGTGTGTGCGCCCGATCTCAACCGCACCACGCGCCATCAATGCCCGCGTGTTGTAGTTGGCATATACGAGTTCGAGCAGACGCTGCAGCGCCACCGCAGCAATGATGGCGTAAGCGACAAGCATCAGTTTTCCAGCGTGAGAAACACAGCGGAAAAGCCGGGGCCAAGCGCGGTCATCAGCGTCTTGCGGTTTTTCGCTCGCCAGTCCATGCGCTCCAGAACGAACAAAGCCGTCACCGCGCTCATATTGCCGTAGTCGCGCAACACGCTGCGACTTTCTTTGAGCGCACCATTCGGAATTCCGAATGCATCTTCCAAAGCGTCGAGAACCTTCGCGCCGCCGGGGTGACAAGCGAAACCCGCAAAGTCACTCACCTTCCGGCCAGTCTTGGCGAGGTACTCATCCAGCAATTTTCGGAAATCGTTGGCGACGAGTGTGGGAATGCTCTGCGCGAAGCGAGCTTTCAATCCATCTTCCTCGACATCCCAACCCATGATGTCGAGCGAGTTTGGCCAGGTGTGTTCACCGTTCGCTGTCACACGCGGGCCTTCGCCTTCGGTGCAAAGGATCGCGCCGGCGGCGCCGTCGCCGAACAAAGCCGTCGCGACGATGTTGCTCTTGGTGATGTCGTTCTTGCGGAAGGTGAGCGCGCACAATTCGACAACGAGAAACATCACCTTCTTGCCGGGATCGGCTTTCGCCATCGCGGCCGCGCGGGCCAGGCCGGTGACGCCGCCGGCACAACCCAGTCCGAAAATCGGCAGACGCTGAATATCGCGGCGCATATTGAGCCTCTCGACAACAAGTGCATCGAGGCTTGGCGTAGCCACGCCCGTCGTGGACGACACCACGATCGTATCGATGTCGTCGATCGCGAGATCGGCCTCTTTCAGAAGATCGAGAGCGACTTTCTCCAGAAGATCGACCGCGTTGTGGACGTAGAGCTCGGTTCGGTCCTGCCAGCCATGGGGCTCGTTGTACCAATCGATTGGCACGCAGGAATAACGCCTCTCAATGCCCGTGTTCACGAAAACCGGCAGCAGGCGATCGATATCGCGTGCGCGTTCGAAAAGTTGGGCGGCACGGATGGCGACTTCAGGCTGTTCGATGGTGTATGGCGGAACGGCAGATTTCAGCGCAAGCACACGCGGCTGCTGCATTACAAAACCTTTGTCTTCTGATTTTTAGCCCCAATTTCAGGACTATAGCCCGCGTTTCGTGCGTGGCGCCACTGGAACGTGATCACACCGGTTTACGTGATAAATCCACAATTCCGGCCAGGAGCGCCAACACGGCATAAGAGGCTAAAGCCATCTCCGCCTCGATCATCGGCGAGGCGGGCGGCGGCCCGAAGGAACCATAAAGCTCTACCGCCGCCATCACGGCGACAAACAGCCAAAGCCAGCGATTGCCGCCATTTCGCGCGGGGACATAGCGTGCGTAGAACCAGGCACCTACGAAGAGAACGATGAGTTCAAGCGGCAAACTTATCCACATCCAGCGCCACAACCCGAAGCCCACCTTCACGCCGTCATAGATCCAGAGGTCCGGAACATGAACGACGAAATCCAGCAACCAGTGCGAAAATACCGCAGCCGCGCAGATCACGAATGTGAGACCGCGATTGGTCTTCGTCACCAGTGCAACGGCGCCGCCGAAGATCGCGGAAAGGACAATCGCGCCGATCAATCCATGCGTGTAGGGCATGTAGTAGAGGTCGAGGGCGCTGCCTTGAGTGAAGCCCGGCGTGACATTGAGTTTTTCGATGCCCAGCAGCACGAGGATCGACCACACCACGTCCAGGAACTGGACGGCCACGAACAGCACCCAGAGCGGGATGCTTTTGAGCGCCGCCTTCGCGCCGAAGGCAGGTCCGTAATGGCCGATGAACATGCGGTTTGCCCCACGTTCTGGATTGCCGAATGATAAGCGCGCCGGAACAATTGAGACGTAACATAAGCCAATTCCGGGATGATTTTAGCGGGATGGACACCGGCCCCCCAAATGGCCTATATCCGCCCACCTTTCGCGGGAATCCTTGGGAAAAACCTGCGAATTCGGTCCATGACGCGGGGTGGAGCAGCCCGGTAGCTCGTCAGGCTCATAACCTGAAGGTCACAGGTTCAAATCCTGTCCCCGCAACCATTGTAAGCACACGATCTTAGGTCCGGCTTTCATGCCGGGCCTGAGTCGTTTGTGCGAACAATGTCCCCGCGCAGGCGGGGACCCATCTTCGGAAAATCAGGATTTGCTATCCCGCCCCGTCATGCGCCAGCGTGAGACGATCTGGTCGAGCATCGCGCGGTCCATGTTTTTCGTCTTCCACGATTTCGAGAAGCCGGGGTTCATGTTGCGCGGTGCGTTGGATTGCGGAAGCTCGTCGAAGCGGATGCGCATGGGCATGGCAGTGCCTTGGCCCAGCACGATCGCTTCGCGGTCGCCGAGCAACGGTAGGAAGTCGATGAGATCGACAAGCCCTTCATAGGTGCTGCCGCGAATGACTTGCTGATCGCGCTCGTTCGATAGACGCAGCGCGATCGCCGTGCTGCATTGGGAAAGAATGGTCGGATCGAGTTCGGACGGGCGCTGCGTGACGAGCGCGAGCGAGATCGCGTATTTGCGGCCTTCCTTCGCGATGCGACCGAGCGCCTTGCGTGTCGGTACAAACTTGTCGTCGCCGCTCGCCGGTGCATAGCGATGCGCTTCCTCGCAAACGAGCAGCATCGGCAATCCGCCCTGGCTCCACACCGCGAGATCGAAGGCGAGACGCGCGATCACCGAAATCACCACGTCGAGAATTTCATGCGGCACCGTCGAAAGATCGATGACACTGATCGGCTTGCCTTCATTGGGCACGCGGAAGAGACGTCCCAGCACGTCCGTCATCGTGTCTTGCACGGTGAGGCCGCCGAACATGAAATTGTAGCGCTGATCGGCGACGAGCATCTCGATCTTCGTCTTCAGCCGCTTGTAAGGCAGCGTGATGCGCGTTCGTTCGAGCTTGCCAAGCTGATCGTCGATATAGGCAGTGAGATCGGAGACGCGGAATGGAGCGGGCGTATCAACCGTAATGATCAGATTTTCCGTTTGCTTGCGCATCAGGCTTGCGCGGCCCGCGGCGGCTTCGAAATAACGCCGTTTCGCATAGAGCACCGCTTCGTTCAGGATTTCGATCTCATCGTCCTGATTGCCGTCGGTGCTCGTCAGCGCCACGCAGAGTTCGTGGAAGTTCAGCATCCACAGCGGCAGGCTGAAACTGTCGAGCTCGATGCGTTCCACATAGTCGCCGAACGCATGCGAATATTCGTTGTGGATGTCGAGGATTACGACGTGCGCGGATTCATGGCCTTCCAGAAGCCGTTGGAGGATCGCCGTTAGCGCGCAGGATTTTCCGGAGCCCGTGCTTCCCGCGATGATGAAGTGCTTTGAGAGAAGATCGTCGGTCAGAAGCCGTGCCGGCACGCGCTCGTCCTGGAACAACGTGCCCACCCTGATGCTGGCGACGTTGGGTGGCGAATATACCCGCGTCAGATCGTGCTTCCCGGCGAGGAACACCGGATCGCCAAGGCTTGGCAGGCTTCCCACGCCACGGCGGAAAGTCAGGCGGCCGGATTTTCCGGAGATGATGATCTCGCCCGCGAGATTGATCTCGACGAGGCCAAGGTCTTCCCGGCTGGCATCGTGCATGTCCGGCATCGGCGCGCTGATCGCGGCGATGATGCCGACGACAGCTGCCCCCGGTGTTCTGATCTGCACCACCGCACCGATTTGGATACGCGGATCGCAGTCGCGCCGTGACATATCGGAAGAGCGTTCCACCACAGCGACCGCATGCGAGCCAGACACCGACACCAGATGGGCAATGCGGACTGGCGTCTCGGCCGGAACGCCGCGGCGTTCGCGGAACGGGGGCGGTTGGATCTTCTCGGCGGCCATGCTCATGCTTTTATCTCTTTCGGCGCGTCGCCACGTAGCGTGAGGATCGCTGTCGTGCCTTTGCCTTCTTCGCTTTCCAAATGGAGGTCACCGCCATGTGCATGCGCCAATGCGCGCGCAAGCGGCAAGCCGAGGCCTACGCCTTCATGATCGCGCGTCATATGCGACTGCACCTGGCCGAAGGCACGCAACGCAATGGCGAGTTGTTCTGTGCTCATGCCCGAGCCGTGATCGACCACGGCGATAGAAACTCCGGTTTCGGTCTCCTGCGCGACGAGGAAGATGCGTGCGCCTTCCGCGCTGAACTTGCTCGCATTTGACAGCAGGTTGCGGATGACCTGAGCGATGCGCGAGCGGTCGATATTCAAGCTGGGCAGATCGGTTGCAACGCGCAGTTCCAGATTTTGCTTCTTCTCCGCGAAAATCCTTTGCATGTCATATGCCGCATCGTCGATCGGATCGGCGATCGGCTGTATATCGAGATTGAGCTTCAGCGCCCCGCTTTCGATTTTCGAGATGTCGAGGACGGCGGCGACTGTCTCAAGCAAGCGATAGCCGGCTTGCGAAATATGCTCTGCATATTCAACCGATTTCTCAACGGCATTTGGATCCCTGTCGATGGTCTGAATAAGGTTCGAGAATCCGATAATGACATTGA
>Ga0265340_10002729_pt1 | contig 10057 bp, 9 predicted proteins | sample 4CB225metaG_FD_202082 | JGI IMG/M metagenome (GOLD analysis project Ga0265340, IMG submission 202082) | Rhizosphere microbial communities from Carex aquatilis grown in University of Washington, Seatle, WA, United States - 4-CB2-25 metaG | ecosystem: Host-associated > Plants > Roots > Rhizosphere...
CAGCAGATCCCGTCGCGCTTCTGCCGTTCGGTAGCCTCGCTCACGTGGGGGAGGCCGAGGTCCTTCTTCTTCGTCCGGGTCAGGTGCGGGGCGAGGATCACGCAGCCGGTGTGGCCGGACCACGTCGCCGGAGCGAGGGACGCGTCGTTCTCGGGCAGGTACGGGTCGCCGCCGTTACCGAAGATGCCCTCCACGAAGTCGAGGTTCGCGACCAGCCCACCGGGCACGATGAAGCGGGTCTCCATCCGCTTCTCCCGCACCGTTCCGGGCACCTTCGGTGCCACCAGCGGGCGCATGTACAGCGAGACGAAGCAGGCGGCGGGCTCGGCCTGGTTGGCCGTGTAAGGCAGGATCCGGTCGATGAGCGGCGGCTCGAACGCAAGGGTCAGCAGCCGGCTGAACGCGGTCTTGGGCACGGCGATCTTGTCGTCGGGGATCGGCAGTCCACCCTCGGCGATGTGGAAGACGCCCACGGTGGTGCGGCGGTCATTGGCCGGGTTGTGCAGGATGCCGTTGACGACGCGGTAGCTGCTCAGCAGCGGGGAGGTGAACGTGTCGCTGTCAAGGGGCAGGGACAAGTCGCGGGCCAGTCCCGGTTCGTCCAGCACCAGGGTGCGGCGGGGCAACTGGGGAAGCTCACCGGTGTCGCTCAGGTAGTCGTCCAGGAAGGCCTGGATCCGCGCGTCGGCCGCACAGAGACGGTCCGAGAGCCTGCGGCTGAGTTCGCGCTGGCGCGCGAGGATAGGTCGAACGAGCCGGGCCGACTCGGATGCCTCGGAGCCTTCCGGCAACGGAAGCCCGAGTTGAGCTAGACGGAGGTTGATGGCGGCGTTCTGTATGGGAGGCACATGAATACTATCTATCAGCGGATGCATAGTGATTATTGCTCGGCTGGTCCCTGATTTCTGGTCTCTGGACCCTGGACTCGGCGGCCGGAACATGGATCAGTTCAGTGAATCCCGTGGTCCCGCTGTTCCACCTGCGTCGTCGTCGACCAGGGGCCTGACGATGTCGGCGAAGGCCGAGCCCGACACCATGGCCGAGAAGCCGGTCATTTCGGCGAATAATCTGACTCTATTGGGTTAACTCGGTGCTGCGGTGTGGTTATATGGTCCGATTTTGATGGCTCTGATTGAGATGAGGGTTTTGTGCTGATGCGTCCGGTGGAAGCGTGAACGCGTCCGGCTGCGGTCACCTGGACTCGGACGCCTTCGCGCGCTCCGGCACGGTGCTCCGGTGGCACGGCTGCTTCGGCGAGGAGAACGGGGTGGTGCTCATGACGCTGGTCGGGCTGCCGTTGGCCGTACTGGTGGTGTGGGTTCTGGCGCGGCTTCGGCGGGCCGCCGGAACCTTCGACCTCGTCCCCGGCCTCGCCGGCGGTCTCCTCGTCATGGTCCGGCTGCCTGGGACGCCGTAGAGCCGGGCAGTAGCCCGTCCGTGTCGGAGCGTAATGATCTCCCGGGTAGCCCTTGGGCACCTTCCGGCCGGGACTACTTCCGCAGCCGCTGACTCGCCCCGCGCCGTGAGGCCTTACCAGTGTCGGCGCACGGTGGCCTTGGGGCCGGTGACCAAGGTCGCTGCCGGCACGTCGTCGGCCACGATCGCCCCGGCGGCGATCACGGCGTCGCGGCCGATGCTGACACCGGGCAGGATCGTTGCCCCCGCGCCGATCCACACGTTTTCGGCCACGTCGATGGGTGCGCCCGTGAGGTACAGCTTTCGCTCGGCCGGGTCGACCGGGTGACCGCCGGTGATGAATGTGGCCTTCGGGCCGATCATCACGCGTTCGCCGAGCCGGATTCCGGCATAGTCGAGGAACGTACAGCCCTGGTTGATGAAAACGCGCTCGGCCAGGTCCAGGTGGAACCCGTGGTCGGTGTAGAAAGGCGGGTAGATCGTTGTCCTCGCGGGCAGGGGCCGACCCAGGATCTGCTCGAACAGCGCCGCTTTACCCGTTTCGTCATCGAAGGGCAGGACGTTCAGACGCGAGGTCAGTTCGGTCACCTGCAGGACCCTCTCCGCCATGGTCCGGAACTCGGGGCTATGGATGCGCATGAGACGGTCACCGGGCATGAACATGGTTTCCATTTTCTTCGTTGGCCCACCAGGCCTGGTGGTTGAAGGCGCTCGGCGGTAATCCGCCGGGCACTGTCGCCTGCACTCGATCGAACGACAACCGCACTTCTGAGGCGGATTGCCGGCGAAGATACCGGTCCAGTCCAGGCGGCCGACGTGCACGCTCTCATCGAGGCGCTCGGTGCGGGTCCGGTCGAGATGTTTGCCAGCAGCGGCGGGGCGGTGACCGCCCTCGCCCTGGTGGCGCATGAACCGCCGCTCATCCCGGTGCTGCCGGACGCCCAGGCGGCCGAGCGGGCCCGGTCCGGCGTCCGCGATGTTTACCAGGCCAAGGGTTCCGGTGCGGGGATGGCGGCCTTCATCATGATGACGTCGTGGAAGGGTGAATACACCGACGACTACTTCGCTCAGCCCGAGCCGGATCCGGCTGCGTTCGGGATGCCGACAGTGGACGATGGCACCCGTGACGACTCGTTGCTGTCGAACCGGTCATGGGCGGTCAGCAGCTACCGGCCCGACATCGCCACGCTGACCGCGGCTCCGGCCCGGGTCGTGATCGCTGTGGGCGAAGAGTCCCTGGACACCTTCACCGGGCGAGCCGCGGTGGCGACGGCCGAGCTGCTCGGTCAGCAGCCGACGGCTTTCCCGAGCCATCACGGTGGCTTCGTCGGGGCCGAGTTCGGCTACCCCGGGCAGCCTGAAGCCTTCGCCCGCAAGCTCCGCGAGCTGCTCGCGGGCCTGAGTTGAGCGGTCGGTCTATTTGCCGATCTTCACGGCGACGGTCGGCGCACCGGTCATCTCGATCTGATGAGTGGTCATGTTCCAGCGGGCGGGGCCGCCCACGGCGTGGACGTTCGGCTCGGCATACTGAATTTCGGCCTTTCCCTGCGGGTTGATGCAGACGACGTAGGTGCCGTCAGAGTTGCCGATGTACAGGCCATTTGGGTCCATCTGGGCAACGCCGACGATCTCAGCGGGGTGGCCCGGCGGGCAGGTCGAGCGTGGGCCGCTGGAGCGCTCCCCCCGGTCCACCCCGTGCTGATTGGCCGTCTCGTCGGCACCGGCGGGACAGACTTCACGGGCTCTACGAGGTCTCGGAAGCCCGGCGAGCCGGTGGAAGCAATTCGCTGGTGCAGAATGCGCATCGGCGGGCACCCGCGGGGATGCTGCTGAGGCATTCGGGGCAGTCCTTCATAGGTGCGGCAGCGTCCTGATGAGGGTTGAATCGTTCCATCAGCCGGTTCAGTGGCAGCACGACGAAGAAATAGACCACGAGGGCGAGCAGCAGGAAGGAGATCAAGGCGTTGAGGAAGACGCCGTAGGGGAATTTTACTCCGCCAGTTGTGAACGACAACCGGCTGACGTCGCCCGTAGCGCCCGTGACCAACCCGATCAGCGGGGTCAGAAAGGCCGTCACGAAGGCGGTCACGACGGCGGCGAACGCGACGCCGATCACCACCGCGACCGCGAGATCCACCACATTCCCACGCAGGACGAACGTCCGGAAGCCCTTCATCGATATGTGGTCCCTTCGAGATCGCAAGCGGCATCATCCACCTGTCCGAGCAGTACCTAATCACGTCAAAGCGGATGCGCACCTCGAAAGGATCGCCGGTCGCGCCCAGATCCGGGCTTGCGGACCATTACCACCTCGGTGTCGCCCGGCCAGTCCCAGAAAAGTCCTTCGGCGGAACGGCTCGCGAGCAACGCCCGAGCCTCCCCAGCGAAGTCGTCGAGACGATCACCATAGAGGTGCGGTGCCGAGGACGAGAGGGAAAAGTAGCCGGACAGAACGCTCTCGCTGTCTCGCACGAGGTCGGGAAGGCCGGGGACGAAGAACTGTCGCGGAACACCAAAGCGGTTTCGCCCCAGTACGCGGGGCGACCGTAGCGATAGTGGGCGGCCGAGCCGAGGTAGATGGTCGGGTCATACGTCACCACCAAGTATTACCTGCTTTCGGGTCCGCCTGAGCGGCCCGGCATCGGCTCGACCGGCCCTTTGCGCCACTGGGGCGGGTCGAAGGGGTCGGCAAAGTACTGGGTCTCACGGGCGACGAGGAGGCCGGAGAACTCCATGATGCTCACCGAGTGGGAGGGCCTGCCGTCGTAGCTGATCACGCACTCGCTGACCCACAAGTTCCCACTGCCGCTGATCCGGAGCACGGTGAAGTGCCGGTCCGCGGGGTGACCACCGCGCTGCGCGGCAATGGCCGCCCGGCTGCGGAATCGTTCCCCGGATTGCGGATAATCGAGGATGGCATCCTCGGCGTAGATGACGTGCTCCGCCGTGCTGTCCCCCTGCTCGGAGGCCAGCCAATGGTCCATGATCTTGGCCCGGAACTGGGCGTCGCCGTCGTCCATGGTTTCACTCCTCAAGTCCGGTGGGTGGACTCCACTGCTCACACCTGTGGATCAGTGTGGATCAGGTTGGGCCGAGCAGATCCCATCTGTTTCCCGCGACATCGACGAAGATGGCGACCTGACCATAGGGTTCGGTTCGGGGCTCGGAGACGAACTTGACCCCGGCGGCGGTCAGGCGGTCGTAGGCCTCTCGGAAGTCGTCCACTCGAAGGAACAGGCCGACGCGGCCGGCGAACTGCCCGCCGATGATGCCCTCTTGCTGGTCACCGTCAGCCTGGGCCAGCAGGAGGCCGGTCTCCGCTCCGGGAGGCCTCACGACTACCCAACGCTTCGGGCGCCCACTGTCGCTGGTCAGCGCCGGAGAGTCCTCGACCAGTTCGAAACCCAGTTTGGTCACGAAGAAATCAATGGCAAGGTCATAGTCTTGGATCACCAGAGATACGAATTCCAAATGCACGGCCCAAGTCTAAACGTCTCGCTCTTGTCATCGGTGGCGCTTTCTCAGTGCGTCCTGGCGCGGCTGAGCCAGTTCTCGAGGCACTTTGCTTGGTGGTGGCGATTCATGTAGTTGTACGCTTGGGCCCAGACGGCGGGATCGCCCAGGGGCAGGTCGTGCCAGTATCCGGTGATGCGGGTCGGGAGGTGGACGATGCCGTCGTCGTGGTGGATGGCGAATCCGACGATGAGGTCGACGTCGTGATCGTTGCCGTCGATGCGGAAGCGAGCTCGGGTGGCGAACGTGCCGTCGCCGGCATCAGCCCTGGAGTAGGCCAGATGCGCTGACGTGAGTGCGGCTTGGACTGCCGCTGGCTCGGCGTCGGTGGTCAGATCCCAGTCGTGGACCTGATCGGTCAGGTCGAGAGCGGCCATCAGCCCCGAACCACCGACTGCGGCGATGATTTGATCAGCGGCCAGCGCGGTGATCACGTCCTTGACGACGTGGAGACGGGGAATCATGCCTCAAGTATCCGGTCGCCCGGCGGTCATCTGAACGCGAATCGAACAGGTGTCCATTCTAGGAGCCTGAGCTTGCCGGGCGCGTGCGGGAGCTCTTCGACGGGCGCAGGCACAAAACGATTGCCACCTCGCGAACCGACGGATCCCCGCGGATTTCCGGGATCGAGGTGATCTTCGCGCTTCCACGCCGACATCCTTGAGGTCGTACACACGCACCTCAACGAGAAGGCCACCCTGCTCGTCGTCGAGTGGTGGACTCCTGGGCAAGGGGCTACGCCGGGTCGAGCGCGAGTAGGGGGCCGCGAGCGGACCCGGCTCCCCAGGGCTTCTGCTCTCCCCAGAACTCTGCTCTTCCGAAGGAGAGCGCTCTCCCCATTGACATGTCCGGCTGGATGTCGGCAAAGTTACACCACGGAGAAAAGTTACATTACGGATCGTCTTGACCAAGGCCCGCTGATCTCGCTCGTCCAACTGTCTTTACGGTAGTGATCTTCGTTTGCTCGAACGGTGATGAATCATGCCGATTTTCTTCACCTTTCGCGGTTCTTGCCTCGCCTGGTTCCCCGTATCTATCGGAGCAAAATAGCTATCGGAGCAGAGCCGATGTCTTCGAGAACCCATCGCCGTCCCCGTCCGGTTACCGTCAGCGGAAGTTGCCTCCTTCTGATCAGCACCGGCCTGATCAGCATTGGCCTGATCAGCATTGGCCTGATCAGCACTGGCCTGGCCGGCGCCGGCGTCGCCCAGGCCGCGGAAAGCAGCCGGCCGAGGGCAGCGGTAGCCGCCAGCGCCGCCTGCCCCTGGGTGGGCTCGGTGGCTCCGGTTCCGCAACGGGTCGCGCAGTTGCTGACGCAGTTGACGCAGGCTCAGCAGGAGTTCATGGTCGCCGGCGTGAGCAGCGCCTACGCCGGCTCCACCCCAGCGATCCCGGCCCTGTGCATCCCGTCGCTGACCTTGGAGGACGGTCCGGCCGGGGTCGCGGACGGGCTCGGCGGAGTGACCCAGTTGCCGGCGCCGGTCAGTGCGGCGGCGACCTGGGACACCGATGCCGAAGGGCAGTACGGGGCCGTGATCGGCAGCGAGCAGGCCGGAAAGGGCACGGACGTCGACCTGGGCCCGACGGTCAACATGGTGCGTGATCCGCGCTGGGGAAGGGCTTTCGAGTCTCTGGGGGAGGACCCGTACCTGGCCGGATCGATGGGTGCGGCGGAGATCCGGGGCATCCAGGAACAGGGTGTGATGGCGCAGGTCAAGCACCTGGCCGCGTACAATCAGGAGACCAGCCGAAACAGCTCGGCCGATAACGTGATTGCCGACGATCGCACCTTGCAGGAGCTCTACCTGCCGGCCTTTGAGGCGGCGACGAGGAGCGCGGTGTCGTCGGTGATGTGCTCCTATAGCTGGGTCAACGGCACGGCCGCGTGTGAAAATCCTTATCTTTTGAACACGGTGCTCAAAGGTCAGTTCTCCTTCCCGGGTTTCGTCACCTCCGACTGGTCCGCCACGCACTCGACCGTGGCCTCGGCGAACTCGGGTCTGGACATGGAGATGCCCAGCGCGGGGTTCTATTCCGCCGACGCTTTGGCGTCGGCGGTCGCCTCGGGTCAGGTGAGCTCGAGCACGCTCAGTGGGATGGCCGGCCGGATTCTCACCGAGATGTTCAGCTTCGGGATGTTCGACAAGGCCCAGACCGGATCTACCGGCGCGGACGTCAGCACCGCGGCGCATGCCGCGATCGGGCAGCAGGTCGCGGAGGAGGGGACGGTACTGCTGAAGAACTCCGGTGCGCAGTTGCCGCTCAGCACCTCGGCGCAGAAGACGGTCGCGGTGATCGGCAGCGCCGCCAGCACCGGGGTCGAAAGCGCCGGTGGCGGCAGCGCCGGCGTTCAAGGCGGCTCCGTCACCCCGCTGGAGGGGATCACCACCCGCGCGGGTTCCGGCGTCAGCGTGCAGTATTCGGAGGGCAACCCCGCGAGCGACACGCTACCGAACGTGCCCGCGAGCGTGCTGACTCCCGCTACCGGCAACGGTACCGGGCTGACCGCCCAGTTCTACAACAACACCTCGCTGTCCGGGACGCCGGTGCTCACCCTGAACAACAGCACGCCGAACACTGACTTCAACGGTGCCTCGCCCGGCGCCGGGGTGAACGCCACCAACTGGTCGGCCAAATGGACCGGAACCCTGACCGTTCCGACCACCGGCAGTTACGCCTTCGCGGTGACCAGTGACGACGGTAGCCGGCTCTCGGTCAACGGCCAGCAGATCGTCGACCAGTGGCGTGATCAGGCGAGTACGACGGCGCAGGGCAGCATGAACCTGACTGCCGGCCAGAGGGTTCCGATCGAACTCGACTACTACCAGGGCGCGGGGGCGGCCGTGGTCAACTTGGCTTGGGCCCGGCCGGACTTCACCAGCCCGGCCATCGACGCAGCCGTTGACCTGGCCAAGAACTCCAGCGTGGCGGTTGTTTTCGCGAACAGCTACGAGACCGAGGGCAGTGACCTGAGCTCCATCGACCTGCCCGGCACCCAGAACCAGTTGATCCAGCAGGTCGCGGCGGCCAACCCGCACACCGTCGTCGTGCTGAACACCGGATCCGCGGTGACGATGCCCTGGCTGGAGTCGGTCTCGGGTGTTCTGGAGAGCTGGTATCCGGGCCAGAGCAACGGCACCGCGATCGCGGCCCTGCTCTACGGCGACGTCAATCCCTCGGGCAAACTGCCGGTCAGCTTCCCCAAGAGCCTGGCCGATGTTCCCGCCTCCACCCCGGCGCAATGGCCGGGCGTGAACGGCCAGGTCCAGTACTCCGAAGGCCTGGACATGGGCTACCGCTGGTACCAGGCCAAGAACATCACCCCGCTGTTCCCGTTCGGCTTCGGCTTGTCGTACACGACCTTCTCGTTCTCCGGCCTGTCGGTTTCCCCTCTCGACTCGCACGGCAAGGCCACGATCACCGCCACGGTGACGAACACGGGTAGCAAGCAGGGTGCCGACGTCGCTCAGCTGTATATCGGTGACCCGGCCAGTGCCGGCGAACCACCCTTGCAGCTCAAGGGTTTCCAGCGGGTTGACCTGGCCCCGGGCGTGAGCAAGCAGGTCAGCTTCCCGGTCACCCTGCGCGATCTCTCCACCTGGAGCGACAGTGCCAAGGACTGGACGGCGGCGACCGGTACCTACACCGTCAAGGTCGGGGACAGCTCCAGCAGCCCGCAGCTCAGTGGCAACCTGAACGTGACGTCGACCAGCACCGGTAACGCGGTCACCTTCGCCCAGCCGGGCGGGATGAGCAGCCCGGTCGGCACGGCCGTCACCCTGAGCATGAAGGGCATGGACTCGGCCTCCGACCAGACCCTGACCTACGCCGCCGCCAACCTGCCGGCCGGTTTGTCGATCAACTCCTCGACCGGCGCGATCTCCGGCACCGCCACCACGGCCGGCAGTCGCACGGTGGTCGTTTCCGGCACGGACGGCACCGGGGCCACCGGCAGCGTCGCCTTCATCTGGACCGCCACCCCGGCGTCCGGCGGCGACAGTGGGGGCGGTACGGCCGGTCCGATCGTCTCCGCTCTGGCGTCCACTCTCTGCCTGGATGTCCAGGCAGCCAGCCATGCCAACGGGACGGCGGTGCAGACGTACACCTGCAACGGCACCAACGCTCAGCAATGGACCGTCGGAACGGACGGCACGGTCCGGGCACTGGGCAAATGCCTCGACGTCAGCGGAAGCGGGACCGGGAACTACAGCAAGGTCGATCTCTACGACTGCAACGGCGCCGATGCGCAGGTCTGGCAGCACCAGAGCAACGGCGCCTTCCTGAACCCCGTTTCCGGCCGCTGCCTGGACGTGCCCGCCGCGTCCACCGCGATCAGTACTCAGGTCCAGCTCTACGACTGCAACGGCACCGCCGCCCAGCAGTGGGAGCAGTGAGCCTGCGTGATGCCGGCGGGCACCCCACTGGGCTGAGATCTAGCTGACATCGGCCAGTGAACCGCCGATGAATCATTGACTATCGGTAGATTTTGGTATTGATTGGACGACGACAACGATGTCATCGATCGTCGGGATGTGCCATGCGCAGGTTTGTGCTGTCTACCGTTCTTGTCTTCCTCGTCTCGACGCTGATGGCGGTGGGATCGCCGCCGGCAGCACTGGCTGAGAGCAACGGTGCCGCCTCGACGCCGCAGGCCGGGTGGAGTAGCTGGAGTTTCCTGCGTTCCAATCCGACCGAGGCGAACATCAAGGCTCAGGCTCAGGCGCTGCACGACACCGGACTGGTCGACCACGGCTTCACGTACCTGAACATCGACGATTTCTACTACCTCGACCCCGCCTCCACGGTTGACCAGTACGGCCGCTGGGTGGTCGACCCCTCTCGCTTCCCGGACGGCATGGCCAACGTCGCCGCGTACGTCCACAACCTCGGCGAGAAGTTCGGTATGTACCTGACTCCCGGCATTCCGGTCGCCGCGTACAACCAGAACACCCCGATCGAGGGCACGTCGTTCCATGCCCGCGACATCGTTTCGAGCACCACCAGCACCGAAACCAACTACAACTTCGGCGGCGGCCGGATGTACTTCATCGACTACACCAAGAATCCCACCGCGGCCCAGGCCTTCCTCAACTCCTGGGCCGATCTGCTGGCGTCCTACGGCGTCGAC
>Ga0265340_10002731_pt1 | contig 10054 bp, 3 predicted proteins | sample 4CB225metaG_FD_202082 | JGI IMG/M metagenome (GOLD analysis project Ga0265340, IMG submission 202082) | Rhizosphere microbial communities from Carex aquatilis grown in University of Washington, Seatle, WA, United States - 4-CB2-25 metaG | ecosystem: Host-associated > Plants > Roots > Rhizosphere...
TTGGACAGCGATAGCATTCTGATTACCAGCAGCAGGGGTATTGATAACAAAAGCAGCAGAAGCAGTGCCAGAGTTAGTCAGTGTAAGAGCACGACTGCTACCAGATGCAAGACTCAAAGCAATATCACCATAGGTATCGTTAGCAGAGATGGTATTGCCAGCTTGATATGCATGTTGCAAATCTACTTGAGCGGAGTTTGCCGGACATTGGACAATCTCTCCGGTTGTATTATCGCGACATAATGTCGTTGCTGATACGGGAGCGCCAGGAAGGGAAGCAAGCTGTGTTGTATTGCCAAGAATTATTTCGCCGCTGCCGTTTGGTGCAAGTGTGAGATTATTGCCGGAAGTAGTGGTAATCGTTGGCGTTCCATTACTAAAAGTGAGTGTCCCACTTGATGTGATAGCACCTGATTGAATTGTGCCACTCGTCACGAGATTGCCGTTCTCATCGATGGTTAGATTTGTCACTCCACCGGCTTGAACAGCAAGCGCATTTTGATTACCAGCAGCAGGGGTATTGATAACAAAAGCAGCAGAAGCAGTGCCAGAGTTAGTCAGTGTCAGTGCACGACTGCTACTGGATGCAAGTGTTAGAGCGATATCACCGTAGGTGTCGTTTGCAGAAATAGTGTTGCCAGCTTGGTATGCTTGTTGCAAGGTAACATTCAGAGCATTTGCCGGACAAGCTGTGATTTCATTGCTGCTATTGTCGCGACAGAGTGTAGTTCCTGAAATTCCCGCACTTGGCAGATTCCCCAACTGCGTTGCATTTGAAAGAATAATTTGTCCACTGCCGTTTGGTGCGATAGTAAGATTGTTATTTGCTGTTGTTGTCAGGTCTGCACTTGTACCGGAAAAGATAAGGCCGGTTGAGCCAATTGTTTTATTGGTTAAGGTCTGCGCTTGATTCGCAAAGACAAATGTGTCAGATGCAGTAAGTGCAGGGATGGTTGCGATAACAGAAGATGCTGGAGCAGCAGAGTTAATTGTTGTTGTATTGGTCGTTCCGAGAACCAATTGATTAGTTGTTGCTTGAGAAGCAAGATAGCCACTTGTTGTGAAATTGCCGGCATTGCTTAATGTCGCCACTTCGCTCGAGTTATTTTGGAAGGAAAGTTCATAGTTGGGTGTGGTATTGAGAATTTTGTTTTGAATACTAAAACCAAGACTGTTTGATATACTGCCGTTCCAATACGCACCTTGTAAAGTTAGGAGACTTGAGTTTTGTGTTGTCGTTCCACTAGTCGCATCAGCATGTCTCAAGACTGTCAATGTATCTTCACTTCCTGATAAGTCGCCAATGTTAACTGCAGATGCTTCTGTTATTAACGTGCCGCTATCGATAAGGTTTGAATCACCAATCTCTGAGCCTGTTAGGGTAAATTTAGCAACGTGGTTGATAGTACCGTTTCCTCCGACAACACCGCCTGATCCCGCGCAATTACCCGTGGTTAAACAAAGGGTTCCCGTAGCATCAGGAATGGTGATGGTTCGTTGGGTGCCTGTTGCTATTTGACTCGCATCAAAGACAAATTGTTTGGTTTGATCTGTTGCATTGGCAAAAACAGTTGAAGCATCAACCAATGTTTTATTGGTTAAGGTTTGGGCTTGATTTGCAAAGACAAATGTGTCAGATGCAGTAAGTGCTGGGATGGTTGCGATAACAGAAGATGCTGGAGTTACTGAGTTAATTGTCGTTGTATTTGTTGTCCCAAGAATCAATTGATTAGTTGTTGCTTGTGAAGTAATTGTTGCTGCAGTTGTCAAAGCGCCTGTTTCATCAAGGGTAAATGTTGGCGTGCCATTTTCTTCAACAGCAAGTGCATTTTGATTACCAGCAGCAGGAGTATTGATAACAAAAGCAGCAGAAGCAGTGCCAGAGTTAGTCAGTGTAAGTGCGCGACTGCTGCCGGATGCAAGACTCAAAGCGATATCGCCATAGGTGTCGTTTGCAGAGAGGGTGTTGCCAGCTTGGTAAGCTTGCTGCAAACTCACATTCAAAGCGTTTGCCGGACAAGCTGTGATTTCATTGCTGCTATTGTCACGACAAAGTGTGGTTCCACTTACACCAGCTACCGGAAGATTGCCAAGTTGTGTTGCATTTGAAAGAATAATTTGTCCCGTGCCGTTTGGTGCGATAGTAAGATTGTTGTTTGTTGTCGTTGTGATATCAGCAACTGCTCCGGAGAAAGTGAGACCAGTTGCTCCAATGGTTTTGTTGGTTAAGGTCTGGGCTTGATTCGCAAAGACAAAAGTATCATTGCCAGTAAGTCCTGGGATGGTTGCGATAACAGAAGATGCTGGAGCAGCAGAGTTAATTGTTGTTGTATTGGTTGTACCAAGAACCAACTGATTTGTTGTCGATTGAGATGTTAACGTACTACTTGTGACTAGCGCTCCAGTTTCACTGATTGATAATGTCGGTGTCCCACTTTCTTGAACGGTCAGTGCGTTTTGTGTTCCTGCAGTTGACGTGTTAATGACAAAGGCACTTGCTGAATTGCCAGCATTTGTCAAAGTCAATGCTCGACTGCTGCCGGATGCAAGGGTTAATGCAATATCTCCATAGGTATCATTTGCAGAAATAGTGTTACCAGATTGATAGGCGAGCTGCAATGTCGTGCCGCCGGCATTTGCAGGACATTGAGAGATCTCTTGTGTCGAATTATCGACACACAGTGAAGTTGCGGAGGCAGGAACAGAGCCTAATGTACTTAACTGTGTCTTACTTTGTAATACGATATCACCAGTTCCTGCTGAAATGTTGAGGTTTGCATTTGCGACTGTTGTAATGTTTGGAGTAGCCGCTATGAAGGTAAGTCCTGTTGATCCAATGGTTTTGTTATTTAATGTCTGTGTTTGGTTGGCGAAAACAAACGTATCAGAATTAGTAAGTGCAGGGATAGTAAGTGTTCGTGATGCGGTTTGCGCAGCAGATGAAATAATAGCGTTTGCTCCACTTGTTCCAAGTGAAAGTTGGTTGGTTGTATTTGTTAAGCTTTCAGCAGCAAATGTTGGGGATGAAGTAATATCGATATCTTGCGGTAAAGAAAGCGTGATCGAGCCAGCACCGTTAGCAACGTTAACTTGATTGGCTGTTCCGGTGAGTGCCGCCAATGCAAATCCGGTTCCGTTGCCGATAAGAAGACTTCCATTTGCTGCAGTTGATGTATCAAGACCTGTTCCACCTTGAGCATTGGTCAACTGAGCTTCAGAATTGAGAACTCCTCCTGCAGTGGTATATACAGGACCGTTAGTAGTAAGATTTGGAATTGCAAATGTTCCTCCAGCGCCGAGATTTACTGCATAACTTCCGTTGACTGTTAAACCAGTATTTGTATATGTTCCTCCTGAAATCGTTGCTCCATTAATTGTTCCAGAACAAGTAAGATTACCTGCTGCATTAGTTACTGTACATCCTGTAGAATTTTGTCCTCCTGCAAAATCAATATCTCCATTTGCATTAACCACCATATCGCTTTGTCCTGTAGTTGTATTTAAAAGAGAGAAGGTTGAATTGTCAGTAATGATATTGTATTGGTAATTGCTATTGTCAGTGTCAATAAATGCAATTTCCGGTGCAGGATTTGAGATGGTGATGTTTCCTCCTGATGTGGTTTGTCCTGTGATATACAAATTTCGGAATTCCATACCGGGTGAGCCCAAGTCATAGACACCATTTGCATCAGGACCGATGCTTCCATGTACTTCCAATTTAAACGGATTATTGTCTATATCTAATTCTTGTGGAGCTCCACCTGTTCCAATTGCAACATTACCTGTTGGGATAAGTAAGTCTCCGGATCCACTTGCAGCAAGTGATGGCGATGTAGATCCTGCGAGAGAGCTTTGTAGTGTTACTGTTCCATTTGTGGATCCTAATGTCCCAACAGAGAGATTTGCAGTTGCTGGATTGAAGAATAGGGATCCGGTTTCAGGAGTATTTCCACCCAAAACAAAATTATCAGAATTCAGTGTTGGATAGATGAAATTACCAAAGGTATTGTCATTACCGACAAGGAATGGACTAACCCCTGCGGCACTGAGTGCAGTATCAAAATCCGACAGAACGGTTTGGACATTTGTGCCAGTTGTGTGGGTGAAGCCATTACTATAGACACCAACAAGACTAGAGCCGGATGTTGTTGAGCTTGATCCTTGAGCATTGAGCGGGATAGAACTCCATTCAGGTAACCCATTGCTTATTTGTAAAATATCTCCATCGGTAGTTCCAATTGGCAATCCTGCAAGGGTGTCTGATGATTTTGCATAAAGGATATCTCCAGTGTTGTAAGATGTTAATCCTGTTCCTCCAACATTTGTATTTAAAAAGCCACTGGTGATAGCGTTTGCCGAAACATTGCCGCCAGAGTCTATAGTCAGATTTTGAGCGACATCTGAGGCCAAAATACATGTACTACAGGTTTCATCTGCTGCAAGTTTAGCTAGCGTTACGGTATCGCTAATCGTTGTTCCGTTGATCGCGATATTAGTTCCTTCTTGAAGAGTGACGGGACCTGTTAATCCTTGCAGTGACGTTACCGCAACAGGAGTGGCAAGATTCACTGAGATTGTTGGAGTTTGGCTTGCTTCATTGGTAATCGTTACGCCTGTGCCTGCTTTAATTCCGTAAAGAACATTTGGTGCTGTGATATCGCTTTTAAATACTGATTTTCCGCTCACTTCAAGCGTTTTGTCTATGGACACTTGCTGTGTGTTTAATGGCAGTCTAAAGTTGATATTGCCAGAAAGTTTTAATTTACTTGTTTGAGCTCCTAAAACACTTTTTTCATTTGCTGTTGTTGTTTGATTTTTTGCATTCTCAGATTGTTTTTGTTTAAAAAGTGATTGTTGAGAAAGAATTCCGATAAAAAGAGCTACGATAAAAACACTTATTGCCAGAGCGTTGCTGGGATGCTTGGGAGCGGAGAAGTTGAAGCTGAGTGAGTCTTTTACTTGGGACTTCATATAATCTTCAACGAAGTCGTCGTTGTAGTATTTGCCTCCTATCCAGTTGAGGAATCTCTTATAGAGACTTATGTGCGAAGTAGAGCCAACGCGGCGAAGGGGATCTCCCTCCGTCGCGTTGGCAGCCCGCCCAGGCCTTCCTTCGCTTTCTTCATCAGATGTTTCAGAGTGAGTGAGTTTGGTTTGGAAAAATGTTTGGTTATCGGAGATAAAGTTATTGAGTTGTTCTTCTGTGTAGCCTGTTTGGCCGTCTGGGGTTACTGTGGGTTTGAGGATATTTTGCTTGTCCCAAGAGGTAAGTTCAGCAACAGAAACCGCCATTTTATGGGCAGCTTCTTCAGATGACAAAAATTTAGATGGATTATTGCCTGGGCGAGCGGAATCCATGTCTTAAAAAAATAAATTCTTTAGGCTCAAGTCTTTGATAATTGTCGAGCCTATTATTAATATAGGTATTTATTCATATACTAGTCAATAATCAAATTCTTCATCGAGGCTAAATTTTAGTTTCTTTAACACTTTTTTTCACAAAAAAATTGAGATTGCTAAATATTTTTAAATCCTCAAAGATTATAGTTGAGCTTATTTATTTAATAAGGCTAAGAGAAGTGGGAATTAGCAAAGTAATATCTAGTTTGCTTATTGTTTTTAACTCATCGTTTGTAACGACAGTACTGGATAAACAAAAAATGAAAGACAACAGTTGTATTTTTTAAGTTTGAGAAAATCAGAGTATTTTTTGTTTAAAAAAAAGAGTTTTTTATCGAGACAATAATATTTCTACAGGATTAATCCTACTGCAGCTTGTCAATGTGAGATGTAGTATTTGTATACTTAATAGGTTTAAAAAAAATGACGGTTTCAGTAATTAATAAATAAATTTTTTATCTACAGGATATATTCTTGTCCATAAGAATATTAAGGAGCTCTTTAAGATTTCTAGATGAAGTATTTTCGAGGGGCACTATTTTCTAGAAAAAAAGAAGATACATAACCTTTATCATTTAATAATGTCCTGTAAAAATAAATAGTATAACCCATAATAATCATTTGAGGCTAAAGCGTTTTGTTTATGCAGGATTTAGCTTAATTTATCTTTAAAAAATCTTATTAACGAAAACCTTGGGGTAATCAATGCTTTGAAGAGTTTAGTTATTAACATTTTTTGTTCATTATATGGGGATAACGATTTTTTAAAAAAACTTTTCACAGATTTACTGTAAGAGTTCAGAAAAATCGTAAATATAATTATCATTGAACTAAAAAGTTCTGCATCATAATTTTCATGTGGATACTTTGGGGATATTTTTTATACGGAGAGTTTTTTATTTTTTTGTCTCAACTTTTTTATCTTTTTCATTATCTTCGTCTTCAATAAGAAACATTTCAACACCCAGATAAATGTGAGCGGCATCTTTTTTAACTTTCATAACGGCCTGTTCAAATGTTAATTCTTTCACTACATTTTTTTTATTATAAAGGGTAACTTTTGTATTGATTATTGAAATAAAATTTGCATGCATCGGATAAATATCAAAAGGGCCAACCTCGTTAAATGAGCTTATTCTATCAATCTCACCCTCATATAGAACGTTTTCTGTGTCGCGAACTTTTACATTAATAAGTTTCTTATCTGCCATACTATTCTAATTTATAACATTCAAAAATACTCCAAAAAGTCAGAAAATCAGACTTCTGAAATATCAGAGATTTTAGAAATTGTTGTATTAAGATTTTTGATTACTTGGATTTTCTTGTGTTTGTTGTGGATTCGACGGTGGAGTTGGGGTAGTGTTTGGTGCAGGATTTTGGGGTGGAGTAGTTGGCTGTGAAACGGGCTGTTGTTGATTATTTTGTATATTTTGTTGGCCTGAATTAGCAGTATTTATCGGATGATCTGTAGCAAGTTTTTCCTCTATATCTTTGAGCGTTCCAATGTATAATAAATCCTGTGGTTTTAGTTTATCAACTTTTCCTTCAAGGATTGCCTTTACGTCGTTAACCGTATCACGAAGTGCGACATGAACACCTTTTTTTTCAGTTTGCGTTTCAACGACGGTAAAATTTTGTGTCATAAAATTTTGAAGCATTTTTGCGCGTTTATATGTTGTCTGATCTTCTGTGGATAATTCTGATTCTCCGATCAAAGAGACGATTCTTTCGAGGGATTTTGCTTTTTTGAGAATTGTTTGGGCATCAATTGCTGTTTGATAATGTAGTTCGCCGACTGTCTCAACATTCAATGAGGAAGAATTTGATGAAAGAATATCAATCGCAGGGAAGCGGCCTTCTTGATAGACTTGTCGTGAAAGAATAAGTCCAGAATCCAAATAGGGAAAGATTGATTGTACACCACTGTCTGTTAAATCATCAGCAGGGACATAAATTGCTTCAAAGGTTGTGATAGCGTTTTTTGCAGTTGAAACGAGTCGTTCATGGAACGATGCCATCTCTGATGCAAGTGTTGCTTGGTATCCGCCTTCAGATGGAATGGCATTCATCAATGTAGACAATTCATATCCAGATTGAGCAAAACGGAATATGTTGTCAATAAAAAACAATACGTCTTTTCCCATAGCATCTCTATAGTGTTCTGCTAGAGTTACTCCGGTAAATGCTGTACGAAATCTGAGTGCAGGATTTTCTCCCATACTTCCATAAACTAGACTAACCCCTTGCATAACTTTACTTTCTATCAATGTCTGAAAAAGTTCTTCTCCTTCACGAGTACGTTCACCAACACCGGTAAAAACAGAAACGTTTTTTTCAGGATTTAAGATAACAAGATTGTGGATAATCTCTGAAATGATAACTGTCTTACCGACACCAGCACCTCCAAACAATCCCACTTTGCCGCCTTTGACAATAGGGGTGAAAAAATCAACCGGTTTTATGCCAGTTTCAAGAACCTCTTTTGGAATTGTGACATTTGCGAATGAGATACCTTTTGAAATAATTGGTTTGTAATCCTTTGCAACAATCGGACCAAGTCCATCCTGTGGCTCTCCTAGTGTGTTAATGACCCTACCAAGCATTTCTTGCCCAACAGGAATCCTGATCGGCTGTTCAGTGGTTATAACAATCGCTCCATGGTGCAATTTGGTCACTTCTGTTAACGCGAGGCAAAAAAATGAATTTGGAGACGCAGAACGATAGACCTCCATTTTGACATGTGGGTCTTCTTTGTAAATCAGAACATCATTGAATTTGGGTTTGCTTTCAATAAATTCAACTTCAATGATCTGTCCTTTAACACTGATAACTTTACCGGTTAACATAGATTTTTAATTGTACTTTCTGTCGAGAAAGTACCAAAGCTTTCGACAAGGCTGTGCTCGTTAAAAATCTTTTTCATTCCGCTAAAAATTTTGCAATTTTTTTAACGCTTCACTTCAAAGGTTTTCTTAACACTGCGCGCAGTGTTGTCGAGTTTTAATGTTATTATTAATTTCTATCCTTCATCCATCAGCATAACAACTCCTGAAATTGTTTCCAATTGTTTTTTATTGTCTGAAAGATGTTTGAGTCGTGATTTTTCTTGATTGAGCTTTTTTGTTTCATCTTCAATATGCACGAGTGCTTCTTCCATAGCATTTACACGGGATGCATGACGGGCAAGTTGGTTTTCAAGAAGAGTTTGGCTGAAAAGATTTGCCATGATTTGTGTCTCAAAAAAATGAAAGATTTTTTGCAGTGTCGGCTCAAAAATAAATCGGTCTTCGCGGGGGATTTCGCTGAGAGTTTCAGTTTCAAAGATATCTTCGCCGGTTATACTCGTCTCAATCGGACTTTGGCGCACCACGTTACCAAATTTTCCATAAAAAACATTCACTTTTTCATATTCCAAAAATTTTTTCATCAGACTTTTTATATGCGCAACACTGACACTAGTATCAGGAATTTCAAAATATTCATAGGGACGATTGGCTCCTGATCCTTCAAACATTGTTTTCCCGGCATTTCCGATGATGACGATATCTGTTTTATCTTTATCATTTTTTGCCAATTCTTGTATAAAGAGTTTGTAAGTTTTTTGGGTCACAGCACCATATAATCCGCCGTTTGAAGAAAGATAAACTAACAGTGTTTTATTCTTTTTCTGCAGTGTTGGAAGAAGCCCTTGGTCACCCTTTTTAATTCTTTCCATAAGGTCCTTAACTTCACGATTGTAGGATGATTTTAAGTCGACATAAACATCTGAAATATCTGCTAAAAAATCGCGCGTCTTTAGAACAGATTCTCGGATTTTTTGCATTCTCACAACAGCTATTTCTTCATAACTTTCAGCCAAATCTTTCAGACTGTTCAATGCTTCTAATTCTTCAAAAATTACTTTCTTTTGTGCCATAGGTTATTTTATTAATTGCAATAATTTATCTTTATCCTGCAGAATCTTTTGATTAAAGGTTTTTAGATCATCAGCAACGGCAAGTTCCATCAAATATTGCTGTGGTTGTTCTGTATAGAATGCTTTAAGAAGACCTGCTTTTACTTTATCCAGCGCTTCTTTGCTATCGATGATATTTTGTAAAATCATAGAAAGAATAATAAGCTGAATCGTTAAGGGAATAGTCAGTTGATACGGCTGATTAAGAAATTTATAAATAAGTTCTCCTGTTTTTAATGATTTTTTGACGTCATCAGTTAATTCTTGTCCAAAATGAGAAAGATTTTGCAATCTTTCATAATCTGACAAAAAAGCGGTGAGATTTTTGTTAACGTCGCGAGTGAGTTTGTCAACGGTTTGCCGTCCAACACGAGTAACAGAAAGAGGAATATTCACTGCAGGTCGCATGCCTTGATAATAAATATTGCTGTCCAGATACAAATGGCCGTCGGTGATACCCATGACGTTGGTTGAGACATAGCCTGTTAAGTCTCCTTCAACAATTTCAATAACAGGTAGGCAAGTGATCGAAACTTCACCTTTGGGATGTTTGAAATTTCCTGCGCGTTCAAGAAGTTTGGAATGGACGTAAAAAATATCACCCGGATACGAGTCTCGTCCTGGAAAGCGTCTTGCAAGAAGCGAAAGCTCCCGATAGAATTTCGCGTGTGTTGAAAGATCATCCAGAACCAGAAG
>Ga0265340_10002736_pt1 | contig 10042 bp, 9 predicted proteins | sample 4CB225metaG_FD_202082 | JGI IMG/M metagenome (GOLD analysis project Ga0265340, IMG submission 202082) | Rhizosphere microbial communities from Carex aquatilis grown in University of Washington, Seatle, WA, United States - 4-CB2-25 metaG | ecosystem: Host-associated > Plants > Roots > Rhizosphere...
CCGCCCCACCATCGCCCCCGAGGTGATGGTGCTGCAGGTGTCGGCGAAGGCGAACTGAAACAGCCAGAAGGCCTCGATGGGAACGCCCGTCGAGCCGTAGGTCTCCGGCGCGCCGTGCAGAAAGAAGTACTGCATGCCGATGAAGCCGTTTCCGGAGCCGAACATGAAGGCGAACCCGAAGGCCCAGAACAGCGCGCCGCACAGGCAGGTGTCGACGATCCCCTCCAGAAGCACGTTGACCGTCTCACGCGTGCGCGCGAAGCCGGCCTCCAGAAACAGGAAGCCTGCCTGCATGAAGAAGACGAGGAACGCGGCGCTCAGCGTCCAGGCCGTGTTGAGCGGGTTCACGCACTCGGAGTGCGCGCCGGAGGCGTCGGCCGCGTGCGCCGGGTGGCCGAAGTAGCTGGGCAGCCCCCAGAGAACGGCCAGGATGATCCCCAGGCCGATCGCCTTGCCGCCCAGGATCGCGTAGAGGACCTTCCGCGATTCGGGGCTTCGCCACAACGTCTTGAACCTCGCCACCATGTCGTCGCTCTCCTCGTCGCGGTCGCGGGCGCGCCGCAGTCTGGGTTGTTCAGTCGACCGTCCGTCCGCGAAACCGGCGCCCGGACGGAGCCGGCGCGCTGGGCGGTGCCGGCAGGGCCGTCGGCCCCGGACGTTGCGGCGGCGCCTCGAACGCCGGCGGCGGCAGCTCCGTCTCGGCCCGGGCCACCGCGGGGGCGATCCGCCGCCCGACCAGATTGGCGGCCATGCGGAGCGCCGGCATGTTGACCTCGCCGGCCACGACGATGCAGAGCATTCCGCCGGCGACCGCCTTCAGGTAGAGGCGGTTCTCTCCATAGCGGACGACCGCGAACTCCAGCGTGTCGCCGCTGGCGGCGAAGGTCTCGCCGATGCGCAGAAGACGGCTGCCGGCCTCGGCCAGGACCGCGTCCTCGAACAGCGCCGGGATCTCCCGGGCGATCAGGCGGCCGCTGGTGGTGCAGACGAAGCTGCCGGCGATGCCGGCCACGTCCTTGAGCGTGGCCAGGCTCATGCGAACCCCCTCACCGAGGGCGACGGCCTCCTGTCCGGTCACAGCCCCAGCCTCTCGCGCAAGGTCTGCAGGTTGACCTCCGGGCGCGGCCGCAACGTCACGACCTCGTCACCGTCGGAGAAGACGATGCAGCGCCCTTCGACGAACCCGCACTCGACCGCCGAGAACTTGTCGAATCCCAGCAGCTCGCCGGTCAACTGCAAGAGACGGTGCGAATAGGCCACCGTCTCGGCCAGCTCCTCGTTTCCGCCCCGGTTGCTCACCACCGCGCCGTTGGGCCCGAGACGCATCATGACCGAGAAGTCGCCCAGCGGACCGAGCTCGGAGCGACCACTGTTCGCGCTGTTCGCGCCGTTCACACCATTCGCGCCGGTCGCCACGGGCTTGGGCGTCAACGCCGCTTCATCGCTCCCAGAGCTTCTCATATCAACTGCTCCTTCCTCTCTCGCCTCTCGCGCCCCTCGCGCCGCCTCTATCTCCTCGTCTGCTTCGCTGAGCTCGCTCAGCTCCAGCTCTTCGTATCGATCGAGGTCGTCCCCCGCCGCGCCGCGCGTCGGGAACGCCACCAGATTCGAGGCGCTCCTTTCATCGCGCAGCTGGGCGGCCTGTAGAATGAGGCCCTCGTGCGAGGTGCGGATGGTCGCCTGCGCCGGCCAGCCACGCTCGCAGCTCTGGAACGATCCGTTGGTCCAGTCGAGGATCTCGAGCGCCGCCGCCTCGCCTGTTCGTTGCGCGGTGGTCGCATGCACAATCTGCCCGCGATCGAAGTAGAGGTAGCCGACGCCCCCCTCGCCGATCACCTGGACCACCCGGTGCGAACGCGCCAGGCACTCCATCTGGATCAGGTCCCAGAGACTCGCGCCGCGCAGCTGCGCCGAGAACCCTCGCGGGGCCGGTGCGCCGTTCACGGCGACAGCCCCGCCGCCCTCTCGCCCCTCATTTCGACCGCGTGCTTGCACTCGATCGCGAGGATCACAGAAATTTGGTCAACGCGTCGTTTCCGGCGCGCGAAAATTCCGTAGCGACAAGACGACGGTTCCGCGACAGGCGCGCTACGGCGCGAGAATCTCGCGGCGGGCTTCGCGGAAGAAGCTGGTCGCCTCGTCGTGGACGCGGCTCACCCAGGTGATCGACCGTCCTTCGAACTCGTAAACACTGTAACGGGCTCTACGCTCCGACCCGCCGGCGTACGACGCCGAGCCGGCGCCAATCACCGGGATCGCGCGGCCGTCGGGCCCGGCCAACTCGGCGCGCTGATCCTCGTGGTCATGCCCGTGCAGGACCAGCTCAGCGCCTGCCCGCGCGAGGACCTGCGCGAAGGCGTCGCGGTCGCGCAGGTTGCGGTGCTCGCCATCCTTGTGGAGGACCGGCGGGTGGTGCACGAGCACGACGCGCGTCAGCGCCGCCAGCTCGGGCGCCTTCAAAATCGCCTCCAGGCGCGCGAGCTGCGCCTGGCCGATCTCTCCCCAGGCGCCGAGATCGCCGGTGGCGACGGCGCTCGAGACACCGATCAAGGCCAGCGGCTCGCGGAGCTGCACGAATGGGTAGTGGGCGCTCTCGGCGTCCCCTTGGCGATCGAGATCGCTCGTCTGGTAGGGGGCGAACATCCGCTCGAACTCGCGCGTGGCCAGCACCTCAGGCACGTAGGCGTCGTGGTTGCCCGGGATGACGGAGATGGCCTCGGGCGCCACGCCCGACAGGTCCAGCCAGGCCAGCGCCGAGCGCCATTCGGCCGTGACCGCGATGTTCGACAGATCGCCGGTCACGGCCAGGTGATCGGGCGCCTGTGCGCGCAGATCGACGCGCATGTCCTCCAGCAGATCCATCTTGTGCTTGCGGACCCGGTTCACCACCAGGTTCAAATAGCCGACGGCGCGCTTCCCCCAGAGCTCGCCTGGACGAATGCCCTGCCCTCCGCGCGCGCCGCGGAAGTGAGGATCGGTGACGTGGGCCAGGCGAAACATGCCGCTACGACTCTGCCAGAAGCTGCACGTCGGCGGTGACGCCGAAGTGATCGGAGGCAAAAACGCGCTCGCCGTCCGGGCGCACCTCGGGCTCGTCGAAGGCCAGCGCGGCGGCGCGGACGGTGGCCCGACGATCGCGCCGCGCGGGGGTCACGAAGATGTAGTCGAGCCGGCGGTCTCGACGCAGCCAGTGCATCTTGTCGGTGTAGTCGTTGGCGCGCGTCCAGGTGTATCCGGGGTGATCCTGACGGACGGCGGCCCAGGCATCTTGATAGGCGACGCGCCGGCCGCCGAGCGTGTGCAGCCCGCAGAGCCAGCGCAGCTCGTCGCTCTCGGGGACGGTGTTGAAGTCGCCCATGACGACCCGGGGGTTCCCGTTGTCGTGCCTGGTCAGCACCTCGTCGACGAACTGCACCTGCGCCTCGCGCCAGAGGCCTTCGTGCTCGCGGTACGAAAGATGGGTGGTGTGGACCCAGATCCCGCCCGCCTCGCCGTCGAGCCGCGCCGACAGGATCCCCCGCCCCTCCACCTCCGTGCTGTGCGGCAGCGGCCGGAACTCCTGGGCCCCGATCGGGAAGCGCGAGACGATCGCCAGCCCCTCCTGGCCGCCCCCCCAGTTGGAGGTGGGCGCGAACGCGTGATGCCATCCGCGCGCCCGCGCCAGCAGCGCCGCCTGATTCGGCACCCGCTCCGGCACCTCGCGCACCTCTTGCAGCCCGATCACGTCGGGCGCGAGCGCGTCGAGGCGCTTGTTGATGAGCGCCAGCCGCGCTTCCCAGGGGCCGTTTTCGCCCCAGAGGTTCAGCGTCAGGAACCGGGCCACGCCGTCGGTCATTTGTAGACTCTGTGCAGTTGGCACACCGCGCTCAGCCGCCCCGGTAGGTGCACTTGCTGTCGTAGGTCTCCCAGACAGTCACCGCCGAGAGCTCCTTGATCTGCGCGCGAAGCTCGCGCCACACGTAGATGGCGATGTTCTCGCAGGTCGAGTTCTCGAGACCCGGCACCTCGTTCAGGTTGTGGTGATCGAAGCGGGCGAAGAGGACCGCCCAGGCGTCGTCGATGACGCCGAAGTCGATCAGCCAGCCTGTCTCCGGATTCACCGGTCCCTCGATCCCGACGTCGACCTTGTAGCTGTGGCCGTGGACCCGCGCGCACTTGTGCCCGGCGGGGACCCGGGGCAGGTAATGCGCCGCCTCGAAACGGTACTCCTTGGTCAGCTCTACGTTCACCCCGGGATTATACCCGAGGGAGATCGCGGGACTATCGCGTGGATGAAGCGCGGCTTTGCCGCACGCAGTCCTTCGCGGGAGGGTTGGGGAACCCTCCCAGGGTTCCCATCCTAACGACTGAAGTCGATCGCCGCCCAGGGCTTTTCCGGGCGGGCGAAGAGGTAGCCCTGGCAGAGATCGCCGCCGACGCGGACCAGGGCATCGCGCTCGGCCGGCGTCTCCACCCCTTCCGCGATGATCTCGATGCCGAGGTCGCGGCAGAGCCCGACGATCGATCCCAGGAGCTTCTGCTTCATCGGCGACAGATCGATCCCGCGAATCAGCGACATGTCGACCTTGACCACGTCCGGCTCGAGGTGCGCGAAGCTGGTCAGCCCGGCATAGCCGGCGCCCAGATCGTCGACGGCGATCCGATAGCCCAGGGAGCGCAGCTGGGCCACCCGGCTGGTGGCGTCGCGGATCTGCTCCAGCGGCGCCCGTTCGGTGACCTCCAGGACGACACGCCCGGCGTGGCGCGACAGGGGCGCCTCGGAGGAGATCAGGCGGTCGTCCGCCAGCTCCATCGCGTGCAAGTTGATGAAGAGCAGACCGTCGACCGGGCTCACGTCCAGGGTCTGTGCCACGCGATCCCGCACCATGCGCCCGAGCTCCTCGAGACGCCCCAGCCGCTCGGCCGCCTCGAACAGATCGGGTGGCGAACGCAGCGTCGGCTCCTCGTTGCGAACCAGCGCCTCGTGGGCGAAGGTGTTGCGCTTCGACCACGACACGATCGGCTGATAGGCGATCCAGAGCGTGCTGAGCGCCGAAGCGAACCGCGCCTCCAGACCGGCTCTGTCGCCGAGATGCTTGCCATCGAGGCGGAACATCTCCAGCGCCTCGCGCTTGATGCGCGCCATCTGATGCAGCCGGACGGCGCGCGCCACCACCTCTTCCAGCTCCGCCGCCGAAACCGGCTTGATGAGGTAACGAAGCGCGCCGTACTCCACGGCGCGCACGGCGCTTTCGACCGCGGGCCCGCCGGTCATGAGCACGAACGGCACGTCGAGATCGTGCTCGCGGACGGCGCGCAAGAGCTCCAGCCCGTTCATCTCGGGCATCGCGATGTCGCTGACGACGACGTCGAAGTTTCGCTCCCGCGCCGCCGCCGCGGCGGCCCTGCCATCGAAGGCGACTTCGACCGCGAACCCCGCGGCGCCAAGCGTCCGGGCGTAGGCGCGGGCGATTGACTGTTCATCGTCCACCAGGAGAACCAGACCGCGCGGTGCCGCCTCGGCTTCTGGTCCCTGTTTGGTCGTTGCTCCGGATGCACCAAGCGAGCCCATTTTGTTCACGGAGCCATCGGCAGAACGCGCTCGAGATTGAGCAAGTCGAGCCGGGCTGCGTGGTACTGGGGTCTACTTGCCGCACTGTTGCAGGAAGGTGATCGACCAGGGGGCGCGGTTGTGGCAGTTGCCGCAGAAAAGCGCGGCCGACGCTGGCGACTATTGCGTGCAGCAGAGCGTCTTGGGACCGGTCGGCGCTGCCGTTCCGCCGACGGCGCTCATCGGCGAGCAGGCCGCCGGGGTCGGCGTGCCGGAGAACTGAACGGCCGGCCTGGAGAGGCCCGGGGCGACGCAGGTGCGGCCGTTGCTCTGCACCTGGATGCCGCCCGAACAGGTCTCGAGCGAAACGGCGCTGCAGCTGGCGCCGACCGGCGCTCCGCAGGTGCAGGCGCCGCAGGTGACCGTACCCGAAACACCCGTGTAATAGGGCTGGGCCGGGGCGCCCCCAGGGCAGGTCGTCTTCTTGCCGTCGAACAGCTGGCAGAGCCCCCCCGCCCCGGTGGCGGGGACGCAGACCTGACCGGCGCCGCAACCGCCGCCCACCTTCTGGGTCCCGCAGAAGGTGGCGTTGGTTCCGAAGCTGTAGGTCGGCACGTTGGGCGTGCCGGACGGCGTGCAGTCGGCCGCCGTGGCGACGAACGTCGTGGCCCCGATCCCAAAGATGTCGCCGTTGGCGTCCAGCGTCCAGGGAGGGACGCCGGCCGCCGTGCAGCTCTGGTCCTGTCCGGTGACGAAAGTGCCGGCCGACTCTCCGCTCGACGTGTCGCCGGTGCACTCCGCCAAGGTCTTGAACCCGGAGAGGGTGGTCGAGCAGGTCACCGGACCCGCCGCGCAGTTGCACCCCTTCCCGGCAATCACGGTCGCACAGCTCAACGGGGTGGGGTTGGCAAAGATGGCGGTCGGCTGATCGTAGCCCGCAGTGGCGCAGGCGCCGGCCCCCACCCCGCTCAACAAGCCAACAGGAGCCGACGTCGGATCGAGCGCGACACACTGAGCAACGGTCGACCCGCAGGCCGGATCGGCGCAGTCGACGAGGCCATTGCAGTCGTTGTCGATGCCGTCGAAGCAGTTCTCCGCGCCGGTCTTTTTGCAGGCAGCGCCGCCCGCACCACCCGCCCCGCCCGTGCCGTGGCTCCCCGCCACGCCGCTGCTCCCTCCCGTGCCGCGGCTCCCTGAGGCGCCGCCGCTCCCGCCGGTCGCTCCACCTCCGGTTCCGCCCTTGGCCGCACCGCCGCCACCGCCCGTCGCCGTGCCGCCTTGTCCCGCGACGGCGCCGCCACCCCCTTGCGCGCCGCCCGCGGCGCCCGCGCCCCCGTCGTTGCCGGCGTCGCCCGCTCCGAAGTCGACCGTCACGGTACTGCAGCCGGGGGAGAGCACCGGCGTCACCACTTGCGTGGCGAGCGACGACTCACCCGAAAGCAGCGTGAGCGTGATCATCGCCCTCCGACCTGCCTGATAGCCGTTGGGAAACACCACCTCCAGGCCACCGGAACGAGAGCCCGGCTTCAGCGTGAGCGGTGTCTGTTTCGGCGCCGAGGCCGCGGCGTCTCCGCTCGCCTCCAGGGTCACATCGACGTCGAGGTGATCGGCGTTGGTGTAGGGGCCGAGCTCCACGGTCATGAACAGCGTGCCTGGCCGGCAGCTCTCGCGGTTGCTGCAGGCGCCAAGGGCCAGCGCCGTCACCGCCAGCATCCAAACCGCCGCGAATCTGGTCGAGCGTCCGGGGATGCTCAATTGCCCGCCACGGTCCCGAAGGAGGCATCGGGGAACTTTTCGCCGCGGGTCGCGAGCAACAGCGCCACGGCGCCGCCCACCACGACTGCGCCCCCGACAGCGATCCAGAGCCAGGTCCGCGAGCCGACGCCCGAGGAAGGAGGCTCGGCGGCAGGCGGTGTCCCGGTGATCATCGCGGCCGGACTGGCCGGCGGCGACGGCGTCAACGCGGGCGGAGAAATGTCCGGAGGCACGGACGACGGCGTCACAATCGGCTCCACGGGTGCAGGGGCCACAGCCACCGGCGGCGGGGGAGCGACGGCCTTCTGCTCCTCGATCGCTTTGGTGAGCGCCGCGACCTGGTTGCGCGCCTCGTCGGCGTTTTGCCGATCGGGATAGAGGCGCAGGTAGTTTCGATACAGCTCGAGCGCGCGCGGGCGGTTGCCGGCCAGCCGGTAGGCCTGCGCGGCGTCGTAGAGCAGCGCCGGATCGGGGCGCAGGCTGAACGCCGTCTCGTACTTCTCGGCGGCCTCCGCGTAGTGTCCCAGGCCGAAGGCGGCGGTCGCCTCGTCATACGCTCTGCGCGCCGCGCCCGGCTCGGCGGCGAGCGCAGGGCGGAGGCTCAAGGCGAGCGCCAGCAGCGTGACCGCAAGAGAGCGCCAACTGATCCGCATCGGCCTCGGCAGAATAACATCGACCCGGGCGCCGCCGAACTTGACGCTCGGTGGGCGCGTGAGCGTCGACGGGCTCCGCCCGGCGGCGCTCGCCTGCGGGGGATCCAGGGGACCCTTTGAGGGTCCTTCAGTAACCAACCGCCAGGACGTCGTAGGCAAGGAGCGACGGCAGCGTCACGGTCACGGTTCCGTTGGCGTAGCTCGGCGTCAACGTCGCGTCGCCGGTCGCGTCGGGCGAGGCGAGCGTCACCGACGTCGGTGGGCTCGGGAGCGGAATCGTGACGGTCACCCCGTCGTGCTCGACCAGCGCGCCGCTGTAGTCGTGATTGACCAGGTGGACGAGCCGGCGCCGGGGCTGCGCCTGGTCGCTGACGGCGATCATGACGGGGGTGGCCAGCGAGGTCGTCACCCCCGAGGTCACCGAGGCGTCCGCTGCCGTCACGCCGTGATAGAGCCCGGCGTGCGCGCGATAGAACGCGGTCAGGCTCTGGAAGAACGGCATCAGCCCCAGCTGCGTCGCGCTCGGATCGCCGACGGTGTCGAGCAGGAAGAAGGCGTAGTAGAGACCGTTGGCGTAGGCCTCGGCCGCGTAGATGCGCCAGTAGTCCTGCTGCTCGCCCGTCGACATGTGGAGGTAGTACGACATGAAGTTGGTCGGCCAATCGATGAACAGGACGACCGGCGCACCGGGCGCCAGCGCGGCCGAGCGGGCCTTCAGGTTGAGGAACGGCCGCTGCAAGCTGCGTGTCCCGTCGAGGTGCACCACGGTCGTCGTCGAGCCCGAGGTCACCGGCACGTACTCCGCTTCGGCGCCGCCGGCGTCGTCCTGATTGAACTCGTAAAGGCCGACCGACTGGAAGTCGACCAGCGGCCAGACACCGTTCGACGTGAGGTAGATCGATCGGCCGTACTTCTGCTGTGCGTACGCGCGGAGCGTGCCGGCGATCTGTCCCCAATAGCGGTACGGCTCGGCGCTGTCGACGAAGTCGTTGGCCCCGGGCGCGGGACGGTTCTGCAGCGTCTGCCCCCAGATCGCCGCCAGCGGGTTGGCGGCCGCAAACGGGCTCGTCCCCCAGCCGTTGCGTGCCAGGTACTTCTGGTAGTTGAAGTTCCGGGTCAGGTCGCCAGGCGGGACGTCGGGATTGAGCAGGTTGTCCGGCGTCATCCCGAACATCGTTCGGTAGTCCGCGCCCGGGAAGCGCCAGAGCAGGTAGGCGTTGAAGTCGGCCAGGTGATAACCGTCGAAGCCTTCATTGCCGTCGAACTTCGCCCCTTCGTAGCCCTGGTTGATCTCGTCGAAGAAGAGGCCGTCGACGCCGCCGTCGATCTCGATCTCGGCGAGGCGGACCAGGTAGTCGCGGTAGACCGGGTTCGCCAGCGAGCCGCGGTAGAAGTTCGGCATGATGAGCGGGTGCGCCACGACGGCGCCGGTCCCGTCGCAGGTGGCGACGTCGGTGTACTGCGTGTCGGGGAACTGCGGGTTGGGGAACTCGTCTCCGAACAGAGCGGTCGCCGTGGTGCCGCCGATGAACTTCACGCCCGCCGCGTGCGAGCTGGTCACGTAGCTGAAGTCGTAGTCGCTCGGGTTGACGCCGTAGGTGTGCCAGCGCTGCCAGGCGCGGATGTTCATGTCGGGAGCCAGCGTGGCGATCTGCGGGTCGCTCTGGTCATTGCCCGTCTGGCTGAACGCGAAGACCGTGACGTCGTCGAGCGGAACCGGCGCCGCGGCGTCCGGCTTCGCCGTCCACGGCCCGATGCCGACCTCCAGGCCACCGCCATCGATGCCCGTAGCCCCGTCGACTGTTGGGGCATCGACTGTTGCCCCATCGCGGCCGGCTCCGGCGGCGTCGAGCTGCCGGCCGCCGGCTGCCGGCGCCGCTCCGCACCCGACGATGCTTGCGACGAGGGTGAAGAGGCCCAAGACGCCCGCGCACCCGATCCAGCCGCTCCGCGCACCCGCCATCCCTCCCAGAATACCAGCCCCGCTCGCGGACAGCTCCGCGATGATCGGGTAGATTCAGAGCGAAATGCCGGAGAGGATCGTCGAGACCCGCTCGCGCAAGTTGCGCGTCCTTCAGGCCGAGCGGGAGGCCGCACCGCGGGA
>Ga0265340_10002738_pt1 | contig 10041 bp, 4 predicted proteins | sample 4CB225metaG_FD_202082 | JGI IMG/M metagenome (GOLD analysis project Ga0265340, IMG submission 202082) | Rhizosphere microbial communities from Carex aquatilis grown in University of Washington, Seatle, WA, United States - 4-CB2-25 metaG | ecosystem: Host-associated > Plants > Roots > Rhizosphere...
CGTTGGTGAAGGTCATGCGCGTCCATTCGTCGGCGATCTTTTCGGCGGACAAATCCGGATTCCACGCGAGCCGGCCGAACGCATACCAGTTCGCCTGCGAAAAATGATGCCCGCACCAGTTCGCGTCCAATCCGGGATTGGTCACGGAAACCATTCCCGTGAGGCGGCTGGGCTGGACTTTTCCCGCGAGCGCTTTGGCGACGGTTGAACCTTTGCCGTTGGCAAACGTATCTGACTGCAAAAACTCCTCCCACATCGTGCCGAGATAGACGAGATGTTTCGCCTGGCCGGTATATTCCTGCGTGGCCTGAATTTCGGCAATGACCGGCGTCTGTTTCATCGCGCCGAACAGCGGATGAAACGGCTCGCGCGGCTGAAAATCAACCGGGCCGTTCTTGACCTGAATCAAAACGTTCGGACGGAATTGTCCGTCGAGCCGCATGAACTCGATATACGCGCGCTTGGCGCGGTCCGGATCAATGTCGTCGTCATACACGAACGCCCGCCAGATCACATTGCCCTGGTGCGGCGCGAGCGCGTCGGCGAGCACGTTCGCCCCGTCGGCATGGGTGCGACCGTAAGTTTTCGGACCGGGCTGGCCTTCGGAGTTTGCCTTTACCAGGAAGCCGCCGAAATCGGGAATGAGTCCGTAAATCTCGTCGGCCTTGGCCTTCCACCAAGCGGCCACGCCCTTGTCCAGCGGATCGGCCGTGGTCAATCCTCCCAATCGCGTGGGCGCGGCGAAGTTCGCGCAAACGTAGAGACGCACGCCGTAAGGCCGCCACACCTCCGCCAGCGCGGCGATTTTTCGAAGATTTTCCGGCGCCAGAATTTGCGGGTCGGCGTTGACGTTGTTGATGACCGCGCCGTTGATGCCGACGGAGGCGCAGGCACGCGCGTAATCGGCGTAGCGCGGGCTGAGTTTGCCCGGCAGATCATTCCATTGCCACAGGGAGCGCCCGGCGTAACCGCGTTCAATCGTCCCGTTGGGATTGTCCCAATGGTTCATCAGCCGAAGCTGAAGCGCGGGGCGTTCGACGATGTCGAGTTTGACAATCGGCTGGCCGGTTTGCATCAATCGCAGGAAATGAAAAGTGCCATACAGCGCGCCGAGGTCGGTGTTGGCGGCAATCACCGTCACCACTTTTTTTTCGATAGCCACCGAGCGGATGATGAAGCCTTCGTCACCAACAGCTCCGAGGTCGGCAGCCCAATTCAAATCGTGAATCAACCCCGAATTCTCGGGTGTGCCAACAATGATCGTGCCTTCCGCCAACGCTTTGCCGCCCGGCGGAACCGCATCGCCCAACATGGCCATCGTGGCCGAACGCAACTCGTCGCGGATGATTCCCGCCGTGGCCGACGCGCCGTCCACGCGAATTTGCCGCACAACTTTGCGGTAGTTTTCGGCGGCAGCCCCGGGCGGCGCATATCGCAACCAGAGTTTGTAACCGTCTTCCTCCGGCAGCCCCGGTCGCGCTTCAGCGGCAATGCCCATGGACGGCCCCCCCCCCAGGCCGAGGCCCGCCGCTCCCGCCAGTCCCACGGCGACAAATTCTCTACGCGATATCTTCATAGTCAAAACAAGGTTAACACCCAGTCACTCCACATGACCGACCTCACCGCTGCAGCGGTTTGCGAGCGCGAATTTACGCCTGGCTCCGCCAACGTCAGATATATTCGCGCACCCGCGTCCAGCCATCGGTGACGCGGGCACTCAACCCCACCGATCGCGGTCCAATCGTTGAGGGATCCGGCCGGCGCCCGCGGAGAGCGCCGGCGGATCCAAGGCGGCGAACAACCGGTTTGGGGTCGTCCTTATTGACACGGGCCGCAGCCGAGGGTGATGGCGATCACGGTTGCGGAATCAGTTCGATCGCGTTGATCTCCGGATTTTCAACATTGCTGGTGAAGGTGATTTTGAATTTGCCATCGGTCACTTCCACCGGCACGGATTCGACGTAGGCGCGGTTCGAGCCGCCGGCTTTGACATAAACGTCAAAATCCTTGAAATCGTGTTGTCCCTGCACGTTGAAGGAGAACACACGCTGACCAGCCCCCGACACGCCATCATAGGTCTCCGCGAAGTAGAGCTTCGCGAGGTATTTGCCGTTGGGAACATCCAGCGTAACCGAATCCATGCTGTAATGTTCCGAGAGGAACAGTCCGGCGTCCTTGGTGTTGGCGATGGCCGTGCTGGCGTCACGCTCAACCACATCGCCGCCACTGAACCCTTTTTCAGCCTGCCAGACGTTGCCGCTTGAATCGGTGAACGGCGAGGAGGAACCGGCTTTGACCCGGATGACGCCGGTGGCTGCCACGGGAGCCGTTGCCGCGGGCTTGGGAGCGGCTGCCGCAGGCGCGGGAGTGGCTACCGGCGCGGGCGCAACAGCGGCTTGCGTCGCGGCCGGTGCGGGCTGCGCCGTGGACGATGCCGAACCGCTTTCTTTGGTCTGACACCCGGTCAGGAAAGTCATGGCGCAAACCGTTGCGCAGACACAGATCGTTTGAGGAAGAATGTTTTTCATAATCATCAGTTTTCAGTTTTTTTCGTTGTTTGTTGTTTGTTGTCTTATTTCACCGGACGGTGATTGTCATGGGCAATTTGAGCCGGATGTCGTCGGACGCCTCGCCGACAAGAAACTCATACTTCCCCGGCTCAACCACATATTGTTTTTTCTCCGTGTCCCAATAGCGCAGGCGTTCGACAGGAATATCAACCGTGATTTTTCCTGTTTGACCGGACTGGAGATGCACCCGGGCAAAACCGCATAGTGCGAGCTTGGGTTGCGGAACAGCAGAATTAACGTGGCGGAAATAGATCTGCGCCACCTCGTCACCATCGCGGTTGCCGGTATTTTTAACAGTGAATGTCACTTTCGCCGTGCCGTCGGCGGAAACCTTCTTCGACTCCAGACTGGCACCCTGAAATTTGAACGTGGTATAGCTCAAACCGTGGCCAAAGGCGAACAGGGGCTTGCCGTCGAAGTAACGATAGGTCCGGTTGGCCATGGAATAGTTCGTAAAGATGGGCAAATCCACCGTGGAGCGGTAGAAGGTCAGCGGCAAATGGCCGCTCGGGTTCACGTCGCCGAAGAGGACTTCGCCGACCGCGCGGCCGCCTTCCTCGCCCGGATACCAAGCCTGGAGAATGGCCGGCACATGTTCAACCTCCCACGGCATGGCCATGGGGGAACCGCTGCAATTGATTATGATGACCGGTTTTCCTGTCCCTTGGAGCGCATGAATAAAATCTTCCTGAACCTGGGGCAATTCGATGCGGGTGCGGTCGCCGTTGCTGAAACCCTCGATCCCGCCGGAACCGCGAGCGTTGCCTTCCTCGCCTTCGAGCTGCGAGTTGATGCCGCCAACGTAAATGAGAATATCGGCGCTGGCCGCATTGGAAAGGGCCTCGGCCAGCAATTCCGCCGGCGGACGCGGGGGAACCGCCGGCTGTCCGCCACCCCCCCGGCCAAAACCAGCACCGCCACCGCCACCAGACCGGACGACCAGCGGACAGCCTTCGGAATGGGTGACGTCAATGCCGGGTCCGGCCAGCTGCCGAATGCCGTCGAGAATGGTCACGGCATGGCTGGGCGTCCCGTTATAGTTGCCGTAAAGCATGCGCTGGTCGGTCGCGTTGGCGCCGAACACGGCGATGCGCTTCACCTTGTGGCGGTCCAGCGGGAGCACGCGGTCGTTCTTCAACAACACCAGCGATTCCCGGGCGAGTTGCAGCGCCACCTGCCGGTGCTCCGGTGTGTCGAGTTGGTTGGTCGAGATCAGCAGGTAGGGATTCATGTTCGTCGGATCGAACAACCCCAATTTGAAGCGGGATTCCAAAATCCGCCCAAGCGCGGTGTCGATTTCGGCCACCGTGACCAAATTGGAGCGGACGGATGCCAGCAGGCTGTTAAAGGTCTGGCCGCAGCAAAGGTCGTTGCCGGCTTTGATGGCAAGCGCGGCTGCCTCCGCCGCTGTCCTGACGGTGTGGTGATTGCGCCAAATGTCGCCCACGGCGTCGCAATCTGACACCACCTGACCGTCGAAACCCCAGCGGTCGCGGAGAATGTCGGTCAACATCAGTTTGCTGGCCGGGACCGGTTCGCCATACACCGCGTTGTAGGCGCTCATGATGGCGCCGACGTGGCCCTCCCGGACGGCAGCCTCAAAGTGCGGCAGGTAGGTTTCGTAAAAATCCCGTTCCGGCGGATCAACGTCAATCACATGCCGCAGCGCCTCCGGCCCGCTATGCACCGCGTAATGTTTCGCACAGGCCAGGGCCAGGGTGTATTTCGGATCGTCGCCCTGTAATCCCAAAATAAAGGCGACGCCCATCCGCGAGGTCAGAAAGGTGTCTTCGCCATAGGTTTCCTGGCCGCGGCCCCATCGCGGATCGCGAAAGATGTTGATGTTGGGCGACCAGAAATTCAGTCCTCCAAAACGCGGGCTGTTGCCATCACGTTGCGCCCGGTTGTAATTATTCTTGGCCCGGCCTTCAATGCCGATGAAGCCGCCCATCTGCTTGACCAGACTCGGATCCCAAGTGGCGCCATTGGCGATGGCCTGGGGAAAGACCGTGACTCCGGCCGTATTGGCCACGCCATGGAGCGCTTCGCTCCAATAATCATATCCCGGCAGGTCGAGTCCATCACGATGAATGGCCGGCGCGCTGTTGCCCATCTGCCGCACTTTCTCCGCCAATGACATCCGGCTGATCAGGTCCTTGACCCGCACGGACCTTGTTTGCGACGGGTCGAGCCACAGCACGGGGCCGGAAGGTCGGGGGATTTCTTGCGCCGCCATGTCGGCACTCTCAACCAGGTCCGCCGCGCGAACATAAATCACTGATGTGCCCGTGGCGGTGTCCTTGACCTCAAGCGTGTTCATTTTGGCCGTTGCGGTTGTGGCGTGAAAATTCAGTTCCATCGCTCCGCCGATGGTGTCGTCCCGATGGTCAACCGTGCCGCTGACGAAGATGACTTTATTGGGGCCGCCCGCACGCGCGATGATGTCCAGGCCCTTTGCCAGAATCTGATCGCCGGTGGAAATGTCAAACACGCGCTGACCTGTGTTCGTCAAATCAGTGCCGGCCTCAACCACGCCGACCGTGACGATGTATTTGCCGTCCGGCAGCCCTGAAATCGTCGCCGTAAAGTTCGGGCCGGAAATTGACTCGCGGAAATTTTCTTCCAGCCCTGCGGGCGCGCCTTCGAGCGCCGCCCGGCCGAGGGCGCGGCTGTGGACAAAATCTCCGCTGAAAGTGACTTTCTTGCTGCAGGCACTACAGGTCTCTTCGGCGGCAAGGGCGGCCGGGACAAAAAGCAGCAGGGTTGCGATGGAAGCCATGACTGCCATTGCCAAGGCAAAGCTCCGGGGACTTGAGCCCCGGCGGACGGGTGGAATCTCGGTTCGGCTAAACGTGTGATCATTGGCTGGTGTATTCATTGTTGTGTCGTCATTGGTTGTATTATTGGCTTCAGTCCAGCTTGATGTCCACCTTCCAATGTTCAGCAACCGCTTTCAACTCATCCAGCGTCAGAGGCGTTACCGCGCCATGCTTGGGCCGGGTGAAGTTGGTGGTTTTCATCACGCCTTCATTGAAACGTCCGATGTTCGTGTAGGTGATGAAGTCGGTGGTTTCGCTAAAGCCCATGTTGTTGGGTCGGGCGCCATAGACGTCATACATCAGGACGTAGCGGTCAGTGCCGAGCCGCTTGAACAGATTGGGCGCCTCGGTGGAAACGGTGTTGGGATCAATCCGTTGCGACCCGGCCTGGTATCCCTGGTTGATCTGGCCGGAGACGGCGTGCCGGATCTTCGCATCGGCCACAAAAAACAGGTGGAACTTGTCGCCCACTTTGGTGATGTCGCCGTCAATGCCGCTGATGTCCTGGATCCTTTCCGGCTTGGTTTCGAGCCGGGTAAAGGCGTCGTCCGTGTAGGACCAATAAAGATTGGCCTCCTTGTTGTTGTAGCGGATCGTAAAGTAAACCATCATTTTCCCCTTGGCCTCGTCGTAGATCGTCTCGGGCGCCCAGGAACAGTCAATGTCGCCCAGTTCGGGGAACGCCATGTCCACGCGAAAGTCCGAATGCGTCCAATGGATCAGGTCGAAAGATTTCATAAGCACCAGGGCACGATTATTTCCCCAGCCATATTTCTCGGCCGGCCGCTCCCACTGATTGGTGCGGTAACCCGCGCGCTGCCCGAAGATGTGCAGGTCGGTCATGGCAAGATAGAACGCCCCGTCCGGTCCCCGCGCGATGTGCGGATCGCGCACGCCCTTTTGCTCGGCCAGTAATGCGCCGTCAAAAATCGGCTCGCCGCCATTGAGGTCGGTGAAGTTGTAACCGTCGCGGCTAATCGCAAAATACGCCGAGTGCGTCTGGTCCTTGAAGTAAACCAGCAAATAGCCCGCCATGTCCTTTTCTTCGAGCCTGCGAGCATTCTTTGGCTTTTCGAGCGAGTGCACGATTTCGATGCCGGTCGGACGCGTCGTTGCCGGGCGCGCCGCCGGCGCGGCCAAGCCGGGCGGCGGCTGCGCCGGGGAAGGCGCCTGATTAGTTGGCTCGGCGGCGAACGCCGCGCTTGATCGCATGAATCCTGCGATCGCAACCAGCCATGCCAGGGATGAACGCATAGTTTTTTAGCGTAGAGATGTTACAAGGATTTTACGGCACGTTGAAGTTCGGAGTTCAGTTCAATCGTGGCCCCGGACTTCAGGCTGATTTCCACCGTGCGGTCGCCATAACGGACCGTCACCGCGCGCCCGCCAGTGGATTTAACGCTGGCGCGGACCAGCTTGCCGCCGTCCCAAGTGAGGCCAACCTCGAAACCGCCCCGGGCTTTCAGTCCGGTGACGCTGCCAGTCTTCCAGACGCCCGGCAACGCCGGCAGCAGGTCAATTTCAAATTTCTCCGCAGCGCCCTCCGCAGCCAGCGGCCGGCTTTGCATCAGCATTTCCGCGATGCTGGCCGCGCCGCCGAAATTGCCGTCAATCTGAAACGGCGGATGCAGGTCGAACATGTCATCAGCCGTGCGCCCCGGACTCAACAGAAACGCCAGAATCTTGTAGGCGTGATCCCCGTCATGCAGGCGGTCCCAAAGGTTGATGCGCCAGGCTGTCGCCCAGCCGGTGGATTCATCGCCGCGCTTATCCAATGAATATTGCGCCGCCGTCGCCAGTTTCGGCGTGTCAAAAACGTTGATCTGCCAGCTGGGATAAAGTCCGTAAAGGTGCGACACATGACGATGATGGACATCCTGACCCGGCGCATAATCCCAATCTTGGAGCCATTCCTGAAGCTGTCCCTGCGAGCCGATTTGCAGGGGAGCCAGCCGGTCGCGCGTGGCGGCAACCTTTTTCTGGAAATCGGCGTCCACACCGAGAATTGTCGCCGCCTTGATGGTGTTCGCAAACAGGTCGCGCAAAATTTCCAAGTCCATCGTCGGCCCGGCTGCCACGCCGCCGCCGCCGGGATGACCGTTCTCCGGCGAAACGGACGGATTGGTCACGAGCCAGTGATTCGTCGGGTCTTCCTGGAGTGTGTCGAGAAAAAATTGCGCCGCGCCGCGCATGACGGGATAAACCTCCTTCAAATATTTTTTGTCGCCGGAGTATTCGTAGTGATCCCACAAATGGTCGCACAGCCAGGCGCCGCCGCTGGGCCACATGCCCGAATCAGCGAAGTCAATCGGGCCGGAGGCGCGCCAGAGATCGGTATTGTGATGCGCCACCCAGCCGCCCGCGCCATACATTTCTTTCGCCGTGCGCGCGCCGGTCACGGACAGCTCCTTGATCATCGAAATGAGCGGCTCCACGCATTCGCCGAGGCCGCAGGCTTCCGCCGGCCAGTAATTCATTTCCGTGTTGATATTGATGGTGTATTTGCTCTGCCACGGCGGACTCATGCTTTCGTTCCAAAGCCCCTGCAGGTTGGCCGGCTGGCCGCCCGGGCGCGAACAACTGATCAGCAGGTAACGGCCGAACTGAAAATAGAGCGTGGCAAACTGCGGGTCATTGCCAATGGCGAAATTCCGAATCCGCTCGTCCGTCGGCTTCGCCATCGCGTCGGTGCGCCCCAAATCAAGGGCAACACGCCGGAACAGCCGTTGGTGCTCCTTGGTGTGCGCGGCGAGCAGCTTCTTGAAATCCTTGCGTTCGGCGGCGGCGAGCTGGCCATTGACGATTTTTTCCGGATCACCGGTCACGTCGTCATAACTTTTGTGGCTGGTTGCCAGGGCGATCAGAATGGTGGCCGAATTGGCATTGGTCACACTGACAGTATTGGTGCCTGCCATGACCGTGCCGCCGTCGGCCAGAACGCGGGCACGCACCTGGAATTTCAGCATGCCTTTGATTCCCGACGCGGCGGCGTTGACGCCGTTCACCACCAGCGTGTTGCCGGATTCGGTGCCGATTGTGGCGCGCAAAGGCGTTTGATACCCGACGGTGAAATTGATGGCCCCCTTCTTGTCAGCCGTCAGCCGCACCACGATGACCTGGTCCACTGGACTGGCGAACACCTGGCGCGTGAAGTGAACCCCGTTGGCCGTGTATTCCACTCCGGCGACGGCCGTGTCCAGATTCAGATCGCGCCGATAATTTTCAACCGTCGCCGAATCAGGAAAGGTGAGATACAGGTCTCCCGCCGTTTCATACGGCATCTCGCTGGAGGGCTTCGCGATCACTTTTTGATTGATCAGCTGTCCCGCCTGACGGTATTGGCCGTCGAACACCAGCCGGCGCACCTCCGGCAACGCGGCGAGCGCGTTGGTATTGACCGGATCGTAAGGCCCGCCGCCCCACAGCGTGTCTTCGTTTAGTTGCAGCCGTTCCTGGTTGATGCCGCCGAAGACCATGGCGCCGATGCGGCCGTTGCCGACGGGCAGGGCCTCGAGCCACGACGAATTACCGCCCCCCCGGCCGCCGCCGCGCCTTCCACCCGGCTGCGCGTTTCCCGTTGGCTGCTGATTCCCTGCCGGCTGGCGATACCACAGGCTCAAAGGCTCGCTGGGGGCGTTCGTGCTCCCGCTTATCTGGGCCTCGGCGGCCAGCAGTTCGGCGGAGCAGCCCGCGAGTAACAACGAATAGATCAGACGGCGTGTAAAGATGTTCATAGGTGCTATTCTGGCAAGATGGTTATGGGAAGAAAGATGAATTTGGGTCACTGATTGATGGTTGGGGGAATCGCATTTGTCGCGGGCATGGCATTTATTGGTTCAAGCTCGGCAAACATGCCCAGCATTACGCCTTGAAAACCGCCAGCGGTGTCGGTGCTGAGGAATGAAGATTGTAGATCCTGACCGAGCTGGGTCCGCGCGCCAGCGCCGGCTTGGTAGAAGCATTTGGTGCCGGGCCCGGCGCCTTCAATTTCAAGTCTGATGGCGGCAAGATTGTCCGGAAGTTTTTCCGACACCAACACTCGGGGCGGAGCCGCGCTGCCGCCGCGCCGGCCACCAAATCCGCGTGCGCCCGCCGCCGGTTGCTCCAGCGAAATCTCCGTGGGATGGCCGGACTCGATTTTCACTTTGATGGCGTAATAATGACTCTCGTTCTGAAAGGCCGCCAGGCCGGCAACGCAATTGGTGATCCGGGGCTGCGCCGTCAATGTGACTGCGCAGGAAAAATCATTGTTCTGCTGTCGAACGACCAGGAACGACGGGTTGCCCTGGGCGGAGAGACGATCAGCACGGGGTTCCAGGAAAAGCGCCTTGGCAGTCTTTGAGGTGGCATACCATTTGGAAGTCGGCACCCGCACTCCGGTCCAGCGCGGAGCCAGGGTGTCGGGGTCGAAGTTCTCGGTGTATGAGACGTTGCCGGTGGTGGGGACGGCGGCGGGTTTGTCTGCCGGAAGATTGGGCTTTTTGACGGTCAGGGGAACGGGCGTCTGCGGGGGCAGAATGACGGGCCAGCCGTCGGCCGTCCAAGTGACGGGAAGCAGGAAGGTTTCACGTCCGGTATTGAAGAAATTTGCCTGGTAGGGTTGGCAGCCGAGGAATACCGCATACCAGTCGTCATTTTGTGTTTGCACCAAG